>Ga0105045_10003777_pt1 | contig 13086 bp, 10 predicted proteins | sample MAT02_FD_78089 | JGI IMG/M metagenome (GOLD analysis project Ga0105045, IMG submission 78089) | Freshwater microbial communities from Lake Fryxell liftoff mats and glacier meltwater in Antarctica - MAT-02 (megahit assembly) | ecosystem: Environmental > Aquatic > Freshwater > Ice > Liftoff...
GGAAGAATCGTTGCTCACGCTTCCGGCTCGTCAAGCAAAATCAATTAAGGCACGTACACAATGATCGAAGAAATGTCGGAATCCGAATCGGCCCTCGCGTTGGAAGACGCTCCGGTGGAGACGTCCTCCGAGGAATCCGCTACCGAACCGGCATCGTCGGTCGTCCCGCCCGAACCCGTCGAAGAGCCGAGCAACAAACGTTGGTACGTGGTCAAAGTCGCCAGCGGGCGCGAAGAAACGATCAAAGCCACGATCCTACGCAAAGTGAAGATCGATAATCTCGAACCGTTTTTCGGCCAAATTGTCATCCCCGTCGAACGCATCACCGAAATCAAGAAGGTGAAGGAAGTCAAGAACGGCGAGAAGATCACCAAGGAAAAGCGGGTGGTGAAAGAGCGCAAGAAATTCCCCGGCTACCTCATGGCGGAAGTCGAATTCAACGGCGAAATTCTCGATTTGTTCCGCAATACCCCGGGCGTGGGCGATTTCGTGGGGGCCACGAGCCGCGAGAAACCGCCGCCGCCCATGAGCGAACTCGACGTTCAACGCATGCTCTACGGGATGCAGGGCGGCTCCGCGAACGAAGGGAAGAAGGTTCAGGTCAAACTCGACTTCGAGAAGGGCGATAAAGTGCGCATCCGCGAAGGGGCATTCGCCAATTACGAAGGCGAAGTGAAAGTGATCGTCGACACCAAAGAAGCGGGCGAAACGCCGAAGGTCACGGTCGAAGTTCAGGTGCTCGGGCGACCCGTTCCCATCGAACTCGAATACTGGCAAGTCGATAAAATCTAGAAAATCCCACGTCGCGCTCTGGTATTCTTACCCCGGCGCGATACACCATTTTATTCAAGCCCTCTCCGGCCGCCCGGCGAGGGCCGATTTTTCGGTAAGGTGACGAAATGGCCAAGCAAGTAACCGCCCAAGTGAAACTGCAATGCCCCGGTGGCTCCGCCACCCCGGCACCGCCCGTCGGCCCGGCCTTGGGCCAGCACGGCGTGAACATCGGTATGTTCGTCAAGCAGTTCAACGATAAAACCAACCAACCCGACATGAAAGGGTTGATGCTCCCGGTCGTGATCACGGTTTATTCCGACCGCAGCTTCGAGTTCAAGATCAAATCGCCCCCGGCGGCCATTCTGCTCAAGCTCGCTGCGAAGATTCCGCCCGAAAAGAAAAAGGGCGGCGCCGTGATTCCCGCGGATCAAAAAAAGCAAGGCAAGTACAAGGGATTCACCGTCACGAAGCAACAAGTGTTGGACATCGCCTCGAAGAAACTCGCCGATCTGAACGCCCGCGATGTGGATCACGCCTCGCGGATCATCGCCGGCACCGCCCGCAGCATGGGCCTATCGGTAGTCGATTGATTTTACACAGAGGGACGCTGTCCCTCCGCTTTCCTTATTCCTCCCGCACCCCACGACTTTGATCGTGGGGGAGGAATCGCCCGACGCGAAAGCGAACGGAGCGATCCCGCACAACGGAGTTCATGATGGCCGAAGAAACCCCGGGCCAAGAGGCCCCGACTCCCGACGTTGCCCCCGCCGCAACACCCGCGCCGCCAGCCACCGCCGCCCCCAAGGCGGCAGCGAAAGCACCGCTGGCCGACGCCCCCAAGAAAAAGAAGAAGCCGGGCGTGGCTCCCCGCCGGGGCAAGAAGCTCCGCAGCCACCTTCGCAACGTCAAAAAGAAGGTCGAAGACGCCGGCACGATCAACCTCAAGCAAGGGTTGACGCTGCTTCGCCAAGTCAAACGGGCGAAGTTCGATGAAACCGTCGAAATCCACATGAACCTCGGTATCGACCCGACCCAATCGGATCAGATGGTCCGCGGTACCGTGGCTTTGCCGCACGGAACCGGGAAGAGCGTCCGCGTGGCGGTGTTCTGCCAAGGACCGAAGGCTGAACAAGCCAAGGCGGCCGGGGCCGATTTCGTCGGCGGAACCGATCTCATCGAGAAGATTCAAAAGGAAGGCTTCCTCGATTTCGATGTGGCCATCACCACCCAAGACATGATGCCGCAAGTGGCCCGCCTCGGGAAAGTGCTCGGGCCACGCGGCTTGATGCCGACCCCGAAGGCCGGCACGGTGGTTCCCGCTTCCGGCGACATTGCCCAAGTGGTTCGGGAGTTCAAAGCGGGTAAGGTCGAATATCGTTCCGATAAAACGGCCCAGATCCACTCCAAGGTCGGCAAGATTTCGTTCGACGATCAAAAGCTGATCGAGAACATCTCGCAGTTCGTGGAGGCCGTGCGTGGCGCCAAGCCCGCGGGTGTGAAGGGCAACTACATTCAAGGCATCGTCATCTCGGCGACGATGGCCCCCGGCATCCGCGTTAGCATGTAACGAACATCAGAGCCGCGAGCGTTAGCGACCGGTTCCAAGGCACTCAACCGGTCGCTGACGCTTCCGGCTCTGATAGAGGCTAAATCATGAGCAAGATTGTCAAGCAGATTGAACTCGATACTCTCCGCGCCGAATTCAAAGGCGTGAAGGATTACGTCCTCCTCGAACCGATCAAAGTCGATTCGCTGACGGAATACGAGTTCCGCAAGAAGCTCCGCAACGCCAAAGTTCGCGTGAAGCTCGTCAAGAACAGCTACACGAAGAAGATCTTCGGCGAAATGGGCATCAACGCCGGGAACCTCAGTGGGCCGACCGTGCTCTGCTGGGGCGGCGAAAGCGTCAAGGGCTTGGCCAACGCCGTCGATACCGCCGTGAAGGAAGCGAAGAAGGATCCCAAGGCGCCCGAGAAGTTCAAGGTTCGGACTGCCATCGCCGACGGCGAACAGATTTCTCTCGAAATCGCCAAGACACTGCCGACGCGATTGGAAGCTATCGGCAATGTGTTGAACGCCTTACTCAGCGCCGGCTCGTCGATCGCCTCGTGCCTCGTCGGCCCCGGTGCTCAGATCGCCAGCATCCTCACCACCATTGAAGAGAAAAAGGACGCGGCACCGGAAACCGCACCGGAATCCGTACCGGAAACCGCAACGGAAGCGGCCCCCGCGGCCTAACCCGAACTATTACGCCCCGCCGGAGCGCTTCACCCGGCATTGTTATTCCCTCGAACCCTGACCTGGAGATTTGAAATGGCCGTGGCCGAACTGGGCGATCAACTCGCCAAACTGACGATTGCGGAAGCCGTTGAACTCAAGAACTACCTGAAGGAAAAGTACGGTATCGAACCCGCCGCCGGTGCCCCTGCCGCCGCCGCTGCCGGTCCGGTGGTCGCTGCCGCCCCGGTCGCCGAAGCGACCGAATTCAACGTGATCCTCGAAGCCGCCGATCCGGCCAAGAAGATCAACGTGATCAAGGTCGTCCGCGAATTGACCGGCCAAGGGTTGGCGGAAGCCAAGGCGACCGTCGAAGGCGCCCCGAAGACGATCAAGGAAAATGTGGACAAGAAGGTCGCCGAAGAAGTGAAGAAGAAGTTGGAAGAAGCGGGCGGCAAGGTGTCGGTCAAGCCCGTCTAATCGGTCGGTCATTGTAAAAAATACCCGAGGTGGAGTGTCAAATCCTTGACTCTCCACCGCCGGGTTCTTATTATTTAATGTTGGGTGAAGAATTCTTGGCGAAGATCCGCAGCACAAGGATGTCTCGGGTACCGTCATCCATTTAGCCAGTGGTGATAATGCGCGTCCCCCACTCGCTCTGTTTCTCCCGAAAAACTCAAAATTCCCGAACCGAACAGCCGCGGCTGCGAACGGTCGGGTTTTTGCCTCCATGTATCCCGCCCTGTGGGTATGGGCCACGGGATGCTAGTCGCGCATCGTTGATTTCTATCGCTTACCAATAACGCATCGTTTCGTTCGCCGCAAGCCCCGTTGCCAGGAATTTGGTAACAGAGCCCGTTCGGCCATCGATTCGTTCGATTCGTATCTCGCGCAGGAGCTTCCATGTCGATTCCCAATGTTCGAATCATCGCCCCGGAAATCGAACGCCGTTACGATCGCTTCGGCGATGCGTCTCCGGTGCCACCGCTCACCGATATTCAAACCCGATCCTACGATCGTTTCCTGCAACTCGGTGTAGCGCACGATAAACGATCCCCGAACGGTTTGGAAGGTGTGTTGCGGGAAATTTTCCCGATCGAGAGCTACGACAAGAAAATCTCCCTCGAGTACGTGAAGTACGACCTCGGCAAACCGCGCTACGACCCGGACGAATGCCGGCAGTTGCGCCTCACCTATGGCCGCCCGTTCCGCGTCTGGCTGCGGCTGCGCAAGGCCGATGGTACCGCCGAAGAAGAAGAAGTCTATCTCGGCGATATGCCCATCATGATCGGCGGCGGCGAGTTCATAATCAACGGGGCCGAGCGCGTCGTCGTTTCGCAATTGCACCGTTCCCCCGGCGTGGACTTCGTGGTCGAGCGCGAAGGGGATAAGGATCTCCATTCCTGCCGGGTGATCCCCGAACGCGGGAGCTGGATCGAAATCAACGTCACGAAGAAGGATAACCTCGGCGTCCGCATCGATCAATCGGGGAAGTTCTCTGCGGTCACCCTGCTGCGTGCCATGGATCCGGCTTACGGCAGCACGGCGAACCTGATCCGCGAGTTCCACGCCGCAACGATCGAAACTGTGAAATTGAAGGATCCCGCGGCCCGCGTCCGGCTCGCCGGGGATGTCGAGAAGCTGATTCTCCCCATGATCGCCGTCGACGACGTGATCGATCCGGAAACCGGCGAAGTGTACGTCGATGCCGGGAAGCCCTTCAACATGGACGCGGTGGATAAAGCGTTCGCTTCGCACTTGAAAGAAGTCGAGGCGATGCCCACGCCGAAGGATGCGTTGATCCTCACCTCGCTGTTGGACGACGGCACGGATTCGCACGAAGCGGCCCTTTTGAAGATCTACCAACGCCTGCGCCCCGGCAACCCGGCGGCCCTCGAAAAGGCCCGCGAACTTTTCAAGGAGAAGTTCGCCGATCAAAACCGCTACCGCCTCGGCCGCGTCGGTCGCTTCCGCATCAACCGGAAGTTCGATCAGAACGTGCCGGAAACGGAAATGACCCTGCGGGCCGTGGACTTCGTCAACGCCATCAAGTACCTGCTCGAACTCCGCAGCGGCAAGATCGGCGTCGGCGTGGACGACATCGACCACTTGGGCAACCGCCGATTGCGGACCATCGATGAGTTGGCCGCCGATGAAATGCGCAAGGGTTTCCTCAAGCTCCGCCGCACCGTGCAAGAGCGCATGGCGATCAAAGACGCGGAAGAAATGAGCCCGCGCACGCTCATCAATCCGAAGAGCGTGAGCGCCGCGATCGATTACTTCTTCGGCCGAAGCGAACTCAGCCAGGTGGTGGATCAAACGAATCCGCTCGCCCAACTCACCCACGAACGGCGGCTCTCCGCCCTCGGGCCAGGCGGCTTGAATCGCAAACGCGCCGGGTTCGAAGTGCGGGATGTTCACATCTCGCACTACGGCCGGATTTGCCCGATCGAAACGCCGGAAGGCACGAACATCGGTTTGATTTCGTCGCTCAGCATCTTCGCAGAGATCGACGAATACGGCTTCCTGATTACCCCGTACCGCAAGGTCAGCCACGGGAAACTGCACGACGAGGTGGTACACCTGCGGGCCGATGAAGAATCCCGGTTGCGGTTGGCCCCGGCCGATACCGAAGTCGATCACAACAAGATCTCCGTGGATCGCGTGAACGGGCGTTCCAGCGGCGAGCTCACGACCATCCCCTCGGATAAGATCGATTACCTCGATGTTTCCCCGAAGCAGATGGTCGGCGTGTCGGCCGGGTTGATCCCGTTCCTCGAACACGACGACGCCAACCGAGCGCTCATGGGTTCGAACATGCAGCGCCAAGCGGTGCCGCTACTCGTGACCGAACCGCCGATCGTCGGCACCGGCCTCGAAAAGGAAGTGGCCCGCCACTCCGGGATGCTCGTGCGGGCGCAAGAAGACGGCACGGTGGTGTACGTCGATGGCGAACGTATCAAGCTGGAAGAGAAGGATAAGATCGTCCGCGAGTACGTCCTTCGCAAGTACCACGGTTTGAACGAACGCACCTGCTTGAACCAGAAGCCCATCGTGAAGATGGGCCAGAAGGTGAAGAAGAACCAAACGATGGCCGACGGGGCCGCGACCTACCAAGGCGAACTCGCCCTCGGCCGCAACGCCTTGGTCGCGTTCATGAGTTGGGAAGGGTACAACTTCGAAGATGCGATCATCATCAGCGAACGCTTGGTCAAGAACGATACGTACACTTCGCTTCACATCGAAGAGTTCGATATCGAAATCCGCGAAACCAAGCTCGGCAAGGAAGAGTTCACGCGGGACATTCCGAACGTGAGCCCCAAGGCGCTCTCGAACCTCGACGACTACGGCGTTGTCCGGGTGGGAACGTTCGTGAAGCCGGGCGACATTCTGGTGGGCAAGGTTTCGCCCAAGAGCCGCAGCGAACTCACGCCGGAAGAAAAGCTGTTGCACGCGATCTTCGGCCGGGCCGGGGAAGACGTGAAGAACGATAGCCTCGAAGTGCCGTCGGGCGTGGAAGGCGTCGTGATTCAAACCCAGCGGTTCAGCCGCCGGGCGAGCATGACGGAAGACGAACGCAAGGATTTGGCCAAGGAAGAACGCCGCATCGACACCGAATACGCGGAGAAGATCGCGGCCCAATTCCGCGAGTTCATCGAAGCCCTCGGCGAAGTGTTGGACAAAAAGGATCTCAAAGATCCGAACACCGGCAAACCGCTCGGCGCGGACAAAGACGATAAGGTCGTGGCCGATCAAGCCCGCGCCTTCAAGATGGACAACCTCGACATCCGCACGCCGGAGAAAACCAAGACCTCCAGCAAGCTGCACGGTCGGCACTGGGAACGGATCCAGTTCTTCATCGACGAACAGGAACGCAAGCAGAACTCGCTGAAGCGCGGGGACGAACTCCCCACCGGCGTCCAGCAGATGGTGAAGATCTACATCGCTACCAAGCGGGTGATCTCCGTCGGCGATAAGATGGCCGGCCGCCACGGGAACAAGGGCGTGATCTCGAAGGTGATGCCCGAGGAAGATATGCCGTACTTGCGGGACGGCACCCCGGTGGACATCATCTTGAACCCGCTCGGCGTGCCGAGCCGGATGAACGTGGGCCAGATTCTCGAAACCCACTTGGGCTACGCCGCCGCGAAGCTCGGCTTCAAAGCGATCACCCCGGTGTTCGACGGGGCTACGGAAGATGAGATCAAGAAGGTACTGAAGGAAGCCAACCTGCACGAATCGGGGAAGAGCTGGCTGTTCGACGGCCGCACCGGCGAACGCTTCGAGCAGATGGTGACGGTCGGCTACCTGTACATGCTTAAGCTTCACCACTTGGTGGATGACAAGGTTCACGCACGGGCGACCGGGCCGTACTCGCTCATCACCCAGCAGCCCCTCGGCGGCAAGGCCCGCTTCGGCGGCCAGCGCTTCGGGGAAATGGAAGTGTGGGCGTTGGAAGCGTACGGTGCCGCCTACATCTTGCAGGAACTCCTCACGGTGAAGTCGGACGACGTGGAAGGCCGCACGAAGATTTACGAGAGCATGGTCAAGGGCGAGAACACGCTGGAAGCAGGCACCCCCGCCAGCTTCGACGTGCTTACCCACGAAATCCGCGGCCTCGGGTTGAACATGCAATTGGAGAAGAAGCGGGTGTAATCGATGGCGCTCACGCCTTCTATCGCTCGAAAGCTCGGCAGTCTCGCCGCGGACGCCGAGAGAAATGTTGCCGAGATGATCCGTGAGCGGGGCGGTTCCGCTGCCAATGTGCGTCAAGCTGGCCCTTGGGCTTGGTTCACATTGGCCGAGGCGGCCGCAGCAGCAGTTGCCGGGGATGCCACTGCAGAAACCGCCATCAAGATTGTTAAGCAGGCTCGCCGGCTGGGTGAGCAGTACTGAAGGGGGAGACGATGATTGCCACGATGAACGCCTCCAACCCCGACATCCTTCCCGAACGGGATGCTCCTTTCCGTTTGCGGGGGGTATATGAAACCAAAACCGATGGCTGCCGGGACGAACTCGTTCTGGATTTGGATGGTGCCAGTCTGACGTTCAAAGCCGATCCGGATACCGACGCGATCGATGCGTTCTGCACGGATGGTGACTTTCACCCCAGCGGCGGACAAAAGCCCCTGGCCGATTCGCCTTTCGATCCATTCGCGGGGGCCGAACTCGGTTGGACTTGGCTGGCGACGAACCAACAAGGGTATTGCGATTCGGCCTTGCTCAGCTTCAACGGCATCGTCCCGAATCTGATGGTGCATGTGATCGGCTCGGCCATACGAGTATTCGCCATTGCCCCCGGCGGCATTTGAAAAACGCAGAAGCATCGCTCCGATCAATAGCGATGGAATGACACGAAATCACACACGCGAGGAATGACATATGAGCGCCCCAGCCCCCGCCAATACAAACACCGCCGCCGAACTCGGCAACTACGATCGCATCAACGATTACGGTGCCGTGCGCATCAGCCTCGCCGGCCCGCACGACATCCGCCAATGGTCGTTCGGCGAAGTGAAGAAGCCGGAAACCATCAACTACCGCACGTACCGCCCCGAAAAGGACGGCCTGTTCTGCGAGCGCATCTTCGGGCCGGAAAAAGACTGGGAATGCACCTGCGGCAAGTACCGCGGCATGAAGTTCAAAGGCATGGTCTGCGACCGTTGCGGCGTGAAAGTGGCGCACAGCCGCGTCCGCCGCAAGCGCATGGGGCACATCGAACTGGCCGCGCCGGTGGTTCACATCTGGTTCTTCAAAGCGATGCCCAGCCGCTTGGGCACCCTGCTGGACATGAAGACCAGCAGCATGGAAAAGATCATCTACTTCCAAGATTACGTGGTCACGGAAGTGAGTGGCGAAGATCACAAGTTGAAGATCAAACAACTCCTCACGGAAGAAGAATTCAAACGCGCCCGCGAGGAATACGGCGACACCTTCGAAGTGGACATGGGCGCCGAAGCGGTGAAGAAGCTCCTGGAAAAACTCAACCTCGTCGATGTTTCCCGCGAACTCCGCGACCGCCTCGACAAGGAAATGGCCAAAGGCGACAAGGCGAGCAAGCAGCGCCTCAAGGATCTCGTCAAACGCTTGAAGACCGTCGAGAGCCTGCGCGATAGCAGCAACAAATGCGAATGGATGGTGATGGAATGCATCCCCGTCATCCCGCCCGACCTGCGCCCCCTCGTGCTCCTCGATAGCGGCAACTTCGCCACGAGCGATTTGAACGACCTTTACCGCCGCATCATCAACCGCAACAACCGGCTCAAGAAGCTCGTGGATTTGAACGCGCCCGAAGTGATCATTCGCAACGAAAAGCGGATGCTCCAACAATCGGTCGATTCCCTATTCGATAACAACCGCTGCAAGCGCCCCGTGCTCGGCAGCAGCAACCGCCCGTTGAAATCGCTCACGGACATGATCAAGGGGAAGCAAGGTCGCTTCCGCGAAAACCTCCTCGGCAAGCGGGTCGATTACTCGGCCCGTTCCGTGATCGTGGTCGGCCCGGAACTGCGCTTGCACCAGTGCGGTTTGCCCAAGAAGATCGCCCTCGAACTCTACCAGCCGTTCATCATCCGCCGCCTGAAGGAACTCGGCCACGCCGATACCATCAAGAGCGCGAAGAAGATGCTCGAGCGCAAAGACGATGTCGTGTGGGACATCCTCGAAGAAGTGACCAAGAATCACCCGGTGCTGTTGAACCGGGCACCGACGCTGCACCGCATGGGTATCCAAGCCTTCGAGCCGGTGCTCATCGAAGGCAACGCCATCCGCATCCACCCGTTGGTGTGCAAAGGCTTCAACGCCGACTTCGACGGCGACCAAATGGCCGTTCACTTGCCGCTCTCCATCGAGGCGCAAGTGGAAGCCTACGTGCTGATGATGAGCACGAACAACATCTTCAGCCCGGCCAACGGCAACCCGATCATCACGCCGTCGCAAGACATCGTGATGGGCTGCTACTGGCTCACCGCCAGCCGGGGCGAAGAAGGCGAGAAGGTCGAGAAGGGCGAAGGCATGATCTTCCACAGCCCCTCCGAAGTGTTCCAAGCCCACGCCACGGCCAAGCTCGGCCTGCACGCCCGCATCCAAGTGCGTTTGCCCTTGGATAAGAAGATCATCTCGGAAGTGAAAGACGAACGCGGTACGCCCAAAGCGATGGAACTCCCCCGCAAGCCGAACGGCCTCGTCCGCACCACCGTCGGCCGCGTGATCTTCAACGAGATCCTCAAGCCGGAGATGGCCTTCTACGATCTTGCCCTCGCCAGCAAGTACCTCAGCCGGATCATCGCCGATTGCTATCAAGTGCTCGGCCGCCGCGAAACCATCGGCCTGCTCGACCGCATGAAGGAAATCGGCTTCCGCGAAAGCACGAAGTCCGGTTTGAGCTTCGCCGCGAGCGATCTCCGCACGCCGGAGAACAAGGAAGCCGTGCTGAAGGAGAAGGACAAAGAAGTCGAAAAGCTCCGCAAGAACTACGAACGCGGCACGATGTCCAACCAAGAGCGGTACAACCGTACCATCGAAGCGTGGAACTCGGCCCGCGAAATCATCACCAAACAATTGATGACCGACTTGGCCCACGATCGCCGGCCGGACGAAACCGGCAAAACCGTGCCGTACCTCAACCCCGTGTACCTCATGGCGCACTCGGGTGCCCGCGGCGGCCAAGAACAAATTCGGCAACTCGCCGGGTTGCGTGGCCTCATGGCGAAACCGTCCGGCGAGATCATCGAAACGCCGATCAAATCGAACTTCCGCGAAGGCCTCACGGTGCTCGAATACTTCTCCAGTACCCACGGTGCCCGGAAGGGCCTCGCCGATACCGCCTTGAAAACCGCCGACTCCGGTTACCTGACGCGGAAGCTCGCCGACGTCGCTCAGAACGTCGTGATTACGATGTACGATTGCGGCACCACCCAAGGCGTGAGCAAGGGCATCATGTACAAGGGCGACGAAGTCGATCGCCCGCTGTTCGACGCGGTCCGCGGCCGTGTCAGCCGCACCGCGATTTACCACCCGCTCACCAACGATACGATCATCGACGAAAACGAGATGATCTCGCCCGATAAAGCCCGCTTGCTCGAAGCGCTCGGGATCGACAAAATTTCCGTCCGCAGCCCCATGACCTGCATGACCACCCTCGGCATCTGCCGTATGTGCTACGGCATGGATTTGGCGACCGGTGCCCTCGTCGAAGACGGCATGGCCGTGGGTATCATCGCCGCGCAATCGATCGGCGAACCGGGTACGCAACTCACCATGCGGACGTTCCACTTGGGCGGTGTCGGCCAAGTGCAGAACCAAGAAAGCGAATTCAAAGCGAAGAAGGCAGGGATCATTCAACTCGAACGCATCACCGTGGCCAAGAACGAACAGGGCCAAAAGATCGCCATCGCCCGCACCGGCGAAATCGTGGTTCTCCGCGCCAAAGACCGCGAACCGATCGAAAAGTATTCGGTACCCAACGGGGCCGAACTCCTCGTGGTCGAAGGCCAAGAAACCCACGCCGGGCAAATTCTTTGCCGTTGGGATCCGAACGCCATCCCGATCATCTGCGAAGAAGGGGGCAAGGTTCGCTACGAAGACTTGAAAGAAGGCGAAACCCTCCGCCGCGAGCGCGATGCCGCCACCGGTGTCGAACGCCTCACGATCATGGAACACAAGGGGGAACTCCACCCGCAAGTGCTCATCGAAGATGCCCGCGGCAACGTACTCCGCGCCTACTTCATCCCGGAACGTGCCAACTTGCACGTGACCGAAGGCCAACATGTGGCCACCGGGACGCTCATCGCCAAGACGCCCCGCGCCGCCTCGAAGACTCACGATATTACCGGGGGCTTGCCCCGCGTGACGGAACTCTTCGAAGCCCGCCGCCCGCGCAACCCCGCCGTGATGTCGCAAGTGTCGGGCAAGGTTCGCATCGGCGATAAGAAGCGCGGCAAGCGGATCATCGAAGTTCACCCGGAAACCGACGACGGCAAACCGATCGGCGAAGCCCGCGAACACCAAGTGCCCGCGGGTACCGCTTATCGGGTTCACACCGGCGAATACGTGAAGGCCGGCGATCCGCTCGTGCAAGGCCCGCTCGTTCCGCACGACATCCTCGCCATTAAAGGCCAAGAAGCCGTGCAGGAATACATGGTCCGCGAAGTGCAAGCCGTGTACCGCGCCCAACGCGTGGACATCGACGACAAGCACATCGAAATCATCTGCTCGCAGATGCTCCGCAAGGTGAAAGTGACCACTACCGGCGACAACATCCAGTTGCTCCCCGGCATCGTGATGGATAAGTTCACCTTCCAAGAGTTGAACCGGCGTTTGGTGGAAGAGTGCGTGAAGATCAACAACCCCGGCGAATCGCAAATGTTCCGCGAAGGCGAAATCGTCACCCGCGAAGCGTTCGAAGAAGAACGCGCCACGCTGCAAGCCCTGGGCGGCAAGAAGAAGCTCCCGTCGTTCACCACGCCGACGCCCGCGAGTTGCGAAGTGCAACTCTTGGGGATCACCAAGGCGGCCGTGCAATCGGATAGCTTCATCAGCGCCGCATCGTTCCAAGAAACCACGAAGGTGCTCACCGAAGCGGCCCTGGCCAGCAAGGTGGACGAACTCGTCGGGCTGAAGGAAAACGTGATCCTCGGCCACTTGATCCCGGCCGGTACCGGTTTCAAGATGCACCAAGAAGCCGAAGTGCGCATCACGCAGCAGCAATACTAAACGCTGCATTTGAAGTAACCAACAAACCAAAGCCGGCGGATTCATCCGCCGGCTTTTTTTGCAGGTGGGGATACACACGGGACTGTTTCATGGATGCCGAATCCAGATGACGCCGCGAGGTCTGGAAGTCACTCAGAAGTCGCCATTCTCGCAGGCGAACATTTTGCTGCGGTGGCAACGTGGGTCTGGCAAATTTTTCTGGCGCTCCCCCAGCCGTTCTGGCTCCGCTCGACCGACGACCTTGCCCTTCATGGGGGCGGGTGGCTTTCGTAATTTGTCGATATTTCATGATTTGCCGTCGAATTCCTCGACAGTCGATGCGATTGTGCCTGGGGAGGGGTAGGTGGGCGGAACTGAGGGCACAAAAGTCGGCTTGAGCGA
>Ga0105045_10003778_pt1 | contig 13086 bp, 8 predicted proteins | sample MAT02_FD_78089 | JGI IMG/M metagenome (GOLD analysis project Ga0105045, IMG submission 78089) | Freshwater microbial communities from Lake Fryxell liftoff mats and glacier meltwater in Antarctica - MAT-02 (megahit assembly) | ecosystem: Environmental > Aquatic > Freshwater > Ice > Liftoff...
AAGCTATTATAAATAAAAAAACAGGTGTCAATTTGTCATTTTAACAATATTTCGTCTCCTACGTACATAGTTGTGTATCCTCCCTGTATCCATCGGGCATCGTAGGCTGCAACGAGCAAAGCGGCATTTTCAATTCCGCATCACTCAGTTTCCAGGCATAAATTTTGTCTGTTTCAGTCAATAAAGGTGCTATCTTCCTTTTCACCATGTCAAAAAAAATGAGAAATTCAGGGGTGTTTTTGCCCGCGGCAAATACACTTTTTTGCAGCCTTTCCAAGCCATCTTTTTCAAGCATACGGGCTATTTTTAACCGCAATTTGTCGTCTTCTATATCGTAGCAAAGTAACCAGGTCATACCGTTTTATTTTTTTTGTGATAGTTATCTAGCAATTGGGCTGCAAGCGCCGTGCAAACCTGTTTGCCTTAGCGTAACGATAATCCCTTTTTTTAACTCAAAAAAATCCATGGCTTCAGTAAGGCCATTTAATTCCCTTGGCAGGTTGTCTGCATTCAGGTTGTGGCATACCTGAATTATAGCAGCAGCTTTTCCTTTTTCCATGGCAATAAAATCACATTCTCCTTTGTCAGAAAAATAATAGATTTCTTTAAACTTTCGACGCAGGTGGAGGAATACGGTGTTTTCTAATCTGCGGCCGCTTTCATCGGAAAATACTATGGAATTTTCGTTGAATAATCCCAAATCGAGGGTATATACCTTTTTCCGATTCCTGATTTGTTTTTTTAATGAATAGCTGAATTGCGGTACAAATTGAACGAGATATGCATTTTCCAGATAGGCGAAATATTCCAATATAGTACTTGCAGCGCTGATTTCAAATAGCCAGGTAAGCTTATTAGCCGATACGGGTTTGCCAATATTCGATATCAAATAAACAGCCAATTGCTTCAATACTCTTACATTCCTGATGCCATAGCACACGGAAATATCCCTGTACAAAATGTCTTCAAGCAGTTGGTTGAGTATAAAGCCATCATTGCTATTAAGGTATTTGGAAAAGCCACCGGCTTTATGGTAGGTCGCAGTAGCTTCCTATGTGCTATCCAATTTGTTGAAGGCTAAAAATTCCCGGTAAGAGAAAGGAAATAACGCTGCCGGAAAATGACGTCCCGTAAGCTTGGTACCTAATTCCTTGCTTAATAAACTTGCATTTGACCCGGTTATGACCATTTTATGACCATCATCCAAAAGCTGTCGTACAAACAATTCCGAGTTGTCAATGATTTGTATTTCAACGAATAGAATTACTTCAGGTTTTCGGTATGCTATTTCAGCAGCTAAACGGGCAAAGTCCTGATTTTCAAAGCTAGCGAGCCGGATATCTTCAAAATGCAGATAAAATATATTCGTAAATCCCGTTTTTGATAATTGTAATAGGAGGGTACTTTTGCCATATCTTCGAATACCAGTAATAATCAGGGAAAAATTACTCCGAATTTTCAAGGCAGGCAATAAATCTCTTGGGACACCGGTATCTTTAATCAAAAATCTTATTTACTCCGAACCAACTATTTCAGCTAATTGTTGCCTTAACAGTATAAAATATTTTTGTTTGTTAAAAAACAATATTATTTGTTAGTAAACAAAGATATTTTCAAATACTATTTTTTATTAAAATGTTCAAACCTGATGTAAGAGAAGGCAGGAACGATTTAATTATTTCGAAAATCAAAAATTTATCAATACCCATGTAATTAGGGTCTGCTGAATAAGTCACGACAAGGGAAAATTCCCATTTTTGACGGTGTCTTTAAGATTGGTAAAATAAAAACCGCAATAATTTGCTGCAAGATAATGTTTCGGATAGGGCAAAAGAGGCCCTGCCCGATTATTTTAATCAGGTTTAGCACCAATACAATCGAGGCTATCCACGACTCGCTTGTTTGATTTAGCCGTGCTTTAATCCGATTCATACCATAGGCTGTTTTGGCCTGGCCAAATTTCCCCTCGATTGGATTGCGTTCCCCAGGTCTTAAGTGATTGTCCACTGCCTTTGCCGAAGGACGGCCCAAGGGCTTTGCCATCAGTTTTATGTTTAATGCTTTAAGCCTTGATCGGTTTTCCCGGTTACAATAAATCTTATCGGCAAATACTTTTTCAGGATAATTTCCAAATCTCCTTTTATAGTTTTCTATGGACCCCATCAATCTGGTTCCTTCGTTAAAGGCATCCCATGATAGCTCTTCGAGGAATACCATACCATTCATAATACTTACTTGTATTTTGGCGCCAAACTCAACATCCGCAGTTGCTTTACCTCTTACAATGGGTCGTACATGGGGCTGGTGAATACTTACAATCCGGTCATCTACCCTGTGTACTTTGTTATCATACATCCATTTCTGCTGCTCATACAAGGTTTGTATAACCAAGAGGTATTTGTACTGATGCTTGTTTAATGGAATGTGTTTAAAGCATATGAGCAGCTCATGCAGATGGTGAATATTTCGGCCTAGATAACCCAATTGCTTGCGAATCCCACACCTGATTTCTTTATGTGTTTTGCGTTTCTTCTGAGCTATTTTAAGATAATCTTTACGGGCTATTTTCCGATAGGTTCGCGGCTTTTTCTTTGCATTTGCTTTTTGTATTTTTAAAAATTCGTATAGCGCATCAATCAAATCTTCCGATTTTTCTCTTGCATCATTAATCAAATTCAAGTCGGTTGGGTAGGCGATATCCTGAGGGCAGGCAGTTGTATCTATCATCATTGTGCCTTCATTTGATGGAACCTCAGGATCAGGTACTTTGGGTTGCTCGGGATTTACCTCATCTGATGCTAATATCTCGTCACCCGGCAATATATCATCTGGCTGGTTTGGGTTTGGTAATGGGGTATCCTTCACAATTTCAGTTATCACTGATTCATCAGCCTTATCAGGAGCTGATTCCTGCTTTTCTACAACAGAATTTTCTGATCCAGCAATACCCATAATGGTTTCAGTAATCTCATTAATTTGTACTGCTCCTAACCGTTTTCGGAGCTCCACAAATAAGGAAGGATCGAAAACAGGCTCTTTGCTAAAACTCGGAAACCCAATGAAATACTGCATATAAATGTTTTCCTGAATCTGGAGAATAGTTTCCCGATCACTTAAATCACAAATATGCTTAATCATAATGGCTCCGCATGCTACCCTCGGATTAATCCCACTTGCTCCGTAGTTGCGATTATTGAGTTGAAGTTGATAAATGCTATAAATTTTATCCCAAGGTACTTGCTTAGCCAACTTAACCCACCGGTTATTTGGGTCAAGATGCTGGGTGAAAGGAGATTCAAAGCCAGGGAGATCCAACTGTCGCGGACTGATGTAAGCTGACTTTGATGCACGGTTTTTTTGAGCTTTTGGCATATTGCTTTGCACTTGATTCAGTGCCAAGATACTCCAAACTCAATATTAATAAGGATATAAAGATATTCAGCAGACCCTAATTAGGTGCGGCCCTGTTTCCTAAAGCCTTTATTTCGTCCCCTTACTTTGCGACATTTTTAATTTTGTAGCATTTAATATTTTAGGGCACCTCTAATAACCACTCAGACAAGGCTTGGCAATTTAACAACTCCGGAGTAGAGACGAAAGGCATTACGTTTCTATATAAATGAGGAAGTTGTGTAATTGATGCGCAAAAGCGGCACAGTATCAGGCTTTATTAAAGACGCCCTTTAATAAAGAATCTGCTTTTAATTCGACATCCACTACCTGCTGCCGCCAGTTATTATCAACAAGGCCTTTCATGGTAATCCATGTAAGCAGCACCTGCTGCTTTGCACCTGTGTATTGTTTAAAAAGATCGCGTTTTTGGGCGACTTGTGTAGCTATAGCTTTGGTAATGGTAAATGGTTGCTCACTAAATTTTATTTCGCAAAGGTTAATGCAGTTATCAGCGCGATGTATTATAAGGTCTATTTGTACTCCCTTTTCTTCTGCCTTGCCCGGATAATACCAGGAAGCCTCAGTGGAGGCAATGCCAGCTATGCCCATTGCTTCTTTTAAAGCATCAAGGTGGCGCATACAAAGGTTTTCAAAAGCATACCCACACCATGAAAAATAAGCGCTGCTTTGGCTAATACTCAACCAATAGTTTTTTTGTTCAGAGGGGGTTTTGTGCATAAACCTAAAGTAAAATAAAGAGAATTCATCAATCAGCCGGTACAGACTATCCCGCTGACTTTTACCATATGGATTACTCTTTAGTACAAACCCACTTTCTGTAAGCTCATCAAGTGCCTTGGTAAGGCTACCTCCACTTGGAAGCTTAGCTATTTTAAGGAGAGACTGCCGGGATAGTCCACTTTGCTTTTTTGCCAGTGCAGCCACTACAGCAATATGCTTATCGGGGAAGTTGAATAAGGATTTATAAAGATTATCAAACTCGCCGGTTAGCAAGCCGTCTTTGGTAAAGCAGATTTGCTGTATATTTTGTGCTACACTTCGGCTCTTTTTAATGCCATTCAGGTAGTGCGGCACCCCACCGGTTACCATATATAGTTGGCATACCTGATAAGTACTAAGCGAAATGTGATGATGCAAAAGGTATTCGTTGGTTTCTGCCAGGGTAAAGGGTAGCATTCTCATACGGCGGGTAATCCGGTTATGTAGTCCGCCCTTGTTATTTACCACTTTTTGTATCATCCAGGAAGCTGCCGATCCGCATATGATCACCAGAAGATCGCTTCTTGTTTCAGCATACATATTCCAAAAATAACTAAAGCAAGACAGGAATTCAGATTTACGGGTTTCAAGCCATGGCAATTCATCTATGAAGATTACTTTCTTTTTTTTATGGCTAACGTTATTAAGGCATGCTTGTAAAAGAGTAAAGGCTTCATGCCAGGTTTCAGGTTGCTTTATATTTTTCTTAGCAGGGAAATACTTCTTTAGCTGAAGATAAAAATTTTTAATTTGTGATTCCATGGTGCCATCAATTTGGCCACTGCAACTGAATGTAATATATTTTTCAAGATAGCTGCGTACCAGGTATGTTTTTCCTACCCTTCGTCTTCCATAAATGGCCAGCAGCTCTGCTTTTGGAGATAAAAGTAATTCATCTAAAATTTCTTTTTCATGGCTCCTGCCTACTATTATATTACTCATTTCTAAAATTATAAGTAGCCAAAAGTACGAATAAATATATACTTATGGCTACTTATAGATTTTTTTTCATTAAGGTTTTAATTTTTATAAGTAGCCATAAGTACCAAAAAAAACATACTTATGGCTACTTATAATTAAATAGTAATATCAATATTCTGTTTTTTTTTACTCCAAATAACAAACTATATCCTCATATCGCGTCCCTTTATGTTCTCTGTAATAAAGTCTCTGACCTTATAATATATACTTTTTTCCCTCGCAAATACCCATTACGCTAAAAATTAATCTACCTTGTAATAAAACGCATTGAATTCTCCCACGCGGGTAATCAATCGTTGTTCATCTATCAATAGCGAAACAGACTGAGCCCTAATTGGGGTAAATGTCAGCAAACGCTTATTGCCATTGGTTGTGCCTGTTATTTCATTTATTACCAGACCTTTTTCATCTTTAAAAACCAAACGGAATCTGCTGCAGGATTGTCTATCTTTCAGAAGTTCACTTAAAGCAATTCGTTTTAAAAAGCCGGTGCTTTTTAAAACGAATTGCTTTAATCAGTTTGGTTTATATAGATTTTGAAGGTTTCAATTTTTCCATCTTTCAACGATGGTGCTTTCTTTCTTCTTCCGTTGATAACAACAGCAGTTTTTGATGGCAGGGCCTGGCTAAAATTAAATTGATTTCTCAAAGCCAAAAAATTCATCAACGCAGCAGAATCATTTTCATGAATCAGACCACGGATATCAGGAGGTACATTCAGCAGCAGGTTAGCTCCTCGTCCCACGCTTTTCAGGTAAAGTTCAAGCAACTGTTTGCCAGATTAACCTTTTCATCTTCCTCGTTGTGATAAAATCAGCCCGGCCGTATGCTCACATCACATTCAGCCGGTAGCCAGTTTTTACCAAAAATATTACCCTTGTTGAGGGTATCGGTTGGTGGCCCGCCAGCAACTCTTTTAAAACCAGCCGTATCCAGCATATTCCAATTGGTTTCACCGGCAAAGCCCTGTTCATTTCCTACCCAGCGTATATCCGGTCCTATGTCGCTGAATATGACCGTTTCCGGTGAAATGTCCCGGATGGTTTTTTCAAAAGCCTTAAAATCATATACCTGCTTTTTTCCATTGGGGCCTTCACCATTTGCTCCATCCCACTACAGTTCCCAGATGGGTCCATAATGGGCAAAAATTTCTTTCATTGTATTTATGAATACTTCGTTTTACGCAAGGCTATAAACATTCTTTTTTTACTCTCCTTGGCCTATTGGTTCTGTTTGTCATGGCTTTGAATTTTAGAAATAAGGTTGTTAATGTCCATATGCCCTTTCATGCATTAACCCTATATGGTGCTTTTATTATGCAATTGAAGAATGGGCCTTAGCAATGATTTTTCAGCAGGGGAAGACGCTTTAAAATCTATAGCAGGTAATTTGTAATGGGTGAACCGAAATCATCACCCTTAAAAAATAAACATAAGGGCATCTCTAAAAAGCACTAATAAAAAAGACAACTCAAAGCCCGCATTTCAACCACTTTTCAAACGCTTTCACATTTTCCTTTACCACTTCCAGCTTCAATGGTGGATTGCCCACCCACACATAAGGCGGCTGATAACGATGGATATACTTTTTACCAATAAGGGCATATCGTTTATTGATACCAAAGGCTTCCTGACCGGCACGTTCAAAATATTCTGAAGCATTTTGCCAGGTAAGGGTACAGGCAAGTGGTTTTACATTTTGGTGCAGGTAAACAAGCTTGTTGCGAGGATTTTCAGGGCATTGCACGATGGCTATTATTTCATTAATATTTACCCGCTGTCTTTCTCCATTGGCAAGTTTCAGCCACCAACGTTTTTGATCGGTGGGGCTATCTATTTTATCTGCAGCCTGTTGCAGTAGCACGGGTAATTGTTCCAACAGTTTTTGCCAAAAAGGTTTGTTGATAAAGGCATCCACCTTGTAGGTGTTTATGAGTTCTTCTGCAATCTCGGGGTGGTCGGCCTGAAAACCTGTGTTGAAAATGATGAAAGGTGCATAGTCTTTTATTTGTTGGATATGCTGCAATACTTCGAAACCTGAACCACCTACAATATCCCAATCGCAAAAAATAAGATTGGGTCTGATTTCATCTATTATTTTTTTGGCCATACGTACCGAATCGGCAGAACCCACACAGTTCCATTCGGGCCAACTATTCATTTCTTTGCGCAGGCGCTCCCGTACATCGGGAATATCTTCAATAATGCAATAGGTTTTATTGCTCAATAGTTCAGATATCATATTGAAATTTTTGAGGTATAGATATAATGACACGTGTACCCAATTTCACTCCTTCTACCACCATTACTTCATCTTCAATCGTATATTCAATGGAGGTTGTATTGTGCTGATTCAACAGGTCAATAATAGCGAGCAGGTTTTTACTGCCCACACCATTGCGGCGATAGTTGCTAATAAGTGCTGCTGCTTTGCGACCAATACCATTATCGGTAATGGTAAAAATAATGCGGTCTTCATTAGCCAGTTGCATGGTGATCCATAAATCTTTTGACCCCTCTTCCTTGTTGCGCAAGCCATGTACCAGCGCATTTTCTACCGGTATTTGCAAAATGCCCATGGGCACCACAAAGTCTTCCCTTGCCAATATTTCCAGTGGTATATCCTGATGTATTTGGATGCTATGCCTGAATTCCATTTGCTTAATGCTGCACACACTTTCCACCAACCGCCATTCTTGCGACAGTGGGTGTGCAATGCTGCCCGCCTGCGCATTGCGGAATATGATGCCAATACTATCGCCCAACTGTCCAAGCACGGCATCTACCTCGGGCTTATCGTACAATTGTGCGCCAATGGTATTGAGGGCATTTAAAATAAAGTGCGGTCTGAATTGTGTACTCAGGCTTTTTACCTGCATAGCGGTAAGTTTACGTTGCTGTTCGCTGCGCAGGGCCGTTGCTTCGGCAGCAAGGCGTGCCGCGTTGGCTTCTGCCAATTGCTTTTGTTTGTGGAGGTAAAACAGCGAAAGGGAAACGCCGAAAATAGCGCCAGAAATGAGCAGCCAAAACCACCATTGTTGCCAGAGGAAACGGCGGATGGTGATGGGGAAGGAATGGGTGGTGATGGTGCCGTCTGACTGAAGGACGCGTAAATGAAATGTGTATTTACCGCTTCGCTGATTTAGAAAAGGAAATGAGTTGTTTGTGGTGGCATCGCTCCATAGCAGGGTATCACCAAGGGCGGAAAAAGCCATTTGCAAATAGCGGGGCATATTGTCCGGCGATTGGTAGGCTACTTCAATGTGCAAGCTGTTTTCTGTAGGTGCGAGTTCCAGTAATTCGCCATGGGAGAGGGTATGTTTTTTTCCACCTATGGTAATGTGTAGAGCAGGTTCAACAAGGTATGCCGGTTGCTTCAGCCAGATTTTCAGGTCTATTTGGTACAGGTTATCCATAGTAGCCATCCAAAGGCTGCTGTCGCGGTTATCTATGAGCATGGTATTTTGCTCACAATCGGCCGTAAAATTGGTTTCTTGCGGGTTCAGGTAGCGTATGCGTATTTCCTTGCTTGCATTGTAAGCTTTTAGATCGAGCAGTAACAGGTTGCGGCCCGCACCCAATACCAGGTATTTGCCCCATTGTTTCATAGAACCAATAGTATGACCATCGCGCAGCAAGGGATGTTCAATGTGGATAGCGGAAGCTGATGTAATATTATTTTTCTTTCGGGCATCAATGACCCAAAGGCCCTTGCTGCCACCCATCCAAATCATACCGTTATTGTCGCAAAGGGAGCTAAGAACACCAAAAGCGGTTTGTTCCTTTTGCATGGTAAAAGTTATTGCCTTGCGTGTGGAAGTATCGTACACGCCCCAACCTTCGCTGTTTCGCCCAAAAAAGATTCGGCCATGGCGGTCTTCGGCAAAAGTGAGCAAATTTACCAGCCCCACACCTTGTTCAGGGCCTATCTTTTCCATTTTAATACCGCCGTTTGAAAGTGCATTTTTCTCCAAAAAAGCAAAACTCGAGATGCCAGCAAGCCCTGCGAGTATGCTTTTGCCGTCTCGGGTTGGGGTAAGCATAAAGCCGGTGTTACCATCGCTCCAAAGATTTTGGAAGCCATTTGCTGTTGAATACTTAAAGAAGGAAGAAGGAACTTCACTGAAAAAGAAAAGGTTGTTACCCAGGCAGTTGCCACCATTCAGAAATTTCATGGTGGTAGGTATACTGTGGATTCCGGTTTTGGAAATGGATGCTAATCCGGTAGAGTAACTGCCTGCATAAATGGTTCCATCCCCCGCTTGTGCAAGGGTGTTGATGGAATTGCTGTTCCTGCTATTAAATATTTTTGGGTATTGGATTACATGTGGAAAAATACGCATAACCTCTGTAGCATTGCCTACATAGTAGCTGTTATAAAACCGATCATTCAAAACAGATTGCGGGCGCGATTCTGTAAATATGGGTATGGGTTTGTATCCTCTTGTGGGAATATCTCTGATAAAATAATTATTTTCACGAACAAGCACATGCGGAATTCCATATGAACCCAAAAGCAGGAACTCATAAAATCCCTTCTCGGGTATCCCTTTTTTATTCTTGACTACTAAAGAACCCTTGTCCGAGGATAGTACTACGATACTGTCTACTCCCATTACGAGAGCAAGATTGTATCCACCTGCCAGCTGATAGGTACCAATCAGTTTTTGGGTTTTACCTTCTTCTTCAAACAGGTACACCCAAAGTCTGCCTAGGGTATCCTTATAACCAATCGCCGCTTTACCAGTCGTAAGGTCGGAGCAAATTACAGTTGAGTCCGCCAACATTCCTTCAAGGGGGGGCGGTGTTTTTATGGAGTGAAACTTTTTTCCATCAAAATATTGCAACGGAAAATTTTGTCCCGGCAACCCACAAACTAAAGCTCCATTTTCAAGCAGATTCCTATAAGACCATTCCCTGATTGGTTTGGTGGTGTCCAATTGCAGGCTGTCTTCTGCCAAACGAAGGAATTTCCCTGTTGTTTCATAGAAAATTTCCCCTTGCTTATCATACCCATAAACATTATACAAGTTTATATCTCTAAGTGTATTGCCTACATAAATGGTTTGGTTATGGTAATTAGCAATTCGCACATAATTACCCGGGGTAGGTTTGGTAATAATGCTACCATCCTTCGCTTGGTTGATGTCGGTCCAGTAGCTGCCCGAAATGTTTTGGGCTTTGGTAAGGTTAGAAAAATGAGCGTAGCCACCGGGGTATTGGGCCTGTGCCCAAAGGGATGTGTTTAAGAAAAATAGTAGCAGGCGAATGTTCACAAAGTAAAATTAAGGATTGCCCCGATAGGAATTTGAGGTTTGGTGCGGGAATTTGGGGGTTTGGTGCGGATGGAGTGAGTGTTTGGAGCATTGAAATTGTTCAGGATTAATTTGTAACCTCGTCTTAAATTAAAGCAAAAACAGCAAAATGCCAACGCTTAAAAAATTTTCCAATTTTCAATCACTGAAGGCAGCCCCGCCCTGTGAAAAGACAATTACCCCACAACTTGCCGAAAAAAGGAATGATGCCCGGATGGAGTTTATAAAAACTTTACAGCATCTAAAAGCAAAAGCATTAGCAAGCCATTCGGGCAATGGAAAAAAACTACTCAAATAACATCATTAATATATGCCAAACGCTTCATAAACATGGAGTATCCTTTTAAATTGTGGGTGCCACGGCAGTTGGATTTCATGGATTTACCCGCCCATCCATGGGCCCAAGCGGTAAAGTAAGTGAAAAACAGGATTTGGATTTATGGTATAAACCCCTTGCGACAACTATTATGGGCTTTTAAAGGGTATTGAAGACCTTGGTGTTGATGTATCGCGATTTATGGCGGAAAGATCCCCTAACCCAAAAATATCATTTTTTAGGTTTAAACTACTGGAATTTTTATGCTAAACGCATCTTAAATAGTAAAATTTCCAAATGTTAATTATTTGTAATTACTAAGATTTAGGGCTAAAGCTATTCAAAGAATTATTTTAGCTAGAAGGAAATTAATAACAAGCTGTCTTTAAAAAGTAATGACAGGAATGTTCTTTTTTTTGATTCTATGGAAGGCACTCTGGTAGATCGGATTAAACAAGATAAATTCATTGACATTGTTATCATTACCATTACCGCAGATATTTGTTGCTGTAAGGAACAAAAATATTCGGAAAACTATAATTCGGTTAAGTTTTATAAGCGTTTGCGCTATCTTTAGTACAAACAGCCATACGATATTTACCCTGTTAAATAACAATGTACCAGAGGTCTTTGAATAGGTGGGGTTTCATAAATAATACATTTACTAAGAAGGTATGTATACACAAATAATAAGACAAACCTTGATTCTAAATCTTTCACAGTAGGGATACTATTAATTAATGATACCCCTTAATTTAATTGCATAATATTCATTTTGGATTTGACCTGAATATTTAAAATGTAATTTGCATAGTTTCATGCGTGAAAAAAAAGGTTTCATGTTAATGCCAGTACCAATATCATATTTAATATTCCAATTTTGATATTATTTGAATGAATATGGGAAACTTTAAACACATTTTTAATACGAAATTTTTTTTTACAATTTTTTTTGTAATTTGCTTTTATAGTTTTGCCAGTTCCCAAATCGGAATCTTTACAGAGGGTGCAAGGTACTCACAATTTAATTTGGAGTTTGTAAATAGGCTTTTTAATAAGCAGTATTTATCAAATCCAGGTTCATCGCAAGTTGGTTTTTTAAGCAGCGAGTATGGTGCATCGCGAAGGATCAACTATGGTGGAAGTCAATTTTGTATTTCATGTGTAAATGATGTACATAAAGGGGTTGATTTTGCCTCTTTAGGACAGCTTCATCAGTTATTTTCCCCTGTAGGAGGGCGGGTAACAGTTGCTAATGGCACTAGTGGCACAATTATAATTTACAATCCAACTTTTGATTTTTCATTTTTTATTCTTCATTGTGAAACGGTTTCTGTTTCAGTTGGTCAAAACATTGAGATAGGAACACTAATTGGAACTACTGGAATGCGTGGATTTGCTACCGGTATACATGCGCACTGTGAGTTAAGAAAAGGTAATATATCAAGTGCGTCATGTCCATGTAACTCACTAACAAATAGCAATACGTATGATCCTAGAATTGTAGTTTCTCTTTTGCCATTTTGTCCTACCCCAGAAATTATTGCCCCAGAAAGCCCTAATAATCAGTTTAGTCATACTCAAAGCATCAACCTTAGTTGGAAGGCTATTGCAAATGCGGGTGACTATAGGGTTCAAATCTCAGAATCAGAAAATTTCAATACATTGGTTGTTAACGAAGGGCTCTTGAAAACAAACAGTTACCCTTTCAGCAGAGCTCAACCAAATAAAGATTACTTTTTTAGAGTAAGAGCCTCAATTCCAGGAGTATGTACTACACCTTATAGCCCTACTGGTAATTTTTCAACAAATCCGTTGCCTCCAACATTAAATCTCCCTGCATCTGGAGCACTAAATTTGAGTTTACCAATCAATTTTAGTTGGAATGCGGTTGCGCTCGCAAATAATTATCGAATACAAGTAAGTGAAGACCCGAATTTTTTAGATGAGAGGTTATTTAAGATTAATTCAATTACGGGAACTTCTACACAATATGTATGGGATGGTGTAAATTCTGAATCAGGTAAAATATACTATTGGAGAGTAAGGGTAAGTACATCAAATGGCGTTTCTACTTTTTCGACTGCCCGGTCTTTTAGAATTTTAGCTGCATGCATTAGCCCTGCACAACCGGGAACCATTGCAGGATTAGCATCTGTTTGTCAGGGCCGACAACAAACTTACAATGTACCTGCGGTAAGCGGAGCTACTTCATATCGCTGGTCTATTCCCAATGGCTGGACTGGTAACAGCACAACCAATAGTATTGCTATCACATCTGGTAATGCAGGCGGTACAATAT
>Ga0105045_10003780_pt1 | contig 13082 bp, 9 predicted proteins | sample MAT02_FD_78089 | JGI IMG/M metagenome (GOLD analysis project Ga0105045, IMG submission 78089) | Freshwater microbial communities from Lake Fryxell liftoff mats and glacier meltwater in Antarctica - MAT-02 (megahit assembly) | ecosystem: Environmental > Aquatic > Freshwater > Ice > Liftoff...
AATTAAAATACTACAGGATTTTATTTCTCTCAAAACCAATTTCAATTTGAAAGGAACCCTTCAAATAATCACATAGAATTGCGCAATATGACTTTTGGAATATTAGGAAGTGGAAGTTGGGGAACAGCCATTGCAAAAATATTAACTGATAACGGTCAAACAATTGATTGGTGGAACCGAAGCCAGCAGGCAATTGATCAAATCATATCCCGTCGTCACAATCCTCATTATTTAAGTACAGCTTATTTTAATCCCAATCAGTTAAAACTTACTACTGATCCGGCAGAAGTGATCCGGAATTCGGATGTAATCATTATCGCTATTCCTTCTGCCTATGCCGCTCAAACGCTGTTGGCACTTAATAAAAATATTTTCGCAGGCAAAAAAATAGTCAGTGCCATCAAAGGCATTTTGCCTGAGCAAAATTTGCTACTCAACGATTTTTTAAAAAATGAATTTGATTTTCCGCTGGAAGATTATTTTGCCGTACTCGGGCCATGCCATGCAGAAGAGGTAGCTGCCGAGAAATTATCTTACCTAACATTTTCGGGGGTCGATGCCGAAGCAACGCATGAAATTGCAAGGCATTTTAAAACAGATTACCTCAACACGGTTGTAAACGATGATATCTATGGGGTGCAGTTTGCGGCTGTTTTAAAAAACATCTACGCAGTAGGGGCGGGGATGGCGCACGGCCTTGATTATGGTGATAATTTTTTAAGTGTGTTGATCGCCAACAGTGCCGATGAAATGGCTGGCTTCTTAAAAAAAGCGGGTATCAAAAATATTGAAGTAGGTCATGCAGATCCGTTGCCATCTGCCAACGAGCATCGTTCCAATAATTATGCAGCATCCGTTTATTTAGGCGATTTATTGGTTACCTGTTACTCATTGTATAGCCGTAACAGAACCTTTGGCAACATGATTGGGAAAGGATATTCTGTTCAATCTGCACAACTTGAAATGAGTATGGTAGCAGAAGGCTACAATGCCAGTAAATGTATGTATCACATCAATCAAACTATTATGGCAGAGATGCCCATTTCTAAAACGGTCTATCGTATTTTGTGGGATCACCTTTCTCCTGTTGAAGGGTTTAAAAAAATTGAAGCTGTATTGATATAGAAAGTCTCCCAAAATCTATTAATATTTTATTGTAAAAGGGAAGTTGCTTCTACTCAAAAAATAAATCTGCTGCAATTCCATCGGCGAATAATTTGCCTTCTTTTGTTAAAATCAATCGCTCATTTTTATTCACCAGCCTTTTAGTTTGAATGTATTTATTACCAGCAATAGAAAGTTCTACACTGAAATTGTTTCCGTAAATATTGTTTACTTTTTCAAGGTCAATACCTTCTATTGTGCGAAGAGCGGTCATGATATATTCGTTCAGTCGCTGCATATCGGTAAGCACTTCTTCTTCAAACGGAATCGTGTTTTTTTTCAATGCCTGGATGTACAAGGCATTGTTGGCGATATTCCATTTTCTTGTTTTGCCGTTGTAAGCATGCGCAGAGGGGCCAAATCCGTAATAATGTTTCCCCTGCCAGTAGCTGCTATTATGCCTGCTTCGCATTCCGGGTTTGGCGTAATTGCTAATTTCATAGTGCTCATAACCAGCCTGCTCCATCCAATCCATCAATAACAGAAATTGGTTAGCCTGCTTTTCCGCATCAACAGGTTCTTTTTTATGTTGGGCAATCATTTTGTCCAGCGCCGTTTTAGGCTCTACGGTTAATGCATAACAGGAGATGTGAGGTATATTTTTTTCAATAACAGTTTGCACATTTTTCATCCAGTCTTCATCGCTCAATAAAGGGGAGCCATAAATCAGGTCAATTGAATAGTTGGTAAAGCCCGCCTCTTTTATTGCATCAATACATCGCATTGACTCGGAAGCAGTATGCGCTCTGTTCATCCAAAGCAATTCGGTTTCTAGAAATGATTGAATACCTACGCTGAACCGGTTAATGCCTGCCTGTTTCCATTGTTTTAATTTTGCGGGGGAAATATCATCGGGGTTGGCTTCCAATGTAATTTCAGCATCCGGGGCAATTAAAAATTTGTTGTGCAATGCATCCATAATCATCAACAGATCATCTATCGATAAAATGCTGGGTGTGCCGCCACCAAAATAAATGGTTCCACAAAACTCTTTTCCACTATTGGTGGTATCGCTTGGAGTAAGTTGAATCTCTTTTACCAATGCAGCTATCAGCTCATCTTTTAACTGAAGTGAGGTGGAAAAATGAAAATTACAATAATGACAAGCCTGCTTGCAAAACGGAATATGAATATAGATGCCTGACAAAGATTTTTGATTTACAATTTTAGACTTTAGTTTTGAATGCAGGAATGACAGCTATTAAAACTATTTTACAATATTTATCGTTTGCTACAATGCTTATTGTAGTTTGTCATTCCTTCAATGTATGCGCTCAGCAACTGCCATCCAATCAATACCTGCTTAAAATAAATTACATTGGCAAAGATAGTTCCTTTAAATCTCAGCCCCTTAAATTGCAAAGCTCATTCCCCAGCCAGGTGCAATGTTTCGATTACGTGAACAAACTTACCGGGTTACTTAATTCCAAAGGTTATCTCGCTGCTTCGGTTGATTCCGTTTTCTATGATTCCACCTTTGCCAGCGTGCAGTTATTCCTCGGGTCGCAACAGGTTCTTGTGCAATTGCGCACTGCCGGAATTGAAAAAAGAGCGTTGGATATGAGTGGGTTTTCCGAAAAGGGATATTTAAATAAGCCGGTTAATATTGCGCAGTTACAATTCATCAAGGAGCGTGTCTTAAATTATTATGAAAAAAATGGGTATCCCTTTGCGGGTGTTTTGCTTGATAGTATTCAGCAAACCGCCGATACGATTGTGGCTACTTTAAAAGTAATAAAAGGTCCGTTGTACCATATTGATAGCATTCGTGTGAAGGGGAAAGTGAAAATTTCTAAAAGTTTTTTGCAACGATATTTGAGTATTCCCAACGGAAGTATTTACAATAAGGATAAGTTGGATCAAGTAAGTAAACGGTTTTTAGAATTACCTTATTTGCAGGAACAACAGCCATCCGAATTGTTAATGTTGGGTTCCGGTTCGGTGTTGGATGTTTATCTATTGCCCAAAAAAAGTAGCCAGGTCAATTTTCTGCTGGGAGTATTACCAGCCAATAATCAAACCAATAAATTGCAATTTACCGGAGACGTCAATTTGAACCTGCGCAATGCATTGGGTAATGGCGAAACTATTTTGCTAAACTGGCAACAATTGCAAATAAGTTCGCCCCGCTTAAATCTTGGTTATCAGCAGCCCTATATTTTTAAGTCGGCCTTCGGATTTGATTTTTCTTTTGATCTATTTAAAAAGGATTCTACGTTTTTACAGTTGAATGCACAAGTGGGCATTCAGTACTTGTTATCTGCCAATCAATCGGGTAAAATATTTATTCAAAACCAAAGTAGCATTTTGCTGGCTTCAGGGGTAGATACCAATTTGGTAAAAGCGAACAGGGAGCTTCCTCCCAATATTGATGTCAGAGCTGTAAACATTGGGCTGGATTATGAGTTAAATTCCACCAATTACCGGTTTAACCCAAGATCTGGTAGCGAAGTCAGGCTGATCAGTTCAGTCGGGATAAAAACGATTAGCCGCAATAATGAAATACTTAATTTAACAGGTACTTCTTTTGATTACGCCACCTTATACGATTCAATCAAATTGAAATCCTACCAATTGCGGGCAAAACTAACGGCCGCACATTATTTTTCGGTAGGAAAAGGAAGTGCGTTGAAGACAGCTTTCAATGGCGGGGTATTCAGCAGCCAGAGTGTTTTTCGAAATGAATTGTTCCAAATAGGAGGATATAAACTTTTGCGGGGTTTTGATGAAGAAAGTATTTACGCCACCCAATATGGCGTGTTAACGGTTGAGTTTCGCAATCTGGTTGGGTTAAATTCATATCTGTTCACATTTATGGATGCCGGCTGGGCAAAAAATAAGTACCAGCAAATCAATATTAGTAACAGCTTTATTAGTGCAGGTTTAGGGCTTGTGTTTGAAACCAAAGCAGGTCTGTTGAATATGAGTTTTGCGGTAGGTAAAAGAAATGATTTAAAGCTTGATCTAAGACAGGCAGCAAAAATACATTTTGGATATATTAATTTTTTCTAGGTAAAATCATTTTAATTTTGCGGCTTAATTTAATAATGTTGAAACAGGTATTGTTCTTTCTACTTCTTCTAATGTTGCCTGTATTGCTTTTCGCTCAGCAGCCTGATAGCATATTGCCAAAGAAAGATTCCACTCTTAAAAAGGATACGGCTTTGTTTACACTCTCTGATACCTTACTATCAAAAACGGATAGTAGCATTGATAAGGATGCGATCATCAACCAGTCTCCTGGCTATTCAACTACTTTGAAAAAATTACTCAGCGAAAATCAATTTCTCAATTGGAATGGGCAACCTGTAGCAATGGTAAATGAAGTCAAAAGCCGTAGTTCACAGGATAGCTTTTTTTATTTACTTGCAACCATTGCAGCCATCCTTGGTTTTTTTCGTTTTTTCTATACCCGGTATTTTAATAATTTGTTCCGTGTGTTTTTTAATGCTTCGCTAAGGCAGAATCAGTTAACCGACCAGCTTTTGCAGGCCAAACTTCCATCTCTTTTTTTTAATATTCTGTTTGTACTGAGTGGAGGTGTGTATGCATATTTTCTTTTGCGATATTATAACTGGATACTACCCCACCGTTTTTGGTTAATGGTTTTTTACTGTACCGTTAGCTTGGGAATTATCTATCTTATAAAATTTATCGGCCTGAAATTTACGGGCTGGTTAACCGGCTATAAGGAAATTACAAATACCTATGTATTTATTATTTTTCTGATCAACAAGATTATGGGAATACTATTACTTCCATTTACAGTAATGATTGCTTTTTCAACACCTACTTTAGTTACCGTCTCTGTAGTAATTTCTTTATTGTTAATTGCATTAATGTTTTTATTGCGTTTTTTTCGGTCGTATGGACTACTTCAAAATCAGTTGAAAATAAGTGGGGTTCATTTTTTCTTATATGTGGCAGGTATTGAAATACTTCCTGTTTTATTGATATACAAGGGCCTGATACTTTTATTAAGTAAAAGTCTTTAACTTTGCAATCATGTAACAATGATTTATCCGATATGGTTAACAACGGCGAAATAAACCAAGCATCAAAAGATAACGTGGTAAAAAAAGTACTCATTACTCAGCCAAAGCCAGAAGGTGATCGGTCGCCCTATTTCGATCTGGCAAAGAAGCATAATATAGAACTACACTTTTTTCCGTTCATTGTTGTAGATAGTATTCCTGGAAAAGAGTTTCGTAAGCAAAAGATTGAGATCAACAACTATACTGCCATCATTTTCACAAGTCGTCATGCAATTGATAATTTTTTTCGTGCCTGCGATGAGTTAAAAACTAATATATCACAGGACACAAAGTATTTCTGTATCACAGAAGCAATTGCACTTTATCTGCAAAAGTTCATTTTATATCGGAAACGAAAAGTGTTTTATGGCGCAGATGGTACTAATAGGAGTTTATTTGATGTAATCAACAAGCATAAAGACAACGAGAAATTCCTTTATCCCTGTTCAGAATCATTTGATAGTGAAATTACCAACTGGCTGAGAGATCACCATTGCGAATATGCAACACCAGTTTTATACAGGATTGTAAGCAATGACATCAGGGAAGTAATCGCCAAAAATTTTGATGTAATTTGCTTATTTACACCAGGTGGTGTAAAAAGTTTACTAGAAAATTTTCCTGAATTTAAACAGAATGGAACTAAAATAGGTGTGTTTGGTGCAAATACATTTAAGGCAGCAGAAGATGCTGGTCTTATACTCCACATAAAAGCACCCCAGCCACTAGCACCAAGTATGGTCAGTGCGCTTGAATTATACCTCACTTCATTAAAGAAAAAATAAAAATCACCCTATCCCATTCAAACCGGGTTAAAGAAAAACATTATCGAATAAACTTCTCCTTCTAAATTTTCGTATTTCATTTACCGGTTACTAAATTGATGTATTATTGAAATTTATCCTTGAATAAATTTTAATAATTTGTATTCACTTTTATTTTAAACAAACAGAAAAGACTGTCAGTAGGTTTATGCAGCATAAGTTCACCAATCGTTTAATTAATGAAACCAGCCCCTACCTGCTGCAACACGCCCATAATCCGGTTGATTGGTATGCATGGAGCGAAGACGCACTTGTAAGAGCCCATACAGAAAACAAAGTAATTCTGGTCAGCATAGGCTATTCAGCTTGTCATTGGTGCCATGTAATGGAAAAGGAAAGCTTTGAAAATGAAGCAGTGGCCCAATTGATGAATGATTCATTTATCAATATTAAAATTGACAGGGAAGAGCGTCCCGATTTAGACCATATCTACATGGATGCCGTACAGGCAATCAGTGGTAGTGGAGGTTGGCCGCTCAATGTTTTTCTGACACCAGATGCAAAACCGTTTTTTGGCGGCACGTATTTTCCTCCTGTGAAAGCATTTAACAGATCGTCGTGGACGGATGTTTTGCAGGGTATTTCAACTGCCTGGAAAGATCGAAGAAATGAAATTGAATCCCAGGCCGAGAACCTCACCGACCGTCTTAAACAATCGAATAGTTTCAGTTTCAAGGAAAGCAATAGTTTGATAAATGATGGCGACCCCATCGTTTCAGCGGAACAATGTGACTCGATGTTTGCAGCAATTATGAAAACGGCAGATACAGATTGGGGTGGTTTTGGAAAAGCGCCTAAATTTCCGCAAACCTTCACCATTCAGTTCCTGTTACAGTATCACTATTTTACAGGAAATGAACAGGCTTTACAGCAGGCATTGCTTTCGGTAGACAAGATGCTGACAGGAGGCATCTATGATCATATAGGAGGTGGACTTGCACGTTACAGTACCGACAATGAATGGCTTGCTCCTCATTTTGAGAAAATGCTTTACGACAATGCGTTACTCCTTAATATCTTGTGTGATGCTTACCAGATAACCGCAGATAGTAAATACGAAAGTGCCATCCACAAAACAATATTGTTTGTTACCAACGAACTATTGGATAAGGAAGGAGGGTTTTATGCAGCATTAGATGCGGATAGCGATGGCGAAGAAGGAAAATACTATGTGTGGGCAAAGAAGGAAATTGAAGAATTATTGGGTGATGATGCCGGATTATTTTGTGATTTCTTTGATATTTCGGAGGATGGTAATTGGGAGGGAAAAAATATTTTAAGAATATTAAAACCAACAGAAAATTTCCTGCCAGACAAGAATATTCAACCGGATCAGTTTTTGCAAATGGTAAACCGTTGCCTCCGCAAGTTATCAGAGCATCGGGATATCCGCATAAAGCCTGCTTTGGATGATAAGATTATTTTAGGATGGAATGCATTGATGTTAAAGGCTGTTGCAAAAGCAGGCGTTGTGCTTCAGAATGATTCATATAGAGATTTAGCCACAAAGAATTTTGAATTTTTAATGAGTAAATTCAACGACTTAAAGGGAAATCTGGGATTAAAGCATACGTATAAGAATGGTTTTGCAAAATATCCTGCTTTTTTGGATGATTACGCATACCTGATAGCTGCATCCATTCAGCTTTATAAAACAACCTTAAATGATGTGTATATGCAAAAAGCATATAATTATTGTGATTATGTAATTAAAAATTTTAATGATGAAGGTGAATTATTTTTTTATTTTACCAATTTAAACCAGAAAGATATTATAGTAAGAAAAAAGGAAATATACGATGGTGCTACACCATCCGGGAATGCGATTATGGCTGAAAATTTGTTTCAGTTGGCAATTATTTTTGATAAGCCGGATTGGAGAGTGCGGGCGACAAAAATGTTAGAAGCATTATTACCCTCAATCGTCAAATACCCCGGATCGTTTGGGATTTGGGCCTCATTACTGCTTCAGCAAAATGCTGGAATGAATGAAATAGCTGTAATCGGAACCGACCATTTTACTGTAACCAGTAATATATTGTTAAACTTTATTCCCAATTTAATTGTAATGTCTGCAGCATCTGAAAACATGAAATATCCATTGCTTGCAAATAAGCCAGAAGTGAAACCAGTATTGATTTATCTGTGTAAAAACTATGCTTGTTTACCACCGTTTTCCGATCTGCAATTATTAATTGAGGAGATCAGTAATGCAAATAAAATAACAAGATAAAGGCACAATATTTTAGTTTGTTGTTCGTTTTTAATCTTGTACTATTAAACATTATAAAAAAATGATAGTGCAAAGTGTAACGAGAAGAGCATAATTCAAAATATTCATTACATTTGCCATACCCTCAAAGTTAAAACAATGAAGAACAATTCATTAACCATTATAGCCGTAGTGGCTATTACATCTCTGTCTGGCTGTAAAATGTTAGGCAAAAGTAAAAAAGGTCAAGACTTACCCAATGACGGACAGTTGTACGGAGTTGCACCTGCCAAAAGTTGGAGTCTACCAAAACCTCCTGGAATGGTCTACATTCCACCTGGAACTTTTCACATGGGTCCAAGTGACGAGGATGTAAACTATGCCTACACTGCCCGTAACAAGCAGGTATCTATCAGTGGCTTTTGGATGGATGCCACTGAAATTACAAACAACGAGTTTCGTCAGTTTACCAATTGGGTAAGAGATTCAATTGCTGCAAAGCAAATGGGATTTTTTAAACAAGGCCCGGATGGTAATGAATACATCGACTGGAAAAAGGCGAAAACAATTAAATGGGGTGATAAAGCCACCATGGAAAAAATAGATGCCATGATCCTCACGCCAGATAATCGTATTTTCAATAAAAAGGAACTCGATCCTTCCAAACTAATTTATCATTCTGAAACGTTTGATTATAAAGAAGCGTCCAAGAGGGAAAATGCAGGTGTACAGCGTTCTAAATTCATAGTTAAAAAGGATATACAAATTTATCCGGATTCACTTTGCTGGGTAAGAGATTTTGCTTATGCTTATAATGAGCCAATGGCAAAAAAATATTACAGTCATCCCGCATTTGGTAACTACCCTGTAGTTGGCGTATCCTGGAAACAAGCTAGTGCCTTCTGTGAATGGAGAACACAGTATTTAAATGGATTTCTGGAATCCAAAAAAAGAATATCTGAATCTGATTTCCGGCTTCCAACCGAAGCCCAGTGGGAATATGCAGCCCGTGGCGGTCGTTCACAATCTCCTTACCCGTGGGGAGGTCCTTATTTGAGAAACAGAAAAGGATGTTTATTGGCTAACTTCAAGCCGGGCCGTGGAAATTATCCTGAAGATGGTGGTTTTTACACTGTCAGGGCTGATGCTTATTGGCCAAATGACTTTGGTTTGTACAACATGTCCGGAAATGTAGCGGAATGGACTTCCTCATTGTACTATGAAGGTGGATATAATTTTCAACACGATATGAATCCTGATATTCGCTGGAATGCAAAGGACACCGATCCTCCTCGTATGAAGCGTAAAGTTATCCGCGGTGGTAGTTGGAAAGATGTTGGATACTTCCTTCAAACAAGTACCAGAAATTATGAGTACCAGGATACAACAAAATCTTATATTGGCTTTCGTTGTGTAATCGACTTACCCCCGGTAATGAGAAAAGGTAAATAATCATTTCCAAAATTTAAATGTTACGTATGAGAAAATACTTATAAGCAAATTATAAGCTTAGAGTATAATGCCTATAAAAATAATAAATTCAACCCCTCAATTAAAATTTTAAAATTCAAAAAATTATGGCTGCTGGTCAATCTCGCCCAATCGATCGTATTCTTAACATTTTAGTATCTGCGGCTGCGGTGCCGGTATTGTTAGGTGCGTTGTTCAAAATAACTCATGCTCCAGGAGCTGACACCTGGTTAAAAATTGGTTTGTATGTGGAATCAGGCATCTTTTTGGGGTATGCATTATTATATGTTTTTGCGCCGCCTCCTGAAGGTCATATAGCTGTGGCACCACCAGTTGAGTCTGGTAATCCTGCTCTGAAAAGTATGGAAAAGATGTTACAGGAATCTGATATTACTCCCACGAATCTGAAAAAATTGAGTGAAAGTTTTTCAAAACTTGGCTCTACCGTTGGTGGATTATCTGATATCGGGGATATTGTAAAATCAACCAATGAATTTGGTAATAAAACGAAAGAAGCAACCGTGGCAATAGGAACGATGTCAACTGCATTTAACAACAGTGCAAAAACAATGGCATCGTTTAACAATGCGTCTGAGAGTGCTAAAGGATTTCATGAGCAGGTGCAGGTGCTTACTAAAAATCTTGGTAGTTTAAATACTATTTACGAATTGGAATTGAAAGAAAGCAATAACCATCTGAAAGCATTGAATAGCTTTTATGGTAAAATGGCTGAAGCTAGCAGTGCTATGATGAATAGTGTGGAGGATGCAAATAAAGCGAAGGATCAAATTCGCTTATTAGCCGGGAACCTGGGGAAATTAAACGGTGTGTATGGCAACATGCTAACGGCAATGCAGGTTAAGTAATACCAGATATTGATTCTCTTTAACGAAACTCTCAAAATATTATTCGTTAGTTATGATGAAAATAGCAATTAATCAATCAATTCAATAAAACAATCGTAAATCTGAAATACTATGGCTTTACCTAAAGAGCCCCGGCAGAAGATGATCAACCTAATGTATTTGGTGTTAACAGCCTTGCTGGCACTAAATGTATCAAGTGAGATCCTGAACGCCTTTAAAGTGGTTGATACCAGTTTGCAGAATTCAAGCAACAATCTTGCTGCAGCTAACAGTACATTATATAAATCGTTAAACGATAAATTGGCTGACTCAAAGACGGCAGAAAAAGCTAAAATCTGGCAACCAAAAGCTGAACAGGCTAAAAAGTTGTCGGACGATATGACTAGCTACATTGAAGGTTTGAAAAAAGAACTCAAAATGGCTGCCGGATTAGATTCGTTAGACGGAAAAGAATCTTTTAAAGAAGATAACCTTGAGGCTGCCTCCCGTTTATTTGGCACGCAGGGAAAAGGAAAAGAATTGGAGGCAAAATTAAAAGCCTACAAGGCAGCAATGCTGGCTATTGATCCATCTATTGATAAAAATTTTTCAAAGACTTTGCCGGTAGATGTTGAACCTCCCATTGGACAGGATGGTTCAAAAAAAGATTTTACAACTTCATATTTTAGTATGACACCTACGGTAGCAGGATTGACCTTGCTAAGTAAATTTCAAAACAATGTTAAAAATGCAGAAAACCAGGTTGTTACGTACTGTCATGAGCAAATTGGAGCAGTAGCTATAATATTTGATAAGACTGGTGTTCTTGTTGGTCAAACGTCCAACTATATAATGCCAGGACAAGAAATCACTATCACTGCGGGCATTGGTGCATACAGTTCGGCGGCCCAGCCTCAAATTTCAATTGGGGGCTCAAGTGTCCCGGTTATTGATGGTAAAGGAACCTACAAAGTTTCAGCAAGCGGATCCGGGTTGCGTAAAGTACCGGTTACAATTCGATATCTCGACCAGAATGGTGTTTCACAAACAAGTACGGAAGAAGTGGAATATACGGTGGGAACACCGGGTGGAGCGGCCGTTATGCTGGACAAAATGAATGTGTTTTATATTGGTGTAGATAATCCGATCACGATTTCATCTGGTTCAGGTTGGGATAAAACGAATGTTTCTATGACCGGTGGCGTATTGAGTGGTTCTAACGGAAATAGAATTGCACGGGTAACTACTCCGGGAAAAGCATCAATAACCGTAACGGCAGATGGAAAAACTACGCCATTTGAATTTAGGGTAAAGGAGATTCCTAACCCAATATTTAAAGTAGGACCAGGCGGCACCAGGATGACAGCAGGTAGTTTTAAAAGCCAGCAATATTGCAGGGCTGATTTAGAGAATTTTGATTTTGCTGCTAATTTTAGTGTAATAAGTGCTACGGTCTATTTTTCTGGTGCAAATTTTGCAAATGTTCAAACTCAAACTATCACCGGAAATAATTTATCATCTCTTAGTGCGTACATACAAAGAACAGGACCTGGCACAAGCGTTACGTTTGATAATGTAAAAGTTCAGGGACCAGACGGTAAGCAACGGACTATCCAAGGTGTCGGTATAGTGTTATATTAAATCTAAAAAAAAATCATGCTATGATAAAGCATTCTGTAAAGTTTCTTGTGTTGTTTATTTTTCTGAGCTTAAGTGTTACCATGGCACAGGCGCAAAAGAAGCCAGTGAAAAAGCGTACGGTGCAAAAACGTACGAATACTACCAAAACAACCAAGGCAAAAACAAAGGCCAAAATAACACCTACAGCGCAGATTGATTCTGTTGCATCGCTAGCGGTTGCACCGCCGCAAGGTTCCAGAAATGATAGTTTGCCAATTCCAAAGGTAAAAAAATCACTTCGTCCGGATGAAGCGGTTGAAACAAAAGATATCCGGGACAGAACTCCTTTGGCATACGAACACATAAGGGTGGATGATGCAGTTTTTCGCCACAAAATATGGCGCGAAATTGATACAAGGGAAAAAATGAATTTGCCTTTTAGATATTCGGCTAATGAAAATAGTGGTAACCAACGGTTTATTTCAATAATAATGAAAGCAATTCAGGATAGCGCTGTTACAGTTTTTGATGCCATAGATGACAGGTTTACAACGCCACTAACAATATCTCAGGTTGCTCAGAGAATTTCTGGTGATGTAGAAATTGTAGATATTTATGGTCCTGATGGAGCCAAAACAGGAACTAAAGAAGTTGTTAGAGAAGTAAATCTTGATTCTTTTTATAAATTCAGAATTAAAGAGGAAGTGATATTCGACAAAGAAAGTTCACGTCTGTTTTGGAGAATACTTGGGATCGCACCTTTAAAAAGGGTAATTACTTCTGCGGGTATAGATCTTGGAGAAAGCGAGCTATTTTGGATATATTATCCTGATATGAGACCAATATTTGCAAAATATGAGGTTTATAATGGAAAGAATTTTGGTGCAAGAATGAGTTGGGAAGAATTATTTGA
>Ga0105045_10003781_pt1 | contig 13079 bp, 10 predicted proteins | sample MAT02_FD_78089 | JGI IMG/M metagenome (GOLD analysis project Ga0105045, IMG submission 78089) | Freshwater microbial communities from Lake Fryxell liftoff mats and glacier meltwater in Antarctica - MAT-02 (megahit assembly) | ecosystem: Environmental > Aquatic > Freshwater > Ice > Liftoff...
CGGACTCGTGGCCCGAGTTCCGGGGCCCGAAAGGAGACGGTCACGCAGACGCGGCGAAGGTTCCCCTGCTCTGGTCGGCATCGAGTAAGATCAGGTGGAAGGTCCCGGTGGACGGCAAAGCCTGGTCGTCGCCGATCGTCGAGGGTGATCGCGTCTTTGTCACCACGGCGGTCGTGAAAGACGAAAAGCTCAGTCTCGAGGCCCGCGCCTACGACCTCGCTGACGGGAAAGAAGTCTGGAAGCGGGTCGTCTTTGAAAAGCCGGCCGGGGCCATCCACCAGAAAAACAGTCATGCCTCCCCCACTCCGATCATCGCTGACGGACGCCTCTACCTGCATTTCGGCCATGACGGAACCGCCGCTCTCGACGCGACTGACGGGAAAATCCTCTGGACCCAGACCGGTCTCGCCTACTCGCCGGTCCACGGAAACGGGGGCTCGCCCGCGCTCCATGCTGACAGGCTGATTTTCGCCTGCGACGGGGAGAAGGATCCCTTTGTCGTCGCTCTGAACAAGGATAGCGGCGAGGTGATCTGGAAAACCCCTCGCGCCGTCGAGGTGGGTCGAACCTTTTCCTTTTCCACCCCGCTCCTCATCGAGGTGAACGGAGCGGCCGAGGCGGTGATTCCGGGTTCGGGAGCTGTCGTCGCCTACGATCCGGCCGACGGGAAGGAGATCTGGCGTTTTCGCTACGCGGATGGCTATTCCGTGGTCCCGCGCCCGCTCTATCACGAGGGAATAATCTACGTCTGCTCGGGCTTCAACCGGGCGGTCCTCTTCGCGATCAAAGCCGACGGTAAAGGTGATGTCACCGACACCCACCTCGTCTGGAAGGATGACAAGGCGGTGCCAAAAGAGAGCACTCCCATCATCGTGGATGACCTCATTTACCTCAACGACGACAAGGGAGTCCTGAGCTGCTTCGTCGCTGCAACCGGTGAGGAACTCTATCGCGAGCGCCTTGACGGCCAGGGCGGCTACTCGGCATCCCCGGTCTATGCCGGCGGGCACCTCTTCTTTCACAACGGCAGCGGTATTACCACGGCGGTGAAACCCGGCCGCACCTTCACCAAAGTGGCGGAGAACTCTCTCGGCGAGCCGGGCCTGTCGTCCTTCGCCGTCGTCGCCGACGGGTTCATCGTCCGCACGGAGGGCAACCTCATTCGTATCGGCGAGTAAGCCGGTTCACGCGTCGAGGTAGCGCTGGAGCGCCTCCTTGAGCTGCGTGCGGGCACGGAAAAGAAGACTTTTCACCGCCGGGATGGACATCGAGAGGACGACCGCAATCTCCTCATACGGCATCTCCTCGTAGCGCCGCAGGACCACGGCCATGCGCTGCTTTTCGGGGAGACTCTGAATGGCGCGGTCGATTGCCTCCTCCAGTTCGGCCTGCAGCATTTCATTGTCGGGCGAAATTGCCTGTGAATCTTCGATGGTTCGGTGCGTGGTCTCTTCGCGCTCGTCGACCGAGACGGTGGGCTTGCGCTGGCGCCGGCGCACCTCGTTAAAGACGAGATTGCGAGTGATGGTGAAGAGCCAGGTCGTGAACTTCGCCTGTGCTTCGTACCGCTCCGCCGATTTCCAGACCCGCACGAAGACTTGCTGGGCGATGTCTTCCGCCTCCGAGGCGTTACCCAACATTTTGGCGACAGTACCGATGACAGCCCGCTGATGCCGCTCGACGAGTGCTTCAAAGGCGCGCATGTCACCCCGACTCACGGATTCCATCAGTTCGACGTCCCGCTCATTGCTCTCCTGCCTCTCCACCTCATCATCGCGGGACGGAGGCATCGGGTCTGAATGGGTCATTTGGGGGATTTTTCCGGAAATTCCTGAGTGAAAACGTGCAATAACAGGTAAACTCACCCCCGGCAAGACGCGAATGTTTCATTCTCCCGGACCTGCCTCCTTTTTCCGCTCCTCAATGACTGACTCCTTCAGGCCCAAAGCCCGCCGCCGATTGCAACTGACCCGCCGTTTCACCCTGCTCCTCATGGGCCTGGGGATCAGCAGCGAGGCGGTCGCGATCATCGGGATGCTCCTCGGCATCCTCGCGGGGGCGTCGTTCATGGCCACGGGCGAGACCATCAACCCGGTTCTCTTCTGGAGCTTCGGTCTCGCCTTCTGCTTGCTGCGCATCCTCTGCATCCGCCTCGACCGGATGCTCCAGCCGACCCCATCGCGCCAGTCCCTCGAAGAGGTCTTTTTCAACGAGTTGCCCGAGCGGGTCTCGGATGCCGTCACGCTCATCGGCTTCGGCTTTGCGACCGACTCGAATCCCTGGCTCGGCCTCGCCGCTGCTCTCGCCGCCATTTTTTCCGCCTACATCCGATCGATCGCCTTTTCCCGTGGAGCCGGGCGGAAGTCCTCTTCGTCCGGTCCGATGACCCGGATTCACCGACTCATGCTCCTGTCGCTGACCTCCACTCTCATGATCATCGAGGTCCCGGACGAGCATTTTACGACCACGATTCCTCAAATTGCCCTCTGGGTCATCATCTTCGGCTGCGCTCTGACCGTGGGGATTCGGTGGTTTGGAATGAAGGGCATCAAAGTATGAGCGATTTTATTAAGAAATCTTAATCAGTTTCTCGACAGATTCAAAAACCGTGTCTAATCTGACTTCGCGATGCGCCGAGCGTTTTCCATCCTTTCTGCGATCCTCTTCACGGGGATTGTCGGGGCGTTGCCTCTCGAGGGCGGTGAAATGTTTTCCCGGGTCGTGCTCGATCCCGGGCACGGCGGAAAAGACCCCGGTTCCTCGGGCTTCGGGTTGGTCGAGAAGCATCTCACCCTCGACCTCGCAAAGCGCGTCGAGAAAATCCTCGTGGGTAAAGGAATCAGCGTCGAACTGACCCGGCGGAATGACGAGTACGTGGACTTCGAAGAGCGCGCACGGATTGTGAACAATGCCCCCAATACCCTCTTTGTTAGTCTGCATTTCAACGCACACAGCGACCGCAGCATCAGCGGCACCGAGACGCTCTACTGGCCGGGCAGCGAAACCGGGCGGGAGCTTGCGAGCTACGTCCAGAGTGAGCTGGGCCGCAGGCTCGTTACGCGCAACCGTGGCTTCCGCCCTGAAAGGCTCAAAGTGCTCGAGTTGTCACAGGCCACCGGCATTCTGATCGAGTGCGGATTCATCTCGAACCGATGGGAGAATCAGCGCTGTGGCGCGGAATGGTTCCGACAAATCCTCGCCGAAGAGATTGTCCAGGGAGTCCTCCGCTACCGGGAAGCCACGCAATGATGGGAGATTAAGAATCCTTCCTTTTCGCAATCTCTGTATTTTCCGGATTTGCCATTAAGATCTCGTGTGCTAGAATGGCTCTTATTGACCGCACTTTTCAGAACCACTCTTCGAACCGAATTTCTGCATGACTGATCCCATCGCGAACCGCACCCTCGAACTGGCCTGCACCGTCGGATCTCTGGAAGACGCCAGAGAGGCTCTGGAGGACGGCGCCGATGTGAACTATCACTCCGGTGCGCCGCTTTTTCTCGCCATCCTCGACCGCAACCGGGCGATCATCAACTTCCTGCTCGATAGCGGAGCCGATAGCGAAATCTTCATTCCCAAAAAGAAGCTCAAGCTGTTTCGTTCCCGCGAAGATCTCGTCGAGGAACTCGTTTCCTGCGCGCCCTACAATCCGAAAGATCTCAAGATCGCCGAGCTCCAGGAGATCGATTCCGGCATCCGCGAGGTGGGGGTAAAGTTCCTCATTTCTGATCTCGACTGGGACAATGCCACCCGCTTCAGGGACACGCTCAATGCGATCGGGGCAGGTTCAAAGCATCGCTGTGTCGCAGAGTTCCTCCAGTGGGCACGTAGCGAGAGCCAGGCCGGCAGCGGCATCGAGGGTTTCCTGGATAGCCATAACAACGCGGTCAGCGAATATCGCGATCGCTACCTCAGCACCGGTGAAGACCTCATCGCGCTAGCGAGTGACTTCCTCAATAGCTCGGACGGTACCGGTGCCGAGTAAAATCGCTCCTCGTCCTATTTTCCTTTTTCCCTTGAAGCCTTTCAATCGAAGGGCCTCTTTACTTTCAGAGTTTCATCCGCTGAAAACAAAAATGCCCCGGGCAGCACTTGCTACACAGGGCATTTAGAAAAGTCCGAAGTAGCCAGTTACCCTACTTCTTCTTCCGGAGGAAGGTGGGAACATCGAGGTCTTCACCGTCCACAATCGTCGGATCGGTCTTGGCAAAACGCCCCTTCCCTATCGCCGGCTCGAGCTGGAGCATCTCCTGCTGCTGGCGGGCTTCGTCGGTCATCTCTACAGGAGCGAACTCCTCTCGGGGAACCATCGGCGGCTTATTCGGAGGAAGAACCGGACCATCAAGCGGAGCGGCGAGCGGATCACGGGTGCGGATGCGCCCCGTGTTACCACTGCTCACCATTCTCGAAAGAGTAATCTTCTGGGATGACTCCGTCACGGCTTCGACGCGGTCGAGCTCGGAACCTTCGTGCGAGGGGTAGGACGGCATTTCATATTGCCCCTGATCGAGGTTCATGGCGCGGGCTATCGGATTCCGATAGTCACCTTCCTCGGGCTCGATGCTTGGGAGCGGCGGGCGCAGGAGCGAGGGCACGGGCTCGGGTGCGTAAGCCGGAACCTGGACTTCCTCCACTTCGGCAGCATCGTCATAATCGTCGAGCGGCTCGAACACTGAAGCATCGTCAGCGGAGTCGATCGCGGCATCGTGGTAGACTTCGACAGCCTCCTCTTCAAAGATATCCGGAATCGCTTCCGCCTCCTCTACCTCATAAGACTCTTCAGCAACAGGCTCGATTGGAACAATGGGCTGGGTATATTCCGGCTCAGCCAACGCGGGCATTCCGAGGCTGATGGCGGGCGGCGCGGCGACTTCCTCGACTTGGGCAGTCCTCATCGCGGAGGCACCCGGGCCGGCAATGGAGCTGATGATCGTCACCGTGAGACTGTTGCCCAGTCGTTTGTCAGTGCCGGTTCCAAAAAGGATCTGGGTTCCTTTGCCGACGTGCTTGGTGACTTCCTCCATCACCAATTGCACTTCGAAAAGGGTCATCGTATCGCCACCGGCAACCTGAACAAGAACGGCGCTCGCTTCATTGAGAAGCTTGCCACGATCAAGAAGCGGGCACTTGAGCGCCTGCTCGAGCGCTTCGTGAGACCGATTGTCACCCTTGGCGACGCCATAGCCGAAAAGGCAACGCGAGTCGTCTGAGGCGATCGAGGAAAGGAGATCATCCATCCCAATCCGGATGATGCCCGGACGGAAGACGACGTTCATCGTGGCGCGAATGCTCTGGCTAATAATCTTGTCAGCAGCGGCGAAGGCCTGAGCGACACCGTCCTTCGGGACAATAAGCTCACCCATCCGGTCATTGTCGAAAGTGATCACCGCATTCGCATAGCGACTGATGAGATCGAGCGCAGCGCGGGCCTGCTCCATGCGGCGCTCTCCCTCGAAGGAGAACGGCATCGTGGCGAACACCACGAGAAAGACACCTTCTTCACGGGCGACACGGCAGACTTCCGGAGCAGCACCGGAACCCGTTCCGCCTCCGAGACCGACACAGACAAAAACCATCTTACTGCTGCGAACGGCATGGCGAATATCATCCACTGCCTCAATCGCCGCCTGCTTACCGAGCGATGGGTCACCGCCGGTGCCCATTCCCTTCAGCAGGGTTGCTCCCAGCTGTATCTTTTCACTGGAGACGGAGGTCGAGAGAGCCCTCACATCCGTGTTAAGAGTGAGGAGCTCCGCATCGTCGCTGCCCTCCAGGGCCATACGATCGAGCACATTCGCTCCTGCACCACCGACACCGATGACTTTTACTCCGAACTCCGAGAGATTTGCGAGTTCGCTCTGTTCCGATTGATTATACTCGATCATTGGACACTTATCTTGCTTAAAGCACCGTTATTGTCAAGCTATTAGAAACGTCCCGAGAATCAACGACTTCCGCCGAAAATCTTCTCTAACCGCTCACCCAACTTACTGAGCGCCCCTTTCTTAGGTCGTTGCTCATCAAGTAGTTGCGCGTATCTAATTAGCCCGACCGGAGTCGCATATTGGGGGTTTTCGAATAGAGCGGAAGGTCCCGACATCGATGCCGAGCCCGCTTTTTGGACTGGAATTTTAAATATTTCTTCGGTCACATCCGCGATTCCCTTCATCAGACTGGAACCGCCGGTGAGAAAAATACCCTTTCCGAGCTTATCTAAATAGCCGCTTTTTGCAAGCGGTTCGTAGACCACGGTGAGCAACTCGGTGACGCGGGCGTTCATGATTTGGTTGAGCAATTCCTGACTCACCGTCTTCCCGGAGTCTCCTTCAACGGGGATCTCCACGTCTACTAGCCCCTTGAGCGAAGCGCTTCCGTGAGCCACCTTCAACTTTTCGGCACGCGCCAGCGGGATCTTCAAGACGAGAGCGATGTCATTGGTGATGTGATCGCCTCCGATCGCGACGCATCCCGACGCGACGACAGCCCCATCCACAAAACAGATGTAATCGGTCGTCCCTCCGCCGATATCGAGGAGGAGAGCACCCTCATTTTTCGCCTCGCGATTCAGGACGACCTGAGCGGCGGCAAGGGGAGAGAAAACAATGTCCTCGACCTCTAGCGGAACCTCACGGACACACTTGATCGCATTCTGAATCCGGGTCTTGATCCCGTGGATGATGTGATAGTCGGCCTCCAGCTTCTGGCCGAGCATTCCGACGGGATTCGGAATTTTATCCTGCCCGTCTACGTAATAGTGCTGAATGATCGAGTGTATGTAGCCGTTTTCCTTGGGCAGGGGCACATCCCTGGCAATCTTTTTGACCTCGTCGAGATCCTCTGGAGTGATCTCCATCTGCTCGTCCGCGACCCGGATCGTTCCACGGTTGTTGAGGCTCTGGATATGAGAGCCCGTCACAGCGAGGAAGACCGTATTCACTTCGACATCGCTCCGCTCCTCGGCCCGCATGAGAGCATCGTGCAGGCAGGTCTGGACGGTCTCGGGATCGACGATCTCCCCTTTCCGAACCCCGGCGGACGGATGCTGACCCACGCCAAGAATCTTGATGGCCCCATCGCTGCGGACTTCGCCCACAACAATGCAAACTTTTGAAGTACCGATCTCCAAGCCGACGTAAATATTCGATGCAGCCATTTAAATTCAGGATCCCTTAGGAGCTTAGCCTCCGTTCAAAATAGAGCGCAAGTGTTTTTCCTGCTCATTCTCAGGAGAAAAGGATGCTCCGGAGGCCCCGTCACCGGAATCAGGGCCACTGCTGCCCGACTCTCGGAGCTTCACGGCGTCCGTCGGCAAGGAAAATGTCACCGGGATGTTCTTGATCGCGGCAACGTTCACAGTGGCGATTTGCTGCCCCGAACCCTCGGTCTTACCGAGGATGAGGGCGAGGTCATCGAGACCGCGAGGGAAATCAAAAACGCCGAAGGTAACGACGAGCCGGTTGCGGTAGACGCACTCCACCGCCCATTCATCACGCACCCGCACCTCGGAGACGCTCAAGCCCTGTTCGAGGAAACGTTTGTCACTATCAAGGATCAATTTCAGGCTGGAGCGCACCCCTTCAGAGGCAATCGTGTCCCCTTCGACCGGTTCGGCGAGGTGGAAGGACTCGACCACCGGCAGGGATTTCATTCCATCATTGAGGTCAAGACATCGAAATAGCACCCCCTCGGCATCAAGCAAATAGCCCCGCTCCATGTCCCACGGACGTATCCCGAGCGGCGGCGAGGAAAGCCAGGCCACCGGCATGCGCTCACGCACGATGAGGTTGATGCGATCAGGCATTTCCCGGGTGACCGAAGCCTTTTCGACCTGTGGCAGCTTCTCGATCTGGGCGCGAATCGCTTCGAGATCGAGCTCCATCAGGTTCATCCCCGCAGCCACGTTGGCGATCTCGGCGAGGCGGGCTTCACTAAGGACTCCGTCGGTCTGGATATTGAGCCGACGCAAAACGAATGCTTCGTTTTCAAAGAAAATGCGGCCGTAGCCCCACTTGGCCAGGAGCGGGAGACTGATCGCAAGGCAGAGAATCGAGACGGTCCGAACGATCAGGGCGCGCCGCTTCGCCCTCGTGCGACCCGGAACCTTTGCCGGCACGATGTCGTCATCAAGGAGGATCCAACCGCCGTCTTCATCGGCCCGCCGGCTCGACGAAAAGAACCCTTTGAATCTGCCTTTCCTGAAATTAGTACGTCCTACTTTTTTTCGCATTAACTGAAATTAAGCGAAAGTTTAATAATTTTCAAACAAAGAGTTGCGTAATCTATCCCCGCCGCCGCCGCCGCCTTGGGCAGGAGACTGCTCTCCGTCATGCCGGGAATGGTGTTGACCTCGAGAACGAAGGGTTTCGAATCAGAGGCGCGCAGCAGCACATCAACGCGGGAATATACCTCGGCACCCACGGCCCGGTGGGCTTTGAGCGCCTGCTCCTGGACGGCGAGAGTCACTTCTTCGGGAAGGTCGGCAGGGCAGAAGTAATCCGTTCCCCCTGCCCCGGTCATCCAGGGATATTTGTTGGAAATATCGTAAAAACCCGAACGGGGCTGGATATGAATCACCGGGAAAACCTGATCTCCCAGCACCCCGACGGTGAGTTCTTTACCGGTGATGAGTTCTTCAACGAGGATGTCAGGCGAATATTTTGCAGCATCAGCGATCGCCGCGGCCCACTGATCGGCGGTGTGGACGAGGTGCACGCCCACGCTCGATCCCTCGCGAGGTGGCTTCACGACACAGGGAATCCCCACCGCCAGAGGCGGAAGATCGGCGGAATCGACCATGATGACGACGGACCCGGGCGTGATGACCCCGGCGGCGATGAAGCGTTCTTTGCTGAGCACCTTATCGAAAGCGACCTCGGAACTGGCGCGACGGGCTCCCGTGTAGGGAATGCCGCGACGTTCCATCTCTGCCTGGAGGACGCCATCTTCCCCGAAGGTGCCATGAATCACGTTAAATCCGAGGTCGGTGCCCTCCGGGAGAACAAAATCGAGGTCTGTGACGTCGACAAAGCTGACTTTTCCCACCTTGCCCTCGAGTGCCTTCACGACGCCCTTTGCGGAGGCCAGAGACACCTCACGCTCGGAACCGGGACCGCCCGCGAGGACGGCGACATGCATCTCTTCGATTGGCTTGGTCATGGAAAATACGGAGTAAACACGGTTAAGAGAGAGAGGATAAAGGGTTGAGTCGGGGCTTTTCGAGGTTCAGACAGGTTCGTCCTGCCCGATGATCTGCACCTCGGTCTCGAGCTCGACGGAGCGTTCGAGGAGAGCCGTTTGCTTGATTCGGGCGATGAGCTCGAGCACCTCCGCGGCCGTTGCCTTGCCGTCGTTGACGATGAAATTTCCGTGGACCTCGCTCACCTTGGCCATGCCCACACCGGAGTTTTTCAGCCCCATTTCGTCGATGAGCTGCCCCGCCCCGATCGGACCGGGATTCTTAAAAATACAGCCGGCACTGGCGGCTACAGGCTGCGAGGTGCGGCGCTTCTCTTTGGAGGCCGCCATGCGGCCGGCGATCACGTCATCCGACGCGGGCGTGCCTTTAAAAACGGCTGAAACGGCGATATTGTGGGCGAGTTCCGGCACATTCCGGTAGTGATGTCGGATATCCTCGATCGGCTTCGTGAAGACCTTCCCCTCGGCGTCGATCATCGTGACGCTCACGACCTGGTCAAATGTCTCCCAGCCCATCGCCCCGGCGTTCATGCGCAGGCTGCCGCCGACATTGCCGGGGATGCCCTCCATCCACTCGAAATCGCCGAGTCCGGCGGATTGCGCGGCGGCGGCGATCGCCTTGAGCTTGACCCCTGCCCCGCCCGAAATCGTGTTCCCCTCGACGTGGATGCCTCCGAACTCACCTTTGACGGGATTCGCGACGACCCCCGGGATGCCACCGTCGCGGACGAGCAGGTTCGACCCTCGACCGATGACCCGCAGCGGCGTGCCGGAGTCCGTGCAATATTTCACGACTCGCGCGAGACCTTCGACCGTGACCGGTTCGATCCAGAACTGGGCCGGTCCCCCGACTTTCATGGTCGTGTGGCGACGCATCGGCTCGTAAAGACGCGTCGTCCCCCCGGGCTCGGCGAGAGCCTCGGTCAATCGGTCGAGAGTGGCGAGGTCACGGGCGAGGCGGGATGCGACCTCATGGATATTTCCCGCTCCCAGAGTAATAACCCAATCCCCGGGCTCGAGACGCGCCCCGACCGCCAGATGGAGGGTCGAGAGCACCGGATGGGAAAAGACTTTCTCCACTTCGCCATGTTCGAGTACCGCATCGACGATGGTCTGCCCAGAAATCCCGGGAATCGGCGCCTCGCTCGCGGCATAGACGTCAGTCACCCAGAGTTCGTCGACGCCTTCGAAGCAGGCACCGAATTCATTCTTAAGGAGCTGTGTCCGCGAAAAACGGTGAGGCTGGAAAAGACAGATGAGACGACCGGCATGCTGCGACCGGGCCGTCTGAATGGTGGCCGCGATCTCGGTGGGATGGTGCCCATAGTCATCGACGATGGTGACGCGGTCGCTGTGGCGCTTCATCTCAAAGCGACGCTTTGCCCCGCGAAATGAGGTCAGTGCCTCGTCGATACGGTCGAAGGAAACCCCCACCTCCATCGCGAAGGCAATGACCGCGAGAGAGTTAAGGACATTGTGCCGCCCCGGGATGCCGAGACGCACCCGACCGACCTCTTCCCCGCGACAATTTACCGTAAATTCGGTCCCGGCTCCACGCGGGGACAGGTTCGTTGCGGAAAAATCACATTCATTGCTCCAGCCATAACTCACGCCATTGGGTCGCCCCTGACAGACGCGACGGGCATGGGTGTCCTCACCGCAATAGAAGATCTTCCCGGCGGTCTGATCGCAAAACTGGCCGAAAACCGAGCAAATCGCATCGATTCCGTCGTAAAAGTCGAGATGTTCGGCCTCGACGTTGAGCAAAATGGCATGCTCGGGGTGGAAATTCACAAGGGTTCCGTCACTTTCGTCCCCTTCGGCCACAAAAAATTCGCCTTTCTCGTCCCAGTTCGCGTTGGTTCCGAGAATGGGGATCTCCGCCCCGACGTAATGCGAGGGAGACTTCGCCCCGACCTTGAGAACGTGAGCGGCAAGAGAAGATGTCGTCGTTTTCCCGTGGGTGCCGGCGACCACTACGCCCTTTTTCCCCTGCATGATCGCCGAGAGGGCCTCGGCCCGGCGCAGCAGTGGAATTCCGCGACTGATCGCTTCGTCGTAGGAGGCATTTCCGGGCTTGATCGCACTCGAGTAGACCACGACATCGGCATCGGCGACCGCTGCGGCCGAGTGCGGGCTGGAAAATACGAGTCCGGCCTTCTCCAGTCGCTCGGTTTCGCGCGAAGTGACCCGATCCGAACCGGAGACGCGATGCCCAAGCCCAAGCAAGAGAGACCCGAGACCACTCATGCCCGAACCGGCCACCCCGATCAGGTGGACGCGCAGACTGTCTTCCCGATGGGCAAATCTCGCGCCCCACTCCTTGCAAAGATCACTCATATCAGGTCGTGGAAAAAAAACGGTCTCAGAAAAAGGGTAAAGTGGTTAGGCAATTGAGGCGGCGATGACTTCGCAGACACGATCAGAGGCGTCGGGGACGGCAAGGCCGGCAGACGCGGCCTTCATTTTTGCAAGTCGTTCATCATCATTGATCAAATCCAGTAATTTACTGGAAAAGTTTTCGTCGTTTAACTCCTCCTGGCGCCACAATTCAGCAGCGCCCGGGTCGGAGAAAAGTTTCGCATTGCTCGTTTGATGATCATCTGCCGCAAAGGGATACGGGATGAGAACGGACGGTATTTCATAATATCCCAATTCCGTGAGGGTCGATGCCCCGGAGCGGCAAATGGCCAGATCGGCAGCACCGTAGGCATACTGAATCTCGCCGCAGAAATCGCGAAGCGTTCCGGCAGATGGACATGCTTCGTACGCCGGCTTCACCAGCTCATAATCCCCCGGGCCGCTGATATGGAGAATCTGGATTCCGGCGGCCGCGAAGCGGGGCAGGCTCGCCGCGACGAGTTCGTTTACCCGGCGGGCGCCCTGGCTGCCACCCATGACCATGACGGTTTTTTTCCCCGGATCGAGGCCGAAGCGGGCCAGTGACTCCTCCCGCGTCGGTCGCGCCACGAGCGAGGGGCGCAGCGGCGTTCCCACGACTTCGACAGGTTTTCCCTTACCAAAGAGAGGGCCGCAGGACGAAAAACCAACGAGGACCGCTTCGGAAAAAATCGCGTTGAGCCGGTTCGCCTTACCGGGAATGGAATTCGATTCGTGGATGAAGGTCGGCAAACCGGCCAACTTCCCGGCGGCGAGGGGCGCCGCAGAGGTGAATCCCCCCATCCCGAGAACCGCGTCGGCTTTGAAATCCTTCAACAAACGGCGGCAGGCACCGAGCGAGCGGAAAAAGGCGAGGAGGAAGGCAGGCATCCTGACCGAAAAGAGCCCCGGCATCGCAATCGAGGGCATTTTCTCGAAGCGGAGGTGGTCATAGCCCTCCGTCGCCAGGGCATCGATCTGTTTCTCCGAGATGAGCAGCAGCACCTCCCCGCCGTGACGAGTCCACGCCTCTGCCACGGCGATGCCAGGGAAAAGATGTCCACCGGTCCCGCCGCAGGCAATGACGAGACGTTTCTCAGAAATAGTTAACATTTGGTAATTATCAGATCTTGCGTGAGTTCATTCTAATTTCAACTGTTTGAACGCACGGAAGAGCACATTTTTACCCGCAGCGAGAAAAAACAACCACAATCTATCACGCCGGGGCGAGAGAATCAGTCCGGAACGACGACGCTGAGAGCCGACGGGAGGACGCGAATGGATTGCGGCGTTTTCGCAACAATGTCGCCGTCCACCTGGATGTCGAGGATGGGATTCGTCCGTATCTCGACGGTCTCGACGGTCCAGTGCGTCACCGCCTGGGAGGCGTCGAGGGCGGGATCGTCTTCTTTGAGGAGCCGGTCCAGTCCGGTCATCTTTCCGGCAATCTGGACGATCCCCTCGATATTTGCTTTCTTTAACAGGAAGACATCGAGACGACCGTC
>Ga0105045_10003782_pt1 | contig 13079 bp, 12 predicted proteins | sample MAT02_FD_78089 | JGI IMG/M metagenome (GOLD analysis project Ga0105045, IMG submission 78089) | Freshwater microbial communities from Lake Fryxell liftoff mats and glacier meltwater in Antarctica - MAT-02 (megahit assembly) | ecosystem: Environmental > Aquatic > Freshwater > Ice > Liftoff...
AGACGCGCCGCGACCGGCACGAGGAACTCGTGGCCTTTGGTATCGCGGGCGGCATCGCCCAGGCGGTAGAGGCGCGCGAGGTGGGCGGCAAGAATGCCCGCATCCATGCAAATATCCTCTGGGAGATGGGCGGTGCCGAGCGTGTCGCGCGCGGTATCCTCGAAGGGGCCAAAGGCCTGATAAATGGAGTGACCTGCGGCGCTGGCATGCCCTATCGCCTCGCTGAGATCGCCAAGGATTTCGGCGTGCATTACTACCCCATCGTATCCTCCGCCCGCGCTTTTTCGGCGCTATGGAAGCGTAGCTACGGCAAGGTAAGCGATTGGCTGGGCGGTGTGGTCTATGAGGACCCGTGGCTGGCCGGCGGCCATAACGGCCTGTCCAACAGCGAAGACCCCAAGAAGCCCGAAGCCCCCTATGAGCGCGTGCGCAAGTTGCGTGAGCAGATGCGCACCTTCGGCCTGGATGCCACGCCCATCATCATGGCGGGTGGTGTGTGGTGGCTGGAAGAATGGTCCGACTGGATCGACAACCCCGAGATCGGCCCCATCGCCTTCCAGTTCGGCACGCGCCCTTTGTTGACGCGCGAAAGCCCCATCAGCGAAGCCTGGAAGCAGCGGCTTACGCAACTGCAATCGGGGGATGTGTTGCTGCAGCCTTTTTCACCCACCGGCTTCTACTCATCGGCCGTACGCAACGAGTTCCTAAGGGACCTTGAAGCCCGCAGCGAGCGCCAGGTGGCCTATACGAGCGAGCCGATTGGCGAGCACACGGCCGAATTTGGCGTGGGTCCCCGCAAGCGTCTGGTCTGGCTCACGCCAGGAGATCGCGTGCGTGCCGAATCATGGACCAAAGCCGGCTTCACCGAGGCGATGCGCACGCCCGACACCACACTCATTTTCGTCACTCCGGCAAATTCGCGGGAGATCGTGGCCGATCAAGTGGCCTGCATGGGTTGCCTGAGCCATTGCCGTTTCAGCAACTGGACGCAGACCGAACCTGATTTCAGCACGGGCAAAAAGGCGGATCCGCGCAGCTTCTGCATACAGAAGACATTGCAGGACATCGCGCATGACGGAAGTCTGGAACACAATCTCATGTTCGCCGGGCACAACGCCTATCGCTTCCACTCCGACCCTTTCTATTCGAACGGCTTCGTACCGAGCGTGAAGGAATTGGTCGAGAGGATCATAACCGGCCGCTAGGGCAGGGGCCTTTCAGCCCGCCCTAGTCGAGCCGGACTGACGCGCGCTGCGCGGACGACCAGGCAAAGCGCGACCACCACCCCTGCCAGCGTGCCAATCAGGCCAGCCGCGTTGAGAGAGATGGCAAGGCCGAGCGCTGCCGGAACGGGGCCGGCCAGCAGGACGCCCAATGCGCCCAACGCCGCCCCAAGCAACGCGCCGCCCAGCACCTGCATGCGATAGCGATCCGTCATCAGCCGCAGGGCCACGGCCGGGCAAACCAGCATTGCCACAACCAGAATGCTCCCGACGGATTCAAACGCCGCCACTGCGGCGGCGGCAATGAGCATGTTCAATCCCAGTTCCCAACGCCCCACCCGCATCCCCAGCGAAGCGGCGAAGTCCGGATCAAAGGCGATCAGTTGCAATGGCCGCCAGAACAGCGCCACCGCCAGCCCTGCCACGACCGCCACAGCAGCCAAAAGTCCAAGCTGGCGGGGCAGGGCGGCCAGCGCGGCAGGATCGAACAGCGAGGACAGCCCTGTGGCCTCCAGCCAGACCAGGGTTTCCAACTGACCGAACAAGACGCAATCAACGTCCAGATCGGCGCTGCGCGCGTCCGTTACCTCCAGCAACACAAGCCCCGCCGCGAAGAAGCCGGTGAAGACCAGGCCCGTCGCCGCCCCTGTCTCCAGCCTGCCCAGGCGCCTCACCCAGCCTATGGCGAGCGTGGCCAGCAGCGCGGCCCCCAGCGCCCCCAGCAGCATCGGTCCCGCCGAGCGCGACCCGGTCAGCGCAAAGCCCACCACAATGCCAGGGAGGATGGCGTGGGACAGGGCATCGCCGAGCAGGCTCTCGCGCCGGAGCACCAGGAAAGACCCGAGCAGACCACAAGTGCCGCCTGCCAGGATGGCAGCGATCAGAGCGGGCAGATCCAGGCGCAAGAAATCTATCATCGGCGGGACCAAGTAACAGCCGCTCCAAAGCCCACCAGCCCGACCAGCACCACGGCCGCGCCGGTCGGGATGTTTTCGAAGCGGGTGGAGATCAGCGCGCCGGCCGCCCCCGCTGCGGCCCCCAGCGCGCCGGCCAGGGCCAGAAGGGCGGGTAGCCCCTGTGTCACGAGCCGGGCGGCGGCGGCAGGGACGATCAACAACGCCACCACCAGCAGCAGCCCCACCGCCGGCAAGCCCGCGACGCATACAGCCAGGAGCAGCGCCAGCAGGACCAAGTCAAGTAAGCGCACTGGCAAGCCCTGGCTGCGGGCAAAGGCTTCGTCGAAGCAGAGCGCGCGCAGCGGCTGGAACAGCGCGGCCACCACCCCGATGCAGCCCAGGGCTAGCGCACCGGCAAGGATCGCGTCGCTCTCGGTCAGCGTCGCCGCCTGGCCGAGGATGAAGTGCGACAGCCCGGCCTGAGCCGCATTGGGCATCGCCTGGGCGATGGATAATCCCACCGTGCCCAGCGCGTAGAAGGCCGAGAGCACCACGCCAATTGCCGCATCCTGCCGGATGCGCCCGCTGGCGGTCAGCGCCCGCAGCGCCAGCAACCCAAGCCAGCCGGAAAGCGCCGCCCCCAGCAATAGTGGCCCGAGGCTACGCGCCGACCCGCCGAAAGCGGCCACAATCAACGAGGCCGCGACCACACCGGGAAGCGCGGCATGCCCAATCGCATCCGCAAGCAGGGCCCTCCCGCGCAGTAGTGCGAAGCCGCCCACCACGCCGGAAGCCCCCCCCAGCGCGGCGCAGCCCAGCAGAACGATGAGGGTGTTGTGCCCGATCATGCGCGCCCTGGAAGCCCACCAAAGGCGGCGGCGATGGAGGCTTCAGTGAAGCTCTCCGCCACCGGCCCCGCAGCCACCACGTGCTCGGCGAGGATCAGCACATGGTCGAAATGCGCGGCGATGAGCGACAGATCGTGATGCACCATCAGCACCGTCTTTCCCTCCTCCACCAGGCTATGGAGTACGGCGAGGATGGTCTGCTCGGTCACCGCATCCACTGCGGCCAATGGCTCATCCATCAGGAAGAGGTCAGCCCCCTGGGCCAGGGCGCGGGCCAGAAAGACGCGCTGCTGCTGCCCGCCCGAAAGCCGACCGATCTGACGGTCCGCGAATTCGACCAGGCCGACGGAATCCAGTGCGACCCGAGCAGCCTCACGCTCGGCGCGAGGCACGCTGCCCCACCAGCGCATGCGCGGAAGCCGCGCCATCGCCACCACATCCAGCGCGCTGGCTGGAAAGTCCCAATCCACGCTGGCTCGCTGGGGCAGATAGGCGACGCGCGAGCGAGCTTGCTCCAGACTTTGGCCAAAGAAGCGCGCCTTGCCGGAGTCGCTGGGGATCAGCCCCAATGCGGCCTTGAGCAGGGTGGACTTCCCCGCGCCATTGGGGCCAAGGATAGCCGTGAGCCCGGGCGCGGCCGCCCAAGTTACGTTGGTCAGCGCGGGGCGCCCAGCATAGCTGACATTCAGACCCTCGACAGCAAAAGGAGGGTTCACAGCCTTCCGTTCAGCCCACGTTCCGGGGCGTTGCCGCCCAGCGCGCGCGAAATGGTGGTGATGTTGTGGTCCATCATTCCCTCATAAGTGCCGCGATAAGTGCCCGGTCTTCCCATCGAATCGGAAAACAGCGTTCCGCCCAGCACGACGCGATGGCCGCGAGCCGCCACGCCCTCCACCAGTGCCCGCACGGCGCGGTCGGGGACGGAGGTTTCGGTGAAAAGCGCGGGCAGGCGGCGCTCTACGATGAGGCGCACCATGGCCTCGATACGTGCGAGACTTGCTTCGGCCTCGGTGGAGAGCCCCTGGATTGATTTTACCTGGAACTGATAGCGCAGGCCGAAATAGGCGAAGGCATCATGCGCCGTCACCAGCAGGCGCTTCTCGGCCGGGATGGGGGCGAGCACCTCCCGCGCATAATCGTCCAACCGGGCGAGGATTGCTTGCGTTGCCGCCGGGCTGGGGGTCACGCCAAGCAGATGGCCCAGTGTGGCTGCAATGGCAGGCAGCGTTTCGGCCCAAAGCATGGGGTCCATCCAAAGATGCGGGTCGGCCGCATCAGGGTAGTCTTCGTGTTGGCGCAGTCGCGAGCGCGGCACGGATTCCGCCACCGCCAGTGCGGGCTTGCCCTGGGCAGAGGCGCGCTCCAACAGATCATTCATCCGCCCTTCCAAGCGATGGCCGTTGTAGAACAGCGCATCGGCACGGAGAATCCGGGCGGTGTCGTTGCGGGTTGGGCGGAAGAGATGCGGGTCAACCCCCTCGCCAATCAGGGTATCCACCACGACCGCCGGCCCTGCCACCCCGCGCACGAGGTCACCAATCATGCCTGTTGTGGCGAGCGCCACGCGCCGCACAGCTTGCGCTCTTGCGGGCAGAGCGAAGCAGGGCAGGGCGAGAAAAGCTCGCTTAGAGATGGCTGAATAGCTATTCACCTGTTCACTCATGCAATTAAATCAGCGACTTGTTCCTTTCAACTTGCCCCTCGAAACGATCACGTCAAGCCTTGTATTGCGACGCGACACGGCAGAAGCTGCCCAAATGGCATCAGGTGTTCGGATCAACGAGGATGAAGTGGTCGAACTGGCGGAAATGTTCCGGCTTATGAGCGATCCCACGCGCTTGAAAATCATCCTCGCCTGCCTGGACCAGCCGGTTTCGGTTGGTGCCACGGCTGAGATGCTCTCCATTTCCCCGAGTCTCGTTTCGCATCATCTGCGCCTGCTGCGCGCGGCCAGGCTGCTTCAAGCGGACCGCCGGGGAAGGCAGGTCTTTTACATGGTGGGAGACCCGCATATTCGCTCCATGCTGACCGACATGGTTGATCACGTGGCCGAGGGCGTCGAGAGCGAGATCATCGAGGGCGGATAGCGGCCCAAAACCCCATGCTGCAGCGCCGCAAGGCTTGTGGCGTTTGCGTGCCGAGCCTATATCCCGGCAGCGACGTTGGGCCTTTCCTTTTGGGGACATGCCGTTCTACGCAACAGGTGGCCGATGTGGTCGCCGGGCGATGGCCCTCGCGCCATTGCTTCTGAGTTCAGGGCAAGGTGCGACGCGTGATCTGGCGTATCGGACAAATCTTCGGAATTTCCTGTGTGTTGAGCCTTGTCGCAGTGGACATGGCGTTGGCTCAGACCCAGGCCCCTCCCATGGTGGGGGCCCCGCAGCCCTGGGCGATGGGCCTGCAGAGCTCGGGTGGCCCCATCAAGGACGCCATCAGCAGCTTCAATGAACTGGTCTTCTGGCTGATGGCCGGGATAACGGTGTTTGTGGCAGCCCTCCTGGCCTGGTGCATGTGGCGCTACAGCGCAGCCCGTAATCCGGTGCCCTCGCAGAACTCGCATAATACGCCGCTGGAGATCGCCTGGACCGTCATTCCAGTGCTGATCCTGCTGGTCATCGCGATCCCCTCGTTCCGGCTGATTTATTATCAGGACCGGGCACGCGACGCTGACCTGACGATCAACGTCACAGGCCATCAGTGGTACTGGAATTATCGCTTCCCCGATCATGGCAACTTTGCCTTCGACAGCCGCCCGCTGCAGGATGATGAAATTCGCCCCGGCCAGTTTCGTAATCTGGAGGTTGACGAACCTTTACTCATTCCGGTGGGCCGTACCATCCGCGTGATGACTGGTGCCGCCGATGTGATCCACAGCTTCTTCATGCCCAGCCTGGGAGTGCAGCGATATGGCATACCCGGCCGAACGCTGGAGACCTGGATGCGCGCCGACCGTGTCGGTACCTTTTATGGCCAATGCAACCAGATTTGCGGGGTGAACCACTGGTTCATGCCGATCGTGATCAAGGCTGTGCCGCAAGCTGAGTTCGACGCATGGGTCGAGAGTGCCCGGACGCGCTTTGCCCGAGTGGACGACAACACGCCGGCAGTTGCAGCATCCGACAACGACACCATTCATATGGCGGCGACGCGTCAGTAACGCGGCCGCGAAGCTTTACAGAAAGGCATTCCGACATGGCATACGCGGACGCGCATGGGCATGACGACCACAAGCCGAACTTCGTGAATCGCTGGCTCTTCAGCACGAATCACAAGGATATAGGCACGCTTTACATCCTCTTTTCGCTTTTTGCGGCGATCATCGGCATCGGCTTGTCGGTGTTGATGCGGATGGAATTGCAACATCCGGGCCTCCAGATTTTTGCCGATGGGCAAATGTGGAATGCCTATGTCTCGGCCCACGGGTTGATCATGGTGTTCTTCGTCATCATGCCCGCGCTGATCGGTGGATTTGGCAACTGGTTCGTACCCATTATGATCGGTGCGCCGGATATGGCCTTCCCGCGGCTGAACAACATCTCCTACTGGCTATTGGTTCCCGCCTTCCTGCTGCTGGGTGGTTCTCTTTTCGTCGGCGGCGGTGCGGGTGCGGGTTGGACCATCTACCCGCCGCTTTCAGACGACACCTATCAGACGGGCCCGGCCATGGACATGGCGCTATTCGCCCTCCACTTGGCTGGCGCTTCTTCCATCCTGGGTGCCGCTAACTTCATCACCACAATCTTCAACATGCGCGCCCCCGGCATGACGCTGCACAAAATGCCGCTGTTTGTATGGTCAATGTTGGTGACAGCTTTCCTGCTGTTACTGGCGGTGCCAGTGTTGGGTGGTGCCATCACCATGCTGATCACCGACCGAAACTTCGGCACGGCCTTCTTTGACCCCGCCGGTGGTGGTGACCCCGTTCTGTTTCAACATCTTTTTTGGTTCTTCGGCCACCCCGAAGTCTACATCATGATCCTCCCCGCCTTTGGCATCATCAGCCATGTGATCTCGACCTTCAGCAAGAAGCCGGTCTTCGGCTACCTCGGGATGGCTTACGCGATGGTGGCGATCGGCGTTGTTGGCTTCGTTGTCTGGGCACACCACATGTATACTTCGGGCATGGACGTGGACACTCGCGCCTACTTCATGGCGGCGACGATGGTCATTGCCGTGCCAACTGGCGTAAAGATCTTCTCTTGGATCGCCACCATGTGGGGCGGATCCATAACGATGAATACGCCGATGTTGTTCGCCATTGGCTTTATCTTCCTTTTCACCTTGGGTGGTGTGACGGGGGTTGTCCTGGCCAATGCAGGCATCACCCAAATATTGCATAACACTTATTATGTGGTGGCGCATTTCCACTATGTGCTCAGCCTTGGAGCTGTGTTTGGAATCTATGCCGGCATCTATTATTGGATTGGGAAGATGAGCGGGAAGCAGTATCCCGAGAGGCTTGGCAAGATACATTTCTGGCTGACCTTTGTGGGCGTCAACCTGACTTTCTTTCCGATGCACTTCCTGGGAAACCAGGGGATGCCACGCCGCTACCCCGACTACCCTGACGCTTTTTGGGGCTGGAACTTCGTGGCCTCAATGGGCGCCTACATTTCGGTCGCGGGCTTCATCTTTTTCTTTTATGTCATGTACGTGACGTTGAGGCGTGGCGCGCCAGTCCCCGCGAATTATTGGGGTGAAGGTGCAACCACACTGGAATGGCAAATCAGTAGCCCCCCTCCGTTCCATTCCTTTGACGAACTGCCGCGCATCCGCTGACCTGTGGCGGGAAGAGGACTCCTCATGAGTGACATGACGGCATCTGTCGTGGGGGGGGCGAAAGCCCCCCTAGATGCATCCTCGCTCGCCGGGGCTTCGGAAGTTCGCGACTGGATCACGCTGCTCAAGCCGCGCGTCCTCAGCCTCGTAGTATATACGGGCATCATCGGGTTGCTGGTCGCCCCTGTCACACTCCATGCGGTACTCGCCGTCACCGCCGTGCTCTGCATCACCATCGCCGCTGGTGCGGCCGGTGCGATGAACATGTGGTATGACCGTGACATTGATGCGGTAATGCGCCGGACTATCAAACGGCCAATCCCCGCCGGTCGCATCAGTGCCGATGCCGCACTCACCTATGGGATTGTTCTCGCCGTTGGTTCTGTCGCGCTGATGGGTCTCGCCACGAACTGGCTGGCGGCCGGGGTCTTGGCTGGATCGATCTTTTTTTATGTCGTCATTTACACCATGTGGCTCAAGCGCCGAACACCGCAGAACATTGTGATCGGTGGCGCAGCTGGCGCCTTCCCGCCGCTCATCGGCTGGTTAGCCGCTACAGGAAGCATAGACGCTTTGCCGCTGGTGCTGTTTGCCATCATCTTTATGTGGACGCCGCCGCATTTCTGGGCGCTCGCCCTTTTTGCTCACGCCGATTATGAGCGAGCGGGCGTTCCCATGCTGCCGGTGACCCACGGCGCGCGCGAAACGCGCCGGCAAGTGGTCATCTATACGGTTCTGTTGGTGCCACTGACGCTCGTGCCGTGGCTTATGGGCTTCAACACCTGGGTTTATGGCGCGGTTGCTGCGGTACTCGGCGCGAATTTCCTCCGACATGCCTGGCTGGTATGGCGCGACGAGCAGGATGAGGCGGGTGTCTCCCTCACCAAAGACATGCCGGCCAAACGCTGCTTCAAATACAGCATTTCTTACCTTTTCGTCTTGTTCGGGGTTCTGGCGCTGGACCGGTTGATCCTGGCATGACCCCCGAAGAACAGGTTATCTTCGAGCGCCGGCGCCGGACGCGAAACTGGGCCATTTTGGCTGCCCTCGCGGGGCTATCGGTGCTCTTCTACTTCATATCCGTCGCTCGGCTGCTCCGCACTTGAGCGCACACGCGCACAAACTGGGTCGGCTGAAGGCTTGCGGACCTCGCCCAAAGGGGCCACTTCATTGAGCATGACGCAGCACGAACTTCTCGCTCGAAAGAACCGCCGCCTGGGGTTTGCTGCTTTTGGGTTCGTCGCCTTCATGGTGGGCGTTTCGTTTGCGGCAGTGCCACTTTATGACCTGTTTTGCCGGGCGACGGGGTTCGGTGGCACTCCAATGATCGGCCAACCCGCACCCACTACGCCGGGAACCGCCTTGGTCACCGTGCGGTTTAATGCGCAGACCCAGGCCAACCTGCCTTGGCGCTTCAACCCCCAGCAAACATCCATGCAACTGCGCGTTGGTGAGGAGGCGCTGGCTTTCTACATTGCACGTAACACGGGCAGCGGGCCGTCTACGGGTATCTCGACCTATAATGTTTCTCCCGACATTGCGGCTAAGTATTTTCACAAGACCGCTTGTTTCTGCTTTGAGGAGCAGACACTGGAGCCAGGACAGCAGGTGGATATGCCCCTCGCCTTTTGGGTGGATCCACGCATTGCCCAGGACCCTGCCACGCGGGACATCCGCACTATCACCATCAGCTATAGTTTCTTCCGCAGCTTGAACGACGCGGAGCGGGCAGGGGCCTTGGCCAATGCCGGGCCACACGTCGGTGCTGCTCGTACAAATCGCTGAGCCGCTTTTCACCAGGGATGCCTTGATTCGTCCCCGAGTTTAGGGGATCATAAGTAGTCATGATTGGAAGACGTCAGGCGGCCAAAAGATACAGGTCGTTGGAGCGTTTAGGCTTGAAAAAACTAGGATTTTTCGATGGCTAGCAACGCGGGGGGCGCAAGCCCTTACAAACACCCCTACCATCTGGTTGAACCCTCCCCTTGGCCGATACTTTCCGCTTTTGCGGCGGGGGCCATGCTTTTTGGCGTCATCGTGATGGCCCATGACGGCGGATCATGGGTTTTGGGCATCGGCGGTGTCGGCCTTCTTGCCTGCATGTTCGGCTGGTGGCGTGACGTGCTGAAGGAAAGCCAGATTGCCGGTCTTCATACACCTGTGGTCCGCCTCGGGCTGCGCTACGGTATGATCCTTTTTATCGCTTCCGAAGTGATGTTTTTCGTGGCCTTCTTTTGGGCCTATTTTCACTTCGCACTATTCCCCGAGCATGTCTCTGGCGCCGAGCGTGCCATCTGGCCGCCCGCCGGTGTCAAGACGTTCGATCCGTGGGATCTGCCCTTCCTCAACACGATGATTTTGCTGCTCTCTGGCTGCACTGTGACCTGGGCGCATCATGCGCTGATGGTTGATGATCGCAAGAATCTAGTCCGCGGCCTTGCGCTGACGGTCATGCTCGGGGTCACTTTTACCGGGCTTCAGGCCTGGGAATATACAATGGCGCCCTTCCCCCTGAATGGCGGTGGCATCTATTCCTCGACCTTCTATCTGGCGACGGGTTTCCACGGGTTCCACGTTGTGGTGGGCACTATCTTTCTGGCAGTTTGCCTCTTCCGCTCGATGGCGGGCCATTTCACGCCCGAGCGGCATTTCGGCTTTGAGGCCGCCGCTTGGTACTGGCATTTCGTGGATGTGGTATGGCTCTTCTTGTTTATCTCCATCTACATTTTTGGCGCGGGTGAACTCGCGCATCATTGAAGTCCGCACTGGTGCAAAATCCGAGCATCACGGTTTGTGCCCCCGAAATACATGAGTCGCCCTCTTCCCCTTTTGGCCCGCATGGTCAGATGATGGCAGAGGCGGCCTTAACGGAGACGAACACATGGCGAAGTTCGGATTAAGTCAGTCGGTACGACGCGTGGAAGATCCCCGCCTGCTTCTGGGGAATGGACGCTACACGGATGACATTGCTCTCGCTAACCAGGCCCACGGCCATGTTCTGCGGAGCCCTCACGCTCATGCGAAGATCGTTTCCATGGATGTGACCGCCGCGCGCGCGATGCCTGGCGTGCTGGCCATCATGACGGGCGCTGATCTCGTCGCGCTTGGGGTGGGCGAAGTGCCCTGCGTGATCCCTCTCAAAAACAGCAATGGTTCAGACCGTTCCAACACGCCGCGCCTGCCGCTCGCTACCGATGCCGTCCGCCATGTGGGCGATCCGGTTGCCTTCGTCGTTGCCGAAACGGTCGAGCAAGCGCGCGATGCTGGTGAGGCGATCGAGATGGAATATGAGGTCCTAGCCTCTGTCACCGATCTCGCCGTGGCGGCCGAGGCGGACCAGCCGCAAATTTGGGAATCCGCACCGAACAATACCGTTTTCGACTGGGAAGTCGGCGACAAGGCGCGCACTGATTCGCTGGTCTCAGGCGCCGCGCATGTCACGCGGCTGACGGTGGTGAACAATCGAGTGGTCGTCGCATCCATGGAAGGGCGCGCCTGCGCAGCCGAATATGATGCGGCGAGCGGCCATTTCACGGTTTACGCCGGGACTCAGGGCTCGTGGCTCGTGAAGAACCTCCTTGCTTCCTCTGTGCTCAAGGTCGAGCCGGAGAAGGTGAGAGTGGTCACGCCAGACGTGGGCGGTGGGTTTGGCATGAAGCTCTACCTTTACGCGGAATATGCGTTGTGCGCGCTTGCCGCCCGCGCCACGGGTCGGCCGGTGAAATGGGCAGCCGAACGGACCGAGGCCTTCCTGTCAGACACACATGGGCGGGACAACATCACGCTTGGCGAACTTGCGCTGGATGCAAATGGCAAATTCATAGCGCTGCGCACCAAAAACGTTGCGAATATGGGCGCGTATCTTTCGACCTTCGCCCCATTCATCCCGACCGGTGCAGGCACCAAGGTTCTCGCCAGCGTCTATGATTTTCAGGCCATCCATGCGCGCGTGTTAGGCATCGTCACGAACACAGTGCCTGTTGACGCCTATCGTGGTGCCGGCCGGCCAGAAAGCAATTATCTGGTCGAGCGCTTGATTGATCAGGCGGCCCGCGACCTGAAGATTGATCGAATCGACCTGCGTCGCCGCAACATGGTTCAGCAATCCGCCATGCCCTACCTTACCGCGATGAACCAGCGCTATGACAGCGGCGATTTCCCCCGGGTAATGGACGCGGCTCTGGCCAAGATTGATTGGGCCGGCTTCCCCGCAAGGCGCGCGGAAGCAGCCCAGCGAGGCAAGAAGCGCGGCATCGGCATAGCCTATTACCTCGAAGCCACTGGCGGTGGGCCGACAGAGAACGCAAGGGTCGCATTCGCCGATGACGGTATGGTGGATGTTTATGTCGGCACGCAAAGCACTGGCCAGGGACATGAGACGGCTTATGCCATGCTCACTGCCAATGAGCTCGGGATTCCCATGGGAAAAATCCGCATTCAGCAGGGAGATAGTGACTCGCTACCAGCCGGCGGCGGCACTGGTGGAGCGCGAAGCCTGTATTCCGAAGGTCAGGCCATTCTGATCACTACGGCGAGTGTGATTGAGAAGGGTAAGCAGGCGGCGTCCGAGATCCTCGAAGCCGCCATCGTTGACATCGAGTTCACCAAAGGCCGCTTCGACGTGGTCGGCACGGATCGGGGGATTGATATCCTCACATTGGCCGCGCGCCAGCGCCAACGCATCGCGGCGGGCGAAGACACCATCCTGCTCGACGCGCTGGAGACGGCGAAGATCGAAGCACACACCTTCCCCAACGGCTGTCATGTGGCCGAGGTGGAAGTGGACCCTGATACTGGTAGCATCGCCATCCCGCGCTATATCGTTGTGGACGATGTGGGCCACGCGCTGAATCCGCTGATAGTTCGCGGCCAAGTGCATGGCGGCGTGGCACAGGGCATCGGCCAGGCGTTCATGGAGCGCACTTCCTACGACGCCGAAAGCGGCCAGCTGCTCAGCGCTTCCTTCATGGATTACGCCCTTCCGCGCGCCGAAGACCTTCCTGATATCGAAGTGGATCTGATCGAAGTGCCCTGCGAGACCAATCCTCTCGGTGTGAAGGGTGCGGGCGAGGCAGGCGCGGTGGGGTCGCCGCCAGCCGTGGTGAACGCGCTCATTGATGCTCTGAGCGATGCGGGAGTTACTGCGATTGACATGCCGGCCACGCCGGAAGTTGTGTGGAAGGCGCTGCAGGCCGCTTAGCAACGCCAGCGGGTATGCTGTCGAGCAGCCGAGGTTTGGCACGGACCGGTTTCTTCGTCATCCCCGGTTTGAAAAGTCACGCTTCGGTCGGCGGCTTCACGGTCAGGTCCCGCTTGTCGAGCATCTCGGTCAC
>Ga0105045_10003783_pt1 | contig 13074 bp, 15 predicted proteins | sample MAT02_FD_78089 | JGI IMG/M metagenome (GOLD analysis project Ga0105045, IMG submission 78089) | Freshwater microbial communities from Lake Fryxell liftoff mats and glacier meltwater in Antarctica - MAT-02 (megahit assembly) | ecosystem: Environmental > Aquatic > Freshwater > Ice > Liftoff...
CCCCGACGTAGTAAGTAAAAACGCGCAGTGCCATGACATCACGGTCTACCCGGCGCTCGGCTTGGCGGGTGGCGCGTGTGAGGGGCACGGGCTCTTGCTGGATATCAGCAATCCGGTGGCCCCAGTGCGTCTCGATGCGGTGGCCGATTCGAACTTCGCGTACTGGCGTTCAGCCACGTTCGACAACGACGGCACGAAGCTGCTCTTCTCCGATGAGTGGGGCGCAAACGCAATTTTCGAGATCGTCAACAAGAAGCTGATCTTCAAGAGCTACTACAAGATCCCCACGTACCAGACTTCGAACGAGAACTGCGTGGCCCATAACGGGTCGCTGATTCCCATTCCGGGGCGCGATGTCATGGTGCAGTCGTGGTATCAGGGCGGTATCTCGGTGTTCGATTGGACCGATGCGGCCAACCTAAAGGAAATATCGAGCTTCGACCGCGGGCCAGTGGATAGCACGCGGATGGAGATGGGTGGCTCGTGGTCGGTGTACTGGTATAACGGCAACATTGTGAGCTCGGAGATTGCACGCGGTATGGACGTGGCGCAGCTCGTTCCCAGCGAATTCATTTCGCAGAACGAAATCGATGCGGCGAACACGGTGAAGTGGGATTACCTCAACGCGCAGGGGCAGCCGAAGATCGTGTGGCCACCCAGCTTCGCACTGGCCAAGGCGTATACCGATCAGCTGGAGCGCAAAGGTTGCGTCGCGTCGGCGACCATCGGCGATATCCGCTCGAAGCTCGCGAGTGCGGAGAAAGCGAGTGGTGCCGCGCGCAACGCCACGCTCAGTGCGCTGATGATGGACGTAGAGGGGAGCCGCAGCTGCGATGCGGCGAAGATCGATCTGCTCAAGAAGGCGCTGCAGGGACTGCAGTCGCCGGCGATGTAAGGCGGGCAGCCGATGTCGTGTGCGCCGCGCGAGATGACTGGGCGTGCTGCGTTTGCGGCGCACTGTGACGCCTTGGGGCTCTCGCAGGCGCATACGGCGGATGAGCTCAAACACGCGTATCGTCGGCTGATGCTGCAGTGGCATCCGGATCGTCATCACGGAGACGCCGGGCGGCTAGCCGCCGCGTTGGCACGCACGCAAACGATTACGGCGGCCAATGCGTACCTCGCGGCGGCGCAGTCGGCGTATTCGGGGGGGCAAGGCGCGTCGCCGCAGTACGAGGAACCGGTGCGTCGGACGTATGGTGAGGGATTTCCTGACGCGACGGTGTTGGAGGTGCACGTGCGCGCGCCGAACCTAAAGTCAGTGGGCTACAACAGCGTCACGGAAGATCTGTACCTCAAGTTTCGCGGCGATCGTGTGTACCGCGCGCGCGGGGTGCCACGTGTGGTGTTCGAGGGGCTGATCGCGGCGCCGGCTCCTGGGGCGTACGCGGATCGGCATATTCTGTCGCGGTATCAGACCCAGCGTTGCTGAAAGGTATCATTTCCCGTCGTCTCTCCTCCCGGATTCCAGACCGATGCTCAACCGACGTGACTTCCTTGGTGTCTCCGCCGGCGCGGCGGCCACGCTCGGCCTGACGCCGCGTCTCGTGGAGGCGTTGGCGCAGGGACAGCTGCTGCAACGCGCGATTCCGTCCAGCGGCGAGAAGATTCCCGTGATCGGACTCGGGAGCTCGGCGACCTTCTCGCAGGTGGCGCGTGCTGACGATGTGAGCGCGCTCAAGGCCGTCTTTCAGGCCATGACGGATCGCGGCGCCAGCGTATTCGATACCGCGCCGTCGTACGGTGCCTCGGAAGCGGTGGCGGGTGGGCTGGTGCATGAGATGGGGATTGCCCGCAAGATGTTTTGGGCTACCAAGGTGAACGTGGCGGGGCGTGGTGGCGCGGCGGCCGATCCGGTTGCGGCACGTGCGCAGATCGAGAAATCATTGACGCTGTTCAAGCAGCCGAAAATCGATTTGATCCAAGTGCACAACATGGGCGACCCGGCCACGCAGTTGGCGGTGATTCGTGAATTTCAGAAGGCCGGGCGTGTGCGCTACATCGGGATCACAACCACCAACGACAACCAGTACGGTGCGCTGGAAGCGGTGATGCGCAACGAACCGCTCGATTTCATCGGCATCGACTACGCGGCCGACAATCGTGGTGTAGAAGAGAAAATCCTGCCGCTGGCGATCGAGCGAAAGATAGCCGTGCTCGCGTATGCCCCATTCGGGCGCACGAGTCTGTTCCGTCGCGCGGCGGGGCTGTCACTGCCGGAGTTCGCGAAGGAATTCGACGCGACCACATGGGCGCAGTTCTTTCTCAAGTTCATTCTCGCTCATCCGGCCATCACGGCGGTGACGCCAGCCACCAGTCAGGCAAAGAACATGATCGATAACATCGGTGGCGGCATCGGGCGTTTACCGACGGCCGCGCATCGCGAGCAGATGATCCGATTTGTGGACGCGTTGCCAGCGCTGCCGGGTTGATGACCCCACGACTGCGGTGATAAAATACCCGCGCGCCTGGTGGGCTTCTCCGTGACGTTCCTGTTGGCGCGTGTTGCGGTGCTACTGGTTGCGATGTGCCTGAGTGGGCTGGTCGGTGCGCAAACGACGCCGATGGCGTCGAGTCCTCTTTTGCCGATTGCCGTCCTGCAGCGCACCGTTGACTCCTTGAACGCTGCGAGCGCCAGCGCCAAGTCGCGCGCCCGTGCGTATCAGGCGCTCGGTGGCGGGCATGAGGCGGCCCAAGACCAATCGTCGGCCGTGGCAACGTACGAGCGGGCCATTCCCCTGGCGCTGGCCTCCCGAGATTCGCTCACGTTGGCAGACGCACAGCACGCCTTGGGTTTGCTGCACTGGAGGCGAAACAACTTTGACCGTGCCCTGACGTATCTGACGCCGGCTGTCTCCATGCGGCTCGCGCTTGGCGACCGGTTGGGCGCCGCGCGTGTGCTCGGCACGAGGGGATCGGCGCACTACCAACTCGGCGAGTACGAACCGGCGCTGAATGACTTCGTGCAGTCGCTGGCCATTCGCCGCGAAGCGGGGGATAGCGCGGGCGTTGCGCGTATCCTGACCAACCTTGGCAAGACGTATCACGACTGGAATCAACTGACGCGCGCGCAGCGCATGTTCGAAGAAGCGGTCGCCGCTGCGGAGGGTGTGGGTGATGCCGCGACACTCGGCTACGCGCTGAACAGTCTGGCAATGCTGTCGGTGGACCAGAAGGATTTCGCGGCGGCCCGTCGGTTCGTGGCGCGTTCAGAGAGTGCGTACAGCGGTCCCGACGTGAGCAGACTGCCGCTCGATTCGCTCAGCATCTGGTCATTCAATACGACAGCATCAGCGCTGATTCTGATGCGTGAGGGCCGAGCCGTCGAGGCGCTCCCGATGCTGGAGGCGGTGCGAGGTGCGGGAGCAGCAGGAGGTGATACGCGCGTCCAGGCACGAGCGCTGCTGTATCTTGGCGAGGCCTACGGAGCGCTCGGAAACCGCGCCGTGGCGAAGGTTGCTCTGGAGCGGTCACTTGGGTCTGCGCGGATAGTGCGCCAACGCGTGATGATCCTTGATGCGCTGCGGCAACTCGCGGAACTGGAGGAAGGGGGCGGGGAATGCAGTCGCCGCGCTGCGGAATTTGCGTGCGTATCAGGCGCTGCGCGACTCGAGTTTTAATCAATCCACCGCGCTGCGTCTCGCCGCGATGGAGGCGGTGATCCTGCTTTTGGCGGCTACGGTCGTTGCCCTGCTGGTGTACTTCAACCGCCAGGGACGGATGCGGGAGGCCGTATTGCCATGGGTGAACGCTGATACTGCCGCCACCAACCTGAATTTGCGGAATGCGTTAGCGGAGGTGCAGACGCTGTCCGGGCTGATTCCGATCTGTGCTTCGTGCAAGATGGTCCGCAACGACAAAGGGTACTGGGACACCGTCGAGACGTACATCTCCAGTCGGTCGCAGGCCACCTTCCGCCACAGTATCTGTTAGTCGTGCGGCCCCAAGCTGTATGGTGATCTGTGGCCGAGCGAGTCGGAGAGCAACATGCCGTAGCGGGGCCCAACGATGCGGTGCAGCGACGATGGCTGCGCGTGCACCGCAATCGGTTTTGCTATTGCAGCCGCGCAGGCAGGGGATCCTGCGTGGCGAGTAGACGCTTGGCGTTCACGGACACGCTGGCATCCGGGTGCTTGCTGAACTTGGTGAGCAGGACGGCCACGTCGGGATCACGATAGAACGACGCGATTTCGAGAGCGCAGACGAGCGTGACCTGATTGGGTGCTGTTTCGGCGAGATCAACGAACGTGGGGAGCGTGAAACCGTACGAAACTGCACTGGCCAGCTGGCGCAGGGCGGGAGACAGCGGGGTATCGAGCGCCTTTGCACCGCCGCCGCTCACGAACTGCGGGTTGCGCGCGGCGAGACAGCCGTCGACGGTTTCGGTGATTTTGGTGCCGAGGCTCTTGCCGCAGGCGGTCAGGCTGAGCGCGGCACCGAGAAGGAGCGCCGTGCGGAGCGGGCGGCGGGTGGCGAGCGATCGAGTTGTCATGAGAGGCCAGAAATCGTCGGGGGGAATACGAATGATCGTTAACACTTAGGCGGCTCGACGCGTATTCGTCAAGCGACCGGGCTGCGAAGACCATCGCCTGTAGACCGCAGTTCGAGGGTCTGCGCCTCGCGCGGAACGCGCCGGCATGCGAAGTTATGTGTGCGCTGCAGGACTCCACCCAATATTTCCACGAGTCGTTTTATGCACTCTCCCGTGATCGCGGTTCATGGCATGCGTGCCGCCGGACATGTCGCGTTCCCCTCAGGGTGGCGCATCACACGCGAGGTTCTCGCATGGAGTCGCGAATGAGTTCGCGCAATCGCGCCGCCATTGTTCTTGCAGTGGTGTCACTGGCGTTACTCTGGCCTGGGCTGCTGCAGCCGGTGTTGACGATTAAGGCCACGATGGAACTGTTCGGCACCACGCGCGAACTGACGAACGAAACACGCAGCGTGGTCGGCGCCATTCAGAGTTTGCTCGAATCGGGCAATCTTTTTGTAGCGGGGCTGATTATGCTGTTCAGCGTGATGGTACCGCTCACAAAGGCCGCACTGCTCGTACCGCTGTTTGCGATGCGCGGGTCGGCGGGGGCGTACCGGTTGTATCTGCTGGTGCAGGCACTCAGCAAGTGGTCGATGGCCGACGTATTCGCCGTGGGGATGCTCATCGCGTTGCTGGTGGCAAAGGGCACGGCCAACCTGTCGGCGATCGCCGGGCCTGGCTTTTACTACTTTGCCGCCTATTGCCTCGTGTCAAATACGGCGTTCCACCTGTTACGCATCGACCCGGTCACACGGCACGTGTAAGCGGGTGTGCCTACGCACGGCCTTACTTCGGCGTCGGCGCGCTCTTCTTCGGGGTAATCCGGAATTTTGCCACCGGCAGATTGTCCATGTTGACCATCCCTTCGAGCGCGCCATCGGCACCGAAGGTGCCGTCATGCTCCAGCAGTCGTCCCTCCGGCGCCGTGACCCGGAAGCGCAGCCGGGAGCCGGTGCGCACCACATTGGCGATCGGTCCAGAGCCTTGCCCCGGAACCATGGCCGTGCCGCCTATTACGGCGCCAGACTGTGTGAAGGTGTAGGTCACGGGTACCACCAGCGTGCTGTCACCGAGTGGCACGGTCGCCGACCCATTCCATGTGCCTACAATTGCCGGGCCGGCAGTCGGCGCCCCCGCTGGACGCTTCCCAGTGGACTGCGCGGCGAGTGGCCCAGCCATGGTCGCGAGCAAGGCAGTAAGGTAGGTGGCCGTACGGAAAGGACGGGCAGGCATGGCATCTCCGGAAAACTGGTGTCGTAGTTCGTCCATGATACCGCGTAGCGCAGAAAAAGGTACCACCCGGCTCTCAATGTCGCAGGCGGTTACACCTCGTCGTAGGCCGCGCGCAGCACATCGGCCGAACGGTGGAGGGCTGCACGTTCATCGGCGGTAAGTTCTGGGGGAATCACCTCGACGGCACCGCCGTGATCCATGATGGCTGGCAAGGAGAGCGCGAGACCGCTAAAACCCGAGGTCGCATCCTGTACTCGAGCGACTGTCTGAATGCGGCGTTCGCCGCGTAGTGCGCCTCGTAAGAGGGATGCCGTGACCAGTCCGATCGCGTGGTTGGTGGCCCCTTTGCGTTTGATGATTTCGTACGCGGCGTGTCGCACCTGATCGGCCATCGCTGTTTCGCGCACGCTGTCCCAAGTGGGCCACTGGCGAAGCGGGACGCCGCCAACCTGCGCCGTCGACCAGAGCACCACCTCGGAGTCGCCGTGTTCTCCAACCACTTGCGCGTGGACTGAACGCGGATTCACTGCGAGCGACTCCCCGATCATTTGGCGCAGACGGGCGGTATCGAGCATGGTGCCGGTACCTATCACACGTGCGGCCGGGAGCGCCGATGTCTCCTGCACGACGCGCGTGAGCACATCGACCGGATTGGTGACCACCACCACGAGTCCATGATAGCCACGCAGCATAGACGCGACATCGCGCATGATGCGCACGTTGTCGCGCAGTAGCGCCAATCGGGTTTCACCGGGTGCGCCACCTCGGCCCGCCGCGAGAACGATCGCGTCGGCTTCGAGCAGCGCCAGCGCGGGGACGGCGCGCACCGAGGCAGAGGGATAGAATGCGGCACCCTGCGCCAAGTCCAAGGCTTCGCCTTCCGCCACCTCGGCGCGCGCATCCGAGAGCAACAACGTATCGGCGAAGCCTGCGTGCAGTACCGACATCGCGACGCTGGACCCAACCCATCCCGTTCCGAGTACACCAACGGTGAATGCCATACGGTCTCCGATTACCGCTCGCTCGGCTTCAACGCCCGCCATGGTGCGTGTGTGGAGCGCTGCGCGCGACTGCTCTACGCAATATGGCGTGAACGCAAGGCCGGTCGCTCGCGCCTAGCGAGTTGAACGGGGCGTCGACACGTTTTTCCTGAAGCGGTGTCGTAGCATACACTGAAGGATCGTAACCTGCCTTTCGCGCTGTGCGCGCACTTCCCCATCTGCCGAGTTCGCCACGTGTCGCCCGACCCAACCGAATCATCCGCCGTAGACGGCCAGTCCGACACCACCGGGACGCCGCCGGATGCAACGCCGCTGGTACGATTGCTCGAGCAGGCGGAGCACGTGCAGGACAAGGTGGCGGAGGCTGCCACTGATCTGTCAGAGGTCAATACGAAGTTGAAAACGCACGTTTCCGGGAACGCACCGTTTCTCGATGTGGTGGACGCTCTCGATCACAGCAGCGAGATCGAGGTGCGGGTCCATGAGGCCGCTGAAGAGCTGGTGGTCGTCAACGATTCGTTGGCTGCCGAGATTGAAGCGCGTCAACATCTGGAAGACGAGCTGGTTCGTAGTCGTTCTGCGCTGACCGTCAGCCACCTGCGTGAGCAGCGCGCGCGTCATGACTCGCTCCACGACGTGGTCACCGGGCTGCCGAATGCACGACTGTTCGCGGATCGGCTGGAGACCGCGATCGCGCAGGCAGAGCGGCACGGCTGGCGGCTTGCGGTGATGTTCATTGATCTCGACGCCTTCAAATCCGTGAACGATCGGTACGGCCACCACGTGGGGGATGAGCTGCTCTGCGTAGTGGCCGAGCGCTTACGGGAGAACGTGCGCGGCGGAGATTCCGTGTGTCGTCGGAGTGGCGATGAGTTTCTGGTGTTGCTCCTCGAAATACGCGATCGTGAGAGCGCCGCCGCCACCGCCAACGCGCTGCTTGCGGAGGTGGCGGCGCCTTGTACCATCGACGGAGTGTCGCTGGAGGTGCGCGCCAGTCTGGGAATCGCGATGTATCCCGAGGATGGGCGGACACCGCTGGAGCTGTTGAAGCACGCTGACGCCGCAATGTACGGTAAGAAGCGGCAGTCGTTGGGGGACGCAGTCTCCCCTGCGCCGTAGCCGTCTACGGCCGCACGACCTACCAAGCGGCGAGTGTCAGTCCGCGCTCACCGCGCGTTGCCGAGCTTCGTGCCTTGGGGCGTCGTATGCTGCGGGTTCCAGAGTCTTCGTTCGCCACTGCAAACGCACCGACCGTGTCATTCATCGTCGCGACTTGCGCATTGAGTTCCTCGGCGGCACTCGCCGACTCCTCAGCGCTGGCTGCGACTTGCTGGGTGATCTCGTTGGCGGCGCGTACTGACTGCGTCATCCGCGTGACGCCACTCACCTGCGCCGCGCTCGCCTCGGTGATTTCCTGAACCACGGTGCTGACCTGGGCAATTTGTCCGGTAATCTCCTGTAAACTCACCAGCACTTCGTCGTTGAACCGCACACCGCGTTCCGTCGCGGAGACGCTTTTGTCGATCAGCGTCTCGGTGCTCTGAGCCGCTGCGGCTGCGCGGAGCGCCAGTGATCGTACTTCTTCGGCGACGACCGCAAAGCCCCGACCGGCGTCGCCGGCGCGGGCTGCTTCCACAGCGGCGTTGAGGGCCAGCAGGTTCGTTTGAAACGCGATCTCGTTGATCGTCTTGATGATGCGCGCGGTTTCCTGCGTGGAGGCCTTGATGTCTCCCATCGCCGCCGTCAGGTTGGCCATGCGGGCTTCGCCGTCCGCAGCGTGCGATCGGGCACGTTCGGAGAGTTCGCTGGCCTTCCGGGCGTGCTGCGCGTTGCTGCCGGCCATCGACGCCAATTCACTGAGTTGGCTCGCGACGTCATCGAGCCGTGCCGCCTGATCCGAAGCGCCCTGCGCTAACGATTGGCTCGACTGCGTGATCTCTGCACTGGCGCTCTTGACTTCAGTGGCCGCAGCGCCGACTTGGGCGATCGTGGAGTGGAGCCCCGCCATCGAGGTGTTGAAGCTGGTCTTGAGTGCCTGGGCACTCACGGGGAAGTCGGCGTGAATCTGGTGTGTCAGGTCACCTGCCGATAAGGCGGCGAGGCCTTCGGCCAGCGAAGTCAGCACCACCTGATCGGCTTGCGCACGATGCATGAGTTCCGACTCGGCCTGCTTCTGATCATGTATAAAGGTCAGCGAGCCGCAGGCGCGAATGGTGGCGCCGTCCTCTGAGTGCCGGCAGCCGCCGGTGGCACGAAACCAGCGAAACTGGCCATCCTTCATTTTGAGTCGATACGTCACGTCGTATCGCGAACGGCCGCTTTTATCGGTTAGGTGTTTCGCGAAGGCCGCGAAGGTGGCTGCCGCGTCGTCCGGATGCAGCTTGTCCGACCACGACTGACAGGCATTCGGAAAGTCTTGCTCATCGGTGTAGCCGATCAGCCGACGGAACTCCGGAGACCAGGTCCAGAGGCTCTTGGGATGCAACGCATCCGCGTTGTGCAGAATGGCCTGCCAAAGACCAATCCCACACGACCCATCCAGGACGTCGGCGCGCTCGCGCACTTCAGCAAGCTCCGCTTCGAGCCGGGCGATCTTCGACGAGCGTGAGGTAAACAGAAAAGCCATGACGGAGCACCGATCGAGGATCCCAACAGATGCCAGCGTCGGCATTTCCAGTGTATCCGTGCAAGTCTCGGCAGCGCTGATCTATTTCTTGAGTGTCGAGTGCGCCTGGCCACGGTGATGATCGCGCAGGGACGGATCCTCCGACTCGGCGGGCCGTGCGTGTTCCGCCACCCCGATGTGCCGCGCCGCGCGCGTCAGCAGATGGGCGCTGCCTGGCGCCGTGAGTATAAGAAATGCCGCCACAAGCAATTCATGCAGGCTGATGCCGTCGCCGCGGGTACTGAAGTGGAGACTGGAGGCCACAAGCATGCCGCCGACCCCGAGCGTGGTGGCCTTGGTCGGACCGTGCAGGCGCATGTAAAAATCGTCGAGGCGCGCGAGTCCGATGGAACCAATCAGCGCGAACGAGGCGCCTAGCAGTAAGCATGCAGCGATGAGGAGGTCGAGGAGCATGGCCAGGTCAATCGAACAGGTTGCGGCGCATGACGAAGCGGCAGAGGGCCACCGTGCCGACGAAGCCGAGGAGTGCCATCAAAAGCGCAGATTCAAAGTACAGCGTGCTATTGCGGAGAATGCCCAACAGCACCAACAGCGCGACGGAGTTGATGTACATGGTGTCGAGGGCGGCGATCCGGTCCACGATGCTCGGCCCCCGCCAAAGGCGCCAGCCATTGAGGAGCAGCGCCAGCACCAGCATGCCGAGTGCGATCTGCCCGGCGATCCGGATCATTCGAAGATCTCCTGCAGTGGCCGTTCATAGCGACGCTTGATGTGCGCGATCTCGTGCGCGACATCCTCGATGTGCAGCGCATGAATCAGCAGATGTCGCTGATCCTGACTGACGGCGGCGGTCATCGAGCCTGGGGTGAGTGACACCACGCTGGCGAGTGCCGCAATGGTGAATGGCTCCTGCGTCTGAAGCGGCACTTCGAAGAAGCCCGGGCGGAGACGGTGCGTCGGGCCGAGGATCTGGCGCGCCACGCGGACGTTGGCGACCACGATGTCCGTCAAGAGCACCCCGACCAGGCGCAGCAGCGGGCGCCATCGTACGTGAGCGGGCGCTTCCGGCCAGTAGCGTGCCGTGATCCACGGGATGAGCGCTGCCAGCAGGGCCCCGAGCACCACGACGCCCACGCTGATGCGATTCGCCGCCAGCACCCATGCCACGAGGAGCAGCAGCGAGAGGACCGGTTGCGGCATACGGCGCGACTTCGGTGACGCGCGGTTCTTGGTCGGCGTGGTCATCGGCCCCCCGGCGTGTCCAGGATCTGTGACCGGAGTTGACCCGGCGCCAGGAGTTGCTGTGCCGTGCGCTGCGTGTAGTCGCTCAGCGCACCGGCGCCGACGGTGAGGGCGGCCAGCACCAGCAGCAACGCGGTGGGCGGCATGCGCGAGAGGGGCGCACGCGGGAGGAGCCGCTGCTCGCGGGCACGCGGAAGTGCCGACGTCTCCGAGGCTTCAGCGGCGCCCCAGAAAAGCGCGGCGCCGCGTCGGCTCAGCGCGATCACCGCCAGCAAACTTGAGCCCAGCACTAACGTCCACATGACGGGCAGGCGGCGGTCGGCGGGGAATGCCTGTAGCATGAGCACCTTGCCGAGAAAGCCTGCCAGCGGCGGCAGGCCTGCCACCGACAGCGCGCCTACGAAGAACAGGATACCGGTCCACTGGCGCGGTGCCTCGCGTTGTTCGCTGAGTGCCGCAATGAGAAACATGGCCGCCGCCGCGATGGTGCTGTGGACGAGATAGAACAGACCGGCGGACAGGCCAGCCTCCGAGCCGAGCGCCATGGTCGCCAGCATGGTGCCAACCGAGATGATGAGCAGGGCGCTTTGAAGACGGCGCACCGATCGTGTGCCAATGGCGGCCAGCGCCCCGAACGCGACCGTCGCCACCGCCATCGGCCACAACCAATCGCCGTACACATTCGCGCTGTGTGCGGCGTCTGTACCTACCACCATGGTGCTCATACGCACGATCGCATACACCCCGACCTTGGTGAGGATGGCGAAGAGGGCAGCCACCGGCGGTGAGGCGGCGGAGTACGCAGCAGGCAACCAAAACGAGAACGGCACGAGCGCCGCCTTGAGTGCGAACACCACGAGGAGCAGTAAGGCGCCGCTGCGGACGAAGGCGGCCGATGGCGCGTCAAGGAGCGCAACGCGCTGAGAAAGTTCGGCGAGGTTGAGCGTCCCCGTGACGCTATACAGTATCCCGATTCCTACCAGAAAGATCGACGATCCGACGAGGTTGAGCACAACGTACTGCACGCCGCTGCGCACGCGTGACGGCGTGCCGCCGAACACTAGCAGGCCATACGACGCGATGAGCAGCAACTCGAAGCTGACAAACAGGTTGAACAAGTCGCCCGTGAGGAACGCACCGTTCACGCCAGCGATGAGTAAGAGAAACGCCGCGTGAAAGTGTGGACCATGTTGATCATCACCACCGAGGGCCGCCCACGCACTGCCGGTGGCCACGATGGCGGTCAGCAGCAACAGCAGCGCCGCGAGTCGGTCGACGCTGAGCACGATGGCCACTGGCACCGGCCAGTTGCCCAGTCGGTACACGAGGACATCCCCGAGATCGGCCATGGGCAGCAGCCAGCCGCTGAGGGCGACGAGTAGCAGCGTGGTGCCGAGCATCAAGGCGCGTCGCCACCGGATCGACGACGTCATCAGGGAGAGACCGGCTGCGGCCAGGGGCAGCAGGACCGGCAGCACCAACAAGTCGCGCGCGAGCGCCTGATGCAGTGGCGTCGGGGCGAGGCTGCTGAGCAGCCCCGCTACGAGGTTCATGACAATCACGACAGAGCCTGCGGGCTGACGGGCACGGCCGACGCGGATGTCGAATCCGACGCCGATGCTGAATCGGTTGCGTCGGTCAGGCCGTCCACATGGTCACTGCCGAAGACCGATCGGGACCGCACCGCCAGCGCGAGGAGAAAGGCCGTCATGCCAAAACCGATGACGATGGCGGTGAGCACCAGCGCCTGCGGCAGGGGGTCAGCATACGGCCCGCCCGCGTCGGTGATGATGGGCGGCACCTCAACACGCACACGCCCCATGGCGAGGAGGAACAAATTCACGCCGTACCCGACGAGCATGAGGCCGAGCAGGACAGTGAACAAACGTGCACGGAGCACGAGATAAGCACCGCTGCCGATCAGGACGGCGATCGCGGAGGCGAGCAACAGATTCATCGCGACGTCCTCGGCTCATCGGAGGGCGCGGCGCCGTGGCGTCCCAAGCGGTCCACAATAACCACGGTTGCCCCAACTACGGCGAGGTACACGCCAAGATCGAACGCGATCGCGCTCGGGAGCGCGATGCTCCCAATCAGCGGAAGCGTGATGCTCCGATAGCCCGATGTCAGAAATGGCAGCCCAAACAGCACGCTGGCGGCACCGGTGGCCAACGCGATCAGCAGCCCGCCCATCATGACGCGTCGCAGATCGAAGCGGGAAGGCCGGAGTGCGCCCGCCTTACCAGCCAGGGCCTGCACGACCAGCATGACCGCTGTGAGCATGCCGGCAGCGAACCCACCGCCTGGCAGATCATGTCCGCGCAGCAGCACGAACACCGTCATCAGCGCGGCAAGCGGGAGCAGTGCGCTGGCAATCATGCGCAGCAGCACGGGGACCTGTTCCGCAAATGGGTCGCGCACTGCAGACCGTGATGCCG
>Ga0105045_10003784_pt1 | contig 13073 bp, 11 predicted proteins | sample MAT02_FD_78089 | JGI IMG/M metagenome (GOLD analysis project Ga0105045, IMG submission 78089) | Freshwater microbial communities from Lake Fryxell liftoff mats and glacier meltwater in Antarctica - MAT-02 (megahit assembly) | ecosystem: Environmental > Aquatic > Freshwater > Ice > Liftoff...
CTGACACTGCGAGCAGTTCATATGCCCGCCCACCACGCACCAGTGGTTCTTCTTACTCATCACGTCCACCACAAAGAAGTGGTGGCTATTCAAGCGGAGGTGGAGGCGGATATTCTCGAGGTGGCAACCGTGGAGGTGGAGGTTTTGCTCGTGGACGACGACAAACAGAGCGAATAGACTACTCAAAGTTTATTTATAAACCAGTAGGTCCTATTGAAAAAATAGTGCACCCTACAACACATGTGTTTGCTGACTTTAAATTTAATGAAATAGTGAATCGTAATTTGGCAGAGCGTGGCTACGAGACACCAACTCCAATTCAAGACCAAACAATTATGCATGCGCTCGCTGGTAAAGATATTATTGGACTAGCGAGTACTGGCTCCGGTAAAACAGCAGCATTCTTGCTTCCGCTTATTGAAAAAATAAATTCAAATAGAGACGAGCGTGTGCTTGTGCTTGCGCCGACTCGCGAGCTCGCTATGCAAATCAACGAAGAGCTTCGACTTTTTTCACACGGCATGCGATTGTTTTCGACCGTGTGTGTAGGTGGTGCTTCTATGACAGAGCAGATCTATCACTTGCGACGAATGAATCATTTCGTGATTGGTACTCCAGGACGATTGCAAGACTTGGCTGATCGGGGAATTTTAGATTTATCTGAATTCACAAATGTAGTAGTGGATGAATTTGACCACATGCTCGACTTAGGATTTATTGATGCAATCACAAAAATGCTTCAAGTACTTCCTGATGACAGGCAGTCACTTTTTTTCTCTGCAACTATGCCACCACGAATCAAAGAGTTAGTGCACCGATTTTTACGTGATCCATTCGTGATCGACATTGGCTCAGGTGTGAGTACAAAAAACGTAGAACAAGACATTATAAAGGTAACTGATCCAAAGAAAAAATTTGATCAGCTGTACGAACTTCTTACAAACGAAGCACCAGAGAAAACTATTATTTTCGTAGAAACAAAACGAGAAGTAGAGCAACTCCACGACAAGTTACGTGATGCAGGAGCGCATGTGGCGTACTTGCACGGTGATAAAAAACAACGTGAACGAGCTCGCACACTTAGAATGTTTAAAGATGGTGCAATCGACTTACTTATTGCGACAGACGTTGCGGCACGCGGAATCGATGTAAAAGACATCACACACGTTATTAATTACACTGTGCCACAAACGCACGACGACTATGTGCACCGCATCGGTCGCACAGGTCGTGCTTCAAAGTCTGGAAAAGCGTTTACGTTCGTCCCGGGGCACTAATTTACATAGTCATTAATACATTTTAAATAACCGAGGTGAAAGCCTCGGTTATTTTTTTATTTGGCGTGTATTAGTATTAAGTAAAATAAAAAGATAACCTTATGTTATAATAGGTTACTGTATCCAATCAATGATATTATTCAAGTCGTATCAGTACTATATAATAGTTATGTAGTGCTAGTAATAATTACTACTCTTCTTATTTTAGGTAGTATAGAAAAAAATTCTAAAATACCAGGAATAGCATTTATTTTCTCTATCTTATACTTGATACGAATAGCTTCTGACTTATTTTCAACAAGAATGAGGTATCCTGCAGGGTCCGAAGCTAATGCTCTGTTTGTTCAATATATACTCACCCACATACCAGTAATTATAATTGCGATACTAATTACGGCTGTATCATATTTCTTTTACCAAAAAACAAAGATACAGCAAATAAATTTTCTATCACAAGATAAATTAGTACTTTTTAAAACTATATATGTTATTTGTACAGTACCTTTTCTGTTTGTGGTATTTAGTTTTCTGACTTTACTATTTACTGAATCAGGTGTGGGAATGTATTTTGCATTCGCAGCACCTATTGTGTTACCAATTTTTATTGCTCTTGGAGTAGTGGCTTCTTTCAGTTTGAAAAAGATAGTTTCTTTCGAAGTATTTCTTATACTTTTTCCTTTACTCTACATTTTTCCAATACTTTTCGCCGTGGTGGGACTGATGCAAATTCAGTCGGTCTCAAAAATGTTTGAAGAGGAGTCCTTTAATACAGCTTCCTCAAGAAAATTTGTCATTACTATATAGGTCATTTGTGTTGAATAAATATACATTACGAAGTCAATTTACCTCCAAAAATTCTGAAGAACGCAGACGAGGTCTTGCAAAACTTTGTACGTATATGTGAAGTGTTTTTAGTCAATTTTAATCACTGATACACCTCAACGGTAAATTTTTGGTTATTTTAATGTAATAGTCTTTTTTGACAAAATATACGTCTGTTGCTACATTATGTTGAATAGATCTTTTACATAGTTCTGCCCCAGCTTTAAGTGTTTAAACAATAAAAGAGACTTTAAGAGTACCCTCCAGACTCTCTGCACACTAACCTCATTTTTAAGACTGTGCATGCATAAAAATCATACAGATTTTTTTCTCTACTCGGCGATTTTCTTTGAGAAAAATCGCATGTATAAAACATCTCTATAGAAACAATATTATGTTCCACAAGAAAGACCTTTTCCATATTTGAACATTTGAAGCTGGGGTATATAAATTGGTCATTTGACCAAACCTTTAGTATGGAGAACGACATGTTTACAGATATTATTTCGGGAACGCAAACACTAATTCTTGGTGATGACTATCCATCAGGAGGTAAAAATGTGTTTACTCACCATGTTGGTGCAAACTTTCAAAAGTTTGGGCTTGACGTAGTACCAGAAATTCTTACCCCCCTTAAATTAGTGCAAGTGCACAAAAAGGGTGGTGGAGGAACTTTTAGACAAACGTTTTCGTCGCTTTTGCTTTCTTGCGACAATGAAAAATTGACCATTTCAAGGAGTCACATAAAAGTGTTTAGCCAAACACACCCAAGTTGTTTTGGGGAATATCGTCCCACTTTTTTTCTTTTTAAGCATGGTACTGATTTATTTATTATAAGTGTGTTTGTATCCTCTGGTGGTCTACGCGAGGATGTTGACCTATTTGAATGTGCTCGTGTTTGGCCCCCTTGGACTGAATGTTCTTTGGTAACTCCGCATTTAGAAATTTAATTATTTTAGTAATGTGCTGAGACTAGTTCAGAAGCCTAGTAAAAATTCTGAACCCCCGCGCGACGTAGTTGCGCAGGGGTTTCTTTTTACTTACAAAGCTCTGTTTTATGGAGATAATAAGGATATTTTGGAAGGAATGCACCATATAATGGTCTGCAACGCGTCTTGGTTTTCCACAGGTGTACAAAATAACAAAAACGTGGTAGGGTAGTACTTGTAAGTATTCGTATCTTTTCACGTTGATGTAGCGTAAGCGGAAAATGAAAAAAAGAAGAGAGCTTACGTAAAAAAATAAATATGAAGAAAATATATGTTGGAAACGTTTCTTGGACCACTACAAATGAAAGTTTAAAGGCTGCGTTCGCTTCTTTTGGAGAAGTAGCAACAGCTACAGTTATGATGGACAAAATGACAGGTCGCTCACGCGGTTTTGGTTTTGTAGAAATGACTAATGATGCTGAAGCAGACATGGCAATTTCTAAGCTTAATGGTACGAACCTTGATGGACGAGATATCGTTGTAAACGAGGCTCGACCACGTGAAGAAGGAGAAGGTGCAGGAGGCGCACCACGGCGATCATTCGGTGGTCCTCGACAAGGTGGATTTGGCGGAGGAAACGGTGGAAATGGCGGAGGTGGAATGCGACGATTCTAATTTTCGCATCGAGTCTAGACTCTAGATAATAAAAACGGCACCGTACGGTGCCGTTTTTATTATCTAGAGAATATTTTTTTTATATATATAAGAAATATTCTAGGGAGTAGATGTATTTTTTCAAGTACTGTACCAGTTCCGTAGACAGTACGAATACGTAATTTAATCTCAGTTTCTTCCTTCTTTGCCAATATAAGTTTGGTGAAGTGTAGATTATTTTGTATTTTAGGGTGGGCGAGAAGTTCTACATACACTTGAATCATATCTCGAGCTGTGTTAAGTCTATTATGTGTTAAAGATTTGTCGTGAATTCGATATGTGTATAATGGAGTGAGATACGTACACATTTTTGCATCGTACACATAGCATAATATCCACATATACAAGTCTTCTCCACGATGTACGTTTTCAAGAAAAGTAATAGCATGCGTCCGCAAAAAATCTGCTCTCATAATAGGATGAATAGACGGAGTAAAGCGAAGATGGGTTGCTACATCCATAGTGGTATTTGTGGTGGGTAGACCAAGGGTTTTAAATAATCTTTTTGTTGCTCGTACACCATTTGAGTATAATAAAAAACAATCATCAAATAATACGTCAATTGAGTAGAATTCGGCATAGTCACACAGTAGTGCGACTCTTTCTTTTTCGATCCAGTCATCTGAGTCTAAAAATACAAGCCATATACCACGAGCATAAGTGATTGCTATGTTGCGAACAGTTCCTGGTCCTGTATTAGTTTTTTGTACCAAAAGATGTATGCGTGGATCGGTGTATGTTTGAATAATAGAACAAGTAGTATCTGTCGATCCGTCATCAACGATAATGATTTCAATATTTTTTTCTGTTTGGGTAAGCACAGAATCAAGACATTTTTGTATAAAATGCGCACTGTTGTATGTGGGAATGATGACGCTCGCACGGATAGGTTGCATGTATATGGTACACTGTAACATATGAATTTTTTCCAGTATATTCGTGGTGCATGGGGTAATCCAAAAGCGTATATAAATGTGCAATCGCAAAGTTATGCACGTGTTGTAGGTACTTTACTAGTGTGGGTTGTATTTTTGAGTGCGTTGCATACAGCTGTATTGTATACAAGCGTGCGCCATACAGTGAAAAATATCATTCCAAGTATTGCAGCACAATTTCCGAGCAATCTGACACTTACCCTGTCACAAGGGATAATGACTTCAAATTCATCAACAACTATTTCTTTGTTCTCAATTGATACTGTGCGTGCATCTGTAGACACAAGTCGTACTATGATGCAAATTGACACAACACTTTCGGCACCAGCTATTTCTATAGTTCAAGACGGAATCGTTTTGTCGTATGAAAAAAATATAGAAAAAATACTATACCCAAAACAAGATTTTACAGTTACAAAAAAGAATATTCAAGAGTGGAGCGATACAACCCAGACGCTTGTTCCGTGGCTTATAGGTGCAGTGTTTCTATTTCTTTCTATTTCAAATCTATTTCTCTCTACGCTACTGAGTGTATTTTTTATGAGCGTCATTATTCTGTACTCTAGAACACAAAAAATAAATATTTTATATAGGCATGCATATAAAGTAGGGATATACGTTTTAATACCTGTTATGACGATGGTTACTGGCTTGTATATAGTCTTTGGATTCACGTCATTTATTGTCGCAAGTACGGTTGGATTTTTGTCATTATACTACGGCCTTAGAAAATAAGTATATGAGAGAAATGTTTGCGAAAAAATTATGGATTAATCTTCTGTGTGAGTTTGGGCCTATTGCATCATTTCTTATCGTGTATCAGTTTAGTACATTTGGAAAAGCGACTATAGCAATGGTGATTGCAACATGTATATCGTTTGTCATTTTATTGAAGATTGAAAAACACGTGCCGTATTTTGCGCTTTTAAATACAGTCTCGGTAATTTTGTTTGGGGGAGTCTCAGCTCTTATAGACATTCCGGACATTTTCATTATTCGAGATACGATTTTTGACCTAGTGCTCGGTATTGTTTTACTTACAACTGTAAATTTTAAACGTACTGGTTTGCAAATGTTGTTTAGTAATGTATTTCTTATTACACAAAAAGGGTGGAAGATATTTACATTCAGATGGGGAATATTTTACCTTATTCTTGCCCTTACAAATGAAGTAATTCGTAATTATGCAAACGAACAAATGTGGGTAGAAGCAAAGGTGTGGATGATACTAGCTACGGTAATATTTGGTATGTATCAGCTCACACTCACAAAACGCGAGCGTCTGCCGGAAGCAAACTCGTATGGTCTACAGAAATAGTCTGTTATTTTTAGTGGGCGAGTACTAACGCAATTACCTTTCTGGCACCAGCATTTAGACATTCTTTTCTTAATGACATGAGTGTAGAACCAGTCGTGCACACATCGTCGATGATGAGAATGTTTTTATTAATTAGTGTATTTGAGTCGATGACCTTGAAGCCGTCGTACATATTAGTTAGACGATCTTTCCGAGAAAGATCTCTCTGTGATGTGGTGTTTATACGAATAATGCACGAATCTAAAAGTATATAATTTGAAGGGTTACACTGTTGAAGTGATTTCGCTATTTTTCTGACATGATTTGTACCACGAGCCCGAGTATGTTTCTTCATGTCTGGCACTGGAATAATGTAGATTTGGCCACTTGATAAAGTAATGGAGTGCATGAGTATGTCTTGTACAATCTCATGAAGGATTGGAGTAATGATCGGAATAATAGAATGTGCATGATTATATTTAAGTGCGTGGATTACTGTACGCACTTTTTTGTCCTGATATGAAAAAAGGGGATAGATAAAATCATGTGGACTATGCGGGAAAAGAGGAAGGTATTCGAGACATTGTTCACATAATACAGATCCTTCATTACGGCACAGGATGCATGTTTCCGGAAAAATGAAAGAGATAAAAGTATTCCACAATGACATAGGTATAGTATACGACATTGTGAGCTTTCCTCATGCTATACTAGCATATACATGTTTGATTTTTTAAAGAAAATCATACCTTTCGGAAACTCTGGAGCTCGAGGTGGCTCTCGGAGTGTTCTTGGTATTGATATAGGAAGCTCTGCTATTAAGATAGTGCAATTGAAGAAAAAAGATGGTAAGGCAGTGCTTGAAACATATGGTGCTCTTGCGCTTGGTCCGTATGCTGGACTTGAAATAGGTCAAGCGACTAATTTAGACCAAATTAAGATAGCCCAAGCACTTGCGGATATTATTCGTGAAGCAAAAGTGACTACAGATGATTGTGCAATTGCTATTCCATTGTCATCGAGCCTTGTACGCACAGTGACGCTTCCGCGTGTTTCAGAAAAAGAATTAAAGACAATGGTACCTATTGAAGCACGTAAATATATCCCCGTACCTATTGGAGAAGTAACGCTTGATTTTTGGGTAATCCCAGATACTCAAATGGATAGTGAGACAGAAGACGAGTTGTCGCGCGTTGCAAAGCTTGAAGTGCTTATTGCTGCCATACACAATGAAACAATTGAAAAATATAAAGTCATTTCTAAAACAGCAAATATTCATCCTACGTTTTATGAAATAGAATTGTTTAGTACTGTTCGTTCTGTGTTGCGCCGAGAAATGTCACCGACTCTTGTAATAGATATTGGCGCTGGCGCAACCAAGGTGTCGCTTGTTGAACGAGGAATTTTAAAGCGATCTCATCATATTAATCGTGGATCACAAGATATTACTCTGGCAATTGCTCGGTCGTTTGGTGTACCTATTAAACAAGCAGAAGATTTAAAGCGTCACTATGGAACACTCGGACCGAAAGACGACGCAATAATTCGTGAACTTATAGAACTAACAACCGAATTTATTTTTTCACAAGCGGCACAGGTAGCTCTTGCATATGAACGTCAACAAAATAAAATAATTAAAAAAGCAATTCTTACTGGTGGCGGAGCTCTTTTGAAAGATATGCTTCCAGATGCAAAAATAAAATTAGAAATGGAAGTAATACAAGGTTCACCTTTTTCTGTTGTAGAAGCACCTGCTTTTTTAAATGATGTATTAAGTCAGGCAGGACCAGAATTTGCAGTAGCTATTGGTCTCGCACTCCGTAAATTAGAAGAATTAGGATAAGTATATGCAGAAGGTACACGTAATACATACTTACACACATGCAATACTTTCGAATGAGGATGCTTTTGATATAAGTACACTTGTACTGCACGCTCATTTTACCCAATCGCGCTATTACGCGATGGTACAGCATCTGTGTGGTCGGGAAGTGACTCGGGTGTGTGTGTACGACAATGGAAATATAGTAGGTTATTTTCATATAATTGCATATAGGCTTTTTGGGGCGCTCTCCTACGCATATATTCCATATGGCCCCGTACTGATAGAACAGAACGAAGTATTGTGCAAGTATGTAAAAAAAATAATTACGACTCTGAGTGCGCATAAAAAATATATATTCACACGACTTGATTTTGAACCATATGATGCAGTGGCGGAAACTCTTTTTTTTAGAGCACCAAGTGCTTCGTATAAAGGGTCAACATTTCAGCCACGTAAAGAATGGGTAGTAAATGTGAAAAAGACTGACGAAGAAATTCTTGATGGAATGCATGAAAAAACTCGTTACTGCATTCGTACGTCACACAAAAAAGATTTACAGACATACATTATTACAGAAAATTTCGATGCCCACTTCGACACTTTTTATAAGTTGATGCAACAAAACGCAGTACGGAATCATTTTTCATTACATCCAGAAAAATATTATAGGGCATACTTTGCGGAGTTGGCACATAATAGAGATTCTTTTTTGGTGTATTGTTCGTACAAAGAAGAAGTACTTGCAGTTTATGTGTATGTTTCATATGGTGACACTGTGCATTATGTATTTGGTGCGTCATCTGACAATGAAAAAAATAGAATGCCCACATATGTTGCGCATTGGGTCGGAATGCGTCATGTGAGAGAGCTAGGATATACATATTATAATTTTGGAGGAATACAAAGCACGTCTGATAATGGGGTAGGAATGCAATCCTTGACTAAGTACAAACAGAAATTTGGAGGGGAAGTGTGGATGCACGGTCCTTTCTACGACGTAGTTATTCGACCGTTTTGGTATGCGCTTTATATGCTACGGAAGCTTTTTACGTAAAGTCTTGAGTAAAAATATAAATTTGACAAATAAAACTTTCACTGTTATTCTAAGTCCGGCAGTTCCTTTCATTTCTTCTCTTCTCTAGCTTTAAGTGCTCAAGTAATACAAAAATCTCAAAGAGTATACTTTCTCCGTAAAAAGATTCTTATCATGTTTAAGCATTTAAAGCTGGGGTAGATTGAAAACTATATCTGTTTTAAGTATCACAGCAAGCAAATGCTACAGGAGAATACATGATGAATTTTTTTCTCAAATCTTTGTTAAAGACATTTGTGTTTTTAAAAGAGGTCTTTAAACAATTGATTCACGCTCCGTCCACAAAGTATTCGTGGAGTGTAGAAATTCCTTCTTCCGAATCGTTGAAAGATTGTGAGTTTGTAATAGGTTCTCAAGTTGTAAAAATACTCTGGATGACAGACTCTTTCGCTCGAGTGTTTGGTGGAAAAGTTACACTAGATCAAGATGTTGAAAAACTACATGTGGCAAGTCCGAGTAGGAAAAAACCAAGTAATTATCGCATTGAAAAAATTACTGTCCAACCATGGACTTTGTGTTTGTTTCTAAAGACTGCAATAGAGCGACATGAATGGTTTATTATGTATGTAGAAAAAGAGGGTATAGTATGGGAGGTGTCTTCTATTTGGACAAAACATGGATGGGCCCTGGATGCAGAAATGGTCTCAAATAGTCCATGGATGGTGGACTTCAGTATTGTATCAATAAACACTTGATTTTAGTTTTTTCTACAGGATTCACATAGTGAATCCCGTTTTTTGGATATTAAAAATAGTAAGTACGACTTTTTAAAAAATTAAAAAAAGCGTGCATATATTTGTACGTAAGGTATAATAAAATTTAAATTTATCGTATGCAAAATAAAAAAATAAGTTCTTTCTTTAACAGGGTATCTGTAGTAGCAACACTCCTTGTTCCAATCGTTGCACTGCTTGGATTTGCACCTGTCGCACCACTTGGAATCGACGGTACAAAAGTAATAGCAAGTGGTGCATTGGTGCTTGTTGCACTTTTCTCATATATAGTAGCTTCGTGCGTAAACAAAAAATTTGTATTACCACATCATTTTTTATTTGTAGGCACAAGTGTGGCTGCGGGTACACTCCTTGTAAGTACTTTTTTTTCAGCGACACCAATGCAATCTATTTTTGGGCTCGGTGTAGAAACATGGACATATGCAAATATTTTTTATGTACTCGTTTACACACTTCTTGTGAGTGTGCATGCTCGTACTGGTAGCGTACGACATATGTTTACAGTGACACTACTTGCTTCAGCAATTATTGCTGTTGTATTTTATGTGTTGCGTCTTACAAGTGGAGGAATAATTGGGTTCAGTATTTTCTCACAAGATATTGTTTTAAATAGTGTTGGAAGGTGGTTTGACTTTGGATTTGTAGCGGTGTTGCTTGTACTTGCGATGCTTGCGTATGTCGTGAGTGCAAGTGCAACTGCGCTCAAACGTACTTTTGCGTGGTTTGTAGCCATATGTGCATTGTGTGTGTTCTTGGTAACCGCATCACTTACAAATGCTTTTTTACTATCAATTGGATCAATTGTGATTCTTGTATTTGTTCGTAAAAACACCGACAATACTATGCACGATCGTGTGAGTAGGGTGATTCTTGTATGTCTTGCAACACTATCTGGACTTTTCTTTGCATTCCAAACTATTACTGCACAGTCACCACTATTTTTCCAAGGTTCTCAAATACCTAATTTAGCTAATTCAAAATATCAAATTGTATATCGTGATTACCCAATGACTTTTGCAACAGACACATATGCTGTAGTGGTAAGAAGTCTGAAAGAAAACCCAGTGTTCGGGGTAGGTTTGACTCGTTTTGACCAAGTGTGGAGCGCATATAAACCAGTTGAAATAAATAATTCTCCGTTTTGGGCCGTTGACTTTTCATATGGATTCGGATTACCACTCACTATACTTGCGATGAGTGGAATTCTAGGATTTCTTGGACTTCTGGCATTTCTTTTGTCAATTGTGTATACGCTCTATGTGTTACGTGGAAAAATTCAATCACTCCGATATTCTGTACTGACATCTTTCTCGGTTCTTGGAATAATATATGTATTTGTACATACTCCAAGTGCAGGGTTATTACTTTTTTTGTGTACTATATGGGGAATCACTATGTCGTATGCTCCACAAAGTGAATGGGATTGGACAGTATCTAATATTAGGAAAATAAGTATCCTAATTGTGTGTGTTATATTTCTTGCTCTTGCGTATGGAACAGGGTCACGAATCTTATCTTTAGGAGAGGGAATGTATGTACTACGATCGGTTGACACACTTGAAAACATAAATAAAGCAATCACAAAAATAGAACCAATCGCTGCACGAAATATTCACCCAGCGTATTATCAGACACTTGCAACATTACAACAACTTCGGGCAAGTGCAATAGCGAATAAAATACAAACAGAAGAGAAAACGCTTTCAAAAGTAGATTTAGACATTCTCTCAGGTGAAATAAATAAAGCAGGTGTCAATACGATTGCTGCGCTTGAAGGAGCTATAAAAAATAATCCGAATAATTATAATGTCTATATACAAAAAGCGCAGTTTTTGGGTTCACAATTAGGTGCTAATGCAATAACTGATACAGATAAGGCTGTTCTCGCTCAAACGTACTCATTTGCAATAGATGCTTTGAAAAAAGCACGTGCACTTGCGCCGCAAAATCCAAATATTGATTTGCTTGAAGCGCAAATAGAAATTCAGCAAAAGAAATATGAGAGCGCTCAAAATTTGTTGCTGCAAGCAATACAAAAACGTCCAGCATACACTGACCCTGTATCATTGCTCGCGCAACTTCAAATAGCTCAAGGTAACATTCAACAAGCTCGAAATGTAGCACAGGCGGGCCTCCGATCGGACGCTTCAAATCCACAACAAGCATTATTTATCTACGGTCAAATAGAGCGTGAAGCTAAAAATTATGCAGTTGCTGCTCAAGCATTTGAACAACTTGTACGTATTCAAGGAAATAACGTATCTCCTGACATAGCAAGACTTCTTGCGGATACATATGTTGCTGCGGGTGCTATTGCTCAAGCAAAACCTATTTATGAACAATTATTGAAAATAAATCCAAAAGATGAACAACTGCAGCAAATTATACAACAACTACAAACTCCCGTAGAGATACCGCCAATACCTGCTCCGAAACGTCGCTAGTCCATGGTTGCTCGTTTCCTCCAGAGATTTTCTCAGAGTTCATACTCAATGCATAAAGCCGCACTTCTGATTGCGGCTTTATCGCTTGTAGCACAAGCTCTTGCTGTTGTGCGTGATAAAATGCTTGCTCACACATTTGGAGCTGGTACTGATTTGAGCTTATACTATGCAGCATTTCGTATTCCGGACATGGTCTATGCAACATTGTCTTCTCTTATGGCAGCGATTATTGTTCTTCCATTTTTAACTGCAGCAGTAACTGTTTCGCATGAGAAGATCAAGAAAGTAATTGATTCTTTGGTGTCCGTGTTCGCGATTGTGAGTATTATGTTATGTGCAGTGCTTTATATTGTGATGCCGCAACTTACACATTTTGTGCTTCCAGGGTTTAGTGTGACTGATCAGCAGACACTCGTGCACTTTTCGCGTATTCTTCTTTTATCACCATTACTGTTAGGGTTCTCAAACTTGCTTGGGTCAGTATTGCAATTAAAAAAGAATTTCTTTTTCTATTCTCTTGCACCAGTATTATATAACCTAGGAATTATGCTTGGTGTTATATTTTTGGCACCACACTATGGTATTAATGGCGTACTCTATGGAGTAGTTATTGGTGCATTGTTCCACATCGCAGTACAACTCCCAGTTGCTTTTTACTATGGACTCGCGCCAAGAATAACGACTCTAATTGATTGGCAACTCATACGTGAAGTGTGCGCTGTATCGCTTCCACGTCTTGCAACATTACTTTCAATACAACTTTCACAAACATTTCTTGTTGCGCAAGCGTCTTTTATAAGTGCAGGATCGGTAGCTATATTTAGTCTTGCATTTAATATTCAAACAGTGCCACTTACACTAATTGGATTAAGTTATGCTATAGCGGCATTTCCTGTCATTAGTGAATATGCTGAAAAACGCGATTTCGTAAATGTATGGATAAGTGTACAAAGTGCTATGCGGCATCTTATATTTTGGGCGATTCCGATTATGTGTTTTATTA
>Ga0105045_10003785_pt1 | contig 13072 bp, 17 predicted proteins | sample MAT02_FD_78089 | JGI IMG/M metagenome (GOLD analysis project Ga0105045, IMG submission 78089) | Freshwater microbial communities from Lake Fryxell liftoff mats and glacier meltwater in Antarctica - MAT-02 (megahit assembly) | ecosystem: Environmental > Aquatic > Freshwater > Ice > Liftoff...
ATCCTGGCCGAAAACGTCGACCTTGGCCGCGCCCGGGTGGTTGTCGGTCATGAGGATGACGGCACCTCGACCCGCGTGCTGGCGCAAGATCCCGAAACACCAGAGTACGGCACGATCGAATTGGTATTCACTTCTAACCCGTTGGAACTGCGACAGTGGATCATTACTGACGACCTTGGCGCACAGACCACAGTGATCCTGGGCGAGATGAAGAAGGGCGGCCAGCTTGGCGCGCGCCTCTTCAACATCAGCGCCGAAACAGCTGCACGCGGAAACTGAACCAACGCCCGGCAGGGTGGGCAATGCTGTCCACCCTGCCGGGCACCTTGTCAGCGACAGTAGGCCAGTTGCCCTCGGTACATCTCCGCCCGCGCACCAACGCGCGCAGCGACTTCCACCAACCATGGCTTGCCCAGATAAGACTGGTTGGCATAGCCAGTCCGCCCTTCATGATAGGCCAGATACTGGTTCGCGGCATCCTCTTTCGGGATGCCAAGCGATTTCATGGACTGATCCATGTACCAGCCCATGAAATCGGTCGCATCGCCAATGTCATCGCGCTGCGACCGGCGGCCGCCCGCGCTGGCCTGATACTCTTCCCAGGTGCCGTTAAGGGCCTGACTGTAGCCGTAGGCCGTGCTTTGCCGCCCCATCGGAATCACCCCAAGGGCAAAGGTATGGGGCGTGCGCGCGTTCCCGATGAACTTGGATTCCTGATGAATGGTAGCCATCTGCACATGCACCGGAATGCCCCAGCGCCGTTCGGTCGCCTTCATCGCCCGCAGATACTGCGGCCGCTCTCGGACGATCGCGCAAGCGTCGTCCAACTGCCTTGGCGCCGAATAACTGCCACCCCCGCCACACGAGGCAAGAAACATCAACAGCATCGACGCACGGAGAAACCTGCTCATCTGCCCCTCGTGCCTTCTTTTCTTTTATGGCAAAGACTAGCCCATTCACCGCGCTTAGGAAATGGGGAAGGCCCGACCTGTCGATCAGAAAACTGCGAGGTTTACTGGCAGTCAGCTTCGGACTGTCAGTCACAGGTTCACAGACTGTTTCCCTAGTTCCCAGTGCTGATTGTAGACAAGAAAAGCCCGGAAGGCGTAAAAGGGGACCATGGGGACAGATCGTATGCAGACTACCCGCGCCAAGTACCACCTCGGTCAGGTGCTCCGTCACCGGAAGCATCCATTCCGTGGTGTGGTCTTTGACGTGGACGCGATGTTTTCCAACACCGAGGAATGGTACGACAACATCCCCGAAGAAAGCCGCCCGTCGAAGGACCAGCCCTTCTATCACCTGCTGGCTGAAAACGACCAAAGCTACTACGTCGCTTATGTGTCGGAACAGAACCTGGTCCCGGATGAAACCGGCGAACCGGTGGACCATCCCGACTTGTGCGACCTTTTCGGTGACTTCGAGGATGGTCGCTATCCGCTGACCTTCCAGCTTAACTGACGGTTACGGACTGCTAACTATTTACCCCTAACCTGCTGTGACAGCAGAAAGGGGAACGGTATGAACCTGCAAACCCAGACGAGGCCAATGGTTCTGTCAGTGCTTGTGATGGAAGATCGGATCGACGCCGCCAGCGCCATCCAGTTCAAGGAACGCATGCGAGAACTGACTCAAACCGCTGATCATCGCGTGGTGCTCGATATGGCAAGGGTCAACTTTCTTGATTCGAGCGGACTTGGCGCGATTGTCGCGGTGAAGAAGCTGCTTGGTCCTGACCGGGTTCTGGAATTGTCCAGCCTGACCCCTACGGTGGAAAAGGTGTTCCGTCTGACCCGGATGGATACGATCTTCACGATCCACCCCACGCATGAAGCGGCCGTGTCGCATGCCGCCAGCGTCTGATCCGGTGGCCGGGGGGCCGACACTGCATCTTGTCCTTGCCGCTGACCCGGTTTCCGTGCGCTGTGCTTTGGCCCGTATGACCTCAGCCCCGCTCTTGACGCAGCTGACTCCGGATCACCTCGCCACAGTCGAACTGGTCTTGGCCGAGGTTCTGAATAATGTCACCGAACATGCCTATGCCGACAGCGCGGGCGATGTTTCGGTAACCCTTCGGCCAACAAGGGGCGGGCTGGCCTGTCAGGTGGTCGACAGGGGGCGCGCCATGCCGGGCGGCCTTCTGCCAGAGGGCCATCTTCCCGTCATGGATCTGCCCGAAGGCGGCTTTGGCTGGCACCTGGTCCACAAGCTCACGCAAGACCTTCACTATCACCGGGCAGCGGGGGAGAACCGGCTTGGCTTCCTGATCCCCGGCTAAAGGCCTGACCACCCGCTAATTCGAAAGGCGGCTTCAAGCCCCCGCCCGTCCGCTGCCGCTTGCGGCACGCTGACCCGCAAAACTGGCAACGGATGCGCTGCTTCCGGGTGCAGTTTCTGTCAGCTCCAGCCCACCCCGGACGGCAGAGTGCTACTCTTCCCCTTGGCTTCAACGCCCGACGGCCCTAGGATTCGTTCTGTACTCCGGGGGCCCCATGCGCGATCTTCATCTTCCCGGCCGATCTGCTGTCTATGCGCAGAACGGCCTTTGTGCCACATCACACCCCATCGCCGCCCAGGTAGCGGTTCAGGTGCTTAGATCTGGCGGCAACGCGGCGGACGCGGCCATTGCCGGGGCGCTGGTGCTGGGCATAGCAGAACCGCAGATGACCGGCATCGGCGGCGATTGCTTCGTGTTGGTAAAGCCCGCCGGGTCCGAGGAGATCGTTGCGCTGAACGGTTCGGGTCGCGCACCGAAGGGGCTTAGTGCCGCCGCCCTGCGCACCCGAGGCCTTACCGCAATCCCGACGCAAGGGGTCGAGGCCGTCACCCTGCCCGGCGCGATTGACGCCTTTTGCCGCCTCAACGCGGATTACGGCCTGATGTCACTGGCCGACACGCTGGCCCCCGCGATTCACTATGCCGACGAGGGCATCCCGGTCGCCCCCCGCGTCGCTTTTGACTGGGCCGATGACCTGCCCACCCTGAAAGGGGCCGCGCGAGAATTCTACACCCTGAACGGCAACGCCCCGACCGTGGGCCAGATCTTCCGGGCCCCCGGCCAGGCCGAAGTCCTGCGCCGCATCGCAGCCGAAGGCCGCGCCGGCTTCTACGAAGGCGAGGTGGCCGAGGATATGATCACCTCGCTTCAGGCGATTGGCGGCACCCACACGTTCGACGATCTGGCCGCCACTGCCTGCGACTATACCGCCCCGGTTTCCGGCACATATCAGGGAGTCGATCTTGTCGAACACCCGCCTAACGGCCAGGGCGCGACGGCAATCCTGCTCCTCAACATCCTGAAACACTTCGATATAAAGGCGATGGACCCGTTCGGGACCCAACGCGCCCATGTCGCAGCCGAGGCGACAAAACTTGCCTATGATGCCCGCAACCGCTTTATCGCCGACCCGGCCCACACCACCCGGCTGAACCATATGCTGTCACCGGACCTGGCCGCGAAACTCGCCGCCCTGATCGACCCCAACCGCGCCATGCCGAAAGCCGCCCCGCTGACCGAAGCGGTCCACAAGGACACCATCTATATCACCGTCGTCGACCGGGACCGCATGGCCGTCTCGCTGATCTATTCGGTCTTCTGGGGATTCGGATCGGGCTTCGCCTCTACCAAATTCGGCATCAACTTCCAGAACCGCGGCGCGGGGTTCACCCTGGCCGAGGGGCACCCGAACGAGGCCGGGCCAGCCAAGCGGCCAATGCACACCATCATCCCTGGCATGCTGCGCAAGGCAGGCCGCGTGATCATGCCCTTTGGCGTGATGGGCGGGGCATACCAATCCACCGGACACGCCCGTTTTGTCAGCAACCTGGTTGATTTCGGAATGGAGCCACAGGCTGCCATCGACGCCCCTCGCTGCTTCTCGGGTGACGACGGCATGGGGGTCGAGCGGGGCTATCCTGACGCCGTCCGCGCCAAGCTGGCCGCCATGGGTCACAGCGTCATTGTACCCCAAACGCCCATCGGCGGAGCGCAGGCCATCCTTCTGGATGGCGATATCCTTATCGGCGCCTCGGACCCGCGCAAGGACGGTTGTGCCCTTGGCTATTGACCCCGAACCCATGCCGGACCGTCCCGCCATCACCGCCGCCATACGCGCCTTGACGCAAGAAGAGACGGACACCGTCGCTCTCATGGCCACCGTCACATGCGAGATCCACCACGCCCACCCCCTCTGCGACTGGACCGGATTTTACCGCGTCGCCGCCGCCGACCTGCTAAAAATAGGCCCCTACCAGGGCGGCCACGGCTGCCTTGTGATCCCGTTCAGCAGGGGTGTCTGCGGCGCCGCCGCCCGAACAGGCCAGGTCCAGAACGTTCCGGATGTAGACGCTTTCCCTGACCACATCGCCTGCTCCTCCTCCACGCGCAGCGAACTCGTCCTGCCGGTCTGGAATGGCCAGGGGCACCTCCTCGGCGTCTTCGACCTTGACAGCGACACGCCCGCCGCCTTCACGAAGGAAGACGAGGAATGGCTTGCCCCCCTCCTCGCCGAAGTGTTCCACGGCGCCACCTGAAAAATTCAATTAAAATTGCGTTTGCTCTTTTTTCAAATACTCCACGGGAGGTCCGGAGGGTGTGAAACCCTCCGGGGCCAGCGAAAAGCGCAATTTCAGAAAGGCTGAGTCATGACCACCATCACTCTTCTTGACGGCGGCATGGGACAGGAACTGATTGCCCGCGCTGGGGCAGACCCCGGGCCGCTTTGGGCCACCCGCGTAATGCTGGACCATCCCGGTCTGGTACGCGAGATCCATCAGGACTACTTCGCCGCCGGCGCCAGCCTTGCGACCACCAACACCTACAACATCCTGCATGACCGCCTTGCCCCCCACGGCCTTGACGCCCTTTACCACGCCCTCCACCTCCGCGCCCTGGCCGAGGCGCATGAGGCCCGCGCTGCTGCCGGTCGGGGCCTCATCGCCGGATCCATGGGCCCTTTGGGCGAAAGCTACCGCCCCGACCTGACCCCCTCTGTCGAAGACTCCGCCGCGCTCTATGCCGAGAAAGCCCGCCTCCTTGCCCCCCATGTCGATCTGATCCTGATCGAGACGATCTCCTCGCTCGACCTTGCTCGTGGGGCGCTGAAAGGTGCCCGCACCACTGACCGCCCGGTCTGGCTTTCCGTCTCCGTGCAGGACCGCGATGGCAGCAGACTTCGCTCGGGCGAACCTTTGGCCGCCCTTGCGGATGTCCTGAAAGAAACCTCCGCCGATGCCATCCTCGCCAATTGCTCGATGCCCGAGGCGATGTCCGCCGCCCTTGACCACCTGAAGCCTCTAGGCCTTCCCTTCGGCGCCTACGCCAACGGCTTTTCCGAGATCACGCCCCATGCCCACGGCACCGATGCCCCGGCCTACGGTGCCCGCCATGACCTGACGCCGGAACGCTATGCCGAGTTCGCGCTGGGTTGGGTCGCCAAAGGTGCCACACTGATCGGCGGCTGCTGTGAGGTTGGCCCGGCCCATATCCGTCATCTGGCAAGCCGCCTTCAAGCCGGGGGGCACCGAATTGTCTGACCCCTCACTTATCCCCGACTTCGCCTATGACCCGCCCGACACCCCGCTGCGGATCCTGCATGAGGATGCCCAGCTCCTGGTCCTCGACAAGCCCGCGGGTCTGCTCTCTGTCCCGGGCAAGCTGGAAGGCCGGCAGGATTGCCTTCTCACCCGCCTGCAAGCCGCCCGCTGGGACGCGCTGCTGGTGCATCGGCTTGATTGCGACACGTCCGGAGTCATCCTTTTTGGCCGTACCAAGCAGGCCCAAGGATTTTTGGGACAGGAGTTTGAACACCGTCGGGCGCAAAAGACCTATATCGCCCGTGTCCATGGAAGGATCGACGGGGAAGGCGGCCAGATCGACCTCCCGCTTGGCAGCGACTGGGAATATCGTCCACGCCAGAAGGTTACCCCAGATGGAAAGGTCGCCCAGACCGACTGGCAGGTTGTCGACCGGACCGAGACTGAAACCCGTGTTCGCCTGACGCCGCATACCGGGCGCAGCCACCAGTTGCGGGTCCATATGCTTTCCCTTGGTCACCCGATCATCGGCGACCAGATCTACGCGCCCGAAACCTCGGGCCAATATCCCCGCCTGATGCTGCACGCCGAAACGCTGTCGGTCCACCACCCGGCCACGGGCGAACGCGTGACCTTCACAGCCCCAGTCCGGTTTTAGGGCCCTGCCCCCGCCCCTGAAGCGCCATCCCCAGCTTCCGGCCCTCATGAAATGCATAGGCCGCCAGTCGTGTGGCAACGCAGTCGCCGATCCGGTGCAGCACCTTCCCCGGCATCGTCCCGGGCAGGGCGTCAAACGCGCAGTTCGTCGTTGCAATGAGAAGGCCTGAGGCGGCGATCACCTCCTCCGCGCCCGTCAGATCGACACGATGTATGCGCACCAAAGACGATGCGGTTGCGCAGCACCGCATCGCGCAAGCGCAGGGACGACATCAGACGTGGATGCCGGGTTATGGCCCTGCCTCTCCGTTCAAGACCAACCTACGCCTGCGCCCCTCCCCGGCGTCAGCCATGCGCGCGACACCTGGCGGTCCGAATCCGCCACCACCACCTTATTCGGCAGCGATATCCCAGCCCGAGATTGCCTTGACCTCAAGGAATTCCTCGATCCCCCAGACGCCACCTTCCCGCGCCCGACCAGAGGCCTTGACCCCGCCAAAGGGTGCACCTGCCCCACGCGACTTGCCGTTCATCTCCACCATCCCGGCCCGCAAGTGCTGCGCAAGCCGGTTCCGCCGCGCACCGTCCTGCGACTGAACGTAGTTCGTCAGCCCGTAGGGCGTGTCATTGGCAATCCGCACCGCGTCGGCCTCGGTATCAAAGGGGATCATGCACATCACCGGCCCGAAGATTTCCTCGCGCTCGATGGTCATGCCGGGCGTGACATCGGCAAAAATCGTCGGACGAACATAGAATCCCTTGTTCATCCCCTCGGGCAGACCAAGGCCGCCGGCCACCAGCCGCGCACCCTCATCAATGCCCTTCTGGATATAGCCCTGGATCTGATCCCATTGGCGCTTGTTCACCACCGGGCCAATATGGCCACCGGCCAAGCTCGCCGGGCCGACCTTGATCGAGTTTGCCACCTCGGCCGCGATCTCGACGGCGCGGTCATAGAACGGGCGCTCCACCAGCATCCGGCTCGGCGCGTTGCAGCTTTGACCCGAGTTGTTCATCATATGACGAACCCCACGCTCCACCGCCTTGGGATCGGCGTCGGCAAAGACCAGGTTTGCGCCCTTGCCGCCCAGTTCCAGCATAACCCGCTTCAGCGTCTGCGCCGCAGCGGCGGAAATCGCGCGGCCTGCACGGGTACTGCCGGTAAAACTGATCATTTCCACGTCCGGGTGGCTGGAAAGCTGGGTCCCAACCCCGGGCCCATCACCGTTTAGCAGGTTGAACACGCCTGCAGGCACGCCCGCGTCATGACAGAACTCGGCGAACAGCATCGAGGACAGCGGCGATTCCTCAGACGGTTTCAGAACGCAGGTGCAACCGGCCAGCAGCGCCGGAATGACCTTCAGTGTCACCTGATTCATCGGCCAGTTCCAGGGCGTGATCAGGCCGACAACGCCAATAGGCTCAAGCGCAATGCGGGTATCGGGCGCATGGGGGCCAAGCAGGCGGACCCATTCGATATCGTCAAAAGCCATCAGGAAGTTCTTGAGATGCCACGGCAGAGATTCGGCCTGATCGTCGCGGCTCATGTCGATCGGTGCACCCATTTCCAGGCTGATCGCTTGGGCCATTTCCTCCTTGCGCAGATAATATTGCGCAAGAATGCCTTCCACCGCGCGGCGGCGTTCGGCGGGCGGGGTTGCCGCCCAGGCCGGGAAGGCGGCCTTTGCGGCCGCGACGGCCGCGTCGGTGTCGGCGCCGCTGCCCAGCGAAATCATCGCGCAGACATCCTCTGTCGACGGATCGATGACCGGGCAATCCCGCGCGACCTGCGGCGCAACCCAGGCCCCGTTGATGTAGAATTCGCGCTTGGCAATCATGGTGCAGCACTCCGCCATGGGATTTGATCATATTGTGACAGCCCCAGCCCCGAAGAGCAATAGATCGGGGTCAGGCCGATGCCGCTTAGTCCTCACGCGGCTGCAGGGGCCGGACCATGGTGGTCGTGGAAGCAAAGCCGAACAAATGGCGCAGCGGGCCCAGGCTTTCGGTCCGGGTGGCGATGAAACCTTCCCGTTCGTACAAGGCCCGCGCCCGCCAGTTCGCGTCGATCACGTCAAGCCGGACCGACCGGTAGCCGCGCCTTGCCGCCTCGTCATAAAGCGCCGACAGCAGAAGCGTTCCGATTCCCTTGCCCCGGTGCTGGCGGGCAACACAGAGGCCGTCGACCAGAAAGCGGTCATTGTCCACCTCGCGGTTCATAAGCCACAGCAGACTGCCCCGCCAGCGCCCACCCACGACACCATAAATGTCGGTCAGGTCGCCCCAGCCGCCGCCCGCAAAACTGCCCGATGGGGTCTTGAACCCCGCCACGCCCAACAGATTGCCGCTCTCATCCAGCGCGGCAAGGCACAGGTCAGCACGGATCACCCGCTCGAAGTAAGCCTGCGCCTTGGCATCGGGGCCAAGAACGCGGCCAAGCTTGCCCCCGAACGCCTGCCAGTACAGCCGCGCAGCCTGCTGGCACAGATGCGGGGGCATGCCGGAAAACACTGTCACGTCCATGTCAGCGCCTCTGCCAGAAGGCGGGCTTCACCCGCGCCAAGGATCCAGCCCTCTTCGCGCGCGATGGGGGGCGTGTCGAAAAGTGGCGCAAGGCGATGATGCCGTGACAGGTTGAACAGCGCGCGGGCCAGCAGGCGCACTTGTGCCTGATCGGCAGGCAGGTCGTCAGCATTGGCAAGTATGGCAACAGGGCCGGCGATCAAAGACGGATAGACCTCGGCGATGACGACATCTGCGCCAAGGTCACGCTCGAAGGGCCAGACTGCAACCCCCGGTCTTTGGCAAAGCCGGTGGATCAAGGGCAGGCCAAGCAAGCTTTGCGATCCGACCGAACCGGGGTTGAACAGCATCCATGGGCTTTTCGCCCCCGGAACTGCCACCTCGGCAGCACGCATTTCGTTCAGTCCGAGTGTGGCGTAGTCGATGCCCACGCGACGGAACGGCAGGTCGGGCCAACGCTGACTGATCGGGTGGCTCCAGAACGGGCCAGGGCCTTCGGGGAAGGTGGCGTTGATCCGGGCCGCAACGGCAAATCGGTTGTTGGTATTGTCAGGGCCATCAGTGATTGCGTCGGCCAGCCAGCGCCAGACGGCCTGCGCCGTGGCCGACCCGGTCAGGTGGGCGGCAAAGCCAGAGGGATACCCCATCGCAAAATCAAAGCCGACCAGAAGCCGCTGCCCACAAGCCAGGGCGGTATCGATCAGCGTTTCAAGCTGGGTTTCCGCCGCAGCGCGGGTGCGGTGGTGCCATTCAATCCCGCCTTCGGCATCGTGGCAACCGACCCAGATCGAGTTGGAAAGTCGGGTCGGGCTGGTGGGCAGGTTCGCTGCCGACCAGTCCACAACGATCACCCGGTCAAACCGCAAGTCCTGCCTCGCGCAGGATGAAATCAGCCACGGTTTTCGTGTCGTTCAGGTCCAGAACCGGGACCGGCAGGGTCAGGGTGGCATCGGTCGCCACGGCGCGGATCAAGGGGTCAGCGGGCTGGATCAGGGGCTGTCCGGTTTGCGTCCGCCACACCTCCACTTTCGGGTGGGCGTCGCGCTTGTAGCCTTCGACCAGCACCAGATCGACCGGCGCGAGCCGTGCGAGGATTGCGGGAAGCTCCGGCTCTGGCCCGCGATGTTCGACCATCAGCGCAAAACGATCGGCCGAGGCGAGGATAACCTCCGACGCCCCCGCCTGCCGGTGGCGGAAGGTGTCCTTTCCCGGTTGATCAAGGTCCACCGCGTGATGCACATGCTTGACGGTGGATACCGAAAAGCCGCGCCCGGTGATGTCGGCCACCAGGCGTTCCATCAGGCTGGTCTTGCCCGAGTTCTTCCAGCCGATGACACCGTAAACCTTCATGCGGCACCTTTCAGCAGCGCCTCGGCATCGGCAAGATCTTCTGGCGTGTTCAGGTTCAGAAAAGCGCGGGCATCGGGGAACTGTGCTCGGGCGGCGCGGTGGGCTTCGGTAAAGCGCGTCACCTTGGCCTCACCCGCAGCAAGAAACGCAGCCAGGGCGGGGGCCAGCGTCACCGGCCACAGCGCCGTCGCCGGGTGATCGCCGTCCTGGGTGCTGGCTACGGACAGGCCGTCGGCCGACTTTTCAGCCGCAAGCAGAAGCTGGGGCACCAGATCACCCGGAAGAAACGGCGTATCGACCGGGGTGGATACAAGATGCGTCGCCCCCAGCCGCGCGGCATGGGTCAGCGCGGCAAGGATACCGGAAAGCGGGCCTTGCGGGGTGGCGTCAGGGATGACCGCGCAGCCATAAGCGGCAAAGCGGGCCGGGTCGCCGTTGGCCGATATCAGCACCCGCTCCACCTGAGGCTCCAGCCGGTCCAGTACATGGACGACCAGCGCACGCCCGGCCAGCGGGACAAAGGCCTTGTCCTTGCCGCCCATCCGCCGGGCGCGACCGCCCGCAAGGATGACCCCGAAGATACGCAAACTGATGCCTTTCCAGATGAAACGCCTTGGCGAGTGACCCTAAAGGTTCACCAGTCCGGCGCAAGCTTTGGCACGGCACCAAATTTCCTGAGCAAGAAGCTTGTCAAAATTCTTACTCAAGGATGTTGGACCGGGCTATTCCAGCGGGTCGCCGTTCGCCTGAACCAGAAGAACGACATGATTGCTGTCATCATCGTCATCGGTGATCAGGCGGGTGCTCACCCCGGGAAGCGCCCCGAACGCATCCGCCAGCTTTTTCGGATACCAGGTCGAAGGCATCGATTCGAACCCCGGCACACCGCGCAGGATAGATGAGGTAGCAGCGGTACACATCGCCTTCGGCACCGCGCCATAGTCCTTGACCCGGCGCAGGACCAGCTCGGCCACCTGGGGCGAGACCATGATTTGCTGTTCGATCACATCATAGGTCTTGCGGGCATGATAGTCGATGTAGAAGGCAAGCGCCTTGTCCGTCATCCCGAAATGCACGTCGTTCCGTTCCGGCAGGCGCGGGTGCATCCAGGTGCCTGCGGGATCGAAGATCAGCCGTTCCGACCCATTCACCAGAATCGCCGAATGCGCGCCTGAACCCGAAGATTTGTTCACCACCGTGTACAGCGTAATGTAGGACGGTGGTCCGGCCACGAAACGCGCGGCCTGAACCTGTTCCTCCGGTGCCCATTTCGGTTCGGCCCCGCAGGCGGCCAGACCCAGAAGGGCCATTATACTGAAGACAAGGCGCAGCATGGGACTCCCCGGGCCGGACGTGATCAGGAATTGACAAGCGCCATGATGATCAGGATGCCGATCGAGATAACGGTAACCCAGGTCGACATGCGGACAAAGCCCGCAAAGGTCTTTTCGTGGTCACGAATGTTCATCGAGCCGTGCTTGTGTTCGGGGTTGTGGTCGGCCATTGCGAGGGTCCCTTTGGTCTGCTTCCCCCGCCCAATAACCTATTAGCCCCTGCCTGTCACGGGGGCGAAGGCTGGGTATCAAGGGCTGGGGGGACTCAACGATTTCAGGCCGAGCCGTCACCGGAATCGCCGCCCATCCAGCCCGAGGTCAGCAGAAACCCGATCCGGCGCGGTCGGTCTGCGTCGTCCGCTTTTGGCACCGCGCGCAGGGTGACGGACAACTGGCTGACATGCTGGTTCAGTTGGGTTCGCGCGCCCGAATCATCCCGGCCGAAAAAGGTGATGATATCGGGGTCGAAGAACCCGATGCCCTCGATGCGCAGAATACCCGCCTCATCGCCCGCAAAGCCCATGGCGATTTCCTGCGCAGAATCAAGCTGGTCTTCGAAGTTGCGGATGTATAGCACCACCCGGTCATGCGCCCGTTCGGCTGCACTTTTCGGTTTTGCTTTCGGTTTCGGTGTCTTTGGCATCACAGCCGTTCCCATGCCCATGCGCCACCGGGCGTCAGCGAACGGGAAACGCGGCCGCGCTGCAACAGGCAGTTGAGGTGGGCTATTGCCTCGACTAGGGCAAGGCCGAACTCGGTCGGGCCAACCTCGCGCTTGAAGAGGGGCGGGAAGCATTCGGCGGCGGTTCTAGGCGCTTTCAGGTGTTCAAGCAGACGGTCAAGCGCGCTTTCGTGGTTGTCAATCATCTGGCCAAGCCGGAAGGGCAGGCCAGTAAACGGCAGCTTGTGGCCGGGCAGGATCAGCTGGTCATCCGTGGCATGGACCGCGAAGGTGCGGCAGCTGTCCAGCCAGTCGGTCAGCGGGTCGGCGTCGGGTTCCGTGGGATAGACCCCGATGTTGGCCGAAATGCCGGGCAGAAGCTGGTCACCGCCAAGAACGATCCCATCCTCCGACCACAGCGTCGCGTGGTCAGGCGCATGGCCGTGGCCGATGCGGATGGTCCAGTCGCGGCCCCCGGCTTGCAGACGCATCCCCTCGGTCAGGCGGGTGAAGCCCAGCGGCATCGGGTCCACGATATCTGCAAAGTTGAAGGGGCGCTCGGTGGCGCGCTTGGCAAGGTCGGCCTCTGACAGCCCGGCCCGACGGTAGAAGGTCAGGCTTTCAGCCGTCGGGCGGTCTTGCACGTCAAGCGTCAGCATCCGGGCGTAAAGCCAGGCTGTGCGGGTGGCCAGAAGCTTGGCCCCGCGCGACTGGAACCAGCCGACAAGCCCCACATGGTCGGGGTGATGATGGGTCAGGATCACCCGGGTGACGGGCTTGCCTTGCAGGGGGCCTGCCAGCACCGCCTCCCAGATCGCCTTCGACCGGCGCGAGGACAGGCCCGCATCGATGATCGTCCATCCGGGGCCATCGTCCAGCGCGTAGATGTTCACATGGTCCAGTGCCATCGGCAGCGGCAGCCGCAGCCAGAGGATCCCGTCCGCAACCCGGATCGCCCCACCTTCGGGGGGCGGGGTATCGAACGGGTGGCGGATGCCTTCGGTCACGCGGC
>Ga0105045_10003786_pt1 | contig 13072 bp, 6 predicted proteins | sample MAT02_FD_78089 | JGI IMG/M metagenome (GOLD analysis project Ga0105045, IMG submission 78089) | Freshwater microbial communities from Lake Fryxell liftoff mats and glacier meltwater in Antarctica - MAT-02 (megahit assembly) | ecosystem: Environmental > Aquatic > Freshwater > Ice > Liftoff...
GAACAGCAAAATTACAGATACCTGTTGAAAACGAGAGTAGAACGGGACCCATTGTCCCGTCCAGACAAAGGATCGGGACATTGGTCCCAATCCAAGTTCGGCAGTCTTTAATTTGCGATCGGTTATGACTGAACGCGTAGTCGCTTTTGTATATCTGTTTCAAGTACACCGAAGACTGCTTCGTGTCGTTGAACCGACATTTGAAGTGCAGCCAAAAGTCGCTTGGCAGTAAAGAAGTTCATGATGACGCGTTGCTTGACGTAGATTGGGTCCTTCGGAATTCCAACCGGTTGTGGATTCAAACCAAAGTCGACAATCAACTCTTCCGGAGAACCCGTAACGCGACAGAAGTTCGCGTAGCAAGCTATCGCATCATCATCTTTGACTTGCACTTGGATGGATTGTTGTTGTTGAGCAGCCTGTTGTTGAGCAGCCTGTTGCTGAGCAGCAACCTCGCCTGAGTTGGCAATTTCTTCATTCGACATGGTTTCGGTCTCCCTGATTTAAAGCTATTGATCTTCGATGGCTCAATAGCCACTCGATGTCAATAGTTGTACCACGAAATTTGCGAGAGGCCACGCTGCTAAAGCGAGTTCAATGAAGAAATTCTTCAAAACCTCATACTCGCATAGAAGGACTTATTTAAAAGTCAAAGTTGAACGTCTTGACGCAGAATCGGTAAAATCGCCAGCCCAGGGAACGCCATTCCAAATGAACTTTGGCGACCCCACGATAAGACGATCGAAACGGAACATGCTGCTGTTCTAGTGGGACGGACGCTTGGTAGGAGGTGCTGATAGGACGCACCTTTCCGCTGGCATCCTGGGCAGTATTCAGAGAACCGCCGGCTTGGCTGGCCAAGTTTTCAGGCGACTCTTTCATCTCCGACTGAGCGATCTTGCTGATCTTTCCCGTCACGCTGTTTAGCTTTGCTGAATCGAGCATCAACTCCACCAAGTCGCCTTCATGCACGAGGTCGATGTCGGACTGATCGATAATGATGATCGCCTCCATCTGATTCGGTTTACCTACAACGCAAAGTACATCGCCTTCGGAAAAATGAGCGTCTGCATTGATCGGACTGAACGGATTGCCTGACCATCCTGGAAGTTGATCTTCTGCCATAGCTTGCTTTGGTAGCGGCTTCGAAGGCGGTTCGATAATCGCACCGTTTACGGGGCTAAGGACAGTGAGCATCGCTCTCTTCGCTTGAACTTGTGCTAGCAACCCCTCGGCGGCTTCTAACATCTCTCGCTGCGTCTCCATAGTCGCATTCTTTCGAGGATCGGAGAATTGCAACTCCAGTTGCTCGAGTCGCACTTTTGCCGCATCGCGTTCGTTTCGATACTTGGACTCGAGTGCCGCAAGGTCGATGCTGTCTAACTTGACTATTGGCTCACCTGCGGCTACTAGGTCTCCAGGCATTTTATTCCAAGCGACTAAGTAACCAGGCACCATCGCGCGGACTTGAATCGCATCTTGCGGTTGGATTTCAAATGGGCAACGCACGCTATAGGGAAGTGGCACAAAGCAAATCGCAGCCAGAATAGAACCCGCAACAGCAAGAGACCAAAGGATGTTTTTGCGTTTCATTTTTGAAGCTCTTCCAGGGGTCTTTAAAAACTTGTACGAAGCAATCATCGGTTGAATAACCATTCCTGCCAGACCTGCGATGGCAAACATTTGCCCGATTACTTCAAGCCCATAGGGCTTCAAGACCTGATTTAAAAACCAGATAATGCCGAAGACAACCACCCATCGGTAGATCGATGCCGTAATCGTGAATAAGCCGAACCAAAACAAGTTCCGTCTCGGCAAGAATGGGTTGTCTTGTAGTTCTAACCCAAGGCATGTCGATTGGAACCACCGCTTGAGCACTTCAGTACTCTTCTGACGTAGATTCGGAATCTCCAAGATGTCCATCAGAATGTAGTATCCGTCAAATCTGAGAAGCGGGTTACCATTGAAGACAACCGTACTTACCGAACAGATGAACATCACCGACAAACACAGGAAGTTGAACATCCCTGGTGTACTGAACCACCATAGAAAAGTCGCGATGGAAGCAAGAATCAATTCAACATACATTCCGGCAGCGCCAATAAAAACTCGCTGCCACTTGTTTTTGAGCATCCACGAATCAGACACATTGCAGTACAAGCACGGCGTAAAGACCAAAAACATCAGTCCCATCTCGTGGCATTCACCACCGAATTTCTTGCAGCTCAGTCCATGCCCGAACTCATGTAGCACCTTCACCAGTGCCATGGTTACGCCAAGAAAAATCCAATTGTCAGCTGCAAAGAACTGCTCGAAAGTAGGCAGTTTCGCTTGAAATTTATTCCACTGGACCAAGACCAGTGTCAACGCCGCAAGACCGAAGCAGACAAATCCGATCAACGCTCCTGGAGTGAAAATCCAGCCAAACCAAGGGAGGAGTCGATTCAAAATTCGTTCAGGGTCGATACCACGAAACCGCAATGCGAAGATGTTAGCGACTTTGCCGAGCAGTTCTTTCTTTTTTTTCTGATCACCTCGTCGTCGCAACTGCCGTCCTTGTCCGACCGATTGGGAGATGACGAGCCCGCTCCGGTGCAACATTCCAATAAACTGTTGCAGGTCTTGGAGGGTGATGCGTTGCGGTGCAAACTGAGCTTGAAACGTTTCACGAATCGTTTGGAGACTCGTGCCACCATCGAGCATTTGAAGAATCGCGTATTCTTCCTCGTGAAAGCGGAAGTAATTCAACCCAACTGGATCTTTCACGACCCAGTAAGTCCTTCCGTCATAAGTATTGCGACTCGTATGTAAATCTGCACGCTTGCGCAGCCGAAGCGGCCGCATCGCGCTGTTTACTAACGAATCGGCCATCGTTGCCATAGGGTTCAGTTACTCGATGAAAGAGTGGACAGTTGGATTGGTCTTTTTCATAGCGGTGCCGGAAACGAGTGAGATAGTTTGCTATCTTGTGTTGATTTCAATTTTGGCGGGCATACCCTCTCGGAACAGCCATTGATCATTGACTTTCTTGTTGGGAATCTCGACCCAGACACGATAGGCTCCTGAGACTTCTAAGACCGGTGATACAAACCCAATCTTACCTGCAACTAGTTCACGACTACCGGGAAATAGTTCAATCTCTATCGATACTGGGGCATTCATCAACTGATGCGGTGGAGCTTGCAAATCATCGACACGAACCTGTCCAACGACTCGCAATCGCTCCATCGATACCAATCGAAGTAAAACTTCTCCAGATCGAACCCAATCGTATTTTTCCTTTTTCTTTTCAGCCACGATCCCATCGAAAGGAACAGTCATCTTTCGCAAGTCGACCTGAACTTCCGCAGCGCCGCGTTTGGCAATCGAAACTTCAACCGCTGCTTTGTCTTGATTATTCTTCAGTTGTGCGACCGTGATTGCTAGTTCGGCTCTTCGTTTCTCAAGCCATTTCTTCCGTAAGTCGGTTTCGGTTTCGGCGTCGCGAGCAAGTAGTTCTTCCGACTTGGTATATTCGATTGCTGCAACATCGAAGGCTGCTCGGGAGTATTCAATCTCCGAGTCATCCTTAGCCTTTTCTTGAGCTGCTTCGAGTTCTTTCATTGTGACTTGAAGCTCCGAGTTCGCCAATCGATCGTCGAGTTGCACAAGCAGCGATCCCTGGGCAAGTATATCTCCTTCATCGGCGACTAAGTCGAGTATCAATCCATCGGCTTGCGCTGCGATCTCCAAGTCATTTACAAACTTGAGGTTGGCATTGCGAATGATGATTTTTCCGTCAGCCGAAAGATTGCTAAATCCATCCCGCGCGTTTCCGGTTGATGGGTTTGATTCAGCGGGTGGAACATTCAAACCAACATCGGTGGTGACATTCGCGTTTCGTGGAGATTCTACCAATGGCGGAACGGCCAAGCTGGCGTCATAACTGCCGCCAGTCTGAATCACCGAATCATCGTAGCCTGAGGTCGCCTCATTGACGAGCTTTCCAGGAACCTTGTATGGACTAGGAACAGATCCCGCATCGGATGCATTCGGACCCACTGGCTGAATTTTTGCCGCAGTTGGATCGGGACGTCCCGAAATGATCTCGGGCAAGTAATCACATCCCGCTTGCGATACCGCAAGCAGCATCAAACCATAAAGGAAAACTGTTTGGTAACGGTATTTGATCTTGTTTATTATCATTTAGCTCTCGCTGGCAAAACATTACTAAAAGAGGAGATACGTTCTTATCCAAGCGACGATCTCATGCGTCCAAACATAAGCAAAGCTTCGCTTCCCGCACTTTACATCAGCGATCACTTCTGCACCGGGGCGACGAGTGATGCCATCCATACTGTCAGGAATAATTCTTAACTTGACGGTCGTACCATCCTCGCCGTGGATTTCGGCCCGCTGATGGACGCTCTGTCGATACAGTTTACCTGTTCGCTTATCGTCAGGAGCCGTTTTCAAAATAAACTCACAAGGTAAGTACTCGGCTTGCGTGTTTGAAAAGGCTTCATCGAGGAACTTCATCCGTTTCTCTGGCATATAAACTTCAATGTCCCAGTTTCCGGTCGGATCTGCGATGGTCATCAGCACTTGTCCTGTGACGACTGGGCGAGCCACGAGATTCTTCTCGACGTCCCAAGTAGTCACCGTTCCCGTAATCGGGCTCATTCGCTGAAGCTTCTGTCGCTTTTCGTTAAGGATCTGTAGTTGGCTTTCAAAAGCAGTAATTTGTTGCTCGACTTCGGCAAGGTCGCTGGACAGTTGTGCTCGATCGTCCGCAGTGGCCGTACCCTTGTTCATCATTGCAAGAATCGACTTGCGACGACTATTCGCCTGTCTTGATTGTCCCAGGATGTTTGCGAGTTCTACCTCCAGGTCACGATTCTTCATTCGAACGACAAGCTGTCCCTTCTCGACTTGACTACCGTGCTGGACCAGAACTTCTTCAATTTCCCCGTCGACGTGAGCGAACAGATTTCGTTGGACCTCAGGGACCAATTGCCCATTCCCCTTAAGGTCGAAATCATAAGGTATAAAAAAGGTTGCAATTGCCGCTATCAACGCGACGGCAAGGATAGACGCCGTTTTAGGTAGCGCAGTTCCCCGAAATATCCAAAGGACTCGATCCAGGAATCGCCAAACGGGCATTAAGAAGATCCCGCTATGGGTCATCGAGTTCGACAGTGCACGGCACGAGTGCTCGTACACCAAATCGACACGGCCTTCGAGTTGCTGTCGCGATAATTGTGTCTCGATTTGCTCGACGATCAACGCTCCGATTGCAGGACCTCGCTGCCGAGCTTCAGGCGATACATTTCTTGATGTCAGGACGTCCCCTTCGATTGTCTTCTCGGGACGGTAAATCGGAAGAACGGCGATGGTTCTACCGTGCGATTGATCTACGTAATCCTCGACGGCCTCCTCAATCTGCGGCGGTAAGTCTTCTGAAGTGCCGTCATACCACAGAGGCTCCCCGGATCGGATTACACGCGTTGCAAGATTGTTTAATGCAGTAACGATATTCGATCGACTCTCGATAGTATCCTGTCCGCTGATCGACACGACTTTTGCTTTTCGCCGTTTCACCGTAGCGACACTTACCCGGTCGCACTCAATCAACCGACGCCCTTCATTAGCGATCGTGTAAGCGGTATCCCTAAGATCTAGATTGTCGTGTACCAATCGTGCGAATTGGTCAGCATGCTGCAATAGTTCGTGTTTGTCGGAGACCTTCTGAAGTTGGTGCCCCTTGAGCCACTCGCCAACGATCTTTCCGATATGTTCTATAAATCGGAGGTAGCCACGTTGTGCGTCCGGTTGCGAATCGCCACGCTGGAAGATTTCGATCACCCCGACTGCCTTCTGAGCTCCAATCAAGGGAGTCAATACCAGCAAAAAACGTGTGGGGTTTGCCAGCTCTTGATTTTCTCCATAAGCGGACTGTGGCGGAATTAATTCAGATTTCCCTTGCCCGAGAACACGCCCCAGCAACCTCGCGTGACGGAGAGCGTCTTCGTTCTGCGGATCCGAAAGCATCGGATCCACTTGCATTTGATAGGATAATTTTAAGGAGCCTTGCCCATCTAGAAGCCAGATCGCCCCACCCGCAGCAGCTAACGCAGCAACAATTTTCTGCAGAATCTCTGGATAAAACTCGCTCGCAGCCACATCAGACTTGGAAAGTTCTGATATTTCATTGACCAACGTGCGAATATGACGCTTGGTCTGTTCTACGCTCTCATCGTCTGGTATCGAAGACATTGATTTCGTCACAATCCGTGAAACACACAAAAAATCGAACCACGACGATAAACCACAGTCCAAATCCCACAACCTGGAAAGCTTAGATATCGCTATTCTTAACAGGTTTCTACGCGCCGAAAGGCCGATTATGCCGAAAAAGCAAACCGTAACGTATACGCCAAGTCAAATCGAAATGTTCGCTCGCATCAGTAGATTATCGCCATAGGGAGGAGTTTAGCAAACGCCCCTGAATCCGTCGCGAATAACGGTCGGCAAATAGTGCCACAAATTACAGGGCAAGTTAGTTTTTTAACTTACGAATTTAGCCGCTATGCGATAGCTCAGCTTGAAATACTGCGTTGCCCTGGGAAAAGTTCGATTTGGGACCTTCCGTCGATTTTTCATCTTCCGACCACGTTGCCCACCACCGCAAAGGTATCGAAATCACGTCGATGTGGTTGCCCGATAGTTCTAGGCATAGTTACTTTCTAGGAGTGAGAGATCGATCGAATGTCGACGATCGGTTTTGAAGCATCGATGAACCGCCAGCAGATGGCTGATACAGCGTAAATAGCAGCGTAGCTGACGAAGGCGTAATCAAATCCGGCCAGCAGGGCGTCACGTTTGTCAATATCACTGAGCGCTTCGGCTACGTTCATTGAGGACGCTTGCCGCCATGCAATGGTCTGTTCGACGATTGTTCCGGTAGCCCATCCAGCAACGGCGGCCCCTAACGTTCCAACGGTATTCATACACGCGGCAGTCATGGCTGAGTGTCGTTGTCCGATATCTTGACACGTCGCCCAAGCCGATCCAAGAGTTAAATCGTTGCAAAAGGCTGCGAACGATATCGCGACAAAAAACAGATGCACATTCGGAGCGAAGATGGCTCCAATCCACGCCACGGCGCAGAGGCTTTCTGCCAGGACACCGACCACACGTCTCGATCGTCTTCGATTTCCCGATCGTCGTATCATGCCATCGACGAGGAACCCGCCGATCAAGCATCCGATCGCGCCTATCCAAAGCGGGCCACCTTTGTAAAGCGAGCCAATGACACTCTGCGGATCCACGTGGAATCGTTCTTGAAGATATGCAGGGAGGTACGTGATGTGAAACGCCCATCCGTATACCATACAAAAGTACATACCACACAATAACCAAAGATTTCCGCTTCTTAGAAAAGCCCGTGCTGGCAACGAATGCGAGGATCCTTCCGACTCGGGGGGACGTCCTCGTTCAATAAGATCCCTCTCGGTTTGATTCACTCCAGGATGCTCTCCAGGCACGTTGCAGAAGTAGATCGCAAAGACCGCGCACCAGAGCACTCCCATTAATCCAAACAGAGCAAATGCAACACGCCAAGTAACAAGCGCCGGCGTCCACGCAGTCCCAAGTACCAACACCGTCCAGATAATTGGAGTAAGCCCGCCCATCACTCTTCCAGACATAAAGACAAAGCTTTGAGCCGTTCCTGCTTGGTCAGAAGGAAACCAGTTGTAGAGGAGGCGAGTAATGTTTGGGTAGGCACCCGCTTCGCCGGCGCCAAAAAGGAACCGCAGCACTACCAACGTTCCTAGCCCAGCAACCATGTAGGTTCCGATAGTCCAGCCAACAATCCCGGTCAAGGCGGTGCATGCTGACCACCACAGGACGATTCGGAAAAGCGTCTTCTTCGGTCCCCATAAATCGCCAAGCCATCCCGATGGGATCTCGAAGATGGCATATGCAAGAGAAAAAGCAGTAAAAGCCCACTTGAGATCGGCAACACTTTCTAGTGAAAGCTCCGATGCCAACTGAGGTGCGACAGCCCCGAAACAGACACGATCCATATACGTGATCATCGACAGGACACACGCAAAAGCCAGCACGACGTACCGAACTCTAGTTGGTTTTTCGATCATGCAAGAATTTCTCGCATCACGTTTCCATGTACGTCGGTCAAGCGAAAATCACGTCCCGCATATCGATACGTAAGTCGTTCGTGATCAAAGCCCAGGAGGTGGAGGATCGTTGCATGCAGATCATGAACCGTCGAGACCTTCTCTATCGCCTTGAATCCGAAATCGTCGGTTGCACCATAGGTTACACCACCTCGCACACCTCCGCCGGCCATCCAAACGGTGAAACCATAGTGATTATGGTCGCGACCACTCCCGCCTTCGGACACCGGTGTTCGTCCAAACTCGCCCCCCCAAATCACCAGCGTATCCTTTAACATGTCTCGCTGCTTAAGATCTGCCAGCATGGCCGCAATCGGCTGGTCAATTTCTCCCGCGTTCTTTCGAATGCTCGGCTCGATATCGCTATGGTGATCCCAGGGCTGACCGGATCCATGCCACAGTTGAACGTAACGCACACCTCGTTCAAGCAGACGTCGTGCAATCAAAGTCTGTCGTCCATGAACGGTGTCCCCGTATAACTCCTGAATGTGCTTGGGCTCGTCTTTCACGTCGAAGGCATCGGACGCCTCGGATTGCATGCGAAATGCGAGTTCAAACGATTGAATTCGGGCTTCCATCCGCGAATCGGGATGAGCGTCCAACCGAATAGACTCGAGTTGCTTTAGCAGATCCAATTGACGTCGTTGAGCTCCTGTCGTTGCATGGGTGCTCTGGATGTTCTCAATAAGTTGTTCAATCTTTCGATACTGGCTGTCGATGTAAGTCCCCTGCAAAGAACCTGGGAGGAAACCCGATTGCCAATTGGCTTTCTCTGCGACCGGATAGCCGCCCGGACACATCGCGATGAAGCCAGGAAGATTTTGGTTTTCAGTCCCCAAACCATACATGACCCATGAACCAACACTCGGGCGTGGTTGAACCGAGTCGCCACAATTCATTAGCAGAAGCGACGGTTCGTGATTCGGTACTTGAGCGGTCATCGAGCGAATGACCGCAATGTCATCGGCATGGACTGCCGTTTGAGCAAACAGTTCGCTTACCTCTAGTCCACTCTGGCCATACCTTTGAAATTTGAACGGGGAGGGCATGGCACCACCTGTTTTTCGTTCCGTAAGGAAAGACTCCGGCAGGGGTTGCCCGGCGTACTTCTCAAGTATCGGCTTCCGATCGAAAGTATCGATATGCGACGGGCCACCGTTCAAAAAGAAGTGTACCACGCGTTTAGCGCGACCCGGGAAGTGCGATGCCTTCGCAGCCAGGGGGTTTGACGAACTGTAACTCTTTTCAGCCACGAGTTCGCCGCTGTCAGCCATCACGCCAGAAAGTCCAAGCATTCCTAAGCCCACGCCTGAGCTTCGCAATAGTTCGCGGCGACTGAGTCCGTTAAATCGATAATTGGTTTGAATGGTCATGGTTTAATCTCATCTTCATCGGTTATTCTAAAAACATCCGCTCATTTGAAATCAGGAGGACTTGAGCAAGCTGTTCAACGGGTGAGAGCGAAAGAGTCGGGACACCGGCGAAGCCGCTCGCTGCCTGCCAGACATCGGAGAAGCTACCAGTGTTATCCTGAAAGGCAATCGTTGGAGCCCATTGAAACTGGTCATTGTTTAAGACTTCGCCGATGTCGACAACGAAGTCGATCGTATCGTTCGTAGCAACCTTGATGGAATCGAATTGGAAGTCTTCTAGTCGCTTTTGGAAGGTGGCCGACTTGAGAGTGCCATGGCGGCTTGAAATCACAAAAGCGCGAATCCCATCCCCTTCGGTCGAATCATGGATTAAAGTCGACTGAATCGAAACGACGCCATTGCCGGGCGAAGTCCATCTTCGAACGATTGCGTGATGGCGATCATTCCCGGGATGACCTCCCTGAGCCGTGAGAAACAACCATCCCAAAGTCGAATCAGGAAGTTGGGATCCTCCCTGCCATACGCTTCCGGTAAAGTAGGGAAGCGATGTAAATGATTTGACCCTCCCCGACTCCTCGTCCACCTCGCCATAGCCGTAGCTCCACTCACGGGAATGTGGTTTCTCTGGAGCAGACGAGTCTTTTTGATTGGTCGCGATGAGGAACTGTTCCGCTGCAATAGACTCTGCCTGGGTTGGCGTCCTCCCGAGAATCGTTTCGTACAAATGCGACACAGGGTCCGAACCGCGAATTCCTGTCACAATCTTCTTGGCCCTGGCGGCTACAAACGGATGATTCAATGCGAAGAGAGCCTGTTGAGGTGTGATCGTTTCCGATCGTTCTGGCGAATGCAAGTCGGGATTGGCAAAATCGAACACGCTCAGTAAGGTTGGAAGGAACTGTCTATCAATAGTGACGTAGATCGATCGACGTGCGCCCAGCAGGTCAGTCCCTGGTCCGCCCATCGTCAAATCTAAGTCCCCCGAAGCGGCAAGCATCGTATCTCGCAACGCTTCGAACTGCATGCGACGTCGATTGGCTCGCCAAAGAAGCCGATTATCTGGATCACGTTCCTGTGCAAGGGAATACGCGTCCGCATCGTTAGGTCCACGCGAACTTTGTCGGTAGGTAGCCGAAAGCATGATCGAGCGATGCAAAGATTTAGTACTCCAGCCTCCCGCTATAAACTGGCTAGTCAACCAATCGAGCAGCTCTGGATGACTCGGTGGAGAAGCGCGAACACCAAAATCACTTAGGCTTCGAACCAATCCATATCCAAAGTGATGTTGCCATACTCGATTCACCCAGACCCGTGCAGTGAGCGGGTTGTTTGGATCGACAATGGCTTTCGCCATCTCCATGCGTCCGCTTCCCGTTTCGAAAGGTAGTCGCGATTCGCCAGAGAGAACCTTTAAGAATTGAAGCGGCACACGTTCGCCTCGAGTCGACGGATTACCGCGTCGAAATACGTAAGCATCTTGTCGGGTCTTTCGGTCCTCCAAAACGACCGCACAAGAGATAGAGGAAGGGGCCTGCAAAATCCATTGGTCCACTTCTGATTGAGCCTTCCAGAGCTCAAGGACCGTCGAATGGTCCCAAAACCATTCCGTATTAACGATCGGTTCGTCTGGAATCACGCAAGGTGATTCATTGCCGTAGAAGGCTTCGTGAAGCTGTCGTTCACTTTCGCTCACTGTAGAACTGTCGGCGTCGAGTTGTTTGCTCCAAGCTTGATCGTGCGCAGCCAGAACTGCGGCGTATCGGTCGGCCACCTCCGACGCAGATTGCGGCGGGTTTACGAATGCTTCAGCTAGACGCGGATGGATCGATGTAGTGGCATCCCTTAGTCGCTTCGTTACTTCCGAAGCTTGCGAGACGAAGTCCTCATCCTTCAGTTTGCTGAAGGCGATCCAAGGAGCAAATATGGGATCTTCGATACGTTCTGCATGTGCTAAAATTGAATGCCATCGACGCACAATCGCAGGTATCAAATCGTCCTTGGTCGTCAACCGGACGAATGCAATCTCAGGGTACTTGTCGATCTCTCGCTGCGCCATGAGATAGTCCCTTAGCCGCGTGCGTATCCTTGCGTTCGCCTCTTCTCTTGCGGTCACTGTCAGCTCACGTAGTTTGTCGTTCCGTTCGCGTAACCCGATTTTATAGACGGACTGCGAAGAGCCATCCTCCGAACTCTCGGTGATCGGAACTTGTCGTTCAAGGCAGTTTTGAAAGACCCCATAAAGCGAATAGTAGTCGGCAGTCGGAAACGGGTCGTATTTATGGTCGTGACATCGGGCGCAGGTGACTGTTACGCCAAGTAGACCGCGTGTAACAACATCGATGCGATCGTCAATGATATCGGGTGTTGCGCCAAGAAAACGACGTCCGAGGGTCAAAAAACCCATGGCCGCTTGCGACGGCAAATCGTTGGGAGCAACTTGGTCGGCTGCCAATTGCAGCAACACAAAACGATCAAATGGCATGTCGTCATTCAATGCATCAATCACCCAATCGCGATACCACGACGAGTGAATGAAACGCCGCTCCTCACGGCCATACACATACCCCTTTGTATCGGAATACCTTGCAACATCCAACCAATGACGCCCCCAATGCTCGCCATAGCGTGGGGAGTCAAGCAAACGGTCAATCAAATGTGCATACGCATCGTCGCCTGGATCCTTTACAAAGGTATCGATCTCTCCGAGTGTTGGAAGCAACCCACATAGGTCGTGCGTCGCCCGGCGAATCAACGTCGCTCTGTCCGCTTCGATCGAAGATTCAAGTCCCTCCTTGGAGAGATTCTCTAAAACAAATCGATCGATGTCATTTTTCACTGTGCCATTTTTTGTCGACGATCCTTCAGCCACATTCGGCGGGACAACGGAACGAAGCGGCTGGAACGCCCAATGGTTTCGCCATAGTTCTTCCTTGGAATCAGAATGTTTGGCTTCAGTCGGCCATGGAGCTCCGATCGCGATCCACCGCGAAAGATCTGCGATCTCGAGTTCTGTCAAGGCAGAACCTGCCTCAGGTGGAGGCATCCGCAGGTCAAGATCGGACTCCATTGCGCGGAGAATCAACTCGCTTTGAAGAGCATCTCCAAGAACAATCGACGGACCGCTATCGCCACCTGAAAGTACCGCAGCGCGAGAATCGACCCGAAGTCCAGCCCATTGTTTGTTGTCGCCGTGGCATTGCTGACAGCGTTCGACCAGTAACGGACGAATACGCTGCTCGAAGAAATCGAGATCCGCATTCGACGCCTCGACATCGGCCTGATCAGCTCTGGCGACGAACGGCGATAGGACGAACGACGATATAAGAACCAGCAGTAACCGAACCACGACTCCACGAAGCGTAGAGAGGACTCGTCGTAAAGCCGTCAACAGGTTTCTCTGAGATGCACAGACCCCAGTCTGTTTCAGAAATATAGCTACTTCGTCCACTGAAAGCCTTTCGCCAATGTGCTGATTTAAACTCTCATCACGAATATCAAACGTCGACATATAAGCGAAGA
>Ga0105045_10003787_pt1 | contig 13071 bp, 23 predicted proteins | sample MAT02_FD_78089 | JGI IMG/M metagenome (GOLD analysis project Ga0105045, IMG submission 78089) | Freshwater microbial communities from Lake Fryxell liftoff mats and glacier meltwater in Antarctica - MAT-02 (megahit assembly) | ecosystem: Environmental > Aquatic > Freshwater > Ice > Liftoff...
CATGATGGTGCAGCTACCATGGACTGGATGGAGCAAGAGCAGGAGCGAGGGATTACCATCACTTCGGCCGCAACTACTCTCAACTGGACATATCGCGATCACAAGTATCACGTTAACATTATCGATACCCCCGGCCACGTTGACTTTACCGTTGAGGTAAACCGTTCGCTTCGCGTACTCGATGGACTTGTTTTTCTTTTTAGCGCCGTAGATGGCGTGGAGCCGCAGTCGGAGACAAACTGGCGATTGGCTAATAATTACAACGTTCCCCGCATCGGTTTTGTGAATAAAATGGATCGCTCTGGCGCCGACTTCCTCAATGTAGTTAAACAGGTTAAAGAGATGCTCGGCAGCCATGCGCTACCGCTTCAAATTCCAATAGGAAGCGAAGACAATTTCCTCGGAGTGGTCGATCTGATCAACTTCCGCGGTGTAGTTTGGAATGAAGATGATTTGGGTATGACCTTCCGTGAAGTTCCAATCCCAGCTGATATTCTTGACGAAGCGATCGAATACCGCGAGAAATTGCTAGAAGCGGTTGCCGAATTCAACGATACATTAATGGAAAAGTACTTCGAAGACCCAGAGTCGCTTACCGAGCGCGAGGTTCTCGACGCCCTTCGCGAAGCTACTTGCTCAGGCAAAGTGGTTCCGATGATGTGCGGTTCAGCTTTTAAAAACAAAGGAGTACAAGCTATGCTCGACATGGTTATGGAATTACTTCCATCGCCACTCGACGTAGAGTCTATCATAGGTACCAACCCGGATACCGGCAACGAAGAGCGCCGCAAACCAAGTGTCGACGAGCCATTTGCAGCCTTGGCATTTAAAATTGCAACGGATCCATTCGTAGGTCGCCTTTGCTTTACCAGAGCTTATTCTGGTATTTTGGAGTCGGGTTCTTATGTGCTCAATACCCGCACCGATCGCAAGGAACGCATATCGCGTATTTTCCAAATGCACGCCAATAAGCAGAACCAGATTGAAAGCCTGGCTGCTGGCGACATTGCCGCCCTCGTTGGTTTTAAAGATATCCGCACAGGCGACACGCTTTGCGATGAGAAGAAACCGATTGTTCTGGAGTCGATGGACTTCCCAGACCCCGTAATCGGATTGGCCATTGAGCCCAAAACCCAAGCCGACATAGATCGATTGAGTATCGGCCTACAGAAGCTCTCGGAAGAAGATCCGACCTTCAAAGTGAAAACCGACGAAGACACCGGCCAGACCATTATCAGCGGCATGGGCGAGCTTCACCTTGATATAATTTGCGACCGTCTGCGTCGCGAGTTCAAAGTAGAAGTAAACCAAGGTGCTCCGCAAGTAGCCTATAAAGAGACCATCAACGGTACAGTAGATCACCGCGAAGTGTATAAGAAACAAACAGGTGGTCGTGGTAAGTTTGCGGACATTTTTGTTACGATAGGTCCCGGTGATCCTGAGAATCCAGGCCTGATCTTTGTCAACGATATTAAAGGTGGTAACGTGCCTCGTGAATTTGTTCCTTCAATTGAGAAAGGTTTCAAAGAGGCCATGTCCAATGGTGTATTGGCCGGTTATCCGCTCGACTCTCTGAAAGTAACGTTGAAGGACGGTTCGTTTCACGCGGTCGATTCAGACCAGTTGTCATTCGAATTAGCGGCCAAGTTGGCTTATCGTACTGCGCTGCCAAAAGCCAACCCGGTGCTCCTTGAGCCAATTATGAAATTAGAAGTTCTTACTCCCGAAGAAAACATGGGAGACGTTGTAGGCGATCTAAACCGTCGTCGCGGCGTAATGGAAGGCATGGGCGATCGTGCCGGCGTGAAAGTAGTGAAGGCAAAAGTTCCGCTTTCCGAAATGTTCGGATACGTTACTCAACTTCGAACTATTACTTCAGGTCGTGCTACATCAACTATGGAGTTCTCGCACTACCAGGAAGCGCCACGCAATGTGTCGGAGGAAGTAGTGGCAAAAGCAAAAGGTAAAAAAGTAGAAGCGTAAAAAAAGGGTATTCATAACGATGAGTCAGAAAATTCGCATCAAGTTGCAAAGTTATGATCACAATCTAGTCGACAAGTCGGCAGAGAAGATCATCAAAACAGTAAAAACCACCGGAGCGGTAGTGAGTGGACCTATTCCACTTCCCACCGACAAACGCATCTACACGGTGCTCCGTTCGCCACACGTTAATAAGAAAGCGCGTGAGCAGTTCGAACTAAGCGCCTACAAGCGTTTGCTCGACATTTACAGCTCTTCATCGAAGACGGTGGATGCGCTCATGCGGCTCGAATTACCAAGCGGGGTAGAAGTAGAAATTAAAGTCTGACAGATCACCGTCGGCTAACGATCATAAACACAGAAAATGCCAGGATTATTAGGTAAAAAAATCGGAATGACCAGTACATTCAATGCAGACGGAAAGAATATCCCCTGTACGATTGTACAAGCTGGTCCTTGCGTAGTAACGCAAGTAAAGACCGAAGACAAGGATGGCTACAGCGCTATCCAGTTGGGCTTCGGCGAACGGAAGGAGAAAAATACTCCCGCTCCAATGAAAGGGCATTTCAAAAAGGCGAAGACTACACCTAAGTCGCGTTTAGTTGAATTCAAAAATTTTGAAATCGACGTTAAACTAGGCGATCAGGTTGGAGTTGACATCTTTACTGAAGGCGACTTCTTGAGTGTAGTCGGCACTTCCAAAGGAAAAGGTTTCCAAGGTGTTGTAAAACGCCATGGATTTGCTGGGGTAGGCCAAAGCACACATGGTCAGCATGACCGTGCCAGAGCTCCCGGATCTTTGGGCGCATCGTCTTTCCCATCGCGGGTCTTCAAAGGTATGCGCATGGCCGGTCAGATGGGCAATGGTCGGGTAACCATCGAGAATATCGAAGTGGTGAAAATACTTCCTGAGCAATCGCTAATCGTATTGAAAGGTTCGGTGCCAGGACCCAAAGGTTCAATCATAATCTTGGAAAAATAAGTCATGGAATTAGCAGTATTCAACAGCTCCGGAAAGGAGACCAAGAAGGTTACTTTGAACGCCGATATCTTCGGTATCGAGCCAAATGACCACGCTATCTACCTCGATGTGAAACAGTATGGCGCCAACAATCGCCAGGGTACGCACAAGTCGAAGGAACGAAACGAGATTTCAGGGAGTACCCGAAAAATCAAAAAGCAAAAAGGTACGGGTGGAGCCCGGGCCGGTAGTATCAAGAACCCACTCTTCAAGGGTGGTGGACGGGTCTTTGGTCCGCAACCGCGCGACTATAGCTTCCGCTTGAACAAGAAAGTAAAAGTCCTTGCTCGCAAGTCGGCTCTTACCTACAAAGCGCAAGGCAACATGATCACGGTGGTAGAAGATATTCAACTTCAAGCCCCCAAAACCAGTGAATACCTGAAGATTATGAATGCGCTGAAAGTAGCTGATCAAAAACCGCTTTTGGTCTTGGGTGCGCAAGATAATATACTATCTTTGTCGGCCCGAAACTGTCAGGGTCACAAGGTTGTTTTCGCAGGTGATCTATGCACTTACGACATTCTTCGACACAAGAGCCTGGTACTTTCGGAAAGCGCTATTCCAATTATTGAAAGCACTTTAAACAGATTTGCACAATGAGCCAGGTTGTTATAAAGCCGATAGTTACAGAGAAAATGAACGACATTTCGGAGCGATTGAACCGATATGGGTTTATTGTACATCGGGAAGCCAATAAGATCGAGATTAAGAGCGCCATAGAGAAAAGCTACGGTGTGAACGTCGAGAAGATTTGGACCATTCGCTATGCTGGAAAAACCAAGAGCCGTTTCACAAAAACGGGTGTTGTCAGCGGTCGCGCGAATGCCTTTAAAAAGGCTATTGTTTCATTGGCCGATGGCGAAACCATTGACCTATATAATAATATCTAATCATGGCCGTAAGAAAACTTCGTCCGACCAGCCCCGGACAACGACATAAGATTGCCAGCACCTTTGCCGAGATTACTACCAATGTTCCTGAGAAATCGCTTTTAGAGGTTATCTCCAAGACAGGTGGTCGAAACAATCAAGGGCGTATGACCATGCGCTATGTGGGTGGTGGGCACAAACGACGCTACCGCATTATCGACTTCAAACGCGATAAGCATGGAATGGATGCCGTAGTAGAAACTATCGAGTACGATCCAAATCGCACTTCGCGCATTGCTCTGGTAAAATATACCGATGGCGAGAAACGATATATCCTTGCTCCCCAAGGTTTGGAAGTAGGTAAAGTATTGCGCAGCGGTACAGGCGAATCACCCGAAGTGGGCAATGCCCTTCCCCTGAAAGACATTCCACTCGGTACTATTATTCACAATATTGAAATGCGACCAGGTCAAGGTGGTATCATGGCTCGCGGAGCAGGTACCTTTGCGCAGCTCAATGCCCGCGATGGTAAGTACGCTATTTTGCGTATGCCTTCTGGCGAGTCGCGAATGATACTTGTGGAATGTATGGCTACCATTGGCACGGTGAGTAACTCGGAGCACTCGCTTGAGCGTTCTGGTAAGGCCGGTCGATCGCGATGGAAAGGACGTCGTCCTCGAGTTCGTGGGGTAGTAATGAATCCAGTAGATCACCCGATGGGTGGTGGTGAAGGTCGAAACTCCGGTGGATTGCCACGCTCACGCAAAGGTATTCCTGCTAAAGGGTTTAAAACTCGTCACAAGAAGAAAGCATCGAATAAGTACATCATCGAACGCAAAAAGAAATAATTGAGAAATGAGCAGATCACTCAAAAAACCACCGTTCGTTCACTACAAGCTTAATGCGCGTGTGGAAGACGCCCAGGCGAATGCCAAGAAATCGGTTATCAAAACCTGGTCGCGTGCCAGCACAATAACTCCCGATTTTGTGGGTCTCACCATAGCGGTGCACAATGGAAATAAATTTATTCCGGTTTACGTTACGGAAAATATGGTAGGACACAAACTCGGTGAGTTTTCTCCAACCCGTACTTTCCGCGGCCATGCTGGTAATCGAAAAGATAAGAAGAAGTAAAGTTCCCTCGGGTTCATAAATCTCACCAATCATGGGTTTAAGAAAGAAAATAGCAGCTGATAAGCGCAAAGAAGAGCGAAAGAAAATCGCCTTCGCTAAGCTGAACAATGTGCCTACATCTCCACGCAAAATGCGTTTGGTGGTCGACGTAGTGCGTGGCCAAGAAGTATTGAAGGCATTAAATATGCTCAAATTCATGCCTCAGGATGCCGCACGTCGTGTAGAAAAACTGGTCCTTTCTGCTTTGGCCAACTGGCAAGCAAAAAATGAAGGACAAGAAGCCGATCAAGCAGGATTGGTCATAAAAGAAATTTTTGTAGATGGTGGTCGAATGCTGAAGCGTTTACGACCAGCTCCGCAAGGTAGAGCTCACCGCATTCGCAAGCGCTCAAACCACGTAACAATAATATTAGATAGCGCCAAGTAATTATGGGACAAAAGACCAATCCGATAGGTAATCGATTAGGGTTCATCCGAGGCTGGGATTCAAACTGGTTCGGTGGACGACATTACGCAGATAAAATCGTTGAAGACGATAAAATCCGTCAGTACCTGAAAGTGCGCCTTATTAAAGCCGGGGTAGCCGCTATTATTATCGAGCGGACACTTAAGCTCGTGACCGTTACCATCAAAACTGCCCGCCCAGGTGTAATTATTGGCCGCGGAGGCACGGAAGTCGATAAGCTCAAAGAAGAGCTTAAAAAATTGACCAATAAGGACGTTCAGATCAACATATTCGAGATCAAACGCCCAGAGCTTGATGCTCGTTTGGTAGCCGACGGTATCGCACGCCAGATTGAAGGCCGTGTTTCTTTCCGGCGCGCAGTTAAAATGTCCATAGCTTCTACCATGCGTATGGGTGCAGAAGGAATTAAGGTGGTAGTTTCAGGTCGTTTGAATGGCGCTGAAATGGCACGTACAGAAGGGTATAAAGAAGGTCGTACACCGCTCCATACTTTCCGCGCCGATATCGATTATGCGCTGTCGGAAGCTCACACTAAAATGGGTCGCTTAGGTGTGAAAGTTTGGATTTGTAAAGGTGAAGTTTACGGTAAGAGAGATTTATCGCCCAATATAGAGACCGGCAAAACACCAATGGCCATGAAAGGCGGAGATCGCGGTGGAGACCGTGAGCGTCCGTCAGGTCCTCGCAAGCCACGCGGCGGTGGTGCTGGTGGAGACCGCAGCCGTGAAGGTGGTGCAGGTGGAAATCGCAGGAGATCATAATTTCAGTAGTTTAAGAACATACAGCAATGTTACAACCAAAAAAAACCAAGTACAGAAAGATGCAGAAAGGGCGTATCAAGGGTATTGCTACCCGCGGTGCACTGGTATCTTTCGGTTCTTTCGGTATTAAAACATTAGACGAAGGTTTTATTACCGCCCGTCAGATTGAAGCCGCTCGTATAGCTGTTACACGTTATATGAAACGGGAAGGAAAAGTGTGGATTCGTATATTTCCAGACAAACCTATTACCGCAAAACCAGCCGAAGTACGGATGGGTAAAGGTAAGGGTGCCCCTAGCCACTGGGTCGCACCAGTGCGTCCAGGTCGAATGTTGTTCGAGTGCGACGGTGTAACGCTGGCAGTAGCTCAAGAAGCGATGCGTCTTGCAGCTCAAAAGCTTCCAGTGAAAACCAAATTTGTTGTTCGTCGCGATTACGTTGAAGCATAAGCATTATGAAAGCTAAAGAAATCAAAGATCTCACCACTCCAGAAGTGAAAGAGAAGATGGAAATCGAAGTAGAGAACTACGCAAAAATGCGGATGAATCATACGGTTGCTGCATTCGAAAATCCACTGCTGTTGCGCTTTAAGCGTCGAGAAATTGCCCGCTTGAAAACGGAAATGCGAAAAAGAGAATTGGCTAAGTAATGGCAAACACGGAAAACATGTCAGTAGAAGAGACCACCACAGAAAGAAATTTGCGCAAGCAGCGCGTTGGGGTAGTGACCAGCAATAAAATGCAGAAGTCTATCACCGTAGTGGTAGAGCGTAAAGTGAAGCACCCCCTTTACGGAAAGTTTGTAAAGAACACTTCCAAATTTACTGCGCACGACGAGAAGAATGATTGCAACATCGGGGATACCGTGCGCATTATGGAAACTCGCCCACTGAGCAAGAAGAAGAACTGGAGGCTTGTAGAAATTATTGAACGAGCTAAATAAGATACTAAGATGATTCAGCAGGAAAGCCGGCTAAAAGTTGCCGATAATAGTGGAGCAAAAGAAGTGCTCTGTATCCGTGTCCTAGGAGGCACTCGCCGCAGATATGCATCGATCGGCGATAAGATTGTGGTTTCTGTTAAAGACGCCATGCCTTCCGGCAACGTGAAGAAAGGGATTGTTTCAAAAGCTGTGGTAGTGCGCACCACGAAAGAAGTGCGCCGAGCTGATGGATCGTATATCCGCTTTGACGACAATGCCGTGGTTTTGCTCAACAATGCCGGTGAAATGCGAGGTACTCGTATTTTCGGCCCAGTTGCCCGCGAACTGCGCGACAAGCAATTTATGAAAATTGTTTCCCTCGCACCCGAAGTACTATAATGCTCCAAAGAGAGAAGAAATGAAAACGCACATTAAAAAAGACGATTCGGTAATAGTTCTCAGTGGCAATGCCAAAGGAGAGAAAGGTCGCGTCGTGTCGGTTGATCGCGAGAAGTCGCGAGCTATCGTAGAAGGACTTAACTTAGTGTCGAAGCACGCTAAGCCTAGCGCTGCGAATCCCCAAGGTGGAATCACTAAAAAGGAAGCGCCAATTCACGTATCCAACCTACAACTGGTCGATGCTAAAACCGGCAAAGGAAGCCGCGTGGGTTATAAGAAAAACAGCGAAGGAAAATCAGTTCGTTTCCTTAAAAAAACCGGAGAAGAAATCTAAGCCATGTACACGCCTCGATTAAAAACAAAATATTCGGAAGAAGTAGTTCCATCACTCCAGAAGGAATTTGGCTACAAATCTTCCATGGAAGTACCACGCCTCCAAAAGATTTGCCTCAACCAAGGTTTGGGCGACGCCGTGGCTGATAAGAAATTGGTCGATACCGCCATTGGTGAGATGTCTACCATTGCCGGCCAAAAGGCTGTACCAACTTACTCGCGAAAGGATATCTCTAACTTCAAACTGCGTAAGGGCATGCCAATTGGAGCTCGTGTTACGCTTCGAGGAGACCGTATGTATGAGTTTCTTGATAGACTTATTACAGTGGCGCTTCCACGTACCCGCGACTTCCGCGGAGTGAAGGTTACCGGTTTCGACGGTCGAGGCAATTTCACTATGGGTGTGAAGGAGCAGATCGTGTTTCCGGAAATCAATATTGAAAAGGTTAACAAAATCAATGGAATGGATATCACGTTTGTAACTTCGGCCGGCAACGACGAAGAAGCAAAAGCGCTCTTGAAAGAGTTCGGGTTTCCTTTCACCAAAAAATAAGAACGCACAGAAATGGCTAAAGAATCAATGAAGGCCCGCGAGCGCAAACGCCAGAGAATGGTAGACCACTATGCGGATAAACGAGCAGCTTTGAAGAAAGCAGGAGATTGGGACGCACTCCAAAAGCTTCCTAAGAACTCATCGAAAGTGCGTTTGCACAATCGTTGTCTCCTTACTGGCCGTCCGCGTGGATATATGCGTCAGTTTGGACTTTCGCGTGTTACTTTCCGCGAAATGGCTCTCGACGGGAAGATTCCAGGTGTTAAAAAAGCCAGTTGGTAATATTTAAAGGTAAAGATCATGTACTCCGACCCAATTTCAGATTATTTAACCCGCGTGCGCAATGCCATCATGGCTCGCAAACGCGTAGTTGAAATTCCAGCATCAAACATTAAGAAAGAGATGACCAAAATCCTCATGGATAAAGGTTATATCCTAAACTATAAGTTTGACGACAACGCGGTGCAAGGCACTATTAAAATCGCCTTAAAGTACCACCCGGTAACGAAGATTCCAGCAATAAAGAAATTGGAGCGTGTTTCCAGTCCCGGTCTGCGTCAGTACACAGGGTCGAAAGACATTCCACGCGTTTTAAACGGCTTGGGTGTCTCCATACTTTCTACTTCTAAAGGTTTAATGACCGATAAAGAGGCGCGGGTGCGAAATATCGGTGGCGAAATACTCTGCCAAGTATATTAATTAAGATAAAAAGACAAAGAATTATGTCACGTATAGGAAAGGCTCTGATTAATGTCCCAAGTGGTGTTACCATCACCATTAGCGAGGGTTCGGTATCAGTTAAAGGCCCGAAAGGCGATTTAACCCAAGAAATTTCAGGTGCATTCGATATGCAAATGGAAGACGGTATCTTTCGCATTTTTCGAAAAAACGAAGAAAAAGAAACCCGTGCTAAACACGGTCTTTACCGGGCATTGGTTAATAATATGGTGAAAGGTGTAAGCGAAGGCTACATTTTGAAACAAGAACTCGTGGGAGTAGGTTACCGCGCCAAAACTACGGGTCAACAAGTAGAATTGTCCCTGGGATATTCGCACGCCATCGTGCTCGAAGTGCCCAGCGAAATTAAAATCTCAGCCGACCAAGCGAAAGGGCAAAACCCAATTATCACGCTTGAATCGCACGATAAGCAATTGATTGGAATGGTAGCGGCGAAGATTCGTTCCTTCCGTAAACCCGAGCCATACAAAGGAAAAGGTATTCGCTTTGTAGGTGAGCAAGTAAGAAGAAAAGCCGGTAAGTCGGCCGGTAAAAAATAAGTAAGATGGCTAACAAGAAATCAGAGCGCCGAGCGCGCATCAAACGCAGCATCCGGAAGGACATGTTTGGTACAGCGGAACGTCCGCGGCTTAGTGTATATCGAAGCAATACGCAGATCTATGCGCAGATTATCGACGATACTGCCGGTAAGACGCTTATCTCCAGCGGTTCGCTGAAGAATGACGATGCCCAAAAGATCAATAAAGTGGAGCAGGCTAAGTTGATCGGTAAAGATCTTGCCGAGAAAGCAGTAGCCGGCGGCATTACACAAGTTGTATTCGATCGAAACGGGTATCTCTACCACGGCCGAGTAAAATCATTAGCCGAAGCAGCCCGCGAAGGCGGATTAATATTCTAAGAAGAAAATGGCAAAAGCAAACATAAAACGCGTAAAGTCGAGCGAGATCGAGCTCAAAGACAAATTGGTCGCCATCAACCGTGTAACCAAGGTAACCAAAGGTGGTCGTACCTTTAGTTTCTCGGCTATCGTGGTAGTTGGAAACGAAAACGGCGTAGTAGGTCACGGCTTGGGTAAAGCCAAAGAAGTTACTACGGCGATCGCAAAAGGTATCGACGACGCTAAGAAAAATCTGATCAAAGTTCCGATTGTTAATGGTACGGTGCCGCATGATCAGTACGGTAAGTTTTCAGGTGCACGGGTACTTTTACGCCCCGCTTCAAACGGAACTGGCGTAATAGCCGGTGGTGCAATGCGCGCCGTGCTCGAGAGTGTGGGTGTGCATGATGTGCTTGCAAAATCGCAGGGATCGTCGAACCCCCACAATGTGGTAAAAGCTACCATCGATGCTCTAACCCAAATGCGCGATGCTCGAGCAGTGGCTCAGCAACGCGGTATTAAAATGGATCGCGTTTTTAACGGCTAATGCCCAATTGTATTTAAGTCATGGCAAAACAAATTATTGTAACACAGGTGCGAAGTGCAATCCGCAAGCCCAAAGATCAGAAAGCAACGCTCGAAGCTCTAGGCCTTAAGAAACTCAATCGCCCTGTCGAGAAAACCGCATCTCCCGAAATTCTTGGGATGATCCGAAAAATTAAACATCTACTCAAAGTAGAAGACAAGTAATTGTAAATACCGAAGGAGAAATGGATCTCAGTAATCTTAAGCCGGCCACCGGCTCAACAAAAACCAAAAAGCGTCTTGGACGCGGCGAAGGTTCAGGCGCGGGCGATACCGCCGGTCGTGGACATAAAGGAGCTAAATCGCGAAGCGGTTACAGCAAGAAACGTGGATTTGAAGGCGGGCAGATGCCCCTTCAGCGACGTGTTCCGAAATTTGGTTTTACAAATCATGGTCGCGTGAGCTATAAAGGTGTGAACCTTGACGTAATTGAGCGTTTAGCAACCGATAAGAAGATTGACACCTTCAGTCCAGAAGTATTTGTCGATAATGGGCTTTGCAGCAAGTCCGATTTGATCAAGATTCTTGGTCGAGGCGAGCTGAATGCAAAAGTTAAAGTTACTGCCCATGCCTTTTCGGCTACAGCCAAAACGGCTATCGAAGGCAAAGGAGGCGAAGCAACACAATTATAAAGCAGAAAAGATCCCGCCCGCGGCATGAAGAACTTTTTTAAGACCCTTAAGAATATTTGGAGCATCGAAGAGCTACGCTCACGGTTGCTGACCACCCTCGGTTTATTGTTGGTGTTCCGCATTGGCTCGTACATCGTATTGCCGGGAATCAACTCTGCGGCACTTGCTGCAGCCAATGCTGAAAGTAGCGGCCTTGCTGGCTTGCTCGACCTTTTTACTGGTGGTGCATTCAATCGGGCTTCCATATTCAGCCTAGGTATCATGCCTTATATTTCGGCTTCCATCATTATGCAGCTCTTGGGAATTGCAGTTCCTGTGGTTCAAAAGATGCAGAAGGAAGGAGAGAGCGGTCGTAAGAAGATCAACCAATACACGCGCTTCCTGACTATTGTAATCACAGCTTTTCAAGCCCCTGGCTACATCGTATCTTCGGTACCTGAGTCTGCGCGATTATATGACAACCCATTCTGGTGGTTCACCACTATTGTAATTCTTACTGCCGGTACACTTTTCGTAATGTGGTTGGGCGAGCGCATTACCGACCGTGGCATTGGCAACGGTATTTCCCTTCTGATTATGATTGGGATTATTGCCGGTCTTCCGGGAGCTTTCTTCCAAGAAGTAGTGGCTGCAACAGGGCCCGGTGGTGGTGGTCTGGTAATACTTTTAATTGAGCTGGTGGCTTTGCTGTTGGTCATTGCGGCCACGGTAGCATTGGTTCAGGCCGTTCGGCGTGTGCCTATTCAGTTTCCGAAACAACAAATGGGAAACCGGCAATATAGCGAAGGAGCGCGTCAATATATCCCATTGAAAGTCAACAGCGCTGGGGTAATGCCGATCATCTTTGCACAGGCTATTATGTTCGTTCCGCTTTATTTTGCAGAATATAGCGGTGCGCAGAGCGGTATATTGGTAGAATTAGCTAATTTTGCAGGCCTTTGGTACAACCTGGTATTCTTCATTATGGTGGTGGCTTTCACGTACTTCTACACTGCCATCACTGTAAATCCGAACCAGATGGCCGATGATTTAAAGCGAAATGGTGGTTTTATTCCCGGTGTAAAGCCTGGTAAATCTACTGCCGATTTCTTGGACAATGTGCTTTCGCGCATCACGCTTCCAGGAGCGATATTTTTGGGATTGATTGCGATTCTTCCTGTTTTTGCAATGCAAGCAGGGGTTAAGCAAGCCTTCTCTATTTTCTTCGGCGGCACGTCGCTGTTGATTATGGTTGGTGTAGTGCTCGACACACTCCAGCAGATTGAAAGTTATTTATTAATGCGCCATTACGATGGTTTGATGAAAACCGGAAAAATTGCCGGTCGATCAGCTTCCTTCGGTATGGCCGGTTAACACCAAGAAGAAGAACAGAAAAGTATGGCTAAACAAGCCTCTATTGAGCAGGACGGTACGATTGTAGAAGCCCTGTCGAATGCAATGTTTAAAGTGGAATTGGAAAATGGCCACGTTATCGTTGCACATATCTCGGGGAAGATGCGGATGCACTACATCAAAATCCTTCCCGGCGATAAGGTAAAGGTTGAAATGTCGCCATACGATTTGTCAAAAGGAAGAATATCGTTCAGATACAAGTAATACGGATCGCAATATAGACTCAACGAATAGCTCTAAAAAGCTTGGCAGGTGAGTCCATGTAACGGTTAAAAGAAGAAGAATCAAATGAAAACGAAAACAAGCATTAAGAAGCGTTCGGCAGAATGCAAGATCGTTCGAAGAAAAGGGCGATTATATGTTATTAACAAAAAGAACCCGAAGTTCAAGCAACGACAAGGTTAAGATAA
>Ga0105045_10003788_pt1 | contig 13070 bp, 6 predicted proteins | sample MAT02_FD_78089 | JGI IMG/M metagenome (GOLD analysis project Ga0105045, IMG submission 78089) | Freshwater microbial communities from Lake Fryxell liftoff mats and glacier meltwater in Antarctica - MAT-02 (megahit assembly) | ecosystem: Environmental > Aquatic > Freshwater > Ice > Liftoff...
GGAAGGCTAAGTGTCAAGTGTCAGGGTCTGACACCTGGGATGACACCTGGGGCCAGGGTCTGACACGACCCGTGAAAGGGTATGGCACCGCGCGACGTGTTCACCGCCTTACCGCCGGCGCTCGAGCGCCGTGAGCTCGCAGTGGGTCCGACGGAATACGAAGCGGCCGCCGCGAATCGTTGACAAAGCGTTTGCGGTGACACAGTTTCCGCGCGCCGTCGGGCGCCTTTCTCGGTGCCCGCGATGAACGGAGATGCGGGATGCGCGCGATTGTCGGATGCCTGATGGCGACCCTGGTTCTACTCGGATGTGACTCGAGCGACTCGACGCCCGGGACCAATGATGTGAACGACGTGCTGAATCCCGATACGAATGGCAGCGATGCCACGGCCGAGGTGACGCCAGACACCGTCGACCTCGAGACCTCGCCCGATGTCGCACTCGACACGACCACGCCCGACGTCGCACCCGACACGACCACGCCCGATGTCGCACCCGACACGACCACGCCCGACGTCGCCCCCGACACGACCTCGCCCGACGTCGAGGCCGACACGACCTCGCCCGACGTCGCGCCCGACACGACCACGCCCGATACGACGCCGGACACCACGTCGGCGGGCGCCTGCGACAACACCGCCGACAACACGACGTTGGCGGGAGTCCAAGCGACTCTCGAAACGAAAATTGAGACCTGCGCATTCGAGTGCCTCGGTCAGGGCGCTGCCTGTTCCACGACCTGCATCCAGCGCGAGACCTCGCTGAGCTCCGGGTGCGCGACCTGCTTTGGCGAGGTCATCGCGTGCACGATCACGAACTGCGCTCTGCAGTGCTTGAATGCGTCGTCCGCGGGCTGCACCACCTGCCGCGACACCAACTGCACCCCCGCCTTCGAGACCTGCGCCGGGATTGTACAGCCCTGACATGCACCAGGATTTCCGCCACCCCGTTGGACGGAAACCCAAGCGCGAAGTCAGCGGTTGGCCTTCAGCGGGTGAGCAGCACTGCCATCTGCGAGAGCATGGACGCTCGCCAATAGTGCTGCAGCGCTTGCAGGCGGGCGGCGGGTGACGGGGCGTCCTGCCAGGAGCGGCCGACCTGGTAGGCCTGCTGGGCGGCCGCTGGGATCTCGCCGGTGAGAGCTTTGGCCCGAGCGGCGTGCATGCGGCACTTCGTCTCGGCGAGCTCGAGCATACGAGCGAGCACTGGTGCGCGGCGCAGAGTCTCGATCTCGCCGTCGACGTCGGTCACCGCCTCAAGCGAGAGGTACTTGGCGATGAGGAAGCTCGCGTCGACATAGGTCGACAAGGCGCCGGCGAGCCGCACCATCTCGAGCGTCGTGCCGACACCGATGAGCGACTCGAAAGCGGTCTCGGTGATTGAGCGCAGGTCGTCGCGCAGGAGCCGGTAGATCGGGTCCCTGAAGCCTGCCTTGACGTTGTCGAGAGGGACGCCGTGGAAGCGGGCGATTTCGGAGAGCGTGGTCTCCTCGAAGTAGCTCATGTTGGCGTTGCCTGCGATCTTGAAGAGCTGGCCCAGGCGCTCGATGAGGCGGCCCGGGAGCTCTTTGGCGTCGGGGCGCAGGTCGGGCTTGAAGGCGAGGCTCTGGCCCGCGACGAGGTTGTGGGCATTGGCTGCGGCGACCTCTTCGAGCGGCGCGTGGAGCAGCGTCTCGAGCTCGGCTAGGAGCTGTGCATTGGGTTGCAGGCGGCCAGCCCGCAGGCCTGAAGTGAGCTCCGAGATGCGGAGGTTGTTGGCCTTCTTGGCCTCGACGCCCGCGAAGAAGTGGCGGACCGCGCTGCCGAGCGCCTCGTAGGCGGCCGTGAGGCTCATGAGCTCGTTGGGTGAGCGGGCGAGCTCTTGTTTGATGCGCTGGGTCGTCTCCGACAGGCGGTCGTCGACCGTGTCGAGGATCGCCTGCGGGAAGTCGCGCGCCTCTTCCCAGCGACCATCGCGCAGGAGCTGGACGATGCGCCCGAGCAGGTAGGCCGCATCGGCGTCGATGAACATCTGGTAGGCGAGCGCATACGCGGCGGGAACCTCGCCCCGGAGCTGGAACGCCACGGCCTCGGCATAGAGCCGATCGACCTTCTCCCAACGCGCGGCGAGCGAGGGCGACTGCAGCTTCAGGCCGAGGTAATCGCCATAAGTCGACTTGATGTTGGCGAGCCAGAGCTCGGTCTGCTTCTTGAGGGATTCTTCGATTTTCGAGGGAATTTTCATGAGCGCAGCGTCGACCGGCTTGGCCCTCGGCAGGGCATGTCCGGTGAGCTGCTCGTAGGCGGTCTCGATGTCGGTTATCTCGATAATCGAGATACCTGGGGTCGCGAGCGAGGACAGATCGATTTCGGACCGGGTCGCAAGATCCTCGGCCCGATGCTGGCCAAGCGGATAGCCAAGCCGCGTCTTGCCGACGGCGATGGCCGCGCGGAACTTCTGCGGGATGCCACCGACAGGGCCGATAGTGCCATCCGGGTTGATGGTGCCGGTCATCGTGAAGGTCGGGTCGGCGGCCCGGCCGGTCATGCCGGCGAGCATGGCGGCCGTGAGGAGAGCGCCCGCCGAGGGGCCATCGAAGCGCTCGCCGTTGCGGATGGCCTCGACCCAGATGACCCAGTCGGACAGCGGGCGGTCAAGGGCGAGCGAGGCCTGGAAGGCCGCCAGCCAGACCGACGCGCGCCACTGCGCCGAGAGCTGTAGCGCTGAGCCTTCGAGGACACCGACGCGGATACGATCGGCCGGGTTGTCTTCGATGCCGACCAGCGCCGGCGTCGTGTTGCCCTCGACCCCACGCACCGACAGAAAGTCGACCGTGACCTCGCGACGATGCGACGACGAGGCGCAGGCCCCGAGGCTCACAGCGAGGCTCGCGGCGAGTGCGATGTATAAGGTGTGGTCGAAGCGGGAGGTTGGCATGCGGTGGCTCCGGGACCGTCGAGGCCCCACCATGCGCCACCATGCGCCGGGGCCGACGGGGGGTCAACGCGGTCGGCGAGCCCAGGGGATTCCCGTTCGTTTCGACCCTGCCGGTGCGTAGACCGTTTCGCGCCGTCGCGCGTAGCCGCGCTGTGCCTGGTTGCCCTGGCTTCCGTTGCGGTCGCCCGAAATCACGAGGGTGACAGGGCTGACAGCGTGACCGGGCTGACACGACAACACGCGGGACATCGGATAGGGTGCCGACTCGCTAGCCGGGACCCGGAGGAGTGCGTGATGAAACGATATTTGAGGCCATTGGCGTTAATCCTGGTGCTCGTAGGGACGCCGCTGATTTCGCTCGGTGGTGCCTGCAACGAGACCACGGTCAAGGACGACACGGTGACGCCGGACGAGCCCGCTGGGCCGAGCAAGCACCCGCTATTGCCCAACAGCGACAAGGGTGTCGGCGGTGACGCCGCCGCTCTCAAAGGAGGTGGGCCCATGGTCGACAGCGCTCCGGGGACGTTCGTCTACACCCTTCGCGACGGAAGCCCGGACGCAGGCACCAAGGTCATCACACCTCCCGTGAACGCGAACCCGCTCTCGCCCGCGGACGCCGACAAGCTGCTCGCGCGGCTGCCGTCCATCACGACGGAGGACGGCGACGTCGTCGACTTCGCGCTCCGCGAAGGCAGTAAGCCGCCCCCGCTGACGGGTGAGCAGCTCCAGGCCGTCTTCCCGCCGCCGGTCGCGCCGGACGTGGCGCCGCCTGACGTGAGCTCGGTCAAGCCCGAGGTCCTGCGCTCGCAGCCCGAAGGTGATGTGCCGCTCGCGCCGCGCATCACGATCACCTTCTCGACGCCGATGGTGCCGCTCACCTCGCACGACACGCTCGCGAAGTCGGCCGTGCCGGCCACCATGACGCCCAACATCGAAGGCCTGTGGCGCTGGGTCGGGACCAAGACCCTGTACTTCGACCCGGTCGGTCGCGCGCCGATGGCGACCGACTTCGTCGTCGAGGTGGCCGCGGGCGTGAAGGACGCGCTCGGAAGACCGCTCGAGAAGGGCAAGAAGTTCACCTTCAGGACACCTCCGCCGTCGATGAAGTCGATGTTGCCCCAGGGCGAGGACGTCAAGCTCGACCCGCACTTCCTGGTGATCTTCGACCAGCGCATCGACGCCAAGGTTGCGCTCGACAAGGTCGTCGTCAAGGCCGGCTCGAAGACCATGAAGGCGCGTGTTCTGACGGCCGACGAAGCGCGGGCCGACCTCGGAAAGTTCTCGGAAGACAAGGACTTCGAGGGCCGTTGGGTCGCGTTCCGGCTGACCGAGAAGCTGCCTAAAGACACCGGCGTCAGCGTCACCTTCCCCAAGGGCTTCCCATCGGCTGAGGGGCCGCGCGTCACGGACGGCGACCTGACGTTCAGCTTCAAGACCTATGGGCCCTTCAAGGTTGCGCAGGCGCGCTGCGGCTGGAACAACGAGTGCTACCCGGGCCAGCCCTACTCGATTACGTTCACGAACCCGATCGACGAGGACGCGCTCGACGCCAAGCAGGTCACGGTCGACCCGGCGATCCTCGGCTTCGAAGCCGAAGCCACGCACACCAACCTCAACCTGCGCGGGATGACCAAGGGCAAGACCACCTACAAGGTGAAGCTCGACAAGGGCATCAAGGACATCTACGGCCAGACCTTGGATGGCACGACCGACTACGAGTGGGACGTGAAGTCATCGCGCGCGCTGATGGTCGGCAACATCAAGCCGATGACCGTGCTCGACCCCATCGCGAAGAAGAGGCGGCTGCCTGTCTACGTGATGAACATGGAGGAGATCGAGGTCGAGCTCTATAAGGTCGAGCCGAGCCAGTGGGCTGCCTATCTGAACTATACGCAGGAGCGCTGGCGCACCGACAAGCCGCAGGTCCCGCCGGGGACGAAGGTCTTTGGTAAGCGCGTCAAGACCGAGGCCCCGAAGGAAGAGCTCTTCGAGGTCGGCGTGGATCTCGCGCCCGCCCTCGATGGTGACTTCGGTCAGCTCATCGCCGTCGTGAAGCCGACCGGGATCACCAAGACCTGGGAGCGCGACCGGATGACCGTCATCACCTGGGTCCAGGCGACCCGCATCGGGCTCGATGCCTTCGTCGATGGCGACAACCTCATCGCCTGGGCGACCGGGCTCGGCGACGGCAAGGCGCTCTCGGGCGTCTCGCTCGAGCTCACCGGAGGCACCGCGGCCACGACCGATAACAATGGGCTCGCGACCATCGGGCTGCCCGGCTCGTCGTCGACCTCACAGACGCTCATCGCCAAGAAGGACGGCGACCTCGCCTTCCTGCCCGACAACTTCTATGGGCCCTCGAGCGGCCAGTGGGTGAAGCGCGCGCGCGCGGACTCCATTCGCTGGATGGTCTTTGACGACCGGCACCTCTATCGGCCCGACGAGACGGTCTCGGTCAAGGGCGCGCTGCGCGTCATCGAGCCGGGCAACAAGGGCGACGTCGGCCTCCTGCCGGCGGGCAAGGTGACCGAGCTGAGCTGGCAGGCGATGGACTCGCAGGGCAACGAGATCGCCAAGGGCAAGACCCCGGTCTCGGTGCTCGGGACCTTCGATATGCAGCTCAAGCTGCCCAAGACGCCCAACCTCGGCGGGGCCAATATCCGGTTCTCGACGGGCCTGACGATGGCCGGCTACGAACACTACCATTACTTCGAAATTCAAGAGTTTCGGCGCCCCGAGTTCGAGGTCGGCTCCACCGTGAGCGAGGGCCCGCACATCGTCGGCGGCTCGGCGACGGTCGAGGTCACGGCCAGCTATTTTGCGGGCGGCCCGCTGCCGAACACCGAGGTCAATTGGACCGTCTCGACCTCGCCGACCAACTTCACGCCACCCAACCAGGGCGAGTTCATCTTTGGCGAGTGGATGCCGTGGTGGGGTTGGCGCGGCGGTGGGGAGTCGTGGAACAACAACTATCAGACCTTCCAGGGACGGACGGACGGCGCGGGTGTCCATCGGCTCGGGCTCGACTTCAAGAGCGTGGAGCCGGCGCGGCCGACGACGGTCACCGCCGAAGCCACCGTGCAGGACGTGAACCGGCAGACCTGGTCGACGGCGACGCCGATCCTGGTCCACCCATCCATGGTCTACGTCGGGGTCAAGACCGGGCGTTGGTTCGTCGAGGCGGGCAAGCCCATCGAGGTGCAGGCCATCGCGGCCGACATCGACGGCAAGCGGTTGGACGGCGTGGCCATCGCGATGACGTCCGTGCGGCTCGAGTGGAAGAAGGTCAAGAAGGAATGGAAGGAGGTCGAGGTCGACAAGGAGGAGTGCAAGGTCACGTCTGGCAAGGACCCGGTCATCTGCAAGTTCCTGCCGAAGTCGGGCGGGCGCCACAAGATTACAGCCGTGGTCGAGGACAAGGACAAGCGCAAGAACCAGACCGCGATCTCGGTGTGGGTCCCAGGCGGCACGCAGCCGGCCGACCGCAACCTCGAGCAGGAGACCATCACCCTCATCCCGAGCAAGAAGACCTACGAGCCGGGCGAGACCGCCGAGGTGCTCGTCCAGGCGCCATTCTCGCCGGCTGAAGGTGTGTACCTGGTGGTGCGTGGGGGCGTCGTGCAGTCGGTGCCGTTCAAGGTCGAAAAAGACGCGGTCACGCTGAAGATCGCCATCGAGGAGTGGATGATCCCGGGCGTCTCGGTGCTGGTCTATCTCAATGGTATGGCGGACCGCGTGGGCGCGGACGGCAAGCCCAATCCGAAGCTGCCCAAGCGCCCGGCCTTCGCCGCGAATAGCTTGAACATCGAGGTACCGCCGACGTTGCGCAGGCTCACCGTCGAGGCGACGCCAAAAGCTCTGCGTATCGAGCCGGGCGCGAACACGGCCGTATCGGTGGTCGTCAAAGACGCCGCGGGCAAGCCGGTCGCGAACGCCGAGGTCGCGGTCATCGTGGTGGACGAGGCCGTCTTGGCGCTGACGGGCCACTCGTATCCCGACCCAGTCGCGGCTTTCTATTCGGACCGTGGCACCGACACGAGCGCGTGGCACCTGAAGAACAACGTGTTGTTGGCGGCGCTCTCCGAGCTCTACGGCGCGGCGGGCAACCTCGGCGCGGAGAAGGCGCTGGCCGAAGCGGCCGATGCCGAGGGCGACTCGAGCAAGTCGGTGCGGCGTGAGATGGCGGACGGGGTCTCGGCGGGAGCGCTCCCACCCTCACCGACGGCGGCGATGGCCCCGATGGAGAGCCCGACCGATTCTGGGGCGACCACGGCATCGGGTCCTATTGCGGTGCGCAAGAACTTCGATGCGCTCGCGGTCTTCTTCCCGAAGGGGGTGACGGATGCGAGCGGTCGGCTCGAGGTGCCGGTCAAGCTGCCGGATAATCTGACGCGGTATCGTGTGGTGGCCGTGGCCTTGTCGGGGCCAAAACACTTCGGCAAGGGCGAGAGCTCGATCACGGCGCGGTTGCCGCTGATGGTGCGTATGTCGCCGCCGCGATTCCTGAACTTTGGCGACCGCTTCGAGCTGCCGGTGGTGCTGCAAAACCAGACCGACGCGCCGCTCGAGGTCTCGATAGCGGTGCGGGCGACCAACGCGACGCTGACCCAGGGTGCGGGCCGCAAGGTCACCGTGCCGGCCAACGATCGTGTCGAGGTGAGGCTACCGATGGCGGCCGAGAAGCCGGGGACCGCGCGGTTCCAGGCGGGTGCAATGAGCGGTCGGTGGGCGGACGCGGCCGAGGTGAAGCTGCCCGTCTGGACGCCGGCGACGACCGAAGCGTTCGCGACCTATGGAGTCGTTGACAAGGGTGGTGTGAAGCAGCCGGTGGTATTGCCCGATGATGTCGTTTTGGCGTTTGGTGGGCTCGAGGTGCAGACGAGCTCGACGCAGCTCCAGGCGCTGACCGATGCGGTCGTGTATCTGGTGACGTATCCGTACGAGTGCTCGGAGCAGATCGCGTCACGCATGATGTCGCTCGCAGCGCTGAAGGATGTGCTGACGGCATTCAAGGCCGAGGGGCTGCCTAAGCCCGAGGTGCTCATGGCGAGTATCGACGAGGACATCAAGCGGCTGCGCGGGATGCAGGGTGGCAACGGTGGCTTCGCGTTCTGGCGGCGTGACCAGGAGGCGTGGCCGTTCCTGACGGTGCATGTGACGCACGCGTTGTTGAGGGCGAAGGAGAAGGGCTTCGTCGTCCCTGACGACATGGTTCAGATGGCGCTCGGCTATCTGCGCGACATCCGCAGCCATATGACCCAGGAGTGGTACACCGAGAGCTACAAGCGGACCATCGAGAGCTTCGCGTTGTACGTGCGTAGTCGCGCGGGCGAGGTGGATGGGGCGCGGGGCAAGAAGCTCCTGAGCGAAGAAGGTGGGGCGGACAAAGCCAACCTGGAGCTCGTGGGGTGGCTCTATCCGGTGTTCCAGGCGGCCAAAGACGAAGGCACGCTGGCCGACATCAGAAAGCACCTGAACAACCGGGTGTCCGAGACGGCGGGGGCCGCGCACTTCGTGACGAGCTACGGGGACGGGGCGTATCTGCTGCTGCACTCCGACCGCCGCGTCGATGGGCTCCTGCTCGAAGGCCTCATCGGGGACCAGCCGAAGTCGGACCTCATCCCGAAGCTGGTGCGAGGGTTGCTTGGCCACAAGAAGCAGGGTCGCTGGCAGTCCACGCAAGAGAACGCGTGGGTGCTGCTCGGGCTCGACCGGTACTTCAACGTGTTCGAGAAGGACGAGCCGAACTTCAAAGCGAGCGTCTGGCTCGGCAATCTTTTCGCGGGCGAACACACCTTCAAGGGGCGCACGACCGAGCGGCACAATATCAACATCCCGATGCAGAAGCTGGCCGATCTCGGAGGCAAATCGGACCTCGTCATCGCGAAGGAAGGTATCGGCCGGATGTATTACCGCTTCGGGATGAAATATGCGCCGAAGTCGCTGAAGCTCGCGCCGAGTAACCACGGATTCCACGTCGAGCGGCTCTACGAGAGCGTCGACGCCAAGGACGACGTGACGAAGGACGCCGAGGGGCGCTGGGTCATGAAGGCGGGCGCGCGGGTCAAGGTGAAGCTCACGATGCACACCGAAGATCGGCGCTACCATGTCGCGCTCGTCGACCCGATGCCGGCGGGCCTCGAGTCGCTGAACCCCGAGCTCAAGGGGACACAAGCGACGCCGGGGCGCGATGGTGATCGAACCGGCGGGGCCTGGGACAAGGGCACACTCGGGCGCGGGCGCTACTCGTGGTGGTGGGGCCCGTGGTACGAGCACGAGAACCTTCGCGACGAGCGGGCCGAGGCGTTCACGCCGCTGCTCTGGGAGGGTGTCTACACCTACACGTATTTCGCGCGGGCGACGACGCCGGGCGAGTTCGTGGTGCCGCCGCCCAAGGCCGAAGAGATGTACACGCCGGAGACCTTCGGGCGCGGCGCGTCGGATGTGGTCATCGTGAAGTGAGAGGCTAATTTGGGTGGGGGCGAGCGATCGCCCCTCGGCCTCGAGCGCTATAACGATACGCCTTTGATGACGGTGCGGGGGGCCGTGCGGCAGCGCTCGCGGGCCCAGTCGACGTCGCGCACGAAGAGGGTGTTGCCGCCGCGGGTGAAGCGCGGCTCGGGGTGGGCCGTGACCGTGCGCGTCATCGCGTCGTAGGTGATGGGCGTCAGGCCTGCCGAGTGCAGGGCGGCGAGGACGGCTTCGCGGTGCTGGGAGACCTCGATCACGACGGCGGCGGCGCGGGACAGGGAGGTGTGTGCGCCTTCGAGGACGGAGAGCTCGAAGCCTTCGACGTCGATCTTGATGAGGGTCGGTGAGGTGTTCGGCAGGTGCAGGTCGAGGGTCGTCATGGCGACCTCGGTCGAGCCCGCCAAAGACTCGCCTTGCGTCATGACGCGGTTCATCGCGTCGCGGTGGGTCTGCATGCGGACCACGCCCGGGGCCGCGCCGACGACGAGCGGGTGGCAGGTCACGCGGCCTTCGAGGTTGTTGAGGCGGACATTACGAAGCAGGCGTTCGTAGGTCTGCGCGACGGGTTCGAAGGCGTGGACAGTGGCACCCGCGACGCCACCGCCGAGCAAGGTGTAGCTGCCGACGTTGGCGCCGACGTCGAGCAGCAGGTCGCCGGGTCGCAACAAGTGCAGGGCGAAGCCCATCTCGGAGGGCTCGTGCAGGCCGACGTAGAGGCTGCCGGTGATGCCGGCCATGCCGCGCTCGACGGCGACGCGGATGCCGCCGATCCAATCCATCAGGATAGGCCCGGGCGCAACGCGGCTGGCGAGCTGCCAGCGGGCAAAGTCGGCAACATTGCGCAGCGGATGCTTGCGTCCGATGGGATGTTGGACGATGAAACGTAGGATGTCTAAGACGCCCATGCGGCCTTGATACCTGAAGGCACCCTCATGCGAAAGCCGGTTTCCGTCGACTTCGTTGTGCCCGACCTCTTCGAGTCGGTCGGTGGCATCGCGCGCATCGCGCGCTCGATGGTGTTGGCACTCGGGAGCTGGGCCGACGGACAAAACGTTCCGCTGCGGGTGTCGGTCCTGGTCGATCGGTCAGGACAGCGGGACAAGAGGTACCTGGCGGCGCGGCATGAGCTGCAGGTGTATGGCGGCGATCGCCTGGCGATGAGCCGCGACCTCGTGCTGCGGGCTTGGAGCCAACCGGGGCGGCGGGCGTTTGTGTTTGCGCACCCGCATCTTGGGACCCTGGCGGCGGCGTTTCCGTTTGGGACGCGGTCGGCGGTGGTGGCGCATGGGATGGATGTGTGGACGCCGCTGAAGCTCGAGCGGCGATTGGCCCTGCGGAGGGCGAGTCGGTACTGGCCGGTGAGCCGCGACACCGCGCGGCACCTGAGGGAGACGCAGGGGCTCGATGGGAAGAAGGTGCGGCCGCTGCTCAATGCGCTCGACCCGTTCTGGCCGTTGCCCGAGCTTGTCCCGTCGGGACGCGGACACCTGTTGACGGTGGCGCGGCTACATCCCAAGCACCAGTACAAGGGGGTGGATGTGACGATCGAAGCGCTCGCGAAGATCCCGCGTGAGCGTCGGCTTCCGTTCGTGGTCGCAGGTGACGGGCCTGATCGCGCGCGGCTCGAAGCGCTCGCTTTGACCCGCGATGTAGACGTGCGCTTTCTGGGCGAGGTCGCGGAGGCGGAGCTCATCGAGCACTTTGCGGGTGCGGCGGCTTTCGTCATGCCGTCGACGGGTGAGGGGTTTGGGTTGGTCTATCTCGAGGCGATGGCCTTCGGGATGCCATGTGTCGCGGCCCGCGCGGGTGGTGCCCCCGAGGTGGTGATCGACGGGCGGACCGGCGTGGTCATCGAGCCGCGCAATGTCGAGGCGCTGATGTCGGCCATCGAGCGAGTGACGGGACCCGAGGGGCTCGTGCTCGGGGCGGCAGGTCGACGGCGCGTTGAGTCGGAGTTTCTGTTTGCGAGCTATGAGCGTCGGGTTCACGCTGCGATGGACGAGCTCATCGCCTGAGTCTCCAGGGACGACACATGAGGCGAACGGGCCACCGATAGTCGACGGTGCTTTGGGAGGTCAGCGCTTGACTGCGTTGGCAGCGGCGATGAAGCCCTGGGCGGTCTCGGCGAAGCTCCAATGGGCGATGCGATGGCGCGAGGCGGCGCCCATTTTTGTGAGGCGGGACTTGGAGTTGGGGCCGGAGAGGGCTTCGCGCAGGATGTCGCGCAGGCGGGTCGTGTCGCCGACCGGGAAGACCCAGCCGTTGTCGGGGCCGACCAGGTCGGGGGCGCAGCCGACCGCCTCGGAGACGGCGACCGGGCAGCCGAGGTTCATCGCTTCGTTGATGACGAGGCCCCAGGGTTCGAAGTTCGAGGGCAGGACGAAGAGGTCGGAGATGGCATAGGCCGCCGGCATGTCGCTCTGGTTGAGGAAGCCGAGGAAGTGGATTTTTGCCAGTGGGAAGGAGGCCGCGAGGGCCTCGAGCTCAGCGCGTAGAGTGCCGTCGCCTGCGATGACCAGCGCCGTGTCAGGGACCGCGGCCTCGCCAAAGGCGCGGATGAGCGTCGCACAGTCTTTGACTTTAGAGAGCTTGGCGGCGTAGCCGACGACGCGGGTCTCAGGCGTGAGGTGAAGCTCTTGGCGCCAGGTCGCGGCGCGCTCGCGGGCGGTGTCGGCGCGGGAGGCGAAGTAGGCGTTGTCGACCGAGTAAGGGGCGAGGAAGATCGTGTCCTCGGGCAAGCCGTAGGAACGCCAATAGTGGGCGTTGAGGGTGCCGATGGCGACGGCTCCGGCGAGCACGGAGCGCAGGCCGAGGGCGGCGACGGACTTGGCGGCGCGGATGGCGAGGGTGCGCTTGGGCAAGAGGTTGGACTCGCCGCGCATGAGGACGGGGATGCCGGCGACGCGGCAATGGGCCATGACGATGTGCATGGTCGAGTAGGCGTAGCCGTGCACGATGACGACGTCGGCGCCCCAGCGGATGAGCTCGGTGCCCATGGTCGGGTTCACGAGGTCGAAGAAGCCGTGGAGGGTCTGTTTACGGGTGATGTTGGGAACGAACGTGTGGGCGTAGCCTTCGAGGAGGGGGACGTCCCACTTGAGCTCGCGGCCGAAGCCGCTATCGAAGTAGGCGTTGACGCCCATGTTCGAGCCAAAGAAGACCTTGAAGTCGACATCGGGCCGTGCGGCAAGCGTCCGGAAAAGGCCGGCCTGGTACTGGATCGGGTGGGAGGTGACGTAGGCCAGCTTGAGCATCGGGTTCATCTGCCTGAGGTGAGGTGGTAGCAGCTCTCGGCCAGTTGGAAGTCGGTGAGGTGGTCGATGTCGAGGCCGGTCATGCGGTCGACTTCGTAGAGGATTGGGGAGTCGCCGATACGGTCGCGGCGCGCGAGGCCGATGGCGTGGGGGACGACGAAGAGGCCGGAGTTGACCTCGAAGACCGGGGCGAGGTCTTGAGTGCGCGGCCAACGCAGCGGGGTCGGCGTGTAGTTGAGCGGCGTCGGGTGGGCGGGGTCGTGCCAGAGGAAGGTCTGGAGGCGAAGGACGAGCATGAGCGAGTCGTGGCGATCGGGGTCGCGAGCGGCGAAGTCGGTCAGGGCCTGGTCGTAGGTGTCGGGGCCGACAAAAGGCGAGGTCACATGAGTCCAGGCCAGCGTGTCGCAGGGGACCGTGGCGAGCGCATAC
>Ga0105045_10003789_pt1 | contig 13068 bp, 9 predicted proteins | sample MAT02_FD_78089 | JGI IMG/M metagenome (GOLD analysis project Ga0105045, IMG submission 78089) | Freshwater microbial communities from Lake Fryxell liftoff mats and glacier meltwater in Antarctica - MAT-02 (megahit assembly) | ecosystem: Environmental > Aquatic > Freshwater > Ice > Liftoff...
AAAGATGCTTTTGACAAACTTGGCTTAGCAAAATATAAAGAATTTATTCATTTTGGGTTGACTTCGCAAGATGTGAATAATACCGCAATTCCGCTTTCGATGAAAGAAAGTTTTGAGCGGGTTTATTTGCCTATTCTAATCAATGTCGTTTCTAAATTAAAAGAATTGAGTGTCGAGTGGGCAGCCATTCCCATGTTAGCTCGAACGCACGGTCAACCTGCTTCTCCTACCCGATTAGGAAAAGAATTTAGTGTTTTTGTAGAACGTTTAGAAGAACAACTTCGGCAATTATTCAACATTCCGTTTGCTGCAAAATTTGGTGGAGCAACTGGAAATTACAACGCTCATCATGTGGCTTATCCGCAAGTGGACTGGAAAAAATTCGGAACTAGTTTTGTAGAAGAAACGTTGGGTTTGCACCATTCTTTTCCAACTACTCAAGTGGAACATTATGACCACATGGCTGCTTTTTTTGATTGCTTAAAACGAATCAATACGATTTTAATCGACCTAGATCGCGATGTTTGGACGTATGTTTCGATGGACTATTTCAAACAAAAAATTAAAGCTGGCGAAATCGGTTCATCCGCAATGCCGCATAAAGTTAATCCGATTGATTTTGAAAATTCGGAAGGAAATTTAGGCATCGCCAATGCTATTTTTGAACATTTAGCTGCCAAATTGCCGCTGTCCAGATTACAACGCGATTTAACAGATAGTACGGTTTTGAGAAATATTGGCGTGCCAATTGGACATACCTTAATTGGTTTTGAAGCGACGTTAAAAGGTCTCAATAAATTACTTTTAAACCCATCTAAATTGGCAGACGACTTAGAACGCAATTGGGCAGTTGTGGCCGAGGCTATTCAAACCATTTTAAGACGAGAAGGCTATCCAAATCCCTACGAAGCCTTAAAAGGATTAACGCGTACTAATGAGCAGATGAACAAAGAAACGATTCACAAGTTTATTGAAACCTTGGACGTTTCAGCTGCTGTTAAAAAAGAATTGCTTCAAATTACCCCTTCAAATTTTGTTGGAATTTAATTTTTGATTTAGTAGAGGAAAGACTCCTTTTTTCAAAAAAAAGATGTATTTTTAACCATGATGTCAACAAAAATATTAATTCTATTTGCACATCCAATGTTTGAGCGATCTGTAGTCCATCAAGCGTTGGTTCAACATATTCCTGCTTCTATTCATATTACTTTTCATGATTTATATGAAGAATATCCCGAATTTGATGTGGATATAAACCGTGAGCAAGCTTTATTGATGGAACACGACATCATTATTTGGCAACATCCAATGTATTGGTACAGTTGTCCGCCCTTACTCAAACAGTGGATTGATTTAGTATTGGAATACAATTGGGCTTATGGCAAAAAAGGTAATTTTTTAAAGGATAAATTGATTTTTCAAGTCATTACTACTGGCGGAAAACAAGAAAATTATTGTGCCACAGGTCGAGACCGATTTACAATTCCCGATTTACTAGAACCTTTTAACCAAACGGCAAAAGTCTGTCAAATGAATTATTTGCCTCCTTTTGTCATTCACGGTACACATGATATTTCTGAGGAAGAGATTGACTTTCACTGCAAGCAATATATGAAGCTTTTGAATTATCTTGTCGTTGTCGATATTTCTATTGATGAAATTTCTACCTATCATTACTTAAATGATTGGTTTAATAGTAAAACATTAATCAATGGATAATAATTTCTTTTTACAAGCCATTATTTATTTAGCCTCTGCGGTAATTTGTGTTCCGATTGCTAAAAAATTAGGATTAAGTTCTATACTTGGTTACTTATTTGCGGGTATTATCATTGGTCCTTTTGTGCTAGGAATGATTGGTACAGAGGGCGAAGATATCATGCATTTTGCCGAATTTGGCGTCGTAATGATGTTGTTTTTAATCGGCCTCGAATTAGATCCTTATAAGTTTTGGAAAATGCGAAAATTCATTTTGGGAATGGGTTCCATCCAAATGATTGGCACAACCGTTTTACTTTTTGTGCTGTGTTTGCTCTTTTTCGACTGGAATTGGCAAACTAATTTGGTAGTCGCTTTAGCACTTTCTCTTTCTTCTACAGCAATTGTCATTCAAAGTTTGAAAGAAAATGGACTAGAACAAACCTCGATGGGTCGGGCTTCCTTTTCAGTACTTCTATTTCAAGATATAGCAGTCATTCCTATTTTAGCAATGATTCCGTTGTTAATAACCGAACAGGTAATTACCTCTGATTCGGTGAGCAAATCGCTAATCATTGATTTTGCAGGTTGGTTGCAGGCAATTATCGTTTTATCGGCGATCCTATTTGTTTATTTTGCGGGTCGTTATATTGTGGTACCACTTTTACATATTGTCGCAAAAACCCGTTTACAAGAATTATTTACGGCTTCTGCACTTTTACTCGTGATGGCTGTTTCTTATTTAATGCAATTAGTTGGTTTAAGCCCGGCATTAGGTGCTTTTTTAGCAGGTGTCGTCTTGGCAAATTCCGAATTCAGACATGAATTAGAAGGCGATATCGCTCCGTTTAAAGGTTTGTTGTTAGGCTTGTTTTTTATTGGTGTTGGAGCTTCAATTAATTTTAAATTAATCTATGAAAATCCAGCTTTTATTTTACTTTTTGGAGCAGGTTTTACCATTATTAAGTTTGGTGTTCTATTCTTTATTGGAAAGGTTTATAAAAAGAGTGATGACCAAAATTTACTTTTTTCGTTTGGATTGAGTCAAGCAGGAGAATTTGGTTTTGTGATATTGAGTTTTTCGATGCAACTAAATATCATTCCTAACATGCTAGCCAATCAAATGATGGCAATAATTGCGTTGAGCATGATGGCTACTCCTTTTTTATTACTTATTAATGAACGATGGATTGATCCTTATTTTGGTGTAAAAGAAAAAGTAAAAAAGCCAGATGATGTGATAGATGAAAACAACGAAGTAATTATTGCGGGTTTCGGACATTTTGGAAGCACGATTGGGCGATTATTAAAAGCAAATGGTGTAAAAGCAACTATTTTGGACCATGATTCTGATCGTGTGGATTTATTGCGTAAAATGGGCTTTAAAGTATATTACGGTGATGCTACTCGCCTAGAATTACTAAAAGCGGCTGGAGCAGAAAATGCTAAAATATTTATTGCAGCCATTGATAATCCTGAGATAAATTTAAATGTAGTTGAACTTTTACGAAAACATTTTCCGAATTTGAAAATACTCACGCGGGCACGAAACCGTGTAGATGCCTATGAATTAATAGACCACGGCGTAGATAGTATTTATCGGGAAACGTTATATACTGCTGTCCATCTTGGTGTTGATGCGTTGAGCCAATTGGGTCATCGAAAATATTCTGCTACGCGACAAGGCCAGCGGTTTATTAAATATGACGAAGAAGCTATCAGGAAATTAGCAGCGAAAAGACATGATAAAATGGCTTATTTAGCTACTGTTAAAGATGTATTAGAAATGCAGGAACAACTCCTCAAAAACGATTTACATTTAAATTTTTCTGCCAACGACCATGCTTGGGATAGTGAACATTTGAGGAAACAAATCAAAGAAGATTGAGTTGCATTGCAAATTTCTATTCCAACATAAAACTCACACTCACATTCGTTATAATTTCAATTTCGCCAATTGCGACGGTTTCTCGTGCTATTCCTTCATCAGAAGCCATTGACGCAAATGCTACATTTTTATACATTGGTGGAAACATCGGTTGCGAATTATCGGTAATCAAAATCGCTTTACCTACTTTTTGATTCAAAACAAAAACATAATCTTCTGCTTTTTTCTTGGCATCTTGAATGGCTAATTTTCGAGCATTTGATTCATGTTCGGCCATCTTAGACGATTTGAATTCTACATTATCGATATTGTTGATACCCGTTTCTACTAATCCGGCCATCAATTCATCATATTTGGTCAAGTCTTTTAAGGTGATTTGAATAGACTGCGACGCTTTATAAAAATGTTTTTTCTTTTCATAGTCAAATTCTTTTCGCAAACCCACTTTCGTTGTTTTATAATCAGGAGCAGCAATACCAAATTTCTTAATAAATTTGAGTACTTTATCTACGGTTTCGTCGTTTAAATTTTTGACCTCTGCTGCTTCTTTACCTGTATTTTGAACGCCAAATTGAAGTACAGCTCGATCAGGCATAACACTAATTTTTCCTTCACCAGAAACGGTAATTTGTGGAATAAATTTAGTTTCTTGAGCTTGAGCGACCGTCAAGACCATTGAGAAAAGAATAATAATAAAATTTTTCATGTTTATTTATTTTTGAATTTAATTTTCAATTACTGTGCCAAAAACCCTAAAGCTTTCCCATTTTAGCCAATACAAAAAGAATGATGATTGGAATAGCTAGTAAAATAACCATCAATGTATTTTCGGTCAGCAATTGTGGCTCTTTGGCTAAGGTAATTAAATAACCACCAATCGCTCCGCCAAAGTGTGCCGTGTGTCCAATATTGTCGTTTCGAGATTTCATTCCATAAATAGAATACAACAAATAACCTATTCCAAAAACATAAGCTGGAATCGGAATCGGAATAAAAAACAGGTATAAATCCATTCCTGGTTGCAACAAAATTGCTGCATACAAAATGCCCGTCACCGCTCCCGAAGCTCCCACTGCTCTATAACTATACTCTTCTTTATGAAGTTGAAGCGTTAATAAACTTCCACACAATAAACTTCCAAAATAGATGAGTAAAAAAGAACCGTCTCCTAAATAATTTGATACAACAGGTGCAAAAAAATACAACGTCAACATATTGAACGCCAAATGAGCGATATCCACATGTAAAAAAGCCGAAGTCAGCATCCGAATGTGTTCACCAGCTCGAATACTTCCGATATGAAATTCATATTTTCTGAAAAAAAGTTGATCTTCTAATGCTTTAAAAGTAATTATAACATTGGCGGCAATCAAGATAATTAAGGCGATATTCATGGCTATTATTTTGGAATGGTAAAAATAGTAAAGTTTCTTTAGCTTTTGTTAAAGCAAAGGCCATAATTGGAAATTGCTGTATATTTGTGAAAATTTTGTAAATGCAGTTTATCGTTTTCATTTTAGTTTATCCCCTTCTTTGGTTGATTTCAATTCTGCCCTTTCATATTTTGTATCTTTTTTCAGATTTCATTTATCTTTTGGTTTACCATGTTATTGGTTATCGAAAAAAAACGGTGCGTGAAAATTTACTAATTGCTTTTCCGGAGAAATCAGCCAAAGAACGTACGGAAATAGAAAAGAAGTTTTACCATCATTTATGTGATTTGTTTTTGGAAATCATAAAAACCCTTACGATTTCTAAAAAAGAAATGGATGAGCATTTTGTAATTTTAAATCTGGAAGTTTTGCAAGAAATGGAACGTGACGGAAAAAGCATTGCGATAATGACTAGCCATTATGCAAGTTATGAATGGTCTGTTTCTATAAATAACAAATTGAGTGTCAAAGGGTATGCAATTTATAAAAAAATTACAAATTCTTATTTTGATAAATTAGTCCGCGATATTCGTCAGAAGTTTGGTGCCAATTTAATTACCACAAAAGAGACCATTCCAACTATTGAAGCGAATTACCTTGCTGGAATTCAAAGTGTTTACGGATTTGCAAGCGACCAATCGCCAAAAGCATCTCGGGCAACAAATTGGGGAACTTTTTTTGGAATTGAAACGCCTTTTCAAACTGGAGCAGAAATGCTTGCCAAGAAATTTGACATGAATATGATTTATATGCGGATTGAAAAAGTGAAAAGAGGTTATTATGAATGTCAGTTTGAAGTGCTTTCTTATGACCCGAAACGTGTTCTCGATTTTGAATTAACCGATTTGTTTTTTCAAAAAGTAGAGGAACAAATAAAAGAAAAGCCCGAATATTATTTTTGGACGCATAAACGGTGGAAGCATCGAAGATAAAAACCTTTTATCTAATTGACCCATCATTGAAATGAAGAAATATCAACTTAACGAACCTTAATGGTTAAATTTTTTTACTATTGTAAACCATTCGGAAATTAAAAACGTTAAGCACTATTTATCGAAATCTAACTAAAAATGGTTTTTGAAAATCAAACTACAAAAACCAATTTTTAACCATCTCTTTTTCTGGAACTAAATCAGCGTGATGACGGAAATTATTCGTTTTCCCATCGTATTCATAAGCTTTACTCCATGTTTGATGATTTGCCGCTAATTGTTTAATGCTTTCGCAAACATATTCAATTTCTTCCGTTGTCGTTGTAGGATGAACCGACATCCGAATCCAACCTGGTTTTCGAAGTAAATCACCTAACGAAATCTGCAAAACCAAATCCTCTGAAGTTTGTTGGTCAACATGCAATAAAAAATGGCCGTACGTTCCAGCACAACTGCAACCGCCACGTGTTTGCACTCCAAAGCGATCATTTAACATTTTTACACCTAAATTGAAATGTAACTCTTCAATATAAAATGAAATCACACCTAATCGATCTTGGTGTTCGGCTGCTAAAATGTGAATATTTTCAACAGAACCCAATTGTTCAAAAACATAGTCAACCAGTTCATGTTCGCGTCTTAGGATATTCTCCACACCCATTTGCTCTTTTAACTGAATAGCTAAAGCGGTTTTGATTACTTGCAAGAAACCCGGTGTTCCACCATCTTCTCTATCTTCAATATTGTCGATGTATTTGTGTTCGCCCCACGGATTTGTCCACGAAACGGTTCCGCCACCAGGACAATCAGGAACATTATTTTTATATAAATTCTGATTAAAAATCAAAACACCAGTCGTTCCAGGACCACCTAAAAATTTATGTGGAGAAAAAAAGATAGCATCCAAATAACTTTCTGCATCTTCGGGATGCATATCGATAGTGACATACGGACCAGAACAAGCAAAATCGACGAAGCAAACCCCATTATTTTGATGCATGATTTTTGCGACTTCATGATAAGGCGTTCGGATACCAGTTACGTTTGAACAAGAAGTTATGGAAGCGATTTTAAAAACCCGCTCTTTGTTTTCTTCTAGTAACTTTTTGAAATTTTCTAAACAAAACAAGCCTTCATCATTGGCAGGAATAACGATAACGTCAGCAATCGTTTCAAGCCAAGAAGTTTGGTTAGAATGATGCTCCATGTGCGAAATAAAAACAACGGGCTTTAAGGCATCAGGAATCGTGGTGAATTCTTTCAAATTCTCAGGAATTCGAAGCCCTAAAATGCGTTGAAATTTATTAACAACACCAGTCATTCCAGTTCCGTCCGTAATCAAAACATCATTGCTATTGGCATTAACGTGTTTTTTGATAATCGTACGAGCATGATGATAAGCCAACGTCATAGCGGTTCCAGAAATCGTTGTTTCGGTATGCGTATTAGCCACAAAAGGACCAAATTGATTCATTAATTTTTCTTCGATAGGGCGATATAAACGGCCGCTGGCAATCCAATCCGTATAAATAATAGGTTGCTGACCGAACGGAGAATCGAATTTTTGATTAATTCCGATGATATTTTCACGGAAAGGCTTAAAATAATGCTCGAGTTGGGTCTCTTTTTCGGTTATGTTCATCCTACTTATTTTTTACAAAGATAATTGTTTTTTATTAGCTTTTATGCTTGTTTTACAGTGGTTTTCTTTAAACAATTCTTAAATAATAGCATAAAAAATAGACGAATGAATTTCAAACGCCTATTTATATAATTTTAATCGATTAGTTATTCAATTTGATAAATGAAACTTTCATTGGGTTGAATGGCTAATTTAAACTTTCCAACACCGTTTGAAATGGTCAAAACCGTTTTGCTTTTTCCATAAAGTGCTTCTTTCAAATTGTATTTGCCATCTTTTAAATTCATGCGTTTTACAATTTCTGCACGAAGTAAAACTTCACAATTCACCGCCGTATTTTGATTAAAATTAGTCACAATGACCAATTTTTCTTTTTCAGTCCATCGTACAAAAGAATATAAACCAAAATCATAACCTAAATCGGCCTCTAAATTAGCTTCATGAATTGATTCAAAATCGCCCATTAAAGCCTCACTTTTGATCGTGAAATTCAGTAACCGTTTATAAAAATCACGCAATTCTTTTTCTTGCGGTGTTAATTTTCCACCGTCAAATTTTCCACCGTTCATCCAACGTTGGTGATGCGGAACACCAACATAATCAAATATAGATGTCCGCGATGGTTTTCCAAATCCGCCATCAATTGCACCCGGCTCACCTACCTCTTGTCCTAAATAAATCATCGTCGGCGACGAACTTATCGTAGCCGAAACGACCATTAACGGCTTCCCTTTTTTGGCATCGCCAGCAAATTCTGGACTCGCTAAACGTTGTTCATCATGATTGTCTAAAAAGTGAAGCATGTGCTGTTCAATATCTTTTAAGTCAGACTTAATTCCCGTTAGATTTTTTGGCAATCCACGACCTTGCACAATATTTTTCAACGTATCATATAGTTGTACTTTATCATATAAGTAATCCATTTTTCCTAAACGAATATAATTACGATATTCATTGGGATTATAAACTTCTGCTAATAAAAAAGCATTCGGATTTTTCATTTTGATAGCCGAATTCATATAGCTCCAAAATTCAACTGGAACCATTTCTGCCATATCATAACGAAAACCATCCACGCCTTTTGCTATCCAATACAACGTAATATCGCGAAATTTTTTCCATGATGAAGGAACGTCTTTGTCTTTCCAAAATTCGGCATGGGCTTGGTACTCTTTTTTATCAAAACCTTCTGGTAAAGAAGGAAAATCTTTTGACCCATCGGGTTTGATTCCGTAATTAATTTTTACAGTTTCATACCAATCGTTGCTATCTGGTTTTGCTAATCGCGAACCATTTCCTGTCCATTTTGCTGGAATTTCTTCAAACTTTCCATCAGATAATGGATGTTTTTCACCACCAAGTGGTTTATAATTGGCATCGGTTGGGACTTCAAATTTTGAATTCGGAATATAATAAAAGTTGTTGTTGCGTTTGTATTCGACTGTTTTATCATCTTCTGCCCCAAAATCGGTTACACCTTTCGGGTTCGTTTTTCCCTCGTATTTTCTAGCAATGTGATTAGGAACGATGTCGATGACAACTTTCAAACCAATTTTATGCGTTCTTTCTATTAATGCTTCAAATTCTTCCAAACGATTAGCCGGATTGACGGCCAAATCGGGATTCACATTATAATAATCTTTCACGGCATAAGGCGAACCAGCTCGACCTTTTACCACATCGGGATCATCATTTGAAATTCCTATCGAAGTATAATCACGCACTAAGGCGTGATGTGGCACACCGGTATACCAAATATGCGTCACACCTAAATCTTTAATTTCTTGCAATGCTTTGTCAGTAAAATCATTAAACTTTCCAACACCATTTTCTTCGATGGTTCCCCAAGGTTTATTGGTGGTATTTGTATTTCCGAATAAGCGTGTAAATACTTGATAAACAACCACTTTTTTTTCCGAAAGTGAATCGGCAGTTTGAGTTTGAGCTTGCATATTTTTTTGTTGACACGATAACGTTGCGAACAGCAAAATACTACTCACTGCGGCAATGGATTTATGAATTTTCATAGTTAACTTTTGAAAGGCTAATGTAAAAAAAATTGCAATACAGTTGAAATTATTTTATTGATTTCCTAAAATAATAGGCATACCATCTTTTCCAGAACCAATCACAATAACTTTTGAATTTGACGATTTTGACAATTCGATAGTTGCTTGAATTCCTTTTTCCTGTAAAATCTTATCGGTTAGCGAAGCACTCAAAATCAAATTGGCTCTCGCTTTTCCCTCTGCATCAATCAGTTGGCGTTCCGCTTCTTTTTTAGCTTTTATCAATCGAAATTCATATTCTAAACTTTCTTGTTCTTGTTTCAATTTAGTTTCAATTGCCACTTTGATGGTGTTGGGTAACGTAACATCGCGGACTAAAATTTCATTTAATTGAATAAATTGTTTTTCTAGAATTTTTTTTGTTTCGAGAAAAATTTCATCTTGAATTGCATCTCTTTTGGTAGAATACAATTGTTCAGGCGTATATCTTCCCACAACACTTCGTGCGGCAGAGCGAATGGCGGGACGAATTACACGATCGATATAATTTTCACCTTTTTCCTGGTGAAGTTTTCCAGTATTTTCATATTGTGGATGAAACCAGGCGGTTGCATCTAATTTAATTTCTAAACCATTTGAAGACAGTACTTGCATTTGTTCTGCAATTTCCTGTTGACGCACTTCATAGATAAACACTTTATTCCAAGGAGCTACAATATGAAAACCTTCGCCCAAAGGTGGTTCATCGGTGACTACACCGCCATCAAAGGTTTTGTAAAGTACACCAACTTCACCCGAGCCGATGGTTATTGCAGATTTAAAAAGAAAAATAACTAAAAAAATGACACCAATAATAATTGGAATTAAGCGTGGATTGAATTCTTTGTTCATAATATATTTTGTTTGGCTTAAAGGTACAAAAGGAAATTTATATAATTGGTATGAGGAATTAAATATGCTATATAAATTAAAGGAGCTAGCGGAAAATTCACGATTTTTGCTACTGATTTTATTTGCACCAGCCCTAAAAAGAGCAAAATAAGTGCATTCCAGTGATTTTGTTTACCCTAGTCACAAAGGCAGCAAAATCTGAATGTGCACTATCGCGTTCCGCCATGTCCCCCCGCTACAATTTTTAAAATTCTACTATTTAAATAGAAAAATTTAAAAAACTGTATAAATAGGTTTTGCATTTTTGAACGCTGTGATTTTGATATTCTTTGTGTCATAATTTTAGGTTTTAGGTGGTGGGTTGGGGGTTGTAGGTGGTGGGTTGTAGGTCGTAGGTTTTAGGTTGTAGGTGGTGGGTTGGGGGTTGTAGGTTTTTAGTTGATAGCTTTGTCTATTATCTGTTAATCTTAATGCTTCATACGCTGGCCTGCCAATCTTATTACTACTCCAATTTTACTACTTAATACGCTACTCTGGAATCAACCACCAAAATGGTTTCATTTTCGCTTTGTAAATAAATGCATAATGCAAGGATAATTTTACCCAGTGCCCAGCTAAACCAATATCTCCAAAGGTTTTGTTGATATCTCTTCCGCCTGTATCGGCATATTTTACATAATCGGGAACGATTGGATAAGTGGTGATACTCACACCGCTTCCTTTTGTCATTCCAAAACCTGCGGAAGCGATACAAGCTGCTCCCATATTTCCCATCGAACCTTTGTGATGTAGTGATTCTTTTCCTGATTTGATTGAATCTATAATATTATCCGCCACTAATCGTGCGGTTATTCCAGAAGGCATTCCGGTTCTTGGCGGTGATGGAAAAATATCGGTTCCGTTTTTGCTTTTTCTGGGTTTTGAAATAGAATGTGGGGGTGCAAAAGCAATTCCAGGAGCAAAAATATTTTTATAGGACGGATTTTGATAGGTTTCTGGCCAATCTTGAACAGTCCATTCTTCATAAGGTCTTGGCGTATAATCGGCGTCGACAATCATAAAACCTTTGAATAATTTATCCGTAATATCGGCATCATTTTTATCGAATGCTTTAAATCCATGTCCTGAAAAAGCTGGTATCAGCATAGCAAAATCAAATTTTTCTGATTTATATTCGCCTGCCAAATTTTCATAATGGGCAATTCCGTTTTCCACTTTGTTGACACCAGCACCTAAAATCCATTTGATGCCTCGGTCTTCAAAAATCATTTCAATCATGTCTTTCGATTTCATATTGAAACCGTTATAATCCATCAACATGCCGTCCATTCCGAAATCTCCTAATTCATTTTCATTGGAAATCCATGTAACTTCGGCTTTATCTCTTACACCATGTCTTACTAGTTCTTTTTCTACATTTAAAATATATTCAAAAGCCGCACCTTGACAAGTTGCTTTGGCATGACCCGTTCCGATAAGGATTTTTGCTTTTTTGTCAGACGTTTTTAATTGGTTGATAAGCTCTTTTAACCCAGCCCACGCATGTTCGGCATGATCATACGTGCAAACGGAATAGGCTTTATTTGTTCCCGGATTTAAACCTTCGGTCATATCAAACGCTAATTTTGGTCCAGTTGCATTAATTAAATAATCATACGTCACATTCTCTTTTGTGCCTTTTTTTTCTCCAAAAACATATTCAACGGAAATGAATGGTTTATCTTCTGATTTGTTTCCTTCCGGATGAAAAGAAACTACTTTGGCTTGTTTGTAGCCAATTCCTTTTCTTTTATATAATGGTTCTAAAGGAAAAATTAGTTCTTTAGATTTCATTCGTCCGATTCCTACCCAAATATTAGAGGGAACCCACTGGTAATTTCTATTTGGAGAAACTACTAATACTTCATGTTCTTTATCTAATTTTCTTCTTAAATGTGAGGAAGCAGTATGACCTGAAATACCTGCACCTACTATTACTATTTTTGACATTTTTTATTGGTTTAGTGATTCAAAATTAAAGTAATTAAATAGCTCTGGAAGCAACATTTGTTACATAAGATTATTATCTTAAAAAACACTTTAAAAGTTAATAGCTAGTATCATCTAGTTTAACTTTTCCATTAAAAGTTCTATAAAGAAATATGAAGTAACCTGCTAATAAAGGAGTTCCAATTATAACAATAGTAAGCATTATTCCTAAAGATTTTTGAGAAGATGCAGCGTTATATATGGTTACACTATGCGCTGGATGAATAGTTGATGGTAGCAACACAGGATACAATTGAAATGCAACTAACATCAATAAAAAAGCCATTGTTAAAGATGAAAACACAAGTGCTAGGCCATATTTTTTCTTAGAAACTAATCTAGGAAAATTCGCTACAGCTAAGAGTGACAGCAACGGTAAAATAAAAAATGCTGGTGTTTCTTTAAAATTATCTGTACCACCTAGAATGAGAGTTAAAGTATATAAAGATGTTATTGAAAAACTTGTGTTAAAGTAAATCATTCCTTTTTTTAGTAATAAGGTTAATCTTGCATGTAATCTTCCTTCTGTTTTTAATAATAAAAAAAT
>Ga0105045_10003791_pt1 | contig 13062 bp, 14 predicted proteins | sample MAT02_FD_78089 | JGI IMG/M metagenome (GOLD analysis project Ga0105045, IMG submission 78089) | Freshwater microbial communities from Lake Fryxell liftoff mats and glacier meltwater in Antarctica - MAT-02 (megahit assembly) | ecosystem: Environmental > Aquatic > Freshwater > Ice > Liftoff...
TAACGCTGGGGATCGCACTGGCGGGTGCGGCGCTGGCACATCTGGCCAACGCACTGCCCGATGCTGCCGCGCTGGTGACCGGGGCGTTGTTGATGTTAGCGACCACCTGGACCGCATGCCGCTTTGCGCTGCCGCGTGCGGATCGGGTGGCGCTGGGCAAGACCGGGCGGGCCTTGCGCCTGGTTTAGAACGAAGCACGATTCAGGACACACCTGATTCGAAGACGATCCATTCGTCATTCCGGCGCGGGCGGGAATGGCGAAGCGTTACTGTTCTATCCTAACTCCGTCATCCTCAGTCTTAATTCTGCCGCAAAAACACTTAGAGCGTGATGACGCTAGATTGATGCACCGTGACGGAGCCGATTTTGGCCGAGCACAAGAAGCGAGGAGGGCGCGATGCCAACGCATCGTAACCGACGAGCGACGCCGCGATCGGCCAAAAGGGGCCCGCCGCTCTGCGGTTGTCGCTGGAGGCCCCTCGGCCTTCGTCAGGCTGCAAGGACGGGCACCCGGCCCGCCCTTGCGCACCCCTTCTCGCCGAGAAGCCTCCAGCGACAATCACGGTGCTTCAATCTAACGTCATCACGCTCTAGATGGGGCGGTCTTCCATAATCGGGTGTGTTCAGCCCGGCGAAACAGGTGGGAATTTGCATGTATCAGCACGAACTGGCGCGTAGCGGAAAGTTTCTTTTCGTCATTCGCGGCACTTATATCTACGCGGTCATCGCGATTGCGATTGCGATCATGTGGGTTGCCCGCGACCTTGGCCCCTTTGCCAGCACCGCTGCGGACCATCTGTGGTACGCCGCCGGAATTGCGGTTGCCGCGCTGGGCGCGATCATCCGTATCTTTACCAGCGGCTGGGCCGCACTGGGCACATCGGGGCGGGTCAAGGCCGCCGCCGAAGCCGCCGAGCTTAACACCACCGGCCCTTATTCACTGGTGCGCAATCCGCTTTATGTCGGGCGCATCGTTAATTACACCGGCATGGCGATGCTTAGTGGCAGCTGGGCGTTTGCCGCCATCGTCTTTCTGGTCTCGGTGCTGATTTACGAACGCGTGTCGATTTACGAGGAAGAGTTTCTGCGCGGCAAATTCGGGGATGCGCACGCCAATTGGGCCAAAGATGTGCCTGCGCTGTTCCCCCGCCTGACCGGCTGGGTAAAGCCCAAATACGGTTTCTGGTGGAAGCGCATGGTCTGGCGTGAGCGGCAGAAAGTGTTTTTGCTCGGCACGTCGATTGCTGGCACGCTGTTCGCCTGTTGGGGCTTTGATCTGGCCGCCGTACCCGCAGGCCAGATGTGGATTTTACAGGCGTGGGCCGTGCTGGCGGGCCTGTTCCTGCTCACCGAAATCGGCTCGTGGACGGGCTATTACAAGGATATGCGGTGAACCAAGCCGGGCCGCTCGCGCCACTGATCGCCATCATCGGCGCCGACGGTTCGGGCAAGTCGACGCTGGCGGCGGACCTTGCCGCTGAATTGGCGGTAGTCCGCCCGACCGCACACATCTATCTGGGCCTCGGTTCCGGCCCGATTGGCCAGCGTATCGCTGCCTGGCCCCTCATCGGCCCGCTGCTGGGCCGTTTCATCGGCAAAAAGGCCGACCGCACCCGCGACCCCAGAGACCGTATTCCGGGGCCCTTTACGGCACTTATCGTCTATTGGTTCTCGACCCGGCGCAAGGCCCGGTTCGATGCGATGATGGCGCTGCGCGCGCGCGGCGTGCTGGTCATCACGGACCGCTATCCACAGACCGAGGTGCCGGGCTTTTACGATGGCCCCGGACTTTCGGCCGCCCGCGCCGAAGGCTCGTTCCTCCGCTGGCTGGCGGCGCGTGAGGCAGCACTTTATTCCGAGATGGCCGCGCACCTGCCGACACTGGTGCTGCGGCTGAATATTGATGCCGACACGGCCCTTGCCCGCAAGCCAGAGCATGGCCGCGCACTGGTCGAACAGAAAATCGCCATCACCCCGCAACTGACCTTTGGCGGAGCGCCGATTGCCGATATTGACGCGACGATGGATTATGCGGCGGAATGTAAGCTGGCCCGCCAGCTGATCCATCAGGCACTCGCACCTGTCTGAAAATTGATCCCGCCTATCTGCTGAGCCGGGCGAAGGGGTGTTGTTTCTTTTCGTGACATTGACAGGGAAAGAAAGACCGGGCCTGGGCGAGCTCAGCCCGCACGGGATTTTAGGATCTGTTCAATCAGCACGATATCGTCCGGCTTGTCGGCATCGATACACGCCTCGGGCTGGCGCATCGCGACCACCCGCGCATCGACCAGACCAAAGCGCCGCGCCGCGCGCTGCACCCCCTGCTGGATCGTGATCAGCCGCAGCAGGGTCGCCAGCAGCAGCGCGGGGCCAAAGGCCGCAATGATCCGCAGCCCTTTCTTGCGGTCCTGTTCAATCGCAGACCAGAAATCAAGCAGCGGCAGCACCTGCCGCCCGCCAAAGCGAAACAGGTTCGCCCCTGACCACCAGCCACCCCGGAATTTGAGCCAGGTGCGGCGCGACCCTGGATAGCGCGCGATTAAATTGGCCCGCTCGACCATTGCCACCGCGACGTCACTGCCGCTGCTTTCGCCCAGAAAATCCGCGACCATTGCCGGGGTCAGCAGCACATTGTCCGCCGTCGTGACCAGCAGCGGGGCGGTAACCGTGCCAACCAATTTGGCCAGCGACATGCTGATCCCGGCCCCGCTGTCGGCGAATTCAACACGGGTATCATTGGCGAGCGCGGCAAGATCTGGATGGCGGGCGAGTGCCGCGCTGTCCTGTGCCAGAATAATGATCCGGCCTATCAACGGGGTCGCTTGCAGCGCAGCGGTGACATGCAACAGCATCGGCCGTCCCGCAATCGGCAACAGCGCCTTGGTTGCCACGCCGCTGTCACCAAGCAAGACGTCGCGGCCCGGGCGGCGGCCCGCCAGCACTACCGCATCAATGGTCCGCACCGCATTCATTCGGCGACTAAGCGCGGTGCCGTTACACGCCGCGCGGTCACGCCGCGCAGAAAATCGCTGACATCATCAAACACTGTCGAGCGTGCGCGAAATGGCTGGGCAAGGGCCATGGCAATCGCCCGATGCCCCATTCCGGGATAGTTTTTAAAATCGGCCTGTCCGCCCGCAGCGATAATCGCGGCATGAAGGTTGCGGCTGTTGTGCGGGCGTACGGTGGTGTCGTCGCCCCCCGTGGCCAGCCATAGCGGCGGGGCATCGCCGCGTGCGAAGCGGATCGGCTGGGTGCTTTGTGCGGGGCGAACATGGCCCATTGCCCGATCGGCGCTGCCACCCTTTTCCAGTGGCAGAAAATCGAGCGGAGCCGCCAGCGTCGCCACGCCGCGGATGACCGACGGGTCGCTGCCTACGCCGCGGAGCCATTTGCCATCAAGCGCAAGCATGGCGGCGTTATAGCCCCCCGCCGAATGGCCCACGAGCGCGATACGGTCGGGATCACCGCCGTGGCTTGTGACATTGTCGCGCACCCACGCCACCGCCGCCGCACTGTCCTCCAGAAAATCAGGCCAGCGACCTTTGGGTGTTTGGCGATAATCCGGAATGACCGTGATAAAGCCTGCGCCGGCAAAGGCGCGCCCGGCAAAGCCATAATCCGCGCGCGAACCGCTGTGCCAGCCGCCGCCATAAAAGAATATCACCACGGGCAGCATGGCATCGTGTGCCGTTCCCGGTGGAGCCCAGATATCAAGCTGTTGGCTTGCGCCAGTGCCATAGGGTTGGCCCGCAACGGTGCAGTCGCCCCTGCCGCCGCCCAGCAGCTTGTCACCGGCATCAAGGCTTTTCGCCCCGCCCGCCGCGATCAGGCGTGCCGCCCCGCCAAACAACAAGACGAGCAGTCCGACAAAAAACAACAGTTTGAGCAAACAGCCTCCTTTGCGCGCGCGAATGTTCATCGCTTGCCTTCGTGCGCGCTACGCTTATCGTAAAGTTGCGCTATTGACGAAGAAACCGGGTCAGGCAAGCGGGAGAGCATCGATGAACGGCACTATGGCAGAGAGCCCGCGCGGCTGGGGCAAGCGGGTCAGCGGCACGGCGCGGCTGTTCGCGGTGGCCAGCCTTATCCTGGCGCTGGGCGGTGGTCTGGCCGCATGGTTCGGCGTCGTCCCGCCGCTGACCGGATTTACCTGGTTCGGATATGGTGTGGTGGTGGCGTTCGGTTCGCTGGTCATCAGCCTGATCGCGCTGTGCATCCACGCCGTCAAAAAAAGTGCGGCGCTGGGCCAGATTGGCTTTGCCTGGCTGCTTGCAGCGCCGCTGGTGGGCTATGCTGCCTTCTTTTTCACGCAAGCACGCAGCGTCCCGCCGATCCATGATGTCACCACCAATCTGGCCGATCCGCCGCAGTTTGAAAAGCTGGTGTTGCGCGCTGACCTTAACAAAATTGTTCCCGATGGTGGCCGCGCCGACTTGAAAGCCATGACCCCGGCGCAGCGCCGGGCGAAATTGCATGCCGAGGATTATGGCGATCTCAAGCCCGTTAGCGTTCCCATGTCGGTCGCCGTAACCGTTGACCGGATCACCGCACAGGCCAAGGCGCGCGGCTGGGATGTTGCCATCGCCGATCCTGCCGCTGGCCGTGTCGAGGCAGTTGAGCAGGTATCACTGTTCCGCTTTGCCGACGACATCGTCTTTCGCGTAACGCCGGACCCAGCCAACCCGGCGCGCGCGATTGTCGATGCCCGTTCGGTCAGCCGTGTCGGCGTGAGCGACGTCGGCGTCAACGCACGGCGGATCAGGACAGCGCTGGGGGAATTGACGGTGCAATAGGGTGCATCTGCTGGCCAATGGACACAGGGTCAGGGCCACAGCACGAAGAGCGCGAAAAACCGCCGGCATAAACCATGGCAATCATACCAACCTGAAGTGATCGTGACTAGTCCAGCAACGCGCGATAGACCCGCTCGACTGCGGCCGAAGCCTCGTCCCACGAATAGGCAAAGCTACGTTCCCGCGCCGCACGGGCCAGTTCGCGCCGCCATTCGGGATCCCGGATCAGGTTTGAAATTGCCGCAGCGGCCGCGTCCTGGTCACCCGGACGGCAGATCACCCCAGCTGCGTTGTCGCCCAGCAAGGCGCGGGATCCGGGCGCATCAGCCGCAACAATCGGCAGGCCCGAGGCCATCCCCTCAAGCACCACATTGCCGAATGTCTCGGTCGTGCTGGGATGATAGAAGATATCGGCGCTGGCGACCGCAATTGCCAGTTGCTCGCCTTCGATTTGCCCGGTCATGACCGGATTGTCGAGTGCGCCAAATGCAGACCTCCCAGGCCCTTCGCCCACCAGCAGGGCGCGCACAGGAAGGCCTTCTTGCTGCAAGCGCTGGATCACCCCGACATAGTCCGCGATCCCCTTTTCGAGGACGAGGCGACCGAAAAACAGCACGGCAACTTCGTGATCGGCAATACCCATGGCGCGGCGCCATGCGGTGTCACGGCGGGTCGGGTCGAAAAGTGTGCGGTCCACGCCGCGGCTCCACACGCTGACCCTGTTGTCGCCGCGCAGGCGCCGCATGTCGGCGGCCAACGCATCGGTTGGCACCACAACATGATCCGAGCGGCGGTAAAAGCGGGCAAGATGCAATTCGACCAGCGGGCGCAACCAGCCAAGGTGGTAAAAATCGAAATAGGACTCGAACAGGGTATGCTGACTGGCCACGACCGGAATGCCAAGTTGCCGGGCAAAAGTCTGCGCACGCGTGTTCAGGATATCGGGCGTTGAGAGATGAATAATATCGGGCGCGAATTGCCGAATGTCGCGGCGCACCGCATGCGGCAGGCCAAGGGCAAGGCGAAACTCGCTGCGTATGGGCAGCGCAACCGAAGTTACGGGCACCAACGTGCCCGCAGGTTCGAACGCAGGCGTGTTCGTCACCGGCGAATAAACGCGCACGACATGCCCTGCCTCGTCTTCCAGCCAGCCAACCAGCCGGTTTAGCGCCTGATTCGCCCCTTCGCGCAGGTAATTATAATTTCCGGAAAAAAGTGCGATGCGCATTAAAGTCGGTGGAAATTGAAAGTCGCGTTGAGCACGAACATGGCGAGCCCCGCAAAGACCGACACCAGCACCCGCGCCACAAGATAGTTCAGTGAGGTAAAGTGCAGGAACGCCCCGTAAAGCAGGATCGTCAAGCCAAGGCCCAGCCCGCCACTGGCAACGAAATAGATGTACCCGCTGGCGACGGCGCGGTCGGTGCCCCGGAAAATCCAGGTCCGCCCAAGCGCGTAATGGATCGTGTTGGCAACGATGAACCCGATAGTCGCGGCGAGCAATTCGTTCATGCCGAACCATGCGACAAGCAGCCAGAGCAGCGCAAAGCTGATCGCAAACACGAAGCATGACACGACCGTATTGCGGCCCAGCATCGCGGCCGCCCGGCGCGAAAACAGGCGCGCGAACAGCCTGCGCGGCGGTTCCGCCTGGTGCGCTGCGCAATCGTCACGTGGCAACAGCCTATCCACGATTATCTGGACGAAATCGCTATAGTGTCACCCGCCGCAAACAGCGTCGGCGGATCGTTCGCATCGGGCCATTCACGGCGGCGGCGCAGAAACGGATTGAGGAACAGGACAGGCAGTTTCAAAAACAGCAGTTCGGAATGGATGAAACCGTCAATGCCCCGTTCCCACCACAGCGGATCGCGCTTGCCGTTACGTTTCAGCCAGTTATCATAGGGTGCCCAATGGCTTGGTTCGTCGCGGTGGACGATGGCAAAGATCTTCATCAGCACCTTATCACCCTTTACCAGCGGATGGCGTAGCAGGATCTCGACCTGTTTGAAGCCGCGCTTCTCGGTCAACGAGATCACGCGGCACAGCTTTTCAAACAAGTCGTCGCTGGCGATTATTTTACTGGTATCGAGATCGTCGATGCGCGAGCGGAAAATAATCTCGACAAATCGGTCAATATGTCCGCAGGTGCGATCAATCGCTAGCGGCATGGTGCCGCGCAGTTCGAACCAGCGGCGGAACATTTCATAATGCTTGCGCTCATCGGCACGATGCTGCGCGACGGCGGCGATCAGTTCACTGTCATCGGGGGAGCGCGCTCGAATCGCACAGTGCACCCGGTCGATCGCGGTGTAACCGCGATGTTCGTTGTAGAGATAGATTGATCCGAGAAGATCAAGATAACGCTGCTGAAACCAGTTTAACAACAATGGTTTATACACCCTTTCCGAACATCTTTCGGTATTTGTGCCTTCTCCATGCGTTGCTATGAACTGCGCGTGAAGTGCGGGCGTTTCATGCAACGAAATTATGCTTTGGATAATCATATCACAGTTACGGGCAATCTGCCTATGGCACAGCCCGATCCACGAAAAAGGGCGGCCCGTTACCGGACCGCCCTTCCTCTCTTCCACCCGTCGGCGGAAAAAGCTGTTTAGCGTTTTGAGAACTGGAAGCTGCGGCGAGCCTTGGCCTTGCCGTACTTCTTACGCTCGACCGCGCGGCTGTCGCGGGTCAGGAAGCCAGCGGACTTCACCACAGCGCGCAGCATGGGTTCATAACGGGTCAGCGCCTGGGCAATGCCATGCTTGACGGCACCGGCCTGACCGGACAGCCCGCCGCCTTTAACAGTGGCGACAACGTCGTAGGAACCAACGCGATCAGCCACACCAAAGGTCTGGTTGATGACAAGGCGCAACGTCGGGCGGGCGAAATAGACATCCTGATCGCGGCCGTTGACGGTGATTTTGCCCGTGCCGGGTTTCAGCCAGACGCGCGCGACCGCATCCTTACGGCGACCGGTGGCATAGGCGCGGCCCTGTTTATCGATCTTCTGCTCACGCAGCGGCGTCGGGGCATTGTTGTTGACGGGGGGTACGCCGCCTTCGGCAATGGTACCGATATCGGCGAGGGTCTGGACGGTGTCGGACATCATGCACCCACCTTGTTTTTGCGGTTCATCGACGCGACGTCGAGCAGTTCAGGGTTTTGCGCTTCGTGCGGATGTTCGGTGCCAGCGAAAACGCGCAGGTTGCGCATCTGCTGACGCCCAAGCGGGCCGCGCGGAATCATGCGCTCAATGGCTTTTTCCAGCACACGCTCGGGGAAGCGGCCTTCGAGCACTTTCTGGGCTGTCACGCCCTTAATGCCGCCAGCATAGCCAGTGTGCCGATAATATATCTTGCCAGCCAGCTTGTTGCCGGTGAAGCGCACCTTGTCGGCATTGATCACGACGACATTGTCGCCGCAGTCAACGTGCGGGGTGAACGACGGCTTGTGCTTGCCGCGCAGGATATTGGCGATGATCGAGGCAACGCGGCCAACAACCAGGCCGTCTGCGTCGATCAGCACCCATTTCTTTTCGACCGTCGCGGCATTGGCCGACTGGGTCGATTTGGTCAGCGCCTTGATCATGGCGACCTCCTCGGATGGATTGGGACGATGCCAAATCCAGTCCGTCAATCGGACCAGCGGCATCGCTTCGGATTGCGCCTTTGGCCGTGGCGATCCGCAAAGTCAAGCTAGGCGCGCCTTTCCTGACGGGTATTATAATACCTATAGGTTATTCTGGAACCAGACGACGAACCGTCTGGCCGCCGGAAACCGGCTGTACCCCGGCCGCTGGCCGCAGCCACCGCGCTTCCGTCTGTTCCCGGACCAGCCCACTGCGCGCATCCATCAGCCAGTGTGAGCGCCGCATCACCGATAGTGTGGTTTGCGCGCCAGCGCCCCGCCCGCCGACGCTCGTTGCGGCGCAGCGATGGCCAGCAGCGTCGCGGACACCGCATTGCCGCGACCAAGTTCATAAAATTCAGCGCGATATTCAAGCGCAAACCGTTCAGGTCCACCCTTGCTGACGGGCCGTTCGGTGACGATTGACAGGCGGAATGGCTGCCCATGCAGCGGGGCAAAGGGAAATTGCCGAACAGAGCGGGGCATCCGGGTTGTTGCGCAACCACCGGGCCAGACGAAAGCAGGCATCAGGCCAGTACCGCCAATATGGCTGGCCGCGCCGCCATCAGCCGCGCGACCCGATCCGGTGCACTGCAGCGACCGTAACCAGCACCAGCAACGCGCCGGCTGCCTGATGCGCGACCGCAATCCAGATGGCGACACCCGACAGCACGGTGATGATCCCCAGCACCATTTGCGCCGCCACCAGCCACATTAGCAACGCAGCAACGCGCGTCGCCCCGGCACGGCCCGCGCGAATCGCCAGCGCGATCAGCGCCGCCGCCGCCACCCAGGCCCACCAGCGGTGCAGAAAATGGACCAGGAACGGATCATGGGTCAGCGCAAAGCCGATTCCGTGCGACCAATCGATGCCGGCTGGCATGATATGATCGTTCATCAACGGCCATGTGTTGGCAACCTGTCCAGCGTTGAGGCCAGCCGTCCATGCCCCCAGCAACAACTGAAATACCAGCGCGGCTGCCACCAGCACACCGAACAGCGTCAGCCGCGCAGGGCGATCACGACCAAGGTGCGCCAGCCGCAACAGGTCACGCGCGGTCCAGACCAACCCAGCCAGAATGAACAGCGCCGTTAACAGATGTACCGACAGGCGAAGGTGGCTGACATCGGTGCGCACTTCCAGGCCCGATGCAACCATCCACCAGCCGATTGCGCCCTGAAGCCCGATCAGTGCCAATATGGCGATCAGGCGGGGCATATAACCCTGAGGAATCCAGCCGCGCATTGCGAACCACAACAGCGGAACCGCCATCGCCGCACCGATCAACCGCCCCCACAGCCGATGGAGCCATTCCCAGAAATAAATATACTGAAAATCAGCGAGCGACATGCCGCGATTGATCTGCTGATATTCCGGGATCTGCCGGTATTTTTCAAATTCGGCCTGCCAGTCGGCATCGGTCAACGGCGGGATGGTGCCCAGCACGGGTTTCCATTCGGTGATCGACAACCCCGATTCGGTCAGCCGTGTGATCCCGCCGATCACGACAATTGCGACGACCATCGCCGCAACATACCAAAGCCACTGTGCAATCAGCAGCGGGCGGGCTGCGTTAGGATTAATAATAGAAGGTGATGCCATCGCTTGTCGCTGTCCTGTCTTGCATCCTGTCATAACCCCCCACCGCGTCGCCCATACCGCCGCGCGGACCGCGATACAATAAGCGTGGTGCGGACAGCGGCGGTGCGATAAACAACTGCCAATGCGCATAACACGCCTTCTTATGATGGTTTTTGCCGTCGCCATGCTGGCCCGCACCGCCCCTGCGAACGCCGCAGCGCCGAACACCAGCCTGGCGCACGCGCTGAATGAAATTATCGCGATGGAGGCGCGGGTTGCGCCGATTGCCCGGCGGCTGGCGACCGGGGCCGCACCCTGGTGTCCGGCGCTAGCCCCAACCCCTGGCTGGTTGCTGGGGGACCGGCGCCTGTATGATGAGCGGCTGTGGCCGATGGTTCGCGCCGCTTATGCCGCCAGCGATGCCGATGCGCCGTTCGTCGCCGCGCTTGATCCCAGCGGACCTGCCGCGGCGGCCGGATTGCGGGTTGGCGATGCGATCTTGGCCATCGGCGGCCGGTCGGCCGAGTCCAGCGGTGCAAGCCCGCACGCGCGCATCGCCGCGGCCCACGCGCTGATCAGCACCCACCCGGCCAATGCCGGACTGTCAATCACCATTGCGCGCCGATCCGCACCGGTGCTGTTGCCGCCCACGCCCGGCTGTGCCAGCGAGTTTCGGGTTGAGGCGCACCGCCAGGTGAAAGCCGAAGCGGATGGCACCACCGTTTATGTCTCTGCCGCGATGATCCGGCTGGCCGCCGACGACACGGAACTGGCCGCCATTGTGGCACATGAGCTGGCCCACAATATCCTGCGTCACCGGGCGCGGCTTGATGCCGCCGGCATCACGCGCGGCGTGGGCCGGCAATTTGGCCGCAGCGCGCGGCTGACCAAGGCAACCGAGGTAGAGGCGGACCGGCTGGCAGTGTGGTTGCTGGAAGATGCGGGCTATGGTGCCGATGTCGCGTCACGGTTCTGGACCCGGTATGGCCAGCAGCGCAGCAAAGGAATTTTCAGTGCCGCCACCCACCCGCGCTGGCGCGAGCGCGTGGCAAGCGTGACGGCCGAGGCGGCATTATTGCGCCGCCTGCGCACCGCCGATCGGCGTGCGGTGCCGCCGCTGATTGCCAATCCGCCGCCATTGGAATAGCCCGCAGCGCCCCTATATTCGCGTTTGAACACAGCAGGAGACGTCACGCCATGGCCGAAGCAACCGCAACATTGGCCGGAGGATGCTTCTGGTGTACCGAGGCCGTGTTCCTCTCACTCACGGGGGTACAGTCGGTTGAAAGCGGATATATCGGGGGCAGCGCGCCAAACCCTACCTATGAAGCCGTGTGCAGCGGAACGACCGGCCATGCCGAGGCGATCCGGATCAAGTTCGACCCGGATGTGATCGGTTATGACGATTTGCTCGACGTATTTTTCGCGACGCATGATCCGACCCAGCTCAACCGCCAGGGCAATGACGTCGGCACCCAATATCGCAGCGCGATTTTTCCGCATGACGCAGCGCAGTCCGCTGCCGCCAGCGCCGCCATAACCCGCGCCGCCGCCGACTGGCCAGCACCGATCGTGACAACCATCGAAACGCTCGCCCAGTGGTATGTGGCCGAGGATTATCATCAGCAATATTGGAATGGCCCCGGCCAGCGGAACGGATATTGTCTGGCCGTCATCCCGCCCAAGCTGGCCAAACTCCGCAAGGGTTTTGCCGAACGACTGCGATAATTCTGCGGGTAGCGGTTTTTACCCGAGCGTGACACAAGCCTCGTATCCACGGGCAGTGACGGAGAGTAATTGCATGAAACCTATTCGCAAGGCCGTGTTTCCTGTGGCTGGCCTGGGCACGCGCTTCTTGCCTGCGACCAAAGCGATTCCCAAGGAAATGCTGCCCGTCGTCGATCGGCCGCTGATCCAATATGCAGTCGATGAGGCGCGCGAGGCAGGCATCGAACAGATGATCTTTGTCACCGGGCGCGGCAAGACCGCGCTGGTCGAGCATTTTGACGTCGCATACGAGCTTGAGGCGACAATGGCCGAGCGGAACAAGGACATGTCCGCGCTGGCAGCAACGCGCCTTCTGCCCGGCAACCTGATCACCGTGCGGCAACAGGTGCCGATGGGGCTGGGCCATGCCATTTGGTGCGCGCGCGCGATTGTGGGCGATGAACCTTTTGCCATTTTTCTGCCTGATGAATTCATGTTCGGCACCCCGGGCTGCATGAAGCAGATGGTCGATGCCTATAATATGGTGGGCGGCAACCTGATTTCCGTGCTTGAAGTGCCGCGCGATCAGGTGTCGAGCTATGGCGTTATCGATCCCGGCGCCCAGAATGGCGCCCTGACCGAAGTGCGCGGACTGGTCGAAAAGCCAAAGGTTGCGGATGCCCCCTCCAACCTGATCGTGTCCGGGCGTTACATCCTGCAACCCGATGTGATGCGCGTGCTGGAGCGGCAGGAAAAGGGCGCGGGCGGGGAAATTCAGCTGACCGATGCAATGGCGCAAATGATTGGCACGCAGCCATTCCATGCGGTCACTTTCAATGGCCGCCGCTTCGATTGCGGGTCCAAGACGGGATATATTGAGGCAAATCTGGCCGTCGCCCTAAGCCGCCCTGACATGGCAGACGAAATCCGGCGGATCGCGACAGCATTGTTAAGCCAATAGGGTGCTGACCCCGGATTTGACTTGATCGGGCCAGCGCCGCCGTTGGCGCCATGCCGCAAACCTCGATTGCCATCGCGCGTTCGGTTGACGAACGGGGTCTTGCCACGCTTGCGGGCCAGTTTGCCGACTTGTTCTTACCGCGCGCGCGAATCGGTCATGACAGGTTCACGATCGCACGATATACCCTTGGTATGCGTGTTTTCATCCTGTTCGTGCCGGTCATCGGTTTTGCCCTGTCCGGCTGTGTCAGCACCTTGGCGGCGGTTGTTACCGCACCGGTGAAAGTGGTGAGCAAGGTCGCTGACTGGACCACGACGAGTCAGGACGAGGCCGACCGCAATCGCGGCCGCGAACTGCGCGCGCGGGAAGAACAAGTCGGCAA
>Ga0105045_10003792_pt1 | contig 13060 bp, 15 predicted proteins | sample MAT02_FD_78089 | JGI IMG/M metagenome (GOLD analysis project Ga0105045, IMG submission 78089) | Freshwater microbial communities from Lake Fryxell liftoff mats and glacier meltwater in Antarctica - MAT-02 (megahit assembly) | ecosystem: Environmental > Aquatic > Freshwater > Ice > Liftoff...
ATCCAACGCCTCATGGTCTTGGGGAACTTTTTGCTCTTGGCCGGGATAAGCCCGCAGCAAGCCTACGCATGGTTTTTAGAAATGTATGTGGATGCCTACGACTGGGTGATGGCTGCCAACGTGCTCGGGATGGCCCTGCACGCCGACGGTGGGTTCATGGCTACGAAGCCTTACGCCGCATCGGGAACCTACATCTCGAAGATGGGCAACTATTGTAGCGGGTGCACTTACGATCCTAAGATCAAAGTCGGCGCCGGTGCCTGTCCTTACAATCTCCTCTATTGGGATTTCTTCGATCGGCACGCAAAGCGCTTTGCGGCAAACCCGCGCACGAGCATGGCTGTGAATGCATGGCGGAAACGTCCCTCAAGCGACAGAGACCGCATCCGGCATGAGGCCCAGGCATTCCTTATTTCCTTGGAAGAGGCATAGAGAAGTTCTCCCCAGTAAAATATGCCTGAGCGGAGAGCGAGTGTGGGGCGATAAGCAAAGTGACGGCACCAGTGTGGTCTTGGCGGAAAACTCTTGCGCCTGTCTTCGCAACACGAGCCTGCCACGATTCGTTCATGGCTTCACTCTTGGGAAAGTCGGCCACCGTCGCGATGATGAGCGACGGGCGCACCGCATCAAGAATTGAAGACTCCGGCGATAACCCCGAGCGGTGCCGCCCTATGATGAGGACATCAGCCTCGAGCGAATCGCGCATATGGCTAAGTAGCCACTCGTGAGTTGTCGAGCCCGAGTCTGAGAGCAGCAGCAAGCGAACCTCGGGAGTGACCAACCTCAGAACAAAAGTTTTGTCATCTGCGGCATCACGAACAATTCCAGCCGGCGGATAAAGTATTTCAAGCCACACGCCTGATGCCACAGGCACACAATCCCCGGCTTGTTGCAGGGACTTTGGAATTTGTGCAGCCTGAAGGGCCCGGTGGAATCTTCCCCGCACGGGCGACCTGTCATCCAGCATCGTTTCGACTATCATAGGCGTGGGACGGCCAAGAGCCATCATCTCCATGCTCCCGATATGCCCCGCATCACCGTGGGTAAGGAGTAGGCCATCCGGCGCGCTTCTTCCGCGACTTTGCAACCATGGCTTCAACACCGCGTCGTATGCGTGCGAAGGCCCCGAATCCACCATCCAAAGGCGGCCGCCCGCTTCAATAGCCACGGCGCCACCGCGGCCAAAGTCAAAGACCGTCACCACGATAGGTGCAGCAGGTGGCGATCCCACGAAAAAATGAGAACCCGGCATCGAAGCCGCTGCCTGAATCACAAGAAGCAAGGCATTTGTAAAAACCCAGTTCGCATTGTTGAAGACAGCCGACAGCCACGCACTCGCCAACCCACCCACTAAAGAAAAAACGGCTGTCGCCATAATGAGAAAGGCGATCGGAATGATCGCGAGGTTTGCTGGCAATGCGGAGATAGACACGAGATGAAAATAACCGAGCGTAAGCGGAAGTGAGCCGATCCACGCCGCAAGCGAAACGGCACATAGTCCGCCAAAATGTTCCGAGAAACCGGCTGCGGATTTTTGCCAACGGGAATAAAGCGAAAGCGGCATAAACGGATCTGGATGGAGCACGCGGCGAATGCACGAGTGGAAGGGTTCTGCCAGAAGCAAGATTGCCGCGACTACCACGAAGCTAAATTGGAATCCCGGACTAAAGAGTTCGCTCGACCACCCCGCAAGGATGACGAATCCCGCCGCGCAGAGGGAATTGATTGCTAGCGGCTGGCGGGACGACGCCATCCCGATTAGAAAAATCGCCGCCATCACCGCTGCACGCACACTCGCAGAGTTCCAGCCTGTGACGAGGACGTAAAAGAACAGTGCCGGAATGATCAGAACAACCGAGGCTTTTCGCCGCACACCAAAGAGTTTCAGCATCTGCCAGAGCAACACGCCGATCATTCCCACATGAAGGCCACTCACAGAAAAAAGGTGAAATGTTCCGGTCATGCGAAACGAATCTTGAAGGCTATCCGGTATCGAGGACGTGACACCCAGAACCATCCCGGCGATGAGGTCACTCACGATGTTGTCGCTAGAAATCCCAGAGCGAAGCGTGCCAAGCATCCAATCGCGACACCTCTCTGCGACGGCGTAGAGGCCAAATGGCGACGACGACCGCGTGATGCGGATGTCGGCTTCTGCGACGACTTCGACCATGGCAAAGATCCCGCGCTGAGCCATCCAGCGTTGACTATTGAACGCGCCCGGATTTCGAGGTCCAGAAATGGCCGCTAGACGGCCCGTCAGCTCCACAAGGTCTCCACGTCTCGGCGGCAGGCCCGAAAGCACAACGAGCACTTGAGGTCTCGCAGCAAATGACTCGCCAGCTGCTTTCACTTGCAAGGGAAAATACACACGGCCTTGGCCATAGGGCATGGGTTCGTCCACGACAGCGCCTGCCAGGGAAGCGAGAAGTCCCTGCGGCGGGAGGGAGGACGCCAGTGCGAAGCTTGGAGATTCTCTCGTTTGCCACAAAAAGATGGACCCAAAGGCAGCCGCCACGCCGATGTAGATTGGCAGCGACTTTCGGCGCAGTGCCCACCAGCTCATGCACACGCAGAAGACGAAGACAAAAGCGGCCGATCCCCACGCTAGAGAATTCGCAAGGACGATCCCTGCGGCTGCCGCGAGACAGAGTCCCACACAGGGTAGCCTCTGGCGCAGGGGCGAGATGCGCGGAATCACGGACTTGGAAAAGGTCGCGCGATTTCTTTTCTGCGAACCCGCTGAGGGTTCATCGCTGCTTAGTTAAACGAAAATGGGCTGTAGAGTGATTCTTCGTAGGAAGAATTATACCAATCGTCCACCGCTGGTTCATTGTAAGCAAAAGGTGCCTCGTTTTGATAACCTGGGGTGTTGTAATACTCCGCCTTCTGCTCCTTAGATACGCGGGCTGCCTGTGCCGGCGTTGTGTGGCCGTAGAAGCCAGAGGTTTCCGTGAGGTAATTCAGCAGCGCGGGAGTTGCCCCACGAGATTTCAGGTTGGCTAGATCCCCATAGGAGAGATTGTAGACTTTTCTCGTGCTTTCTAGGTAAGCCACGATCGTGCTGGTGGGAACGTCCTTCACGACGAGGTTTTGGATATCCTGAACGTCCAGCACACGGGCATTGCGGATTTTTTGCGCTGTCCCTGAATCCACACCACGGGACGTTACGGCAGACGTCACCTCTGGGCTCACCTGAGGGCCCGAGGCACAGCCGACGAAGCCAAAGAGGAGAGCAAGACAACCAAGCACCACGTTTATCGTAATTCGCATACTCCGAATCCTAGCGAACAAAAACACGGGTTGCAAAACCAAAAGCGGCAGCTCAATCCGGCCTCGTCACGCAGGCAGAGGCCATGGCCGCGATGCCCTCGCCTCGTCCGAGAAATCCGAGATTCTCGTTGGTGGTGGCCTTGATGCCCACGCGATCAGCTGGCAGCTTGAGGGCGCTCCCTACGGCTAATTTCATCGCTGCAAGATGAGGTCCCACGCGGGGTTCCTCGGCAATGACTGTTGCGTCCACGTTATTGATCGAGATCGAGAGTTCTGACAGCCGGAGCCGCACGCGACGCAGAATTTCCAAACTGCTCATACCGCGCAGAGTCTCGTCCGTATTGGGAAACATGTGCCCGATGTCGGGCTGCCCCGCTGCGCCGAGGAGGGCATCTGCTATCGCATGGCAGAGCACGTCGGCGTCGGAGTGCCCTTCAAGACCCAAGGGGTGTTCGATGTGGATACCACCCAAAAAGAGAGGCCTGTCCATCACAAGACGATGCACGTCGTAGCCTACGCCGGTAGCGATCATGGCAAAGGGATATTCCCGCTCGTCGCCACGATGGAATATTTGTCGGGCTGAGACTCGAGAACACGCAAGTCTACCGTTCCGCCAGCCGACTCGACGAGGAGAATGCCCGCAGCCACGTCCCAGAGGCTAATTGAACTCTCCATGTAGGCATCGAGTCGGCCACAAGCCACATAGGCGATGTCCAGCGAGGCACTCCCCATCATTCGGCACTTTTTTGCGCCTCGCAACGCGCGCTGGAAGAGCGGGAGCGTCTCATTGATTGTGTCCACAGATTTCGAAACACCCACAGAGAGGATCGCCTCGGAAAGTTGCGTGCGCGGGCTCACGTGCATCGGCTGACCATTAAGCAGGGGCGCACCCCCTTTCTGCACGGCCCACATTTCATCCCGCATCGGATCGTAAATGACGCCAACTATGATCTCCCCGGCCTGCCTGAGGGCGATAGAGACTGCAAAATGCGGAATGGAGTAAAAAAAGTTAACCGTCCCATCAATCGGATCGAGTACCCATTGGAATTCGCTATCTTGGTCTCCGCGCATGCCCTCCTCGCCATAGATTGCGTGCTTAGGGAAGCGTCCAAGAATATGAGTCTCTATGAGAGCTTGGCTCCGCTTATCGAGCTCGAGCTTGATGTCGTGGGCATGGTTTTCATCAACCGTTAGCACTCTTCCGAAGTGCGTGCGTAAGAGACCGCCGGCAGCGCGAGCCGCTTCTTCGGCGGTTTCTAGAAAGACATTTCTCACGCCGGATTACCCTTGTGCTGCAATGGTGCCAAGCGGCAAGGCCTTTTCGCAGCTCTGGTTATACAAGAGCTTCGAGGCGCCGAAGAATTTCGGCTTTTCCTTGAACGCCAACGACCGAATCCTTTTTCACTCCGTCCTTAAAAAAGAAAAGCGCCGGAATGCTACGAATGCCATGCGTGGTTGAGACGGTTGGCGCATCATCCACATTGACTTTAGCGACCGCAAATTTGTCGGAATTCTCCGTTGCCACTTCCTCGACGACAGGCCCGAGGGCTCGGCAGGGTCCGCACCATGGTGCCCAGAAGTCCACCAACACCGGCTTGGTTGTGCTGGCGAGGAAGGTATCGAATGTTGCGTCGTTAAGTTCTGTTACGTGTTGACTAGACATAGATAATAAGAATGCTCCCGAGTGAGGCTCGCGTCAAATTGCTCACAGCAGTGAGACGCAAGACCGCTCAGTTCAAGAAAAGAACGTGAGTGCCTGAACGGCGAGGGCAGCAAGCGCAACAAGAACAGCTGCGATCCCGATCGCTGGATGCAGTTCCCCAGTCGCCGCTTCTGTTGCCGGCTTTGGAGCAGTTCGCAGCGCGGTGCCGGTAGAAATCGAGGCAGAAGCCGGTTTCGTAAATTGCACGGTTGCTTGCGGAACCACCTTCGCGACGTTGGAAGAGGGTGGGACTTTTGCGGTTTCTTTCTTGAGATCCGTGGACAATGGCACAGGAACGACAAGGGGACTCGTGGCTGGCTTTGGTGGGATGGGAGTCACGGGCGTTGTGGCGCTTGCAGGCATTGTGGGCTGCGGTGCAGCTGGTGCAGACGGTGCCGCGGGGGGCATGGTAGGTGGACGCAGAACTGAAGCGGGCGCGGGGCTCGCGGGAGGCTTGATCGCTGCGGGCGAACTCGGCGGTGTGATCAAGGCCGTTGCTGCGGGTGCTGAGAAGGCAGGCGTCGCGCTCGGTGGCCGAAATACAGTAGAGGGAGGTTGCATCGCAGCAGGTGCCACGGGTGGTCTCGGCACGGCTGGGATGGAAGGAGGACGTGGGATAGCGGGAACGCCAATCGCGGAAGGAGTTATCGGCGCAGGCATGAGCGGCGCGGACGAGGCGTTCGGTGGTGGAACAAGAACGGGCTTCGGGGGAAGACTGATCATGGCCGTTTCGCGGGGGTTGGAAGTCACTGGGCCGCCGTCGCGACGGGCTGGGAGGACGATACGGACTGTTTCCTTTTTTGGTTCGGGCATATGTTCGCTGGGTGGTTGCTAATTTAGGAGTCGAATAAAGATATTCACAAATTTCGCTCGTGGTGTCAATGCGTTGCGCAAATAAATAATGCAGCTCACTGATTGACGGTTGCTCTCACTCCCCGCCAGTCAAACGCCGATATCCTCGTTCCACAGACTTGGACGATTGCGAATAAAATCGCGCATCATTGTTACGCACTCTTCGTCCTGAACAACAGTGAGGCGCACTCCCTCTTTGCGGAGCCAGTCCTCCGCGCCTTGGTAGGTCATGTTTTCACCAATCACAATGTGTGGAATTTTATAAAGGATTGCCGTGCCGCTGCACATGGGGCATGGGGAGAGCGTCGTGTAGAGGATGCACTCGCGATAGACGGAGGCAGGTTGGCGGCCGGCGTCTAGAAAGGCGCTCATTTCACCATGCAGCAGGGGATTAGAACTCTGCACACGCATGTTATGTCCACGACCGAGGATTTTTCCCTCATGAACAAGCACAGCCCCAATCGGAATACCCCCCGCCGCGAGTCCAGCAAGGGCTTCATCAATGGCGGCTTGGAGAAAAGGATCACGATTCACGAGTCGTAGCCCTACTAGCGATCCCCCCAAGATTCAAGCTTGCGCCCTTGTCCTGCCAAAGAAATCGTTTGCTTTGTGAAAACCCCCTCCTGTGGGATTCTCTGAACGCCGCCGCGCTACTTTTTTAGAAGATCCCGAATTTCGGTGAGCAAGGTTTCGCTTGGAGTGGGCGCTGCGACGGGCGCGGGTGCGGGCTCGGCGCGCTTGATTCTATTGATGACCTTGACCAAGGCAAACACGCAGGCTGCTATGATGATAAACTCGATGGCGGTATTGAGAAAAGCCCCATAGCCGATGACGGGTGCGCCGGCTTCTTTGGCTTTGGCGAGGGATTCATAAGCCACGCCATTTAAGGAGAAGAAGAGGTTATTGAAATTCACGCCCTGCATCATCGCGCCAATTGGTGGCATAATGACGTCGTTGACCAAGCTGCTGACGATTTTTCCGAAGGCCCCGCCTATAATGATACCTACGGCGAGATCAATGACATTCCCCCGGGCGATGAATTCACGGAATTCTTGAGCGATTTTGATGGGCAAGGCTCTACGGGGTATCCACATTTTCAGCGGCTCGCAAGACGGCGATGCACTCGATCTCGACGTCCATCCCAAGAAGTTGCACGCCGATTGTCGCCCGCGCAGGCAGGCTCTCGGCGAAGTGCGTCGAATAGACGGCATTCATCTCTTTGAAGGTTTCGTCTGTTAGGTTGGATAGATATACTCGGCAGCTCACCACATCGGCAAGCGACGCGCCGGAAGCCCCCAGCACTTTGCGGACATTTTCCAGCACCAGCTCCGTCTGCTGCGCAATCGTACCCCGCTCGATTTTTCCCGTTACAGGATCGAAAGGCGTCATACCCGAGACAAAAATAAAGCGACCCTCGGCCATTACGCCGAGGGAATAGGGGCCGAGCGCGGGTGGCCCATAGGGAACACTGCGGAGAAGGGTTTTCATGTTTTCGAGGCCCTGGATCGGCGGGGTTTCATTGTCTTAGTTGGTCGGAGAGGCCGTGGGCGTTTAGGCCTGGCACGGGGCTTGGGGGTTGGCTTGGGCGTGGAAGAAGCCGTCGCATCGGATTTTTTTCGCGGCGCGGGCTTTGCACTCACGAGGCTCTCGAGTTCGCGGGCAGTCAGCTGGCGGTGGCCCCCAGAAAAAAGCCGAGTGTCCTTCACTGCGCCGATTCGTGTGCGCACAAGGCGTTCGACTTCGTAACCTAGGTCATACATCATCAGCCGAATCTGGCGTTTGATGCCTTGGCGGAGGATGACCCTGATCACTTTTGCGGCCAACATGTGGACGCGCTCAAACCTGCCACGGCCCCCTTCAATAAAGATTCCCTTAATGAGCTTCGGCGTATGAACCGGATCGTAGGCCCGGTCCAGCGTGACTTCGTATTCCTTCTCGATTTCGTGCGAGGGATGGGTGAGGCGCTGGGACAATTTCCCATCGTTCGTGAGGATCAAGAGTCCCTCGCTCTCTTTGTCGAGGCGCCCGACATGGGAAAGATTGGCAAATTCCGGCGGTAACAAATCGTAAATCGTGCGCCGTCCACGTTCATCGGATCGTGTTACGACAAATCCACGGGGCTTATTGAGCAGCACATAGAAGAGCTGGCTTTGCTGGACGCGCCGCCCTCGCACTCGGACATCATCACCTGGCTCCACATTCGTTGCCAGCTTCTCGACCTTCGTTCCATTGAGGACAACATCGCTAGCACGGATGAGTTCATCGCATGCCCGACGTGAGCCTAACCCTGCAGCGGCAAGAAATCGGTTCAGCCGCATAGTTTGCAGGTTTCCGGCCTAATCCTCTGGCTTCGTTTTTGGAAGACCGAGGACGCGTTGCCCGTCTTTAAACTGGCCGCGTTTCTTGAGCAAATCCACACGCTCAAAACGTTTTAAAACACTGCGCTTTGCTTGGATCGCGCCTTTTCCTTTTAGACTCGGATGCTGACTCATAAAATAATTTCTGCGGCAGATCATGCCCACCCTTGCTGAGAAAATCAAACGCTTTCTTGGGCAGCGGCGCAGAAACTCATTCTCGCACCGCTGAAATCCCGCTTGTCATCGGTCGTAAGAGCAGTAGCGTATGAGGGCCAAAGATGACGTTAGCAAATTTGTTATCAGAGCCTCAGATCGTTCCAGACCTCGTCGCAAGTGAACGGTGGGAGGCTATCTCCGAGTTAGTGGACTGTCTGGTCGGTGGAAGCTTTATTGCCTCTTCTGACCGCGCAGTCGTGCTCGAAGCGATTCGTCAGCGCGAGCAGACTATGAGCACGGGTATCGGCTTCGGAATAGCCATCCCGCATGCTTCTTCGGATAAGGTGACTGAGGTGGTGGCGGCATTTGGTCGTTCGGTTCGAGGAGTTCAATTTGATTCGCTCGACGGACAGCCTGTCTTTTTTATTGTGCTCTTCGTTGTTCCTAAAGACCAGTTCCAGACTCACCTGCGGACGCTGGCTGCGATTGCAAAGTTTCTCAACGATAAGAGTGTGCGGGACGAACTGGCGAGTGCATCTGATGCTCCAGCCATTCTGCGCGTCTTCGAGAACCGTTCTCCTCGGGCTTAGATGGCCACGGTCAACGAATTCTTAGGCAAGCAGCTCGCTGCGGCCCTTTCTGGTGCTGGCTTCGAAGGGGCACGGGCCGAGGTCTCGCCTGCAACCGATCCCCGTTTCGGCGACTATCAATCCAACGCGGCGATGATTCTTGCGAAGCGAGAAAAGGCCAACCCACGCGTGGTGGCAGAACAAATCATTCGTCATTTCGAACCAGCCGGCCTGTGCCAGACTCCCGAAATCGCAGGCGCAGGCTTTGTCAATTTTCGGCTGCTCGATTCGTTTATCGCCTCAGCCCTCTCCGACCTCGCGAAGGATGATCGCCTTGGTGTGGCCTATGCGAGTCCGCGCAAGAAAATCGTTCTAGATTTTAGCTCTCCAAATGTCGCCAAGCCCATGCACGTCGGCCATATCCGGAGCACCATTCTTGGAGACTGCTTGGCCCGTGTTGCTCGCTTTTTAGGTCATAATGTGACGACGGATAACCATATTGGCGATTGGGGGACGCAGTTTGGAAAAGTCATCTACGGGTGGAAGCATCTCCGCGATGCGAGTGCGATGAAGGAAGATGCTATTGCCGAGTTGGTGCGGCTCTACCGCGAAGTCAATTTGCTTGAGGAAAGCGATGCTGCCGTGAAGGCCGCGGCGCGCGAGGAGTTGGTAAAACTGCAATCGGGCGATCCCGAAAATCTCGCAATCTGGCAAGAGACCGTTGATCTCTCATGGTCAGCATTTCAAACAATCTACGATCGCCTCGGGGTGGCCTTCGATGAGCGCTTGGGAGAGAGCGCCTACCGGGATGCCCTTGCGCCGCTCTGCGACGAGCTCCAAGCCTCGGGCATCGCTGAAATCAGCGAGGGTGCCCTTTGCGTTTTCTTTCGTGAGACGCCCAATCTTGCGGAAAAGCCAGCAATGATCCGTAAAGCCGATGGCGGGTTCCTCTACGCCACGAGCGACATGGCGACGATCCATGCACGCATCGCCCGCTGGAATCCCGACGCCATTTGGTATGTTGTCGGGAGTCCACAGGCTCTACACTTTGAGCAAATTTTTGCTCTAGCGCGACGAGTTGGCGTGACTTGCGAGCTTGAGCACATCGCCTTCGGAAGCATCCTTGGTGAGGATCGCAAGATGATGAAGACGCGCTCTGGGGAAAATATTTCACTTCATTCCTTGCTCGATGAAGCCGTCGAGCGCGCATCAGCTCTTATTGCTTCCCGGAGTGCCGACCTGGAAGATGCCGCGACCATTGCTGAGACGATTGGGATCGGTGCCGTGAAGTATGCCGAACTCTCCCAGAGCCGACTTACCGACTATGTCTTTGCGTGGAGCAAATTTCTGGCGTTCGAGGGCAATACGGCTCCTTACCTCCAAAATGCCTACGTGCGCATTCGCTCGATTTTTCGTAAAGCCGGGCACGAAGCAGATCTCACAGCGCCCGTCGTTCTCTCGACCCCCGCCGAGCGCTCTTTGGCACTCTGCCTCCTCCGGTATGCAGAGACGGTTCCGTTGGTGCTCGAGTCTTTTCGACCAAATCTCATGGCCAACTACCTTTATGAGTTGGCCAACGCGTATCACGCCTTCTACGAGGCTTGCCCGGTGCTCAAATCAGAATCACCCGTCCGCGAGAGTCGCCTTTTACTCAGCCACCTCACGAGTCAAGTGCTCGCTCACGGGTTGGGGCTCCTCGGCATTCGCTGCCCGGAGCGCATGTAAAAGTGCGCAACTATTTATGCAGGACAAAGGAAATTCCCATCGGTTGAAGAAAATGGTATGTGCCAAAGAGTAGCACCATAAGCAGCAACGATACTGTAGCCATCCGAAGAGAATTTCGCGACAGGGCGATCGCCGCCGCCGCCGCCGCAAGAATCATCATCGCTACGGGAATCGCCATCAGGATGTAAGCGGGTAGGGGATCGGCAATGATCGCTCGCCGTAGCCACGAATCCCATGGTGCGGCCAGTAAGCGAGGATAGATCGCCGGAGAGACGATCCATGTCCCCCAGGATTCATAGTAAAATTTTTCAAGACCTACCCAAAACAAATACACCAAAGGCAGGCTTGCTGCCGCGCAGACAATAGTTTGAGCCGGACTCGGTATCCTCAATCTTCCGCGGGTTTGCATTCAGCAAATCCTATCACGCGAGTGGAAATGCGTCGTGCGTTTTCTGTCCAAGGCCCCACATTATCGCGAAACCATGAAGCGCCTCCTCTCCTACTTTAAAAATCTAGGGAAACGACTTCTGAATTTGAAGGACACTCCCCACGCCATTGCGGGGGGTGTGGCAATCGGCCTCTTCATGGGCTTTACTCCGCTGTTTGGCCTCAAGACCTTGCTTTGCCTTGGCCTCGCTTTTCTTCTGCGATGCAATCCCATCGCCGCGGTCATTACCGTCTCGCTGCACGATTTGGTGACGCCACTGTGGCCGTTTCTCCTGAAGGTCGAATACGATATTGGCTACTGGATTATGAGCAATCCCCATAGCCTTCCGCCTCAGTTGGCGGACCACCACTTTGCATTCTCTGAAATCATGAAGTGGACGACCTTTCTACACGTTGGACTTCCCTTACTCGTCGGCTCACTCTTCCTATCCACGCCGTTCGCCATTGTGGGGTATTTCGGAATGCTCGCCTTCTTGCGAGCGAGGGCTGCGCGGCGAGAACGGCACATACCGCCGGGTTAAGAGTTTCTACCTAGGATAGCACGGACGCGACTCGCTCCATTTCCGCAGTCGTATTGTAGAAATGGGGGCTGAAGCGCAGCCAGCGCGTGCCATCTCTCGTCATTCGCAGCGAGGCGGTGATTCCTGCGGCTTCGAGTTTGGAGAAGAGGCTCGCTGCGTCATGGGACGGATGTCTTGCTGAGAGGATGCCGGAGCGTAGGGGCTGAGATTCGTCTGGAGAAAGAAAGAGAAATCCTGCTTCGCGAAGCAGGCCTTGCAAGGTGTCGCGTGCCTCAAGGATCGCGGATTCGACTTGAGCGAGGCCATAGTGCTTAAGCATCTCAAGGCTCGCCCTCATGCCATACATGCCGGTGATGTTGAGGACACCTGGCTCGTAACGGCGCGCGGTTTCCTCAAAAACAATCTTGTCCTGAGCAACAAAGTCGGGCGACCGCACATTCCAAGCACCGAGGAGCGTCGGACGACAGCGCTCAAAATTCCGCTTCGCCACGTAAACAATACCGATAGCTAGCGGCCCAAGCATCCATTTGTGCGCGTCGGCACTGAGAAAGTCCACATGCTTCACACTCAGCGGTGCAGACCCGATTGTTTGGATCGCATCGAGCGAAAATAGCACGCCACGGTCGTGGAGAAGCTGACCAATTGCATCCACATCAATCTTCCATCCCGAGAGGAAGTGGCACGACGCCAAGGCGACCAGTTTTGTTTTGGGCGTGAGAGACTCGGCAACGAGCTCGGGAGTGATTCGTCCGGCTTCGGGTGGTTTTATTTGTTTGAGAACCACGCCCTTCTCCGCAAGTGCCAGCCACGGATAGACATTCGAGGGATAGTCGTCGGCATAGTAGAGCAATTCGTCGCCTGCCTGCCATTCCAAGCCATTGGCGAAGAGGCTTAGCCCTAGCGAGGTCGGCCCGAGGAGAGCGATTTCCCCGGCATCTGCTCCCACGATCTCCGCACAGAGCGCACGGGTCTGCTGAACGTCGCGCAGCACGTCTCCAAATTCTTGATGCCGCAGACAACTCGCTTCCGCGTGCTCGCGCATCGCATCCGCAGCGCAGCGCGGCAGGATCGTCACGCCGGCGTGGGCCAAGAAGAGATTTGCGCTCACAACCGGAAATTGGCTCACCCGCTCGGCCTCACTAGCAAATAAACTCATTTTCGAGAGGCCTCTGCTTCGTGGATCAATGCCCAAAAATCCTTCGTTCCCGCAAGCCCCGTGTCCTCGTCATCCAAGGGCAGGTTGGAGCGAAAGAGGAAATCTCGAATCGTATTCTTGTGGAGAACCCGGTGAACCAGAAGCCCCTCCGTGTGCCGCTCGAAGTAAATCCGATAGTCCTTCGCTCGATACCGATGCAACACACGTCCCTCCCGCGACACGCGGCCAAATCCCTCTTTGTCCAAATGATCAAGCTCCGCAGGCAAGAAATGAAACTCGGAAAGCAACTCCAGCTGAAGGTC
>Ga0105045_10003794_pt1 | contig 13057 bp, 6 predicted proteins | sample MAT02_FD_78089 | JGI IMG/M metagenome (GOLD analysis project Ga0105045, IMG submission 78089) | Freshwater microbial communities from Lake Fryxell liftoff mats and glacier meltwater in Antarctica - MAT-02 (megahit assembly) | ecosystem: Environmental > Aquatic > Freshwater > Ice > Liftoff...
CGCCACAAAGCTGACCAGTGGAATGGGCCGGTCGGCGTTGGTGGCTTCCACCAGCTTGACCAGCTTGGTCCCCTCACGGCTGACGAAATTGACGTCGGCCGCATGGCTGGCCAGCCACAAGACGAGCTCGTCCAGGAACAGGATCACAGCGTCGTAGCCAAGCGCCTTGGCGTGACGGCTCATGATGCTTAAGCCATCATCAAGCGACACAAACGACTCGCCACTGCCAGCCAAGGTCCGGTAGGCGGAGAAAAACTGCGTGATCAGGTCGCCCACCAAGCGCGAACGCTCTTCTCCATTTGGCGCTTCCAGCATCGCAGCCTCGAAGGCCACAGCATCCCAGCCGCTCTCAAATTCGCCCCAGCCACCTTCGCCCCCAGCCCCGTTGGCGCCTTCATTCAGCTTGCCAAAAAAGGCGTCATCACCCATGCGCGCGCGCAGGTCGCGTGCATCCTTGAACATGCCCTCAGCCAGATAGAACCCTGGCACGGGGGCATCGGGGTGCTTCTTGCGAACAAACTCGGCGTACTGCCCGAGGATGGCCGACTCCATGTCTCTCGCGCCGATCATGTGGTACGGCACCAGCAAGAACTTGCGCCCTTCCGTCCAGCTGTGGCGGGCCACCACCTCGGCCAGCTCGGGTGTCGCCCGGGCCTGGGTGTTGCCGGCCAGCAGCAGGTTCAACACCGCCATGAAGTGGCTCTTGCCGGAACCGAAGCTCCCGTGCAGATAGGCCGCCTTGCTACCGCCGGTCTGCACCGCCTGCTGGATGAAGCCCAGCGCATTGGCGAAAGCGTCCACCAGCTGCGGCGTAACAACGTAATCCCGCAGGGTCTGCTCGGGCTCGGTGACACCCTTGGACAGTTGCAGAACGAAGTCGCCCTGGTGCACCCGCTCAGGGATGGAGATGAGATCTTTCAACAGCGTCACGGTCAAGTTCCTTGCATGCGGTTCCCCTCTTGGGGCGAACGTGTTCTTGGGTATCAGTTGCGGGCAGGCAGGGCTGGTTTGGGCTGCGCGGTCTTTGTGGCCACGGGCAATTCCTCGGACGCTTCAATTTCGCCACCGGCCAGCTTGTCTGCGCTGTACTTCGTGTCATCAGCCTTCACGTCTTCGCACCGCTCACGCCACAGCGCAATATCGACACCCGCCTTGTCCGCCAACCACTTGAGGCTGTCCGGCTTTTCGATCGCCATGGTCAACATCAGCGTGGTGCTCATGTCCGGGTAGGTCACCTCGTGCTCGTAGCGCGAGAACGCGATCTTTCCCTTGCCGAAGATGCGCGACGCGGCCTGCTGCGTCAGGCCATAGCGCTTGCGCAGCGCCACGATCTCCTCGCCCATCAGCAGGTCACCGTAGTGCTCCTTTCGAGCGGCCAGGCGTCGCAGGTTCTCATCGTGCTGCCCAGCGCGAGTGCTTTCCACGCCACAGTCGTCGCAGCGCGAAGCCAGCAGTTCAACCGATACCGGCTTGCCGTTCGGTCGAAAGACTTTCGACCGGGTGACCGACCGCAGTCGTCCCGCCTTGCAGGCAGGGCACAGAGGCAGAGAGGTTGGGTCGGACATGGATTCAGGCTGTTCGCAGCGTCGGCAAGCAATTTTTAAAAACTTATCTTGATGATAAATTGAGTGCTTGGCCAGCGGCGATGCTGCGGGGAGCGATGTTCGGTGCGGACATGTTGTCCAAACGAACATATGACTATAACGTGTTAAAAAACGTCCTGTATTTTTAACACGTTGAGAGCGAGCGCAGATGGATGCTGTCATCGGGTGAGCAGCTCAAACAGCGCCTGGTTGATGAAGTAAACCTCGCGGCCGATCTTCTGGCCATTAAGCACACCCAGGCGCTCCAGCTCGCGCAGGTACTTGGCGCAGGTCTGGCGGGTGCCCATGCCAGCGCGTTCAAGAAACTGAATCTTGCAGTAGGGCTGCCGGAAGATTTGCTCGATCAGGTCTTTGCTGTAGATGCCCGGCGCCTCGCGCTGCACGCGCTCGCGCACCGCTTCCATCAGCGCCAAGATGTCGGTGATCTGCTGGCGGGAGCGCAGCGAGGTTTGCTCAACCGCGTCCAGCATGTACATCACCCAGTCGCCCCAGGCGCCTTCTTCGGTCACGCGGCGCAGGCCATCGTAGTAGGCCGCCTTGTTGTCGATGATGTGGCGCGAAAGGTAGAGCACAGGCAAATTCAACAGCCCCTGGTCCACCAGGTACAGGATATTCAAGATGCGTCCCGCGCGCCCGTTGCCATCGGGAAAGGGGTGGATGGCCTCGAACTGGTAGTGCACCAGCGCCATCTTCACCAGCACGTCCAGGCCATCGTCGGCATGCATGAAGTTCTCAAGCTCGCGCAGCTTGTCGCGGATGACGGTCTCACCCTCGGGCGGTGTGTAAATCGTCTCGCCACGGCTGTTGGCGATGCGCGTGCCAGGGGTGCGGCGCACGCTGAAGTCGGTCTGCTTGATCAGCTGCGCAATCTCGATGAACAGGCCGGTGGCCAGCGGCCGTTCCTTGATCTGCCGAAAGCCATGGTTCAGCGCCTGTCGGTAGCGCAGCACTTCCTTCGCTTCAGCGCTTGCCGGCAAGGCTTCGTCCGACGCTGCCTTGAACAGCTCATCGTTGGTCGTCAGGATGTTTTCAATCTCCGACGACGCGCGCGCTTCCTGCAGCACCAGGCTGTCGATCAGCATGGCCTGGTTGGGCATGCGCTCGGCCATGCCCTTCAGCTCGGCCAACGCACGGCTGGCCGCAATCGCCTTTTTCAAGACAACGGCGGTCTCTACCTCCGCAACGGGCGGGAGAGCGGGCAGGTCGTTAAAGGGTTTTTCGCGGTCAAACATTTCTGCTGTCCGTTGGCGCCGTCCTGGCCGGGCTCGATTCCGAGTTCATTCCGCGTACCGAGTGTGCGTTCAGGTACTTCATCAGCAGGTCGCTGAGTTGAGCGATCGGCATTCGACCTTCGTCGAACTCTGAACCATGAGCAATCTTGTCGCGAAGCAGCTTGATCTTTTTAAACGAGGCGACATCGGTCTGAGCAGCTTCTGAAGATTGATCTGGCAGGAGCACAGACGAGACCATCGTGAACCTGTCCACGAGGCTGTGTTTACCCTCCAGTTTCTTGCGAACACTTTCAAGGTACAGGGCCGCCATGTCTGGTTGATGCGGCAACTGCAGTGTGCTGAAGAAGCGCTCTTCGTATTCCCTGAAGGTCTTGTTGATCAAGATCTCAAATGCAGACCAACCTGAATTGAAGACGCGAAAAGGCTCGCGACCATGGATCGCCATGTCGGCGAACAGCCGCATGCATGAATCTAGTTCGGCGCTCTTGTTCAATTGTGCGAATCGCTGATGCAACCTTTCTGTAGCCCCTTGAGCCAGAGGCGACGAACCGATTCCCTCGGCGCTGCCCGCCGTCATCGACAGGCTGTAGACAGTGAGCCCATCATCGTCTGTGCAGTACATGCCCGTGGTCGCGTCGTCAAAGCGCACGCGGCTGCTGGACTCCATCGCGAGTGCCAGCTGAATCGAACGATGCTGCCGAACAAAGGCTTGTCGAATGGCGGTCTTGTCAAAGGCGTCGAAGGTCAGGACAAAGTCGTTGTGGCGTTGAGCAGGTTCGCCCAGCGTGACGTCGACTTTCCCCTTGCATTCAAAGAGCAGCACTGGGTATGAACCCGTCTTGCTTCTACGGGCTTTTCGAATCTCGTTCACTCCCTCTCCCAGCCGTTCTTCCAGTGTTCCGACTTTGGTCTGACCGAAAGCTCCCAGCAACATGAGATGTGTAAGGGCTGCTCCGCGATCACTGAGAAAGCAGGTCGCGTCGATGTCCCGCTGCAATGTGTAAGACCAGCCATCGCCTGACACCAACGGAAGCTTGTCTGTGCCGGGTGGCATGGCGATGCCACCGATGACCAGCCACGCACGCAAGTGCGTGTAGGTCATCGTGGTGATCGTTGGTTGCTGAGTCACACAACGGCTTTCTTGCGCCCGCGCTTCGCCGCCACCGCTACCGGCTTCCAGCCCCGCAAGTCATCCAACGTGAAGCCCAACGAACGGGCTTCTTCGGTGACGAAGCTGCGGTAGTAGTCGCCCATGCGTTCGCCGAAGGCGGGGTCGATTTCGTTGTGCCATTGCTCCAGCCAGGGCACCAGTTCCAGCAGGCTGGCCAGCAGGGGTTGCAGGCGGGTGGGTTCCCAGCCTTCGCTGTCTTTCATGTCGAGGTAGTAACTGGCCAAGGCGGTGGCTTGTTGCAGGTGGTTCCAGCCGGCCCAGGCGATGGGCAGGCTGCCGTCTGAGCCGCGCTCGCAACCGGGGTAGCTGACCCAGCGCTCTTTGGGCACGTCTAGGCCGCCGCGCAGGCGCCAAACGTCTGTTTTCAGGAAGTCTTTGCTTTGGTACTTGGGCGGCACGGGAATGGCGCCCACCTCGGCTGCCTTGCGCTCTTTTTTGAGCAGCGCCAATTCTTTGTCCAGCGCGCTCTGCACCCACGCGAGCGCATCAGCACCGGGCTCTTGGCCCGCAGCGGCTTTTTTGACGACCTCCAGCAGGGCCTGGCGGCGGACGGGCGCCTGCGCGTCGACCTCGGCGTCGATGGCGTCTTCGCGGCGTTGCAAGGCCCAGGTGTCTTGCCACTGTGCGCGCTTGCGCAAGCCGGTATCCGTGTAGCGCTGCACGGGCAAGGCGGGCACGGATTCGGCTGCGACCAGCTCGGCCACGAGTTGCGGCAGGTCGAAATCGGTGTGGCCGCCGGTGCTTTGTGCATACAGCGCTGCGATCTGCATGAACTCGGCGTCGCGCGACACGGCGTCGGCCAGGCGGCTGGTGCTGGTGAGCTGGGGCGGCTGGTTGGCGCTCGAAGGCCAGAATACGGGTGTTTCAAGTCTCGCCAGCATCCAACTACGCAAAGCATTGGTGAACTCGTTGGCTTTCGCGCCATGATTGAACAACCCTTGTCGGCCAATCCACCGGCGCTTGTAGTGGGGCTCCTCGATCGTGCGCAGCGCAGAGGAATCTTTTATGGCTTGCATCCGCCGAATCCAGACTGCGCGCATGTCTTCCGGCCAATCTGTGGGAACAGCCGTTGGAACGTCAAACCCTTCGACGTTCCGCTGACTCAAAATGCAAAACGGGCGGGCGCCTGCATCAATCTGCACATTCCAGTTAGACGGGTCTGCAAAGAGGCCGGGGTCTGACACAAGCCCGTACACCGCGTAGCCCACGAAATCAATCTCTTCTTGCAGGAGGATCGACTTCGATCGCGCTGATTGCCTGAATATCTGCGCTTCAAGCCATGCTCGACCTATATCGACACCAGAAGCCATGCTCTGCTCCACTACCTTACCGGCTCTTAGAGCAGACGATTCATGTGCAAGTCGATCCATTTCACGAGCGAGATCGATCATTCGCAACTTCAAGGGATGAGACTTCCAGTTCTCTGGCAGCGGTAGCTCCTTCAGCCTTGTGCTGGCGAACTGGTATGGAACCTTCGACTTTTCGGAGATCCGAATTCCATCACCTCCCATCATTTGTTTCTGATGGCTCACCTGCTTCATCCAGAAGCAAACGACAGACGAATTCAGCAGCCCGAGCAGACCCAGGTGATCGTCTTCGCTGCTGCCAGCGGGCAGCTTGATGACCGGCGCGGTACGATTGAAAACCTTGCCGCCACGGTCGAGGACGAAGTGGTTGTGGGTGGCGATTTCGGCGAAGGTGATGGTGAGTGGAGTCTTGATCCGCTCAAGCGCGATTTGGTGCCATTCCCACCAAGGTCTGCCTTCTTCAAAATAGGTACGCTTCGAAAAAGTTACCCGGGAACCAAGATAGGTTCGGGTCGGCCACAACCATCGATGCGCGCCAGTGAATTGGGAGATCGGCAGTAAACGGTCGGCGTCATATGGGAACAACGCATGGGCAGCGGCAGGTGAAGTCCAATCTCGCACTTCGTCTCCCGCGATTGCAGGGCGCATGCGCTCAGGCTCTACCCCTTGTCGCAGAAAGCTTGCCGCGTCTGACAGCATCACTTCGTCCGCAGCGGAGATTCCGAAAAATCCCATCGCAACAGTCTTAGATCCGAAGGCTTCTAACCCTATCGATTCAATGGTGTCCTTCAAATCCGCCGCGCCACCGCCGCCAATGCTCCACGGATGCTTGGCAAACGTCGTCCTCGCCGTATCGGCCACGCTCACAAAATCACTCTCGCTGCCGGCTTGGTCAATCTGCCTCAGGATGGCGCTCCATACCAAGCCCTGCGCCGGATCGTCTGGCGTGCTGGGTTCGCCCTTGATGCCCATCACGGTTCGCACGCCCTCGGCCACCGGCGCGCGGTGGCGGCCAAACAGGATGACGGTGGGCGTACCGTGGCCAGGAATGTAGGCGCCCGAGGTGTCGACCACATGGGTCAGGTCCAGCATGGGCAGCACCTGCTCGATCAGCTTCGATCCGAACTCGCGCTTCATGAAGCTGTTGGCGGTGATCAGGCCCACGTAGCCCGCGCTGCGCCCTTCGGCTGCCGTGACGGCCAGCTCGAAGAAGCGCTCGGTGAACGGCGCACCGAGCGAATATTTCATATGGCAGCTGGCGTACTGGCGCCGGTAGGCGGCGTTGAGCGCGGCGTCTTTCACCACGATGTAAGGCGGGTTGCCCACCACCGCGTGGTACTGGCGGCCCAGGATGCGCTGCACCTCGGCCAGGTCTTCGCTGGCGTAGGCGTGGGCCAGGCCGGTGTCGGCATGGCTTTCGGCCACGTCAAACAGCGCTTGGCTTTGCGTGAGGCCAAAGCGGGTGCCGTGCAGCAGGCTGTCGCCAATGGCCACCGACACCTTGAAGTCGTGCGCGTTGGCCAGGCGCTGCACCCCCGAGGCCTGCAGCGCGGCGACGAACAGGCGAAAGCGCGAGATGGCGACCGCGAAGGGGTTGAGGTCAACCCCAGCCACGGCGTCCAGTGCCTTTTGCGCCATGTCCACCGGGTTGCGGCCGGGCTCGTGGCGCTGCCACTCGGCCAGCAGGCGGTAAAAGCCACTCAGCAAAAAGTGGCCCGAGCCGCAGGTGGGGTCGATCAGACGCACTTCTTGATAACCAAACTCGCGGATGGCGGGGGTGAGCGTGCGGTCGAGGATGAATGCTTCGACGAACTCGGGCGTTTGCAGCAGGGCGTAGCGCTTGCGGGTGGCCTCGCTCAGGTCTTGGTAGAGGTCACCCAGGAAGCGGGTGTTCCAGGTGGGGTCGGTGAAGTCGTGCTGGAGCGCGCCGGTGTTCGGGTCCACCTGCTGCCAGAACTGGCGCAGGGCCATGGCGGCGTCACCGCTGATGCCGAGCCGGAAGGCGGGGTTGTGGGCGGCGTCGAAGAAAGTGCGCAGCCCGGGCAGGGTGCCGGCGTCGCGAAAGGCGGCGAGCAGGTACTCGCGGTCGCTCTCACTCGGGTGGGCCTGAAAGTAGGCTTCGTGACGGTCGCGCGCCAGCGCGAGACGGTTGCCATGGGGGCCGGTTTCGGGCGTGCCGCCCAGCCAGGGGCGATCGACCAGCTGGTTGTCTTCAATGAAGCGGATGAACACGCAGCTGAGCAGCCAGTGCACCCCGGCCTGGGTGATGACCTGGTCGGCCCAGGTCTCAAAGGTTTCGGCGCAGCGATCGGCATTGCGGGCGGCTTGCCATTCGACTTGCAGGCTGGTTTTGAGCTCAGGCACTTCTTCGATGCGTTGCAGCAGATCGGCCTCCAAGCGTTTGAGCAGCTTGGTGAGGTCGGCAAGGAGTTGGGGGGCGTTGATCACTGAAGATGCTTTCAGGCGGCGGACGAACTGGCAGGGCTGCCTGCGAATGGGCCTGTTTTGGCGCGGTGTTTGTTTTCCACCCAGGCCTGTGGCAAGGCCAGGGCACGGGTGTTGTTGATGTTGTTGACCAGCGGCACAGCCACGCCGTCGATCACAGGCAGGCCCTGGTGGCTGGTGGGCAGCAGCACCCAGGCGCTGGGCGTGTGGCCGGGGCGGCCGGCGTGTTCTTCCAGCTCGGTGATCAGGCCCATCAGTTCATAGCGGGCCAGCAGACCCACGCAGACCAGCAGGATGGGCGATGGGCTGTGCAGCAAGGCTGCCCGCAAGGCGGGCACGGTGCGCTGCACCAGGCGCTGCAGGTTGACCCAGTGGCGACTGCCCCGGTCGGCGGCGTCGGCCTGGAGCACCACGTTCCAGTCCACCTTCATGGCCTGGGCTTGCTCGCGCAGGCCGGCCAGCAGCAAGGCGTCGAAATTGATGCGTTTCACAGCGGGGAAGCGGTGCAGCAACTCAGGGTCGGCATGGCGCGCGATGCGCGGTTGCACGGTGAGCACCAGCAAGCCGCCCTGCTCCAGCGAGCGAACCAGGCGCTCTTGCACCGCAGCAGCTTGGGCGGCATCACCGTCCCCCGGCTGGGAGTTCTGCAGCGTGCCAAGGCGAGAAAACTGGGTGGTGGTGCCGGCGGTCTGCCCCCGGCCCAAGGTGGCGAGACGGTAGGCGCCTCGGTTTTCGGCGGCGGTGATGTCCCAGCTCAGGGGCGCGCCAGATTCCTCCAGCAGGCGGTCGAGCCCTGGGCGGTCTGGCAATGCAGACGCTTCCGGGTAGCGGCCGCGCACGCGGTCTTGGATGTCTTTGACCTTCAACTCGGACGCACCCACCAGCGCACCCAGGGACTGGCGCAGCGCCTGGATGGGCGCCATGCCGCGGGCGTACATCTCTTGCCGGCTGGACACAGCGGCCTTGCGCGAGGCCGATGCGGCCAGGCGCAGCAGGCGCGTGGGCGTGAGGGCCGCGGGTGGGTTGCCACCGGGCTGCTCGGTGCTGGGCAGCGGGACACCTTCCAGCATTTCCAGCACACGCGCAGGCGGCAACAAGGGGTTGGCCAGCGCGCAAGCATCCGCCGCTGTGCCAAGCTGGCGTGCGTAATCGGCCCAGACGGCGGAACTGGCGATCAGCACCGCTGGGGAGTGGTCGAAGGCCTCGAAGCGGGGTTTGTCCAGATGGGACTCGGCCTCGACCGCGCCGCGCAAAACGGCGGTGGCTTGGCGCAGGCGCTCGGCGTCGTCTTGTGAAGCGCAGCCGCGCAAGGCCAGCAGGGCCAGCGCGCTTTCGTGCGCGCTCATCACGTGGCCTTGGCTGCGCACCAGGGAATCGATTTGGAGGCGCAGCTCGGTAAAGGCAGGGTTCTTGAGCCAGCGCTCGCGGGCCTTGATGAGGGTGGCGGTGAGGGTCGCGCGATCCACCTCACCGCTTTGCGCCGCATCACCCAGGCTGGGCCAGGCACCGGCTTTCACCGTGTCGTCCAGCCCCAGGTCAAGCCCGAGGTAGTGCGCCAGGGCGGCTTCTTCGGGGCGGTCGTCACCGGCTGGTCGGCGCGGCAGCAACTGGGCGGCGAGTTCGTTGATGCTGACAGCGCCTTCAACGTCTTCGTCGGCATCGTGGGCGACGTTTCGGCCTTGGGTGAGGTCGGGCCGCAAGCGGGCCAGCTCTTTGGCGATGAGTCGGATCTCTTTGCGGATCTTGTCGCCCACGCCTTTGAGGTAGCGAAATTTGATGCGGTCAACCGCCAGCAGCCCCCGGGCGTTGTGCACGCCCATGCGCTCCAGCACGTCTTGGGCTTCCAGGCTGTAGCCCAGCTCGGCCATGTTGGTTTGCGGGGTGACGGTGCGCGCGATGTCGGCCAAGCCGCTGGCGGGCGCTGCGTCGTTGGGGTGGAGCGTTTGCCGCGCGGTGAAGATGGCGCGCCAGGCCCGCAGCATGACCTCGGCGTTGTCGAAACGCTCGCGGTGGTCTCGCTTGAGCGCCTTCTCAAAAAAGCTGGCGAAGCCCTCGCGCGTGACCGGGTCGAAGACATCGCGCTCGACGGAGGCTTCGACATCCAGCATGGCCGGCGAGGTTTGGCCATCGCCCCACACCGGCGGCTGGCCGACCGCCATCTCGTAGAGCGTGACCGCCAGCGCAAAGCGCTCGGCGTACAGGTCCCAGCGCGGGGGGCGGCGCAGCGGCAGGAACGGGTCCAGATACGGATGGGTGCCGGCCGTGATGTTGTTGGCTGGGGTGCGGCACAGCGAGAAGTCGAAGAGCACCAGTTGCTTCTTGCCGGTGCGGTTCTCTGCGATGCCAATGTTTTCGGGTTTGATGTCGCGGTGCGCCACGCCCTCGGCTTCGAGGTGGTTGACGGCCTCGATCAGCTCTTCCCCAAAGCGCTGCAGCATGTCGAGCGACAGACGCCCATCTTCCTTGAGCTTCTCGGCCAGGGTTTTGGCGCCTGCACTTTTGAGCAGCAAAGCGGTGCGGCCGGAGACGACGAGCGTTTCGCGGTGGGCGACGATGTTCTGGTGGTGCAGGCGGGCGAGTACCTCGCCCTCAGCCACGAGGCGCTCGTTGTGGGCGATGTCGCAAGCCACCTTGAGGATGGCCTCTTCATCGCTGCCGTCGCGGCGCACCAGCAAAGCGTCGCTGGAGGAGCCGCGGCCCATGCGTTTGACGACGGTGAAACCGCCGTCCAAACGGTCGCCTGTGCTGGCGATGCTGGGGTCAACGGTGACTTCGGGGTCTGGCGTGGTGAGCTCGTCTTCAACGAGGTCCAGGTCGTCCAGGAAGCCTTGGACGGTGTCGTAGCGGGCCAGCAGATCGGGCGCGGTGGCGAACTGGATCAGGTCTTGCTGGCGAGCGCCGCAGCCGTCCAGGGTGTCTGAGAGGCGCAGACCCTGGCCGACGCGCAGCTTCTCGGACATCTCCAGCGTGGACTCGGCTGGCGGCTGGCCGGTGAAGATGTAGAAGGCGATGCAGCCGAGTGAAAACACATCGAGGCTGGCGCCTTGGGCGGGGTCGGCACGGGTGGTTTCGGGCGCGAGGTACAGCAGGCCCGGGTCTTCGACGTAGTCCTCAACGTGCTGTGTTCCGGTGGTGCGGTGAACGGTGTTAGGGGCGGCCGAGGCGCCGACGTTGCGCGAGGCGGTCTGCCAGTTCATCAACCGCAACTGCATGGCGCCGCTGTCCGTGGCAGCCAGGAGGCCGTGCACCATGATGCTTTGCGGCCCGAGGGCGCGGTGGTAGAGCCGCTTGGCGTGGGCGTACTTCAGCGTCTCAGCAATGTCGCGCACCATCTGCAGGCGCTGGGTGATGGAGAGCGTCCTGCCCTTCTCGCGCAGCAGGTGATCGAGCCTGACTGCCTTGGGGTCGTCATCGAAGATCAACGCCGGGCCGAGCTCGGTTTCCTTGTAGTCGTTGACGCGCAAGATGCCGGGATGGTCAATGCCTTCCAGCACCTCAAATTCACGGCGCGCCTGGCGTAACCGCGTAGCGCGGGCGTCCGGGCTGGACGCTGTGGCCAGGGTGTAGATGCGCACACGCCGGTGAATGGTGTCCACGCTGACGTGGCTGGCCTCCCAATCCTGGAAACCTTCGCCTTCTGCCGCCAGCTTGGTCAGCTTGTAGTCGCCCACTTGGCGGTGTTTGTTGGAGGGGCGGATGCCGGCCTCAAGCACGGCTCGGCCTATTGCCCGCGCCTGTGTGGCGTCTACCGGCGCGCTGGCTCGCATGGTGATGCCGTTGCTGAGTGCGCCAACGATGCCTGGGTCGTCCAACGACCCAGGGCGACCATGTTGGTACGTGGCGGTTTTGGCCAGGCCTTCCAGCTGGCAAGCCAGGCTGGAAGACGACAAAAAGATGGCTGGCTCCACAAAGGGAAGCCGGACCTTGGCCTTCACAACGGCCGGCTGGCGGCGCAACAGGCTGGCCAAGCGCTTGGCCTTGCGATTGGCGAGGATCAGCGGGTTGTCATAGGTCGAGATTCGGCCATCTGTGGTCCAGGTCCAGCTGTGGGCATCACCGCGCAACACACCCGGGCGGCTCTTGATCTCGACCAGGAACAAACCTGCCGGCGAGAGCACCAGGGCATCGACCTCGTTGACCTTGCCTTCGTCGTCGATGAACTCGAAATTGGTCCAGACGTGCCAAGAGTCGCGATCAGGCAGGTTGGCACGCAGCCATTCCAGGGCTTCACGTTCCCAAGCGAAATTGGATTCAGCAATGACGTGCCATCGGTTTGCACTGAGCGTCATACAGTTCTCCCATCGGCGTCGGGCACATGCTCGAACAACTCGCCGACTGGGCAGCGGAACAGATGGCAGAGGGCGTCGATGGCAGCCATATCCAGGCGCGTTGCCGTCTCTTTGTACAGGGATGTGACGGTGCTGCGGTTCAGGCCAGTGAGGCGTGAAACGTCAGAGATGCGGAGCTTGTCGCGACCCATGAGGGTGGAGAGATGACAACGGACCATGGCGAATCTCAGTACATCGGGGTGGTGCGCAGGATAGCAACAAGTGCAGCTACGCACAACCCCACAGATACTTAATCTGTGGACACATCCTCAATTCGACGTGTGCTTAGCTCCGCTCCCGATTTAGGATCAACGGCGCATGGCGCTGAGACGTGCGCCGTATCCCAGAAGCGCTTTCCAAGAACCGGCCCCCGCCTAAATGGATGTTTGACAAACGGTCAACGTCCGCTTACATTGGCCGTCAGCGCTGATTTATCCACTTGCAGAGCGCTCTACAAATTCTGCTAAAGCGACAACCCGCTTTGGCCCTGACTGGGCCCCTTGCACCGCAAGCCGTCCAGTCATTCGACAGAGCGGGTTTTTTTGTTTTTGAACGCAGTACCAGGTGCCTATCAGCGGGGTGGCACCGTCGCCGGATTTGACCGACAGATTGCCGGGGCGACTCACAAATGCTGGCTAAAGAGCGGCTCTCCGGGCAACCGGAAGCCATTTCCGTGAACGATTTGACTTCGGAGAGTTTCCCCATGACTTTGACCACAAAGCTCCTCCAGCGAATGCTTCGCTGACCGTCTGAAGCGCTAGTAAATTTTTCACCGCGAGAGCGGTGGTGTGTCCCCGTGCGTCCAATTTTTGGCGCGCTGTGGCCCACCACTTGGCGCGGTCAGGGCGACCTGCGCCCTGCAACGCCATCGCGGTGTGTTCAGACGACAAACCAAGGAGCATTTATGTCGAACACCCCCTTCATCGAATCGCAGTCCGACGACCCAACCGAGCAGGCTGTTGCCCGCAAG
>Ga0105045_10003796_pt1 | contig 13054 bp, 5 predicted proteins | sample MAT02_FD_78089 | JGI IMG/M metagenome (GOLD analysis project Ga0105045, IMG submission 78089) | Freshwater microbial communities from Lake Fryxell liftoff mats and glacier meltwater in Antarctica - MAT-02 (megahit assembly) | ecosystem: Environmental > Aquatic > Freshwater > Ice > Liftoff...
CGCTCGTCGAGATGTTGGTCGCTGTGCCGCTGGTTCCAACGATTCAATAAATCAAGCTGCCGCCTTTGAGCTGATGCCGAAATATGCGGATGCTCAATGTTTTCGATCAACTTGCTGAGCGATTGATGGCGCGAATCGATATAAGTTCCTTGGTAAGCGCCGGGCAGGAAAGCCGCTTGCCAATTCTCGGTGTCCTTGATCGGCAACCCGCCGGGACACATCGATATGAAGCCGGGCAAGTTTTGATTCTCCGTTCCCATTCCATACAAAACCCACGAGCCGACGCTTGGCCGCGGCTGAGCCGAATCACCACAGTTCATCAACATCAACGACGGTTCGTGATTTGGAACTTGAGCATACACGGATCGGATCACTGCGATGTCGTCGATATGTTCTGCGGTTCGAGAAAAGATCTCGCTGACCTCGATCCCCGATTCACCATATTTGCGAAACTTAAACGGCGACGGGAATGCCGCTCCCGTTTTTCGCTCGGTCGTCAACGTTGTCGGCAAAGTCTGCCCCGCATACTTGGCCAGCGCAGGTTTGTGGTCAAAAGTATCGACGTGCGAAGGACCACCGTTGAGAAAGAAGTGGATCACACGTTTCGCACGACCTGGAAAATGCGGACTTCGCGCCGCGATCGGTTGCGTTCGCGAAAGCGAATCGTCGGCCACAACCAGGGCACCTTCGTCTCGCAATATTTGCATCAAGCCAATCGTGCCCAGCCCCATGCCAGTATTGCTGAGCATTTGGCGACGAGAAATCGTCGACGGATTGTTATTAAAACCAAACATCCTGTCACCTACGGGACAAAAAGAAACTCGTTCGTACCCATCAATACCTGCGCCAACTGTTGCCAAGCGTCCACTTGCTCGGGTGGCAAACTCTCAAAATTTTCAACCGAATCCCAGACGGAATTCTTGGCCGTGCCTTCATCCTGATTCGGCGGGGCGACCTCGGCCAGCTTTAATCGCCATAAGAATTGGTCGTAACTGAGCCCATCGCCAATATCGACAACGAAGTCGATCGTGTCGCCCTTCGCGACGCGTATAGTGTCGATGTTCAGTTCTGCTTTGGACTGATGAACGTTCGCTTGCGCTAAGATGCGTGGCGTGCTGTTTGATCCGATAATAAAGGCACGAACACCATCGCCTTGCGGCGGCTCATGAACAAAGCTCGATTCGATTTTGACGACCATTTCACGTGGTGCAGTCCATCGCCGAATGGCCGCGTGTTCTCGAGTATTCCCCGGATGACCACCAGTCGCATCGAGCTGGACCCATCCAATCGTACCGTCGGGATACGTCGCCCCGCCCTGCCATGACTGGCCGGTAAAATGAGGCAGTAGATTGAACTGACCAATCGATCCGTCGTCGTTCATCGCACCATAACCATAACTCCATTGCTGGGCGGTGCTCTTGGTAACGACAGCTTGTTCCGGCTGGGCGTCCGACACAAACGCCATAGCATCCGCTAGCTCATCGCTAGTCGGCTCGCGCAACAGAACCATCTGAAACATCTTCGCAACTCGATCGCTCGGGTTGTCAATATCGCTTGTCTTATCAGCGAGGGTCCGTGCCTGCTGCAGCGTCCATGGATGATTCAGGAAGAACAGAGATTGCTGAGGTGTTGTCGTATCGGATCGCTGAGCGATGTGCAAATCAGGGTTCGCAAAATCAAATACGCGGAACAAGCCCGGCAAGAATTGACGATCAACGGTTCCATAAAGCGTTCGACGTTTTGGAAAGGGTGCGTTCCATAAGTCGACCGATTTCCCGCCGATGCTACGATCCAAAGTCGTGGTCGCCTTTAAAACCGAGTCCCTCAATTCTTCAATCGTCAATCGATGCGGCGACCAACGCCACAGCAACGCATTTGCTGGGTCAATTTCCCGTGCTTTTGCAAGCATATCAGAATCACTCGGCCCCGAATCTGCCTGTTGAAACGTTGCTGACATCACGATCTGGCGATGCAGATCTTTCATGCTCCAGTTTTGATCCATGAAACGTGACGCCAACCAATCCAATAGCTCTGGGTGCGATGGTGGCGAGGCACGCAAGCCAAAATCGCTGGGAGTATCAACCAACCCTTTGCTAAAACAATTGCCCCAAATACGATTTACAAAAACTCGCGAAGTCAGCGGATTATCTGGCGAAACGATCTCCTTGGCTAATTCAAGCCTGCCGCTGCCATTCGAAAACGGTTGTCGAGCATCGCCAGCGAGAATCGCCAGGAATTGACGTGGAACGATCGCATCCTTGCGCAGCGGATTCCCTCGCTTGAAGACTCGCGGTTCATTCGGTTTTGCTCGGTCGACCAGAACGCGAGCACGCTGATCCGAAGTTCCTGAACTGATCGCCCAACGATCGACCTCGCCCTGCATCTTCCATAACTGCTCACAACTGCCGGTATCAAGAAACATCTCAATTTCAACAATCGGTTCATCTGGAACTTCGCACGGTGACTCGTTGCCATAAAGAATCGGTCGCAATGATTCCAGCGTTGAATCCACAAACACAAGTTCGCCCGATTCATTGGGTGACAACAACGCCGGGTCTTCCGATACCTTCTGGACAATTGAAGCGAACAGATCGCCGTACCGCTTCGCAAGCTCACTCGGGTTCTGCGGCGGTGTTTCCAATGCCGTGGCAACCAGCGGATGAACCTCTGACGGTTTCGCTTGAAGCGCCGCTTGGCAAATCTGTTTCGCTTCAGCAGCAAACTGATCGGGTGGCAGGTCTGCGATGGCGACCAATTGATGCCAAAGAGTCCAGACTGGATCTTCCCGCTCACCCGCGCTACGAATGTATTCCTCCCATCGCCGCACAATGGTCGGAATGATATCGGTTTTCTGAAACAGTTGGCCGAATGTATCGCCAGGATACTTTTCAAGTTCGAACTGTGCCGCCAGATAATCACCTACTCGACCGCGAACGCGATCGGCCGTTTCCTTGCGAGCTGTGGCTAAAATTTCCGCCAATGTTTGTTCTCGCTTGGTAAGTTCAGCAAGATAAGCCGGGTCCAATTGATCCGGTGACTCGATCGACTGTTCGCGTTCAATCGAACTGTCAAACACACCATACAGTGAGTAATAATCTTTGATCGGTATCGGATCAAACTTATGATCATGGCAACGGGCGCATCCGACCGTTAAAGCCATCATGCCACGACAAACCACATCGATTCGGTCATCAATGATGTCGTGTTTGACGCCTAAAAATCTTCTACCAAGCGTCAAGAATCCCATCGCGGCCAAATCGTCTTCGGATCCTGCGGCCTGGTCCGCCGCGACTTGTAACAACAGAAAATCGTTGATCGGGCGATCATTGTTAAAAAAATTCACGACCCAATCTCGGTACGCTGACGCATGAGTCCAAAAACGTTCCTCTCGAGCGTAGACATATCCTTTTGAATCAGAATACCTAGCCACGTCCAACCAATGACGCGCCCATTTTTCTCCGTAATGGGGCGAAGCTAAAAGATCTTCGACTAGGCGACTGTAAGCATCGGGATCGGTCGAAGAGACGAACTCTTGCACCTGATCTGCCGAAGGCGGCAATCCGGTCAACACGAAACTGACGCGGCGAATCAGTGCGGCCCTGCTTGCTGGCGGCGACGGTGCCAGACCTGCGGATTCCAATCTCGCCAGTACGAATGGGTCGACTGCGTTGATCGGCCAATCCGTCTGCTGGACCGGCGGCGGATCGGTTCGTTTGATCTGTTGAAAAGCCCAGTGATTCTTCGCCCGCGCCTGAGCGTCGGTGCCAGGTATGACCTCGGATTTGGGCCAAAACGCACCCATCTGAACCCAATGAACCAGCGTCTGTACGTCTTTCTCGGCCAATGGATTGTCAGGTGGCATTTCGACGCCATCAATGCGGCGGACCGCTTGAATCAACAGACTCTCGTCTACGTTGCCAGCGATCACGACCGGAGCCGAATCACTCCCCTCGGAAAGGCTAGACCACGAATCGAGTCTCAATCCGCCGAACTGTTTGTCCGCGCCGTGGCAACCCGAACAGTGCTCGGCAAAAATTGGCCGCACATGATTCTCGAAAAAACGTCCCGCTTCGTCATCAGCGGCGTGCAACGCGATTGGCTGTAGAATCGCGAACGAAGCCAGCAACACGATTCGTAGAAGCCACTTTGGTACGACTGCGTTGTTCATCATTTTAACGCGTTTTACGCAATAGCAAGAAAGGCGGGATGGAAGGTGGGACGGCAAGCCGGTAACTGCGGCTAGCCTTAGCCCATCATAGCATCTTGTCAGTCGCGTTTCACATTTTTCGATCAGTATTTATTTTGCGGCGAAAGCCGGACCGTCGCATTGCCAAACAGCGATCCTCCGCCAAGGTCGGTAAGTTCTTGGCTGGTCAAGTCATTCAAACTGCGACGGTCAGGGGCCAGCTTGGGCCACCACTGACCAACCGCTGTCACGACGCCGCAAAGCGTGTCCGTGGTCACAATCGCTTTGCGAACGATCGATCCATAACGACTGGAAATTTCGATTCGCGCACCATCGGCAATTCCGGCTTCAGTCGCATCATCGGGATGGACCAACACGGTCGGCTCGCCACCAGCGGCTCGCAACAGTTCAGGTATGTTCCCCATGCTGGTGTTCAGCACAAACGCTCCTGGCGGCGATATCAAACGCAGCGGAAAGTCGGCATCGGGTTGTTCTTGAAACGTAACCTGCTGTGGCGAAGGTGAGAACCGAATCTTGTGATCGTCGAAATGACTGCCCGACGCATACGGGCGATACGGAGACGGTAGTTTCAAATGGATGCTGCGTTCACGCTTCAGCCGCTGAAACGAAATACCTTGCAAAAACGGATGATCCGAATCCAATAACTCTTCGACCAGTTCCTCAGTCGTCATCCTGAATACCGGATCGTCGAAACCCAATCTATCGGCCAACTGTTTGAAAATCCAACTGTTACTGCGGCACTCGCCACGCGGCGGCAAGATCGCGTCGGCCCACTGCAAATGATAGTGGCCGTAAGAAGTATAAAGATCGGGATGTTCAACAAAGGTGGTCGCCGGCAACAAGATGTCCGCATAATCAGCGGTATCGGTTTGGAAGTGATCGATTACAACTGTGAACAGGTCTTCTCTTGCCAGGCCGCTGCGAACCGACTTGGAATCGGGTGCGACGGCGGCCGGGTTGGAGTTAAATACAAACAATGACGATAGGGGATTCGTCGTATCGGCCAGGGCGCGACCGAAATGATTTTGGTTTACATGTCGCCGCCCGGGCTTTATCAAATGTGCGCCAGAGAATCTGCGACGATTGAGCATGAACGCGCCGCTGGTCGACAATGCGGCTCCACCACCGAGATGTTTCCAGGCACCGGTCAGAGCCGGCAACAGCGTGACAGCTCGCATCGCGTTACCGCCGCCCTCGTTACGTGTCATGCCATAACCGACTTTAATGTAAGTGGCGGGTTGCGTACCAATTTCGTTTGCTAATTCGCTGATGATACGGGCATCGATACCGCAAAACTCTGCTGCACGCTGGACAGGCCACTGCTGAGTCGCCTGGCGATAATCGCCCAAGTCATTTGCATATTCGGCGAGGTAATCGCGATCCTCTAGGCCGAGTCGTAAGATTTCGCCACCGATTGCCAAAGCCATCGCTGCATCGGTGCCGACACGAATCTGCCAATGTTCGTCCGCAAACCTACTGGTCTCGTTGCGATAAGGATCGATGTGAACAATCTTCGCGCCGTTGCTTTTCGCCGTCTTCAGTATCGGCACGAGATGGCTGTTGGATCGCAGGGCATTGATGCCCCATAAGATTATCAACTTAGAATGAACGACGTCTTCAGGAGGCGTGGAAACTTTATCGGGGCCATAATTCGCTTCCCATCCCGCCCCGCCGGTTGCGGCACAAATTGTCCAATCGAGTTCGGTCGCGCCGAGTGCACGAAAAAACGCCAGCGGATGGTCTCGTTCGATCAGTCCCATCGTTCCGGCGTAACTGTATGGCATGACGCTTTGCTGGCCGAAACGGGCGACACGATCAGATACTTCCGCCGCGATTGTGCTCAGTGCCTGGTCCCACGAGATCGGCTCAAAACGCCCGTCGCCCTTCTTTCCAACACGTCGCAGCGGAACCGTCAAACGTTCGACGCTCTCTTGACGTAGCGGGTACTTTGCCATCTTTACACACGCGAAACCGCGAGTAATCGGATGATCCGGCGAGCCACCGAGGTGAACCATCTTGCCATCTTCCACGGTGATCTTGACCGCACAAGCGTCGGGGCAATCCAGCGGACAAACCGAATCAAGCACACGGATCGATGGCTTCATGAGCAAACTTTAATGGTCGAAAACTTGTGAAAGTGCAATTCCGGATTACGCATTGAGCGCCGTCTTGATTCGGTTGACTAGCGGCGTCGTCGGCTCACCTTCGTGCCGCATCTTATACAACGATGCGGCCAAATATCGATCGCGCCATGCGGGAGTCAGTTGATGATAATCTTCTAGCACCGCCGAGCTGTATTTGTAATCATGTGAATCAGTACCCTTCAAGAAAATCAAACGTCGCGCGTGGTGCATCGCATCGTTTGCTGAATTGCCGTCATTCAGATAGGAAAGCAACGATGCGGCCGCTTGATGAGGCTGTTTGCCGAGTTGTTCGAAAACTTGCGCGACCGACCGATCGGCAGTCCACGGTTGGTCGGCTTCAAGGGCATCGATCTTTAGATCTGCTAACTTACCGCGATTGGCCGCGGCATCGCGAAATTGTGCGATGAACGATGCATTTTGCAACAACAAGAAACGGCGCGTCGCATCGCTGGAACAGGTGCGGAACACGTAATGGATCGCGTTGGTCGTTGTCATTGCATGCAGCGGAATAATCGCCGGCTGACGCATGGTCAACTCGGCTGCGGATGCAAACAATGCGTCATAGATCGATGCGGTGCTGACCCCTTGGTTCAATTGCTCGACAACCATCCGGCTGGCGTCGTCTGACGATACAGAGCGAAACGCGGTGATCAACTCACCCGTTGCCGATGCGTCATTGCGACCGTCGAGCCACTGGTCACGAATCTCTGTGATTCGCTCTTGGTTGATCCTGCCATCACGATCGGCCGCAAGGTCGCTGGCCGATGGATTCGGTTCGCCAACGTGATTCAGCATCGCATACGTGAGGCTGCGGAAAACCGGCTCGGCATACTCCCATCCGATCGATTGCAATGTGCGATAAGCGTTTGCAAGAAAGATCACCTTATGACCGATGCTGCGAAAATCTCGTGCGGCAAACTCACTGTAAGCTTCAAAAATCGTTCCCGCAGATTGCCCTCGCGTCATGGCTGCGGTGGCGACATCAGCGGCCGATTCATCCCAACTCGTCATCGCTTCACGAAACTTTGCAATCGATTGATGAGCGGCGGGGACTGCCGAATCATCCAGCGCCGACATCGTCCAGTCACCTTCCTGTGTGTCTCTCGCTTGTGAATCTTTAAAATTATCGATCGCCCAAAATATGGGTAACCAACGATCGCCGTCGACCGACGCGAGACTGGCCAAGTGGGCCGAATTGACTACCAAGACAGCGTGAAACTTAAAACCGACCGATGGTCGCGGCTCGATATTTCGAACCCCGGCCAACAATAGCGCCGCCAATAATTCTTGATAACTGATTTGGCCGCCAGAAACGCGTACAGCGACTTCTTCGATCACCCGCTCGCGAGGCGTTTCTTCCAGCAATCGGACAAGAGGCTCGATTCCGTTTTGAAAGCGAACTGAACCTTGCGGTAAGGTCGATTCCGCCGCCGACACGGGCGATAATTTCGATGCGAGTGCGTCAAACATCGCTCCGCATGTCGTTCCCACCGCAGCTTTTTTTAGAAATCCGCGTCGCCCTTCGTTGATTCCACGCATCACTGTTCTCCGTGTTCGCTTTTGCAGAGTTTTCTTTCGCCGCGTTTGCCAGTCACAAACTGCCCGGTCATGGATTATAACGGTTGGGACCACGGCAGTCGCGACGAGCGACTTAAACGCGCGACCTGGCAGGGGGGCGGCTAGAGTTTTGCTTTCAACCTCCATTTCAGGGGCCTTTCGCGGCACGGCCGGGCGGTATTGCAATCGAAAAGTTCTTGGTGATCCGATGACATTGTGTGTTTTAAGTTTGAGCTTGTTTTTTAAGCGATTCGCGTATTTCTTGCTCGCTTGGGTTGCGCTCGCAGCGAATATTTCAGGCGGCCGACAAGTGATTGCCAAGGAGCCGACCGATTTGCCTGCGGGTGACGATCGCGTCGAGTTCGCACGCCATATTCTGCCAATTCTGTCTGCGAATTGCTTCTCGTGTCACGGCCCCGATGAATCGCAGCGGCAAGCCGATTTGCGTTTGGATCTTGAGGCCGACGCGAAATTGGACCGAAACGGCAACGCCGCGATCGTACCGAATTCGCCCCAGTCGAGCGAAATCCTGAACCGCTTGATCAGCACCGATCCAAACGAAGTGATGCCGCCGCCGGAGTTTAATCGGAAAGTTGAACCGGCGCAGGTCGAGTTGATTCGTCGTTGGATCAACCAAGGAGCGACTTGGCAACGTCACTGGGCATTTGAACCAGTGAATAAACCAGCAGGTGACCTCGACACTTTCATCGTCCAGCGACTGACGGACAAAGGTCTCGCGTTACAACCGCCGGCGCCCCCTGCAACACTCGCTCGCCGATTGGCACTGGACCTGATCGGATTGCCACCTACACAAGCGATGGTTCAGTCATTGCAGCAAGCGGCGGTAAAATCACCCGAATCGTATCAGCGTGCCTACGATTCTCTCGTCGATGAATTGTTACGTCGCCCCGAGTTCGGTGAGCATTGGGCGCGGATGTGGCTCGACCTGGCTCGATACGCCGACACGAAAGGTTATGAGAAAGATCGCGGGCGCACGATGTGGCCGTATCGTGATTGGGTGATCAAGGCGTTTAACGATGATATGCCGCTGGCTCAGTTCACGGCCGAGCAACTCGCGGGTGACTTATTGGAAAACGCTTCTGACGACCAAATCATCGCGACCGCTTTTCACCGCAACACGATGGCAAATGATGAAGGCGGCACGGATGATGAAGAGTTCCGCGTGGCCGCCGTCAAAGACCGAATCAATACGACAGTACAAGTCTGGATGGGGCTGACGATGGGGTGCGCTCAATGCCATACTCATAAGTATGACCCGATATCGATCGATGAATACTATCGCTTTTATGCCATCTTCAACCAAACCGAAGATGCCGATCGGCATGATGACTCGCCTCGTAAAGCACTCCTGAGCGCTGAACAGCGGGATCAGCGGAAGCAGTTGAACGGCGAAATTTCGTCGATAAAAGCCGAGCTCTCAAAGGCGGAAGAGGCCGCAGCCTGGGAATCGTCTATCGGCGAAGCAATTTGGATCGCTCCGAAAATTGCCGATGCGAAATCCAGCGGCGGTGCGACGCTTACTTATGATGAATCGGATCATTCGATCGTTGCCAGCGGGCAATCGCCAGCCGAAGACACTTATGAGATTCGGATGACACTTCCGCCTGGCAAGTACACATCGATTCGCCTCGAAGCGTTGCCGGCGAGGAAGTCTGACGGGGCCGCTATCGCTGGTTCTGTTGGCCGAAGTCCGAAAGATCCCAACTTTGTCGTTTCTGAGTTTGGCGTTAAGATCGATGAAGCAGATGCACCGTCGATTGTCTTAACCAATGCACGCTCCGGATTTGCGCAAGACGGATGGCCTGTGATCTCAGCGATCGATGGTGACACGAAGACCGGATGGGCGGTCAGCCCTCGAAAGGAAGAGCGTCACGTCGCCATCTTCGATTTTGCATCGCCACCGGAAATCGCCAAAGAGACAAACCTGGTCATCTCGATCTCGCAAAATTATGGCAGCTCGCTGACGCTCGCTCGATGCCGGATCAGCGTTTCGAGTCAGGATCCCGCTCTATTAACGCCGGTGCAGGAATCCGAAGAAACCAAGCGGCGTCGTGATGAATTGTCGGCCACAGAAAAACAGCTTGCCGATCTGAATGCCGCCATCGTCCAGTTACCGATCATGCATGAAATGCCCGCTGGCCAGCGACGGGAATCACGATTGCACAATCGCGGTAACTTTCTTGACCAAGGCGACGTGGTGCAGCCTGCGCTTTTGTCCAGCTTTCACGCATCGCCCGATGCCACGGAGCCGACGCGATTGACGGTGGCGAATTGGTTGGTCAGCGAGAATAACCCGCTGACACCACGCGTTTGGGCGAACCGCGTTTGGGCACGAATCTTTGGTCGCGGTTTAGTCGAAACCGAAGAAGATTTCGGCACCTTGGGTGCATCGCCCACGCATCCTGAATTGCTCGATTGGTTAGCCGCCACGTATCGCGACGGCGGGTGGTCTCATAAAGGTTTGATCAAGGCGATCGTGACGAGCGAAACCTATCAGCAATCGTCACAATGCGATTCGAAGTCATTAGAAATCGACCCCGATAATCAATCGCTTTCCCGAGCCCCACGTTATCGTTTATCGGGCGAAGTGTTGCGTGACCAAGCACTTGCGGTTTCAGGCTTGCTTTCATCGAAAATGGGTGGACCGCCTGTCATGCCGCCACAGCCTGAAGGCCTTTGGCGATCGACTTACAGCGGGGAACAGTGGGTCGATGCAGAAGGCGAAGATCGGTTCCGCCGTGGGATCTATACCTATCTGAAACGAACAACGCCTTATCCGTCATTGATCGCACTGGATGGTGGCAGTGGCGAAGTTTGTTTAATCCGCCGCATCCGCACGAATACGCCACTGCAAGCACTTGTGACGTTGAATGACCCGGTATTCTTGGAAGCCGCCGCTGGGCTAGCCAAACGAATGATCAGTGACCAAGCGGTTTCAGATGATGCAGCGAGAATCGAATTGGGATTGCAGTTTGCACTTCTGCGACCGGTTCGCGATGGTGAAACAAAACCGCTGATTGAGCTGAGGAAATCGGTCTTGGAAAGCTTTCAAGCCGACCCGAAAGCCGCTAGCGACTTGATTGCGACAAGCCGCGCGGAATTGGCGGGCCATGAGCCACCCGAAGCCGCGGCTTGGATCGTGATCGCCAGCACTATACTAAACTTAGATGAGTTTTTAACACGGAATTAAATATGAATCGCACAGAAAAACTCGCGCCACCGATAGAGCGTATACGCAATCAGACGCGCCGCCATTTTTTGCAGTCGGGCGGCTTAGGGATCGGTGCTGTCGCGCTGAATCATTTGATCAGTGGCGACAGCACGGCAGGTCATGGATCAGCGTTTGCAAACGATGCGACACCAACGTCCAAGTCGCCGATGATCGCGCCGCGGGCCAAGCGAATCATCTATTTGCACATGGCCGGTTCGCCTTCTCAATTGGAATTGTTTGATTACAAGCCAGAGCTTGAAAAGTTGCACATGCAGGACGCTCCAGCATCGTTTCTCGAAGGCAAGCGCTTTGCGTTTATCAAAGGCGTTCCGAAGATTTTGTCCGGGCAATTTTCGTTTTCACCTCAAGGCGAAAGTGGCCAGAACATCAGCGAACTGCTGCCACATTTTGCCGGTGTTGTTGATCACGCGTGTGTGATTCGGACGGTTCATACCGAGCAGTTTAATCACGCTCCGGCGCAACTGTTCGTTCAAACCGGATCGGCACGTTTGGGCAACCCTTCGCTCGGGTCGTGGGTGACGTACGGACTGGGCAGCGAAAACGAAAACTTGCCCGGTTTTGTGGTGCTGCTGTCTGGAGGAAAAACGCCTGATGCCGGTAAGTCACTCTGGGGTTCTGGGTTTCTGTCGGGTGTCTATCAAGGAGTGCAGTGTCGCACAACCGGCGACCCCGTTTTGTACTTGAGCGATCCCAAAGGAATCGACCGCACGATGCGTCGTAAGATGCTGGACGCGATTGCGGAGATGAATGCTGCCGAACAAAAGCTGACTGGCGATCCAGAAACGCTCGCTCGTGTTTCGCAATATGAATTAGCGTTCAGGATGCAGATGGCGGTTCCCGAGGTGATGGACATTTCACAGGAACCGCAGCATATCCTTGATCTCTATGGTGCGAAGCCGGGATTCGTATCGGGCGCGGAAAGCGCGGCCGATCCACGGGTCTTGTACAAAGGTGACGACCCGACGTTCGCGAACAATTGTTTGCTCGCACGCCGGTTGATCGAAAATGGCGTGAGGTTTGTTCAATTGTACGATTGGGGTTGGGATCACCATGGTTCGTCACCTGGTGAAAGCATCGACGAGACGTTGCCGATCAAATGCCAACAAGTCGATCGAGCGATCGCTGGGTTGTTGAAAGATCTCGACCAACGAGGCCTGCTGGATGAAACGCTTGTCGTTTGGGGCGGTGAATTTGGCCGCACCCCGATGATGCAGAACAACGTTCGCAGTGAATTTGCTAAGGGATTCGTCGGTCGCGATCATCACCCCTCTGCATTCACGATGTGGATGGCTGGTGGTGGAATCAAGGGCGGATTGGCGTATGGCAAGACCGACGAGTTCGGGTACTATCCGGTTGAAAATCCGGTCAGTATCCGCGATCTGCAGGCGACCATTTTGCATACGATGGGGCTCGATCCGCACCGCTTCCATTATCAATACCAGGGCCTGGATCAGCGATTGATTGGCCCGACCGATGAAGGGCGTGTGTTGACCGATTTGTTGGGGTGAAGTTTCGATTGAGTGTTTCATTGGTGTTGGAAAACAGTGGCAGCCGATTTTTGGCAGTTACAACCTTGAAAGCTGCAACGCAGCGACAGGTGAAAGCCTGGGACGCCAGACCCAGGAAGTCGGCTTTCGTGCTCATAAACCCTGGGTTGCGAATGAGTCGCGGAGCGATTCTGCGCTGACCCAAGGCTAACGGCTATCACCGCGCTGGCGGTTCCCGAACCTAGAACCTTCGCGGTGCTGGTCCAAATCCAACAAGCCTTGTTGCACCATCCACCGATCGGACGCTGTGTCTTTACACCCTACCAGGTTCAATTGCTTAATTACCTGGCTGAGTATAACGAAAATTATTCCTGAGGAAACTACCCCATATACTAATTTTACAATC
>Ga0105045_10003797_pt1 | contig 13054 bp, 10 predicted proteins | sample MAT02_FD_78089 | JGI IMG/M metagenome (GOLD analysis project Ga0105045, IMG submission 78089) | Freshwater microbial communities from Lake Fryxell liftoff mats and glacier meltwater in Antarctica - MAT-02 (megahit assembly) | ecosystem: Environmental > Aquatic > Freshwater > Ice > Liftoff...
AAAACATTTCCGTTAGTATCAATTCCTATCCTATAGCATAGTCCATCAGCTGATTTTAAAATGACCCCTCGTTGATGATCCGAAATATAGATGTCACTGTCCTGAACTTCTACATTTTTATTGGTATTGCCATCGTTATCACAAGCATCACCGATGCCATCACCATCGCTGTCTGATTGATCTGCATTAGGGACATTCATACAATTATCGCAAATATCTCCTTTGCCGTCACCATCAATATCCGATTGGTCTGGATTATATTTTGTGTCACAATTATCTCGTGAAATTCTTTGGTCAAAATCTTGATCCGAACAATCTTCAGACAATAATTCAATGATGTCAGAACACTCGGGGCCATTATTTTCAATTGTGATAGAAGATTGAATTCTGCCAATGCGCTGTAATTCAGCTATAAAACAACAAGTGTTGACAAAGGGATTATTTTGTATGGAAACATTATTGAGGTACTTTAAATTGAACAATCCAGAAATATCAACCAAATTAGGATTGTCAATTATATTAAATTGTTGGTATATTCCAGAGAGACTTTGAAACCCAGTAATGCTCTCCAAATTTAAATTAGCAGTCATAGACAGATCCACTATTTTTTTAAGATCATTGTTTCCATTCAGACTTACTAGACCATTCATGTTCTCTATATTTAAGGTTTTGGCATGTTCTAAAACAGAAAAATCAATAGATGTAACATTAGGACAGAGGTAAATGAGAAAATTATTCATACTTGCCAAGTGGGTGATACCGTCGATGTTAGTCAAAAGCTGACAGCCTGAAATCACTGTACCTTGTAAAAAAGAAATAGTTGCAAGTTCATCAATGTCTGGAATCAACATTGGTCCTTCTATTCGGAGATCGTAGAGAGAATCAAGATTACTAAGCGCTGGTAGTTCATTTGTATTAGCACCTAAAACACGAAATTTATTAAGATAAGTTAAATTATTAAATCCACCCACGCTTGTGAGGTTAGCATTGCCAATTACTTGAATTTCCCCGCTAAATCGTGGTATTAAATTAAATGTATTTAAGTTGGACAGTGCGGTATTACCTGAAATTGCAATCGTGGACTCTTGAGTATTATCACCTACACTTACCACGTTGTCCATTTCAAGTGATGTTATCAAAGTATTATTACCAATGCCGATGCTTCCTCCCACATATTGTAATGCTGTCCATCCATTGATGGAAGTAGCACTGTAGTTGTAAGATACATACAAATTTCCACCCACTCTATTTAAATTTGGCAGTCCAATATCTGATGAAATATTGGTAAGTTGAATTAGAAGATTACCTTCAATATAAACTATATTAGAAAGCCCAGTTATATTGGTCACATTTGCAGTAACAGTCACATTGCCAAATATAGAATCACATCCATAGGTGGTTTGAAAGTCGTCAACTTGTTGTTGGGTAGTAATATAAACATCAGAACAGGAAATACCATACGTTCTGAATATTACGACTGAGATAAATGCTAAAAAAAATCTCATAATGGTGTATTTAGTTGGTTATCTCTCTAGTAGTGCAAAAATACTGAGAAAAGTTGCTTTCGTTAACAAAATATTATTCAGTCTATTGAGAACAGTAATTCTAACACTAAATTTAGGCAATATTTATTTCTAACAGACTGATTATCCAGCCAACTCATGGAGAAGGGTAGCAAAGGATTTGTGATCAAACAATTCGAAATTTAGGTCTTATTAATCGATTTGTGTCGACAAAATGTTATTTATTTGAATTAATAAAACCATTCGTAAATTAATAGGTTATGCTTGATTAGATAGAGCATTATTAGCCCTTAAAGCCGAAGTTAGGTCAAACAACAAAAATAAATGGATAGACAAAATATTATAAAAAGAAGTTTCAATATTTTATTGTCATCCAATGTAAAGGATCGTACAGAAAAGATTATCCTTATTATTGCTATATTTAGTTATATCATACATCTGCTATTAATTCTGCTTAATGTCCAAGGATTTATTGAATTAGAAGAGAAGTTTTTTAAAAATCCAATTGCAGCAATATATACACCCTTTTCTTTCATATTGCTTTATGAAGTCTACTTGTTGATTTATTTCTTACCAAAATCAATTACCGTATATATTGCGAAGCAATATGAAATAATAACCCTTATCGTGATAAGGAGAATTTTTAAGGATATTGCCTATGTCGAACTAACCTCAGATTGGTTTCAAGATAAAAATGATTTGCAGTTCACTTTTGATGTTATAACTTCATTAATTCTCTTTTTTCTCATATTCTTATTTTATCAAAATATTAAGAAGCAAGATTATGATCTAATTGAGAAATCTAACACAGAAGGATCAAATATTAGGAAATTCATACTCCTTAAGCAGTTTTTAGCTGTCCTTCTAGTGCCTATTTTATTAATTTTAGCCATTTATACCGTTATTCATTGGGGCTTCATTACTTTCATGGATTATGGAAATGGTATTATGGAATTCAAAAAGATAAATAATATATTTTTTGATGAATTTTTTACAATATTGATCATCGTTGATGTACTATTACTTCTTTTTTCCTTTTTTTACTCTGACAAATTTCACAAAATTATTAGAAACTCGGGATTTGTGATATCAACCATATTAATAAAAGTATCTTTCCTGTCTGATGGATTAGTTAATAATATGCTTATCATAGGCGCTGTTTTGTTCGGGTTTATTATTTTGTTAGTACATAATTTATACGAGAAAAATGAGATCATCAAATCAATCAAGGATGAAAATTGAAAATGACGACTTTTGTTTAACTTTCATTTTCAATTGCCTGAAGAGATTAGATGGTGTTCCATATAAATATTTGACACACAAATCTTGTTTTTGATTATCTTTGCTTTTTAAAATGAATAGTAAAGCCTGGAATAGTGCCAAAATAAAATGACATACCCAAGTTGTCGAGTGATATTAAAACCTTTGGTGTCCCTATTTTATAACATGAAACGGTTCTGAAGATTAGTTGAAATAATAACAAAACACATATTAATAAAAAATCAATAATTATGATTTCAAAGTTTCTAATAAAAAATATATCCATCGTAAATGAAGGGCAGTGTTTTATCAGCGACATTATGTTTTATGATAATGTCATTCAAAAGATTGGCATCATAGAAGTTGAACCTGACTTTTACGTAATTGACGGAACGGGCAAATATTTATTACCAGGAATTATTGATGGGCAAGTTCATTTTCGAGATCCAGGACTGACACACAAGGGCGACCTATATTCTGAAAGCAAAGCTGCCATTGCAGGCGGTGTCACTTCTTTTATCGATATGCCTAATACGATTCCGAATGTGTTGACGGTTCAAGGCCTTGCGGATAAGTACGAACTGGCTTCTCATAAATCATTGGCAAACTATTCTTTCTTTTTGGGTGTAAATGGTGATAATATTGATGAAGTGATCAATACAGATACTTCAAAGCTCATTGGTGTTTCTGATGATGGGTTATACTTTACCAAAAAAGGCAATTTGCTTGCAGATAATCCTGAAACAATGGAAAAACTATTTGCCAACTGCAAGTCCATTATTGCTATCCATTCAGAAAAAGAACAAATAGTAGAAGAGAATGAAAATATTTATAGAGAGAAGTATGGCGATAATGTACCTATCGAATATCACCCACTCATAAGAAGCGAAAAAGCTTGTTTTGAAGCTAGTAAGAGAGCTATCGAATTGGCAAATAAACACCATGCTAGATTGCATATTTTGCATTTGACCACCGAAGCTGAAACGCATTTGTTCCGAAACGATATTCCGTTACAAGAAAAAAATATTACTACTGAGGTATCTGTTCATCATCTTTGGTTTTCAGATAAAGATTATCATCGTTTAGGAAATTTGATAAAATGGAATCCTGCTATAAAAACAGAAAAGGACGCTCAAGGGCTACTAAAAGCTTTATTAGATGATAGGATTGATATCGTGACCACAGACCACGCGCCTCACACGCTCGAAGAAAAACAAAAACCTTATTTCCAATCCATGTCTGGAGCTCCATTGGTGCAACATTCGTTAAACTGTATGTTGGCGTTTTACAAACAAGGTCTTATTTCTTTAGAGAAAATTGTAGAGAAAATGTGCCATAATCCAGCCATTCTTTATCGTATCGAGAAAAGGGGATTTATCAGAGAAGGCTATTTTGCAGATTTAACAATCGTAGATCTTAACTCAAGTTGGACAGTAGCAAAAGACAATATATTATACAAATGTGCTTGGTCCCCACTAGAAGGAACGACCTTTACAACTAAAGTCTTAAACACCTTTGTAAATGGAAATATGGTATATGATAATGGTGTTTTTGATGAACGTGAGAAGGGACAAGCCTTAACAATTAAAACATAACGGTTTAGCTAGGTTATGTACTTTCACTATATGGTTGTGCGAAGTAAAAATAACACAATAAAAATGAATCATTTTTATATTCAACCTAAGTTGTTGCAATGGATTGAAGCCTTATTTTTATTGGTATTAGGGTTTATTCCAGCATTAGTAATTATTGAAATGGGTTACAGTCGACCTTTGATTTATCTGTAGTTTCTGTTTTACATACGTGATGAGAAAAATTCAAAGTGGGCTTTGAAAGCACCTCCCGTATTGACTCATTCACCTGCATAGGTACTAAGTGATGGATGTTCACGTCCTTTTTCGCTTGTCTCTGCCAATACAACAACTACTGAAGGCATGTATTGTAACAATGATTCTAAAACATTTTATTGACTTTAGAAAATAATTCCTATATTGCATTGGATGATTTGGTCTTAAAAAAAACACTTTTCCCAAAGGCAAGATTATTCAATCTATTACCAATAATTTTAATGGAACTATGGATGTAGGAACCGGCATCGGGACAAATATTTTATCTATTTCAGGATTAATGATTCCACCCAAGGGAGCAAATTGAGATAAAAGTAGTAATTATATTTATGCCCCTACCTGAGAAAAAGTAAAATTCCCACCATTAAAGATGAAATCTTTCAGGTGTTGTTTGATTATTTGATAAAATTTATCGAAATTTGTCTTTATTTTGTGGATGTATATTTTGTTTTTTGATAGCTAAAAAGTATAATAATTTATTGCTTTTCAATAAATTACGCATATATTATATTTGTATGTATATGATTTTAATATCATTTTTTAATTGCACCATAGGTTATCCATTAAATGTAATTTTGTGAGCAACATTTTATTATTAAATATACTTAATCCGAAGTTTTCAAAACAATTATTTATAAAAAATATTCATTAAAAAATTAAAGTTAATAGATAGTGAACGATCAGGAAATAAAAAATATCAGAATAAAGGATTATACTTACGATTTGCCGGAAGATAGGATTGCCAAGTATCCGTTGGAAGAGCGGGATTCGAGTAAACTATTAATTTATAGTGAAAGTAGCATTGCGGAAGATATCTACAGCAATATTGAAAAATATATTCCCGAAAATTCTCTATTGATTTTCAATGATACAAAAGTGATCCATGCAAGAATTTATTTTCAAGATCCAGTAGGTGGAAAAATTGAAATATTCTGTTTAGAACCTTCGGAAGAAAATGCTGATCCGATTTTACTAATGGCACAAAATAGTAGTGTTAAATGGAAATGTCTAGTAGGAAGAGCGAACAAATGGAAAGAAAAAATACTTAAACTACATTTAGATAAATTTACTATTACAGCAGAAATAATAGAAAGATCAGGTGATACTTTTGTAATAAATTTTAGTTGGGAGCCTGAAGACTTGTCTTTTGCGGAGATTCTTGAGCAGATAGGTGAAATGCCGATTCCCCCTTATCTCAAAAGACAAAGTGAAGAAATAGATATAGATAGGTATCAGACTGTATATGCTAAACAAAATGGTTCAGTTGCAGCACCGACAGCGGGTTTGCACTTTACGCAACGTATTTTTGATGCTTTAAATTTAAAAGGAATTAAAAATGATTATGTCACACTTCATGTTGGTGCAGGAACTTTCAAACCTGTAAAAAGTGAGACGATGCAAGATCATGAGATGCATTCAGAATGGATTGATGTTAGCGCTGAAACTATCGAAAATATTTTACATGTATTAAATAAAGTCGAGCCCAAAGGCAAAATAATTGCAGTTGGTACGACTTCGCTTAGAACTCTGGAGTCACTTTATTGGATGGGTGTAAAGGCGAAAAATAATTTAGATGCAAGGTTACGAGATTTGGAGATCAAACAATGGGATCCATATGAAATAAAAAATGACTTATCTTCAGTTGATGCGCTAAACTCATTATTGACCTGGATGAAACAAAATAAAAAGAAAAGGTTAGTTTGCAAAACTCAAGTAATTATCATTCCATCTTATAATTTAAAAATAGCTGATGCCCTTATTACAAATTTTCATCAACCTAATTCTACATTATTGCTATTGGTGGCAGCAGTCACTGGTTTAAACTGGAGGGAAATATATAATTACGCATTAGAAAATAATTTCAGGTTTCTTAGCTACGGTGATGGGAGTTTGCTTTTCAAAGAAAAAAAGTAAAGATATAGAATAAACATCCTATAATAAACATCATTTACGTCTATAAAATTAGTTGTAAGCCTTATTTCATGCCGTGCGATAAAAGCAGCATTTAATGAAAACACACTGAATGGATTTTTGTGGGTACTAATTATACTAAATCCTAAATTATCTTAGCATTATGAACGAGAATGTAAGATATATTTTGTAATCTACTGAGAGAATCTGTGAGTCAAGTATTTATAAAAGCTAAACAAAATACAAAAAATAATACCACATAATCTATTTTGTTTTTATATTTGTTCGTGGTAATGCAGTATTTTCGTTTTTAAAAGTTTGTAAAATCAATCCGAAAGATAAAATTAAAAGTGGATAAGATTTGAGTTGAATCATTGATAAAGCCAGTATTACAGACCAGATTTATGAAAGTCTCGTTTATCGCAGGCACACCACTATGATCTGCACGTTAGGCATAATCAATAAGGACAACACTAACTCGATACCATTGGACATTAAATAGATATCAAAAATGAGACAATGAAACGCAGAAATTTTATATTTACGACACTTGCAGCTATGTCTATGCTTGCATTTTCAAAAATAAAATCTATAGGTACTAACAGAACAGACAAAGGTTTTAAAGTTAATTCAGGTGATGCGCGTTTTGGCACTCACTACAAAATGAAAGGTGTCGCAGCAAACACATTGGACATAAAAATATCGGGTAGGGACACCGAAAACGATTTAGCAGTTTTTGAACAGACAGGTTTAACTTCTAAAGGTGGGCAGCCTTTGCACATTCATCCAAACCAAGACGAATGGTTTTATGTTATAGATGGAGAATATTTATTTCAAGTTTGGTGATGACAAATTTCAAATGAAAGAAGGTGACACTATTTTTCTTCCACGAAAAGTTCAACATGCTTTCGTTCAACTCACCGAAAAAGGGAAAATGATTGTTTCTTATCTTCCTGCAGGTAAAATGGAAGAGTTTTTTGCTGTTACTGACAAGTGGACATCACCACCAACTAAAGAAGCAATAGCAAAAGTATTTGCAGACCATGATATGCAAGTTGTTGGAGCACCATTAAAAGTTGAGTGATATTATGTTGTCACGACCTGATATCGAAAATCAAATTAATCATTTTGGAATGCCTTTCTTTTTATCATCGCTGAGCGTCACATAGATGACATATTTTGGTAAACTCTTGAACAGCACTTGTCCAAAATTGTTGGGTTAGTGTAAATACAAGCATTTGAGTATCTAAATAATATAAATTATGGAATCAGAAAAATATGATATCGTCATCATAGGGGCCGGACCTATTGGGCTAGCTTGTGGTATCGAAGCCCAAAAAGCAGGTTTTTCTTATGTCATCATCGAAAAAGGGTGTTTGGTCAATTCTATCTTCAACTACCCGCAAAATATGACTTTTTTTTCTACGTCTGACAAACTAGAAATCGGTGATGTGCCCTTTATCTCTCACCAACCCAAGCCCAATCGTCAGGAAGCACTCGAGTATTACCGCAGAGTGTGCAGCAGTTGGAAGCTGAATGTCCGACTGTACGAAAAAGTATCTGATGTACAACCAGAATCCACGGGTCATAAGATTATTACTGACAAAGCATCTTATCGCGCCACTTCATTGATTCTTGCTTTAGGGTTTTATGATCGTCCATATTTGTTAAACATTCCTGGTGAGTCACTTCTGAAGGTAAAACATTATTATGATGAACCACATCCATATTTTGGTCAACATATCGTGGTAGTTGGAGCCGCAAATTCTGCTGTCGATGCGGCTCTAGAAACTTGGCGAAAAGGTGCATTTGTGACTATGGTAATTAGAGAAAATGAAATACGACCATCTGTCAAGTATTGGTCACGACCCGATATTATCAATCGAATTGCGGATGGATCTATCAAAGCATATTTTAACTCCGCGCTAACCAATATAACTCAAAACGATGTAGAGATTCAGACGCTGGACGGAGCGATTACGCTAAAAAACGATTTTGTACTGGCCATGACAGGCTATCAGCCACCCTTCGAGTTTATGGAAGCAATGGGCATTTCATTTAATGATGATGAATATCGTACACCAATGTATGATGTAGATACCATGCAAAGCAATGTACCCAATTTATATTTAGCAGGTGTAGTGTGTGGAGGTTTAAAAACAAATAAATGGTTTATTGAGAATTCAAGGGTTCATGCTGAGTTGATCATAGGCCATTTGAAAAGTAAAAAATAGTTTCTGCAGTTATAAAGGGCCTAATCATAAACGCTTATATAATTGTTGCCATCAAAAAAAAATCCCTGCAAGCAAATTATTACTAACAGGGATTTTATATTTTGAATTGATCAAATTTTATTTACAATGCTGCTTTAGATACGAAGTTTTTGTTTACTTCCGCTACTATGGCTTCAGCTGACTTGACCATTTGGTCATTTGTTAATGTCGATACATTAAAAGCCAACATAAAAAGGTAGTCATTATTATGGTTCCAATAGAATTTACCTTGTTCAAATGAGTAAGCACCGACAGTATTCCCAGACTTGAATTTTTTGAATATGGAAGGATTGTCATTACCCATTAAAGTTTCTCCATCTGTCAACTTGGAAGAAACAAATTTAGAAATATATTCTGGATATTCGTCATACACAGGATTCGTCAAGATTTGGATTAAGATACCTGCATTGGGCGTATTGGGATCATTCCATTTGAAGAAACAAGATTTAGTTGTTAAATTACCAGGATCATCAGCTTCTTTTATGTCGACATATATTCCGGAGATGTTTAATATTTTTTGTATTTCTGGTTCACCTATCATCTCACACGCGGAAGGAATCGTAAGGTCTTTTGGGTCCTTTGCTTGAACCATTACTGGCTTCATGGTCATATCGGCAGGACTCACCGAATCATTGCTACTGTCATTTTTACAACCAAAGGTTGCAATCAAAAGTAGGATAAAAGCTACATTTCTCATATTATAATGTATTAGGGGTCAATGAATTTCTAATAATATCTATGTTTCAATGACCATGTGGTGAAAAGAATGACTAAATTTTGATGCAAAAGTAATAATAAATTAATGTTTAGTGTAATATGTATTAAAAAAATCATATTAATTTATAGCAAATACCAAATGTCTGAATTTTAGTTGAGATTCCAGTAAGCATCTGCAAGGATATCACTTTGCGTTAAATATACAAAACTACTTTATAGAACTTGCGCTATTTAGTTTGTCATTTTACGATTTTTACAATCATCATCACTAAAGTATATGCTATAAATGCAAGAGTACCTCCCGCAAGCCCTACTACAAATTCTCTAGCTAAACTAGGCCAAGTAGGAAATGCATGGTGTAAAAAATCAATGTAATGTACAAAAATCCCACCAGCTACCATTATTAGAGCAATAGTTCCTACCACAGAAAGAATCCTAATAATAACAGGCAGCAGTCTGATCAGGAAATTGCCAATATGAAGAAGCGTGGAACTTTTACCTTTTGATTTTGAAATCAACAATAATCCGAAATCATCCATTCGTACGATCATAGCCACTAGACCATATACACCTACAGTTGCTATCAATGCTACAACGGTTACTGTCATGATCTGAATTCCTAGCGTTTTGTCCAATACCGTTCCCAAGGCGATAATCACAATCTCTACAGATAATATAAAGTCGGTAGTGACGGCAGATTTTATCTTTTCTTTTTCTTTTGGATCAAGATCTTCTTCACCTGCAATTTCAACGGGTACTATTTCTGTTTCTACGGTCTTATCTGTTTTTTTATGAAATAAGTATTCATAAATCTTGTGTACACCCTCATAAGCGAGATAAAATCCACCCAAAATGAGGATATACTCAACCAGAATAGGTAAAAAATAACTCAAAACAAAGACTACTGGAAGGATGATAAGTTTATTGATAAATGATCCTTTAGTAATAGCCCACAACACAGGCAGTTCCCGAGAAGATACAAAACCTGTTGCTTTCTCTGCATTTACAGCTAGATCATCACCCAATATACCAGCTGTTTTCTTAGTAGCTATCTTACTCATCATCACTACATCGTCCATTAACGCAGCTACATCATCGAGTATCGCAAAAAATCCTGATGCCATATTTTAATTTTGGGTCAAAATTAACCGCTTTCTAGATAAAAGTATATTTTTGACAATATTTATTTCCTTTAAAAGAGTAAATTGTTTGAGTATTTGTCGAATTTAATTTTTAGAATAATTTAAAAATTAGGGAAAAAAATCTTAATTTTGTGCATTAGGACTAAAGAGATTAATACAATTTTGGTCGGTTTTTTTTATTAAACAGCTTATGCAATCCAAAATCTTAGTTTTATTTGCTCATCCATTGTACGAAAGATCATTGATCAATAAGAATTTATGCAAAGCTTATAAAAATGTGGAAGGTATCACTCTTCATGATTTATATGAAGCATACCCTGATTTTGAAATAGATACAAAATATGAAAAATCACTTTTGCTTAATCATGATATTATCATTTGGCATCATCCGTTTTATTGGTATAGTTGTCCACCATTGTTGAAGCAGTGGATAGATATTGTCTTGGAGTTTAAGTGGGCATATGGTCCGGAAGGAGTTGCGCTTCAGGGGAAATTTGTGATTCAGACCATCAGTGCAGGTGGTACACAGCTAGCTTATTCTTCTGAAGGAGGCAATAAATATCCCATCCGACAGTATCTTATACCATTTCAGCAAACTGCCAATCTGTGTAAGATGTCGTACTTGCCGCCTTTTGTAGTCTACGATTCCAATAGAGCTGATGAAGATCAAATAAAGGAAGTCCTTACACAGTACAAACAAGTGGTGGCTTGGTTGCAAAGCGATGATTTTAGAGATATCAGTGCAGACTACGAATTAATGAATGATTTTTTAACAGAAAAAAACTAATGTAGGGATGAGTAATGAATTTTTAATACAGGCACTAGTCTACATAGGTGCATCTATGGTGATGGTACCCATTGCCAAAAAAATTGGGTTGAGTTCGATAGTCGGTTACTTAATAGCAGGAATCATTATTGGTCCTTTTGTCTTACAGTTGGCAGGAGACAATGGAGAAGATATTATGCACGCATCTGAGTTTGGGGTAGTATTAATGTTGTTTCTGATAGGTCTTGAACTAGATCCACAGAAGTTTTGGGAAATGAGAAAAGCGATAGTAGGACTTGGCACGGCTCAAATGCTGCTTACAGGGATTATACTTTATATTGCGTTAATATTTTTTGTATCAACTTGGCAATCTGCCATAACAATAGCGCTAGCATTTGCTATGTCTTCTACTGCCATAGTTTTACAAACGCTCAAAGAGAAAGGTTTTAGCAAAATGGTATCGGGTCAGGCATCATTCGCTGTTTTATTGTTTCAGGATATTGCCATTATACCTATTTTGGCTATCTTACCATTTCTAGGTACTAAAGTGGATACGGCTGAGGGAAGTCCTGGACATTCATTTATCAATGACCAATCAGTAGGGTTACAAGTACTGTTGATTTTGGCTGCTGTGGGTGGAATTTTGGTAGCGGGTAGATATATGATTGTTCCTTTTTTGAGGTATATTTCGAAGACTGGACTTAGAGAACTCTTTACAGCATCGTCCATATTTTTGGTAGTAGGCGTGGCGGCACTGATGCAAGCTGTTGGTTTGAGTCCAGCACTAGGTACATTTTTGGCTGGCGTAGTATTGGCAAATTCAGAATTTCGTCATGAGTTAGAGAGCGATATCGAGCCATTCAAAGGCATGTTGCTCGGGCTGTTTTTTGTTAGTGTAGGTGTTACTATAGACTTCAATCAGGTTTTTAGTGCACCTGGAATGATATCAATGTTGGTAGCTTTGGTTTTGATCGTGAAATTTGTTGTTTTGTTTGGTATTGGCAAAGTTTTTAAAATGGAAAGTGATCAGAATTTTATCTTTTCTTTTGGTCTTTCGCAGGCAGGAGAGTTTGCTTTTGTCGTGTTAGGATTTGCTACTCAACTGCGTATATTGAATACTCAATTAAGTTCTACCATGATGGCCGTGGTTGCACTGACGATGGTAGCTACTCCATTTCTATTATTAATAAATGAAAAAATAATAGACCCATATTTTGGAGTTAAAAAAGAACCAAATGAGGGTATAAGTGACGTAATTAATGAAAAAAATAAAGTCATCATAGCGGGATTTGGGCATTTCGGTAGTACAGTAGGGAGATTACTGAGGGCCAATAAAGTGGATGCAACCATTCTAGACCATGATTCAGATAGGGTAGAGTTACTTCGCAAGATGGGATTTAAGGTTTATTATGGTGACGCTACCCGACATGATTTGTTGCATGCTGCGGGAGCTAGTGAAGCAGATATATTAATTGCTGCGATTGATTCACCGGAGATAAATCATCGTCTTTTGGAGACAGTGAAAAAACATTTCCCCAACCTCAAAGTCTTCTCTCGCGCACGAAACCGTAACGATGCTTATGAATTGATGGAAATGGGCATTTCTAATGTTTAT
>Ga0105045_10003799_pt1 | contig 13053 bp, 11 predicted proteins | sample MAT02_FD_78089 | JGI IMG/M metagenome (GOLD analysis project Ga0105045, IMG submission 78089) | Freshwater microbial communities from Lake Fryxell liftoff mats and glacier meltwater in Antarctica - MAT-02 (megahit assembly) | ecosystem: Environmental > Aquatic > Freshwater > Ice > Liftoff...
AACCGATAATGGGTTGTTTATAAGAACATGGCAGGATTTTACAGTCGCAGTCAGTTCCGAATCCTTTATTTTTGGAGCCACAAATTATATTTAATTTCGTTTTTGTCATTGCCCACCTCCCGCGGATGCTAAACAGTTACCTTGATTTTTAATCACTGCCATTTTACTTTTCACTAAACCAGTTGGGGTGAACAGAAAGGTGCTGGAGAATTTGCCCGATCCAATAAGTTGCCCGGCCACTCACTTCAACCCGATCATTGCCTGGCCAATGGCTTGTTGCAATTCGGCCGATGCCTCCGCGTGGGGCGCCCGCACGCCCGCTCCACACACCCCAAGTTGGGCAAGGGCACTTTTCAGCCCCACTGGGTTGCCCTCGGCGTACATCAGGTCATTGATTTCGGTGAACTTGAACAATCGCTGGGCCGCTTCGCCAAACTGGCCTTGGCCAGCCAGTTGGAGCATGGCCGAAAAATCTTGGGGGAAAGCATTGGCCAATACCGATATAGCTCCGCTCGCCCCAAACGACATCATGGGCAGGGCGAGCAGGTCATCACCCGAGATGAGCAAAAAGTCGCTGGGCATGGCCTTGGCGATCCGCATGGCTTGGGTCAAGTCGCCGCTGGCTTCCTTGATGCCAGCAATATTGGGGTGCTGGGCCAGGCGCAACGTCAAGGATGCACTCATATTTGATCCTGTTCGTCCGGGCACGTTATAAAGCAGGACGGGCAGGGGAGAGGCATCGGCCACCGCTATGTAGTGTCGGTAAATGCCTTCCGGCGAAGGTTTGTTGTAATAAGGCGAAACCGACAACACAGCGCAGCAGCCGGTCAAATCGATTTCTTGTAGTGTTTGCACCAATTGGGCCGTGTAGTTACCGCCCAATCCATACACCAACGGCAGTTGGCGAGGGTTGTGCTGCCGCACAAACGCGCAGATCGCTGCCTTCTCGCTAAGGCTGGTCGTTACGGGTTCGCCGGTGGTGCCATGCAAGACCCAATAGTCCACGTGCGGGCCGGTGTGCTCCAGTAGGCTGGCCAAGCCCGGATAATCAACTGCGCCGGAAGGTAAAAAAGGGGTGACAAGGGCCACGCCAGCGCCCCTAAGTTGGTGGTTGATCCGAATAGTCATGTAGGTCAGTTATAGGCAATGGCCCGGGTGTAGTATGATGCTTGGTCGATTAGCTTATCAACTCCTTCGCCAGGTTGCAAGGCCAGCATCAACTCGAACAAATGTTCTTTGCCGGGCTGATAGGGGCCGATCCTACATTTGGCCTTGCTCATCATCATGATGAGATCTTGCACTTCGGATTGGTCGGTGCTGATGCAGTATAGATAGTCAAAAGCTTTATTGACAAAATTGATGGCGGAATTGGATTGAAGCTCACCCCAATAGTCAATCTCATTTTCCATAAAAAAATCGTGGTCAAAAGAGTAGGCGATGTCGCGTTCCTTGCCAAAATAGGTCAAGGCCATTACTTGTTTGCCATCGCGTTGAAGATTGCGGATGAAATTGGCAATGTCCTTTTGTCGGGACTCTTCGTGCGTCACAAAAAAAACGCCCACTGTTTTGACATCCCCAAAATTTAGGGTGGCGCGTTTGGGCCGGGCTTTTCGGATAGCACCTTGAAGCTTACGGCGCAGAAAATATTGTTTAATAACGCTAATCAACGTACCAGCATTTTAGGGAAATGAAAGTAGGGGCCAAGTTTGACCACGCTGTGAGCCAATGGTGGCCCATCCACCGGGCAACTGCAAAAGTGGTATTTTGCTCGGAATAATCCAAGCCAGTTAGGCTTATTTGTCCTCTTGACAAACAATTGGCCAAGGCAAGTGGTTTGAGCAATACCACTATTTAGTGCCAGCTTTTAGTTGTCCATAATCAAGAAAAATATATGTTTGGCTTATTTTCCAAGAAGAACGACCCAGCCACCGAGGTCGAGAAGTTGAACCAGCAATATGCAAAGCTATTGACCGAGGCCCGTGATCTCCAGCGCAAGGGCGATATCAAAGGTTTTGCGGTCAAAACGGCTGAAGCCGAGGAAGTGATGACCAAGATATTGGAGCTCAAGGGAGCCTAGCTTTTTCTCGATTATCAACCAATCATTTTTGGGTTATTTATACGGACGGCACGATTTTTTCGTTTTATACATTGTTACTAACCCACATGGTATGAAGTCCGGTCACTTAAAATTTGGCAACCAATCTTTTGTATTGGAAGACGCAGTCATTTACGGCATTTTCGAGAAATACGGGCAGATGTCCTGGTACATCGAGCTGTTCCCCGAAGGTGAAGAGAACTACATGATTTTCAATGCGTTATTATTTGAAAATATCATCAATCCGAAAGGGCTGAACCAAGTTCAGGTGCAAGTGCGCAACAAGCAGGTAGAGTTGCATGAGCACAAGGTAATGGTCAATGACGAGGAATACACCCTCCAGCGGCTACAGCTTTCCTTTGGCAATTGGGATCAGGCTATTGGAACCATCAGTGTGCAGGGCGAGGGCAAGATAGAGCGTTATTATTCCAACAAATCACTTGATTGTAGTTTTGAAGCGGTTTGTTCATTCGATGGTATTCGTCTGTTTGACACAAATGAAGAAGAAGTGGACAGCTTTATCGTCAATTTGCTCAAGACCGACCGAGAAGCGCTCAACCTCCGTTTTGAAGAAGCGCCCATGGGCCTGGAATGCGTGATTGATGGCCAATTTTAAGCCAGCCAATTGCTAATCGTTCGCTTTGCCGTTTTCTTGAAAAATTTGGCGACATTTTAGCAGACAATACATTGCCGCAAGATTCGCGAGTAATAGCTTTTTGCAGTCGGTAGCAGTAAATATCTTGAATACAATCAAAACCGGTTTATGGCTAGCTAAATGAACAAATCCTTGAGTATCAAGGTAATCAACTGTTTTCAATTTCAGCGTAAATTCCTAAACGCTTGGTCTTGATTCAAGCGATCTAACACTGGCAAAGCATCAATCCACTGGGTCATGAAAGATTTTGCCGATTTATTTGCTGATTTAGATACTACCAACAAGACCAATACCAAGTTGGGTATCCTGAAAAACTACCTGACCAAAGCCAATGATGGGGACAAACTGTGGCTCTTGGCCCTGTTCACCCATAAGCGGCCCCGCCGACAAATAAACACCACCCTATTGCGCAGTTGGGCGGCCGAGATGGCCAATATTCCCGACTGGATTTTTGAAGAAAGTTACCATACTGTTGGCGATTTGGCCGAGACCATCGCGCTGGTCTTGCCGTTGCCCAACCGGACAGAAGCCAAGACTTTGAGCGAATGGATCGCGTTCTTGCAGGCACTCGGGCCGATGGGCGAAGCAGAAAAAAAGGCCCAGATCATTTGGGCACTCCAGGGATTGACCACTACCGAGCGGTTTGTGTTTATCAAGTTGATAACGGGCGGCTTCCGAATTGGGCTCTCGCAGCAGCTCGTCACCCGGGCGGTGGCCGAGGTTTGCGGCATTGACAAAGAGATAGTGGCCCACCGGCTCATGGGCCATTGGCAACCGGGGGAAGTCACCTTCCAGCAATTGATCATGGATCATCCCACCGGATCGGATTCTCTAGCAGACGGACTAGCCCAGCAATCACACCGATCAAAGCCGTATCCTTTTTGTTTGGCCCACCCACTGGACGAAGCTAAGCTGGAAGAACTGGGCGACTGCACCGGGTGGCAGGCCGAATGGAAGTGGGATGGTATCCGGGCCCAAGTGATCGTGCGCCAAGGCGAAATTTTTATCTGGACCCGGGGCGAGGAACTGGTCACGGACAAGTATCCCGAATTGGCCGCGCTAGCCAGTGCAGTGCCGGCCCCAGCCCAAGGCTTGGTACTGGATGGCGAGCTGCTGGCTTGGCAAAACGGGCAACCGCTGCCCTTTGCTGAACTGCAAAAACGAATTGGGCGCAAAACCATCACCAAAAAAATCCTCCAAGAAGTACCGGTGGCCTTGGTGGTTTATGATCTGTTGGAATATGCTGGGGCCGACTGGCGCAGCCGTCCGCTGGCTGAGCGGCGGGTGCAGCTGGAGCAACTGGTGGCTGCCCTGCCCGTTCCCGGCTTGGTTTCCCTTTCGCCCAGTCTGGTCGCCACTTCTTGGGCTGAATTGGGCCGTATCAGGACCTTGGCCCGGGAACAACTGGCCGAGGGGCTGATGCTCAAAAAATTATCTTCCCCTTACCAGACCGGGCGGGTGCGGGGGCATTGGTGGAAGTGGAAAGTGCAGCCACTTTCGGTGGACGGAGTGCTGATCTACGCCCAAAAAGGGCATGGCCGCCGGGCTACCCTCTACACCGATTACACTTTTGGGGTTTGGGACGGGGATAAACTCGTCACTTTTGCCAAAGCGTATTCGGGCTTGACCGATGCTGAAATCAAACAAGTGGATGCTTTTGTGAAAAAAAACACGGTTGAAAAGTTTGGGCCAGTGCGCACAGTTGCCCCCGAACTGGTATTTGAGATTGGTTTTGAGGGCATCCAGCGCTCCAACCGCCACAAGTCCGGGGTGGCGCTCCGTTTCCCGCGCATCCTTCGCTGGCGGCATGATAAACCAGCCGCCGAAGCCGACACCGTGGCCCAATTATTGGCCCTCACGCAATGATGATGGGCAATTTAAGGGGTGGTTGGTTTACCCTGCGCATGTCCAAGGCCAAACCGTACCAACCTGAGACTGCACGATAGGGGCCAAGCGGATCATTTTTTTCCTATCTTCCAAAATCTGCTATAATTTTACACCCTAAAGTGAGTGTACCCAACATGGAAAACGAAATTATATCAGCCAATTTACCCCGCATCGGGATTACGATGGGCGATTTTAATGGCATTGGCCCCGAAGTGATTCTCAAAACTTTGCAGGACAACCGAATCAACCGACTCTGCGTGCCTATCATCTACGGCTCGTCCAAAATTTTGGCCAAATATAAAAAGCTATTAAACATTGAGCAGTTTCAATACCATCAGGTTGTGGATGATTATCGTTTCAACGACCGCCGGGTTAACGTGGTCAATTGTTGGGAGGATAACTACGAGATTTCGCCCGGCAAATCGCTTCCTGAAGCAGGGAGATCGGCCTTTCTGGCCTTGGCCAAGTCGTCAGCGGATCTAAAAGCTGGGTTGATCCATGCCGTAGTGACTGCTCCCATCAATAAGTTCAATATTCAAAGTGACGATTTTCCCTATCCCGGTCATACCGAATACTACGCGGCGCAATTTGGCAAAGCGGGGAGCCTCATGCTACTGGTTGCAGAAAATTTGCGCATTGGGACAGTAACCGGCCACTTGCCCTTGATCCAAGTACCGGCTGCACTGACCCGCGAACTGATCAGCAACAAACTGGACATGCTGCTGCACTCGCTCCGCGAGGATTTTGGGCTCAAAAAACCCCGGATAGCTGTGTTGGGCCTCAATCCTCACGCGGGCGAGGACGGGCTATTGGGCGACGAGGAACTGGCCATTATTGCCCCAGTCGTTAACCAATACAAGGAAAAAGGGCACTTGGTTTTTGGGCCCTTTCCGGCCGACGGCTTCTTTGGGATGCACACGTACCAAAAGTTCGATGCTGTGTTGGCCATGTATCATGATCAAGGACTGATCCCGTTCAAGATGTTGGGGTTTGAGACGGGGGTGAACTTCACCGCTGGCTTGTCGGTGGTGCGCACCTCGCCCGATCACGGCACAGCCTACGATATTGCCGGCACTGGGGTCGCCGATGAAAGTTCGTTCTGTTCAGCCCTGTTCTTGGCCTTGGATGTGCTCAAAAACCGGGCGCTATATGCCGAACAACGGCCCAAGCGCGAAGGGAAACCCATTGTTGAACTCAAGCCGGTTGCGGGCGAGCACGAGCTGAGGAAGCTCCAATAACCCAAAACGATCACTTTCGTGGCCAGCACGGCTTCCTGCCAAAGTGTGGTTGGGCCCGGTGGTTCAGCACCAACAACTTTTGCTTTGGGAGTTATCCAATGCACAATGATGAGAATCTATTATTATGGTCAGGTTGATTTTTTGTCATTATTTTTGGTTGCTTGGCGGGGCCATCGGGGCGTTGCTGCCCTCCCAAGCTATGGCGCAGGCCCGTCTGTTGGGAACCGGGGCCCGGGCAACCGGCCTGTCCAACTCGACGGTGACAGTAGGCGATGCCTGGGCCATCTTCAACAATGTGGGCGCATTGGCTTGGCAGCGGGAAGCTGCCCTGCTCTTTGCCTACGAAAACCGCTTCACCATCACAGGGCTTCATTCGGTGCAATCAGCAGTGGTGCAGCCCTTCGAATGGGGCGGCACTGGGGGCGTTTCCCTATTTCGTTTTGGCGATGCCCTGTTCAATGAAACCGTGGCCGGCTTGGCGTTGGGCCACCACATCGGCAATTATGCGGTCGGGGTGCGGATCAACTACGTCCAACTCTCGTTGCAAGGCTTGGGCACACGCAGCCGGCTGGCCCTCGAGTTCGGCGGCTCCGCTCAACTGACTTCTAAGTTATGGCTGGGGGCGCACATTTATAATTTTAACCAAGCCAAGATCGCTGATTTTCAGGACGAGCGCATACCCACCCTGATGAAGGCTGGCCTATCGTACCGGCCGGACAAAAGGCTGATGATCAACGCTGAAGTAGCTCAGGATCTTGGTTTTCCCACCCAGATCAGGGCCGGGGCCGAATACCACTTGCTGGAGAAACTGGCCCTGCGGACAGGCATTTCCAACCAACCCTACACCCAGTCCTTTGGCGTTGGGTGGTCATTGTGGGCTTGGCAAGTGGACTATGCCCTGAGCACTCACCCCCAACTGTTGCCCTCGCACCATATTTCACTGGTTTATCGGTTTCGCAAGGGGATCAAAAATAAAAAACGCACAAAAGCGGATGCAGAGCAGTAAATTTGGGAACACATTACAAAAATGCCCTTTTTTTCCATTGTCATACCCGCCTACAACCGGGCAAAGTTGATAGTACCGGTGATCCAATCGGTATTGGCTCAGACGTTCAATGATTATGAACTTTTGATCATTGATGATGGCAGCACGGACGAAACCCACTATGCGATCGACTTTAACTTTGGTTCCCATCCCCAGGTGATTTATTACAAGAAAAAAAATGAGGAGCGTTCAGTGGCCCGCAACACCGGCCACCAACTGGCCCAAGGACGGTACGTAGTTTTCCACGACTCGGACGATCTGATGCTCCCCAATCACTTGGCCGAGTTGGGCAAAAAAATTGAACAATATCCCGCGTGCAATTTCTTTGCGACCAAGTTTGCTACCCAACGCCGGGAAAAGCTGGTGCCCTCAGATATTGAGGCACTGCCCGAGGGGTTGTACGACTACCATTTCTTGTTGACCGGCAATCCCTTGGCGGCCTTTGTGTGCGTAAAAAAAGACAATCCCCATTGGTTGCCCTTCCCGCCTGAGTTCAATATGTGCGAGGATTGGATCTTTCATTTTTGCAATTATTTTCGGGACCAAATTTACCTTATCGACCAGACCACGATCGTACTGCACGATCACCCAGCGCGGAGCATGGCCGACAACCAACATGCCATACGAGGGCGGCTGGCGGCAATGCACTATCTGGCAGCACGGCTGGCCCTGCCCAACGACGAACTGCGCCAACTCCGGGGCCATTCGCACCGTTTCTGTGCCATCCACAGCTATCTGGACGGGAAGAAAGTGCAGGCCATTGGCCATTGGTGGCAGAGTGTGGCCAACCTTGGCCTCCGGCCCGAGCTTGGGATTTTATTGGCCAAGATAATGGTTGGCAAAGATTTAATCACGTGGGGAAAAAGGTGGCGGCCCGCTGCGATTAATGAAAACAATGGCAATATCCCAACCCAATAATCGTTTATTCATTAATTTTGTAACTTAGGTATCAGTCAAAATTGTCAAGCGTACTTTTAACTTTAACACCACGATGAGATCTCTGTTTTTGTTTTTATTGGCAGTATTGCCGCTCTCAGTTTTTGGTCAAGTGACCTATGACGCGGCAACCAATACCTACACCGTCACTTCACGTGTGGGTGATGGGATAGTTTTTGACGGCCAAAGGCAGCGTCCGGTCGTAGGTCCGGGGGCGAAGATCATCATATTGCCCCGCGCCATTCCTTATGAATGGATCGGGTTGAGCAATTTGGTTGGCACCACCAACAACCCGATCAGGATCACTAATGGCCGGACTGGTGTTGTACGTATCAAGAATGATTCTTTTGTAATTTTTGGCAACTCGAGAAACGTAGTCGTCAGGGGAGATTTTGATGGGACGGTGCCTCCAGTTATCACAGCGAGAGATACAGTCAGGTATGGTTTCATTGTGGATCACAGCAGCCTCTATCTCCCTGCTATCCGAAATGCCAGGACTTCCGGCCGCGAGCCCCGCCCTGGTCTAACACGGGCGGGTATCGGCGTGACCGATGCTAGCCAAAATGTATCCTTCTCCCAGTTTGGCCTTTACAACATCACGGGATGGGGTTTCTGGATGAACAATATTTCGGCCAACTATGGCCGGGTGGTGTTCACTCACAGCAAGATTACCGGAGCTTTTTTGGAGGGAGTTTATTTGGGCAATACTAACCCTAGCGCGACTGCCAGCTTGGACAGTGCCAGGTTTGAGGATTTGATCATCGAGAACACTTGGAACAATGCCCTTCAAGTATCCCGAGCAGTTACAAACGCCCCAGTAGTGATTCGTCGCTGTGCTTTTAAAAATATTTCCGTCAACCAAGATGAGCCTGGGCAAACGGGTGGGGTCAGTTTTGGCCAAGGGGCGATTATTTTGGTGGAGAACAATACTTTCCAAAACGTGAATGGCAACTGGGCCACTGTTTTGTGCCGGGCTGGCATTATTCGCAACAACCTGGTGACAGCCAGCGATGGCGTTTATTGGAACAACAAATCGGGAGAAACGACCGGCCGGTTGACCGTATCAAACAACACGCTGATTACAGTACCTGCTATACCTTTCCCTGGTTTTGGGGCCAATAGTTTTAATGCCGCTTCGTCTTTCCAAGCTGATATTTCCGCTCCAGGGCAAGCGGTCTTCACGGGCAACATTGTAATAAACTCCAGCCCTGGTGGCCGGATGGTGAGCCAAGGGCCCACCATGAGCCAGTCGAATAATTATTACGCAACCCGAATCACTCCCGAAGCGGGTTTCAGCCTGCCCAGCGGTGCCATTACCCTGCCCGCCAATGCGATCGGCAAGCCCTCTTTTTCCGGAGATTTTCGGATCAAGGCCAGTCATAGCAATGCAACCCGGGGCCTCAATTTTTTCCTGCTCCGCTGGCCTCTACTCACTAACGCGCTTGATACTGAGCCGCCAACAGTGCCTATCGGCCTTACTGGTGTGCCGGGCAATAATAATATGCTACTGCGCTGGTCGGCCAGTACCGATAATGTGAGGGTAACCAAGTATCTGGCTTACATAGCTGGCGAATTGGTTGACAGTGTTGACTCCCCGGTATTGACTAAAAATATTATTGGTCTATTGCCCGCCACCAGCTATCCTTTTTCGGTACGGGCCAAAGATGCTGCCGGTAATATTAGTCCGCCCATTAGCAAAGATTTTACAGTGCACAGTATTGGGCCAACTGTTCCCGGGCCGTTGGTAGCTGGCACAATCGAGCAAACATCGGTTAATCTGACCATTTCATCGCCCAGCAGCCCGACCAACGGGGTCGCTTTGCAAGGCTACGTCGTTTTTCGGGACAATATCGCCATTCTGAACGTCAATGCCCAAACGCTTACTTTTGCCGCAACCGGCCTAACGCCCAACACCAGTTATGCTTTTACCGTACGAGCAAGGGACATAAATGGTAACTTGAGCATTTCTTCATCGCCTTTGGTAGTGCAGACAAAACCCTAGATTGTTTTTCTTTTGGTGGCAGGGCACTATATTTGGGCCATAAACCTAAAGCAAGCAAATCATGCAAAATTTCACGCGCATTATCTGGATTGCCGGATTCCTACTCACTTTTGTGGCTGTCTATTATGCTTCCTCGACCGGTTTTGGGCTTTCGGGCCTCACCGACAAGGGGATAAAAGAAGGTTCCCGCGATGGTGGCGGCTATTTTGCTGGCAGCCGCAGTGTGCGGGGGGGCGGGTCGCGCTATGGCAAATAGCGGGTTGATTAGAAATCGGACATTAAGTTGAAATAAAACCCCCGATCTCCTTCTCGGTTGAATGAATATTCAAAACGGAACACGGAGGTGTTATACAGCACCAAGTCCAGTCCGATCCCCGTGCCCACCAAGGCCCGGTTGGTGAGCCGTCGGTTTTCGGGCGTTACAATCGGGTTGGCCACATACCCCGCATCGGCGTACCCTTTGAGGTAAATGGCGATGGGCATCACCCTAAATTGCTCCATTTTGATCCATTCATTGTGCAAATTGTGGGAAACCAGCCGAAAGCGGAGAGTGTTTTTCACCACCCCCCAACGTTGCCCATCGATCACGTACAGGTCATACCCACGCGGGAACTGCGACTGGTAGCCGAATGTCCGCATTTCGGTGAAAGGTTGTTGCTCCGGGAACGAAACATATCCCCGAAAACTGGCGGAATAGTAGAACAGGTTGTTCAGTTTGAAGAACTTGGCATATAACCCACTGATTGACAACTGGTTGATGTCATCAAAATCGCCCAATCCCTTTTGGTTGACAGTGAGCCGGAGCAACATCCCCTTGAGCGGATAGGCTGCCATGTCCCGGATGTCGCGGTTGAAGGTATAAACCAGTTCGGAGTATCGCAACCGGGAGCGCCCTTCCAAAAAGTAGTTTTGGTTCAATTTGACAATAGTATCCGCCACCGCCTGTTGGTGGTACCGCAAGTCCAAGAAATGGGTATTGTAAAACTGGCTGCGTTTGAAAACGCCCACCTCAGCCGTAAACCGTTCGCGGAGTACTTGGTCAATGCGCAAAAAGTTGAGTTTGTTGTTTTCCGTCCGATAGGGCAAATTTTTGTTGTTGTCATAAAACACCCGGAAATTCAGCCCAACAGTCTGGCGGCGGTCAATGTAGGGAATGTTGTATTCAAACTCGATCTTGCGGGTAAAGCCCAGTTGGAGGGTAAGGCGCAGATCTTCGTTGCGCCCCCGGAAGTTTTGCTGGGTAAAGCGGATGCCATAGACCAACCGATCCAAATCGCGGCCCCGCTGTTGCCACCATTCATTAAAGTTGCGGTCGGCCAGTTCCAGGATCGGGACAGGGTAAGTGTACCATTTCTCGACCACGCTGACAATGAGCTCAATTGTATCGCCCTGCACCGGGAAATGGAACACCTCGGCCAATACGAAGAGGTTAGTGTTGAAAATTTTGCTGGCCTCGCGCTGAAGCTCAAGGATGATCCCCTGTTTGGCAATCCGACTGCCGGGCTTGTGCTTCAACTCCCGGAGAATGATCCGGTCAATAGTTTTGTGGTTGCACTCAAGGTGGACATCCCGGATATAAAAACTGTCGGTACTTGTTAGAAGGGCATCGGGTTGGGCAGCCATTGCTTGGTGGGCAGGTGGCGTATCTACGGTTTGGGCACCTAGAGGGAGGGAAAAAAGAATATTTTGGCCAATTAAACAAATGAGGAACGCCCCTTTTGTCTTTTTGAAAAGCAAAGACAAAGATCTAATGGCAAGGTGTTCTGTGTGGAATAAATGGTTCATTAATTAAGCCGCCGACATTTCTACTAACAAGGTTACACCAAAATGGCCAGACTGCATGGGCACTTTGACAAACCTTAACAGCTTTTAACCGGATTTTAGAAATCGGTTATTCGGAAAAAAGCAAGAAGTAGGAACCACCAAGCGATGGTCCCCACTTTTTGTCGTTTAACTCAAAATGGCCTAGTTCTCGATCCAGAGCCGGGCAGTGATCACCTCGCCGTTCATCACAATCTTGACCAAGTAGAGGCCGCTGCGCGTGATCGATGCTTTGGCGCGGGCCATGCCTTTGGTGGCATTGGTGCTGAACCGTTGGACCAGCGCGCCGGTGGCATCGGAGATAAAGATCTCGGCTTGGCCGGAGCGTTGCTCATTCAGGGCGATGAACAAATCATCGCCAAAACTGTAGAGGCGTGCCCCAGTAGTGGCTGATTGTCCCACCACTTCAGTTGCAGAGCGGAGATAGAACCGGTTGGGGTGATTGCCCGCCTGAAGTGGCAGGGCATGGCCCCGGTTTGGCTCCAAATAATAGAACTCGCCAGTGTTGCGATCCTCGAGGAACATCCGTTCGGTTGTTAACCCACCGACCAATGGCTCAGCGCTGAAAGTATGGGAACCTGCCTGTTCAATGGCCACGGTCAAAGGGACCACCAAGCTCTGCCCATCGTTTGGCAAGGCAAGGATTTGGTAACGACCGTTTTCGTGGGAACCCGCTAGCCGTGGCCCATTGGGGCGATCCAGTTTAGCAGCATCGGCCCCTTGATCAAAGCTGTCGGTAAAGCCCGCACTGCGCGTAAGCTGGAACAGGTCTTTGGCCCCATTGGCCCCGGTCAGGCTCAAGAGCAGGTGGCTTGCCTCGCTGCCCTCGGAGCGGAACAAAGAGGTATTGCCCACTACGCCCAAGCGGTGCAGGTTGCGGAAGCTCAGGTTGCCGGTACCAACCGCCGTGCGCAAGACAAAGAAGCCTTGGCCCACGCTAATATGGTTGATCAAGCTGTTTGAACCGGTACGGCCGGGATCGGCGAGCGAAGTAGCGTTAATAGCCACATAAGCCCCGCCACCACTGCCCAAACGGTCATCCCGCCAAACATAGGCTGAACCAGCAAAACCACTGTTGGCCGCATCCTCGAGCAGGCCAGTGCTACCCCCGGCCCCGTCACTGATCAGCAGCGGCGAAGGGTAGGGGTTGCCCATCAAGTTGAAGCCCAAAAAGCTGGCGTTGGTTAGCGTCCGAGAAGTACTGACGTTGATATTGCCATTATTGGGGGAGCCTTGGAAGGTAATGGCCCCACCGTTGATAGCCGAGTAGCCTACGCCAGCCCGCAGGGAGGAGCCGGCCAAATTGATGCCTGAGGTCATGCCCTGCCATTGGTTGGTGGCCTCATTGTAAGAGAAGCGGAAATCGCCCAATGT
>Ga0105045_10003800_pt1 | contig 13052 bp, 10 predicted proteins | sample MAT02_FD_78089 | JGI IMG/M metagenome (GOLD analysis project Ga0105045, IMG submission 78089) | Freshwater microbial communities from Lake Fryxell liftoff mats and glacier meltwater in Antarctica - MAT-02 (megahit assembly) | ecosystem: Environmental > Aquatic > Freshwater > Ice > Liftoff...
ACATTTTCGTGAATAATTTGACAGCCGAGTTCTTTTGTCCTTTCGGCTAAATAAAAGTCTAAGGAATAACGACTTATACCAAATCCACCCAATGGTAAATTACCAGAAATCTGTTTTCCTGAACCAATTGAAAGGGTTGTTTTATGAATTTTTGTGGGATGAAGGGATTCGATATCAATAGCCAACGTTCTAAAATACGGTAACACTTCATTCGAAATAAATTCGCCACACACTTTATGTTTCGGATAGTCATTTTTTTCAAACAAAACAACTTGATATCCTTTTTGAGACAAGTCGATGGCTGCTGATAGACCAGCTAAACCGCCGCCAATGATTGCAATTTGTTTATAATTTGAATTCTCTTTCAATGGGTTTTCAATTTTTATAAAGATACAAAAGCTAACGAATAAATAGTAATTTAAACGTTAGCTTGTATTTTTTTTAATGAAAGGCTAAGTTAAAGCTTTCCTTCTTTAATTTCTTCCACAATTTCAGGATTTAATAAGGTAGAAATATCGCCGAAATTACTAAAATCACCTTCTGCTATTTTTCTCAAAATACGACGCATAATTTTACCAGAACGAGTTTTAGGCAAACCGCTTACAAATTGAATTTTATCTAGTTTGGCAATAGGTCCGATTTGGTCTGAAATCGACTGATTAATCTCTTTACGTAAGTTTTCTTTATCTCGAGTCGCACCTGCTTCTTTTAATATTACAAAACCATAAAGTGCATTTCCTTTGACATCATGAGGGAAACCAACAATGGCACTTTCTGCAACTGCTGGATGTTCATTAATTGCGTCTTCAATTGGAGCAGTACCTAAATTATGTCCAGAAACAATAATCACATCATCTACTCGACCCGTAATTCTGTAATAGCCTACTTCATCGCGTAAAGCTCCATCGCCAGTGAAATATTTTCCTGGAAAAGCAGTAAAATAAGTGTCTTTAAAGCGTTGATGATCGCCCCATATTGTTCGAGCCATTGCTGGCCAAGGGAATTTAATACACAAACTTCCGGTGACTTGATTGCCTTCAATTTCATTGCGAAGTTCATCCATCAAAACGGGTTGAATTCCTGGTAATGGTAACGAAGCATAGGTTGGTTTTGTTGGCGTAACAAATGGAATGGGAGAAATCATTATTCCACCCGTTTCGGTTTGCCACCACGTGTCTACTAAAGGACAGCGTTTTCCGCCAACGTGATCGTTATACCAATGCCAAGCTTCTTCATTAATAGGCTCGCCAACAGAGCCGATGACTTTTAAAGAACTTAAAGGAAATCGTTGAACGTAATCGATGCTTTCTTTGGCCAATGCACGAATGGCTGTTGGTGCGGTGTAAAATTGAGTGATTTTATGTTTCTCAATCACTTCCCAAAACCGACTATAATCTGGATAGGAAGGAACACCTTCAAAAATGACAGTTGTTGCACCGTTGAGTAAAGGTCCGTATAAAATATACGAATGACCCGTTATCCAACCTATATCAGCCGTGCACCAAAACACATCATTCTCTTCATAATTAAATACATTTTTAAACGTATAGGCTGTATAAACCATGTAACCAGCGGTGGTATGCAACATTCCCTTTGGTTTTCCGGTGGAGCCAGATGTATATAAAATAAACAAAGGATCTTCTGAATCCATAATTTCAGCAACGTTGGTAGACAGTGCATCATCTAAAAGCGGTTGTAACCAACGGTCGCGACCTTCTTTCATACTAACTTTTTCGTTAGTTCTTTTGGCAACTAAAACGGTTTCTACACAAGGTGATTTTTCTAAGGCTTCATCAATAATTCCCTTTAAATCAATTGTTTTATTTCCTCTGAATCCGCCATCAGAAGTAATGACCATTTTACATTCGCTGTCATTAATTCGCGTAGAAACGGCGGAAGCTGAAAAACCAGCAAATACAACTGAATGTACAGCACCAATTCGAGCACAAGCTAAAACAGAAACTGCTAATTCAGGAATCATAGGCAAGTAAATACAAACGCGATCTCCTTTTTTAATGCCTTGATCTCGAAGCACATTTGCCATTTTAGCTACACGAACATATAATTCATTATAGGTTATATGTTGAGCTGCTTCACTTGGGTCATTGGGTTCAAAAATAATGGCTGTTTTTTCTCCTCTTTTAGATAAATGACGGTCAATACAATTTTTTGTAATATTGACTTTAGCTTCTAAAAACCATTTAAATTTAGCTTCCTGCATGTCGAATTCGAATACTTTGTCCCATTTTTGATACCAAGTAAAATTTTCATCGGCGATGCGATCCCAAAACTTCCGGGGTTCTCTTACCGATTTTTTGTACATTTTAAAATAATTCTCGAGGTCGTGTATTTTGTAGTAGCTCATAGTCTATTGATTTTATTCTAATTTAGTGATGTAAAAATAACGATTCTATTGTTTTGTTCCTCTGTATGTTTGCTAAAAAGATATAGTTACCAATTAATTCAAAAATTTATTTACTTTTTGAGTGGTAATAGTGTTCGCTTGTTTCTTGAATTTCAGCTATAATTTGTTCATCATCAATAGTTGAAGGAATTTGAAAATCTTCTTTATCGACGATAGAACGCAATAATTTTCGGAGAATTTTTCCAGATCGAGTTTTTGGTAATCGTTGCACAACCATTACATTTCGCAGACAGGCCACCGCTCCAATTTTTTCTCGAATTAAATGCACAATTTCATACTCCAATTGAAAATGCTCCATTTCTGTCTCTGTTTTTGTGACTACCATAGCAAGTGGAATTTGGCCTCGAAGTTCATCATGAACTCCAATTACAGCACATTCAGCCACAGCAGGATGCGATGCTACAATTTCTTCCATCTCTGCGGTTGATAGACGATGTCCCGCCACATTTATAACATCATCAACCCTTCCGCTGATATAAATATAACCTTCTTCATCTTTAAAACCACCATCGCCAGAAAAATAATAACCGGGAAATTTAGTGAGATAACCTGCTTTAAAACGCTCATGGTCATTCCATAAATCGAGCATTGTTCCAGGAGGCAAAGGCAATTTGATTACAACATAGCCTTCTTCATTTGCTTGAACTTCTTCACCCTTTTCATTAAAAATTTGAATGTCATAACCAGTTACTGCTTTTCCTGTGGATCCTGCTTTGATAGGTAAAAACTCAATGCCCATCATAATAGAAATCATTGGCCAACCCGATTCTGTTTGCCACCAATGGTCAATTGCGGGAACTGGAATATGCTGGTTGTACCATTCTAAGGTAGCAAGATCGCAACGTTCGCCCGCTAAAAATTGAGTTCGCAAACTTGATAAGTCATATTTTTTTATAAAATCACCTTTAGGATCTTCTTTTTTTATAGCACGAATAGCTGTTGGAGCGGTAAACATCACGTTGACTTTATGTTCAGCAATTACTCGCCAAAACGTAGAAGCATCAGGTGTTTTGATGGGTTTTCCTTCAAAAATAATCGTTGTATTTCGGTTTAATAGTGGTCCGTAAACAATGAAACTGTGTCCCACAACCCATCCCACGTCAGAAGCAGCCCAAAAAACATCATCAGGTTTAAGTCCATAAACTGCTTGCATTGAATAGTGAAGTGCTACTGCATAACCGCCTGTATCTCTTACAATTCCCTTTGGTTTTCCGGTGGTTCCAGAAGTATATAAAATGTATAGCGGATGAGTTGCTTCCACGACAACACAAGCAGCTTCTTCGGAGCCATAAACTAAAGCATGATAGTCTACGTCATATTTTTTAAAGGGAACTCTTGCACCCAATTTACGATTTAAAACAATCACTTTTTTAGGTTTGTGCGATGCTAATTCAATCGCTTGATCAACTAACGGTTTATAGGCAATTAATCGGTCTACTTCTATTCCAGAAGAGGCGGTTAGTACAATTCGAGGTTTACAATCGTCAATTCGAATAGCTAACTCATGCGGAGCAAATCCACCAAAAACAACTGAGTGCGTGACTCCTATTCGTGCACAAGCCAACATGGCAAAGGCAGCTTCTGGAATCATTGGCATATAAATAACGGCTGTTTCTCCTTTTTTAATTCCCAACGAAAGTAAACCTCCAGCCAATTTTGCAACTTCGGTTTTTACTTCGCTGTACGTATATTTTTTAATAGTTTGCGTCACAGGTGAATCATAAATCATGGCAGTTTGTTCGCCATAACCCTCGGCAATATGTTTATCTAAAGCGAGATAACACATATTTAATTCGCCATCGGCATACCAAAGCGGATAGTCATTTCTGTCTTTTGACACGATCGTTTTTGGTTCTTTGAACCACGTAATTTGTGCTGCTTGTTCTTTCCAAAAGTCTTCTGGAAACGCAATACTTTTTTGATATAATTCGTTGTAATTCATCACATTTAATTTTAAAAATCATTTAAAGTCCAATCGAAAAAAAATGCTTACTGCTACTTATTGAGTAATTCATTTACTTGTTCTACTAATTTTTTAACAGAAAAAGGTTTGGTAACATAGGCATCTGCTCCCATTTGCATTCCTTTTTCTATATCCACTTCTTTATTTTTTGCTGATAGAAATATTACTTTACACTTCTTGAGCTTTTCATTGTTTTTGATTGCTTCCAGCGTTGCATAGCCATCAACATAAGGCATCATGACATCTAAAATGATAATGTCTGGTTGTTCTGTTTTTAAAATATCCAAGGCTTCTTGGCCATCACGTGCAATGAATACTTCAAAATTATTTTTTTTGAACGTATATTCTAATGACATGATAATGTTGGGTTCGTCATCTACTAATACTATTTTTTTCATACATTTAAATTTAAATTGGTTGGAACTGTAAAAGAAAAAGTTACGCCCTGAAGTTCGTTAGTTGCCCAAATTTTACCTTTATGTGCTTCAATGATTTGTTTGCAAATGGCTAACCCTAATCCACTACCGACAGGTTTCTTAATATTTTGATTATTTGATTGATAAAACTTATCGAAAATAGTTTCTAAATCTGAAGGGTTTACCCCTTTTCCATTATTATAAACGTTTATTTTTAAAAAATCAGCTTGCTCAACTTCTATTGAAATTTGAATGTTGCCCTCTTTTTCTGCACAAAATTTAATCGCGTTAGAAACCAAATTAGTAATTACCTGAATGAGTCGTTCTTCATCATAATTGAGAACAAATTGTTGCTGCTTATTAAATTTTACAGTAATATTTTGGTTTGTAAAAAGTTGATGCAACGGTGACAACGCTTTAGAAATAGTTTCTACAATATTTCCTTTTGATAAATGAAGTTTTTGCTTTCCTGTTTCAAATTTTTCTAAGTCGAGGATTTTATCGATAAGTCGATTCAGACGATCTGATTCGGTTATGATATTTTGTAGAAATTGTTTTTTTAATTCGATTGGAATTTCCTCGTCATCATGCAGAATCTCACTTGCAGCCCGAATGGCGGTGATTGGTGTTCGCAACTCATGCGTCACGGTGTCTAGAAATTCGTCTTTTTGTTTGTCTTTTTCAACAAGGGTTTCGTTTGCCGTTTTAAGTTGAGCAGAAAGTTCTTTTAATTCCTTAGAAGTTTCGGTCAATTTTTTGTTGATGATTAAATTTTCTTTGGATTCTTCTAATATTTTCAAAACTTCGGGCAGGCTAATTTTGTCTTCTTTGGTTACACTTTCAATTAAAATCTTGGCAGAAGCAGTGCCGATATGACCTGTTAATAAATTTTCTGCAAACTTAATTAATCGAGCATCAGCCATCATATCATCGGGTGCAATATTATACTTGGTTTTGAATAAAGAAAGTGCTCGATTGGTTCGTTCATCGCCTAAAAATCGTTTTAAAACTTTTTGTATATCCGAAACATAGGCTGTTCCTTTCCAAACAAAAGCATTTTCATGATTAACGATGTACTTGTCAATATCCACAAACATTTCGGCATAATTTCGTTCACGATAATTTGCTTTAAAGCCTATTGAAATAAGTAGATAAAGGAGTGTATTGAGTAGCAAACTCCAAAATAAAGCATGTGGAATAGGCTCTAAATAATCCAATCCAAACAATTGAAAGGGTTGCAAAAAGGTAAAACCGAAAAAACCTTCTTTAAAAAAAATGCTTTCAGGATTGATAGAACTCAACAAAAAAGGAAGCATAATGGTATAAAAGCAAACCAACATTCCGCCTAAAATTCCAGCTACAGCACCTTTAAAAGTGCCTCTCTTCCAAAATAGAGCTCCAAAAAAAGCAGGGCCAAGTTGAGCGACAATCACAAATGAAATCATTCCAACAGATACGAGAGAAAAATCCATTATAAAAAAACGGTAGTAAATGAACGCTAAAATAATCATCAAAAAAATGCCAATTCGTCTAACGCGAACAATGCGACCACTGTTGGCTTCTTGGTCTTCTTTTTGAAGCGAACCTAAAAGTCCGTAGGGAATTACCAAGTTGTTGCTCAACATTGTCGACAATGCCACAGAAGAAACCACAATCATGGAAATAGCAGCAGAAAATCCGCCAAGAAAAACCAACACAGTCAAAAATGTATTTTCGAAATGTTGCGGAATCAAAAGCGAAAACATATCAGGGTTTACGTCTTGATTTTCAAAGATGATATTGCCTCCCCAAGCGATAGGATATACAAATAAATTGAACAAAAGCAAATAAAGTGGGAATAACCAGATGGCGGTTCGTATATGCTTTTCGCTATTATTTTCTACAATTGCCATGTGGAATTGCCGTGGCAGCAAAAAAATGGAGAAAAAAGACAAAATTATAAGCATCACCCAATTCATTCCGCCTTCGAGCCCATTGATGGTATTGCGTTCCTGAAAACCTTCTAATATAGAGGCTTTTGTATAAATTTCATCAAAACCATCAAATACAAAAAACGTAACATATAATCCTAAAAGTATAAAAAAGAATAATTTCAGCACGGATTCCATGGCTACAGCGGTTACAATTCCGTTTCTTTTTTCGGAAGCATCCACATAGCGAGTTCCATAAAAGGAAGCAAAAAGAGCTAAAACTAGAGCGACGTATGTTGACGTGTCTTCAAAAATATTTGTACTTTCGGTTGAATTTGTCACCACATGAAACGTTTCAGAAATTGCTTTTAATTGTAGGCCGATATAAGGTAAAATAGCGACTAAAGAAATCACTGTTACCAATGCTCCTAAAAAACGACTATTTCCGTATCGAAGCGAAATAAAATCGGCTATGCTGGCTATTTTATTGATGCGTGAAATGCGAATTATTTTCTTCAAAATAACAATCCAAGCGGGAAAAGCGATGACGGGACCTAAATAGATGGGAATATAATTTAAACCCGAATTTGCGGCTACTCCAATACTGCCATAATATGTCCACGTTGTGCAATATACGGCTAATGATAACGAATAAACATACGGATTGTTTGTCCATTTCGAATTCCCTTTTCGTTCTGCCCATTGAGCAATAAAAAAGAGTAGGCCGAGATAAAACAACAAAATAAGCAAAAGTAATCCGCTATTCATGGTGATTTTTTACTAGGATAAATGTGATGATAATGGATAAAATCCAAACAGAAAAAATATAAAAATAAATGATTGGAATACCAAAAATTGCTTCCGCCGTGTTGAATAACAGTACTAGCGGAATATTGAATGCCATCCATAAAAATAGGCTAAGCAGTATAAATTTTTGAATATTTCGTTTTTTCATTTAGAATTTCATTTTATTTATAAACGCTGCTTCGTAATCTAGAAGCAGCGTTGTGTCTATGAAAATAGGCTAAAGTTAATGGCCCGTTGCTTCGCCAACACCAGAAGGAATTCGGATATTTTCTACAATATCTTGGACTTCTTGCGGTGGTTCTGGCGTGAATTTATTTACGATTATTGCAACTATAAAATTCAAAATCATGGCGATCGTACCAAAACCTTCTGGTGAAATACCAAACCACCAATCAGATTTTAAGGAATCAACCATTTCTTTACCGCCATCAAATATACCAAATTTGAATTTCATCATATAATAAAGCATTAAAAGCATTCCAACTATCATTCCGCTAATGGCTCCTTCTTTATTCATTTTTTTATAGAAAATACCTAGAATAATTGCTGGAAAAAAGGAAGCCGCAGCTAAACCAAATGCTAACGCGACGACGGCGGCCACAAATCCGGGCGGATTAATCCCAAAATAACCTGCAATAACAACAGCCACTGTAGCAGCAATACGGGCAGCCCATAATTCGTTTTTATCCGAAATGTTTGGGTTAATCATTTTTTTAATTAAATCATGTGAAATAGACGACGAAATTACCAATAATAATCCTGCGGCAGTAGATAAGGCAGCTGCCAATGCACCTGCCGCTACCAAAGCAATTACCCAATTAGGTAAATTAGCAATTTCAGGATTAGCCAAAACCATAATGTCATTATCAATTTTTAACTCATTTTTTGCTGCATCGGCAACATATTGAATTTTGCCATCGGCATTTTTATCTTCAAAGGTTAATAAACCCGTTTTTTCCCAATTCGTAAACCATTGTGGCATAGAAGTATATTCTTTTTCACTTACGGTTTGAATTAAATTAGCTTTAGCAAAAACAGCAACTGCAGGTGCAGTGGTATATAAAATGGCAATTAACAGTAATGCGTAACCAGCAGATTTTCTTGCGTCTTTTACTTTTTTAACGGTAAAGAAACGAACAATGACATGCGGTAATCCCGCAGTTCCAACCATTAAGGCTAACGTGATGGCAAAAACATCAATCATGGATTTGGAACCGCTTGTATATTCGTCGAAACCTAATTCGGTTTGCAATCCGTTTAATTTATCCAATAAATACATGCCTGAACCGTCAGCCATAGTGCCACCCATTCCTAGTTGTGGAATTGGATTTCCTGTCATTTGAATGGAAATAAAAATTGCTGGAACCATGAAAGCAAAAATTAATACACAATATTGAGCTACTTGTGTGTATGTTATTCCTTTCATCCCACCTAAAACGGCGTAAAAAAGAACGATAATCATTCCGATAACGACTCCTGTTTCTATATCTACTTCTAAAAACCTTGAAAATACAACACCTACTCCTCGCATTTGACCTGCTACATAAGTAAACGAAACAATTAAAGCACAAAACACAGCAACTGTACGTGCGGTTTTTGAATAATAACGGTCGCCAATAAAATCAGGCACGGTAAATTTTCCGAATTTTCGAAGGTAAGGAGCTAGTAATAAAGCTAAAAGTACGTAGCCACCAGTCCATCCCATAAGGTAAACGGCTCCATCATATCCTGCAAAAGATATAATTCCCGCCATGGAGATAAATGATGCGGCACTCATCCAATCGGCCGCTGTTGCCATTCCGTTTGCTAAGGGAGAAACACCTCCGCCAGCGACATAAAATTCTTTTGTTGATCCGGCTCTCGACCAAATTGCGATTCCGATATAGAGAGCAAACGTAATTCCTACGATTATATATGTCCAAATTTGTACATCCATTTTGTTTATTTTTTAGAGTTGCTGCATAATTGAGCAGCTTGGTTTTTGTTATTATTTTTTTTCTTAATTAGATTTACTATTCCTCATCATATCCGTATTTTTTATCCAATTTGTTCATTAATCGAACATACACAAAGATTAAAACGACAAAGACATAAATAGATCCCTGTTGGGCAAACCAAAATCCGAGTGGGAATCCACCAATTTTGAATTGATCTAATACATCTTTAAATAAGATTCCAGCTCCATAGGAAACTAAAAACCAGATGGCTAAAAGAATAAGAAGATAGCGTAAATTCTCTTTCCAATAAGCGGTTGCATTTGCTTGATTACTCATAATTAAATTGTTTTTAAAGGTTAGTTATTATAGATAAACCATGGCTTGAAGCGTAACTGTCCCTGTTTTGCTTTCGCCAAATTTTTCATGTTTATATTCTAAAGTGAGTTTTGAATTATGTCCATTCAGGTATAAGTTTGAACCCATACCTAAAATAGTTCGATTGTTAGAAGTAACATCATACGAATTTAATTCATAAGAAACATACGGCTGAATTTTAGTTAATTTTTCTGAGTGAAACATATATCCAGCATGACCGTAAAATAGGGCACCTGTTCCATACGCGTTAAAGAGATAATTTTTTCCGTAATTGTTAATTTGATAAACTGCATAAGCCGTTACAGCTCCTTTTTTATCGCCTAATGGTGCATCATAAAAGGCATCAGCTGCAAATAGAGATACATCCTCGCCAACGTTAACCGTTCCGTTATTTGAGACACTCCCTTTTGGATGCACAAAAAATCCAGCGCCTAAATTGAATACTTCTTTTGTTCCCAAGTAAGATCCTACACGATATGGAAGGACGTTACTTTCGCTATCTAAAAATTCATATTCAAAATAACCCGCATACGTCATACCTGATGATTTTGAACCTAAAACGCGTCTGCCGCCATAAATGGTTGTATTTAGATTATCTTCTGGATTTCGAGCATCTAAACCATTTGTAATTGCTTCATTAATGGAAACGCGGTATTGAAATTTTCCCAAATTACCTTTGGCATAAATTCCTTGGTGACGAGCAAATTGATCAGATAAACCCAACGTTGCCCAGGATTGTCGATTGTTATCTAACGTCATCAAATTCAATGTTCCTTGACTATTTAGGCGAGAAATTCCGTTCCAATAATGTAAACCAGAACCGATTGCATGGTTTTTGCCTAAACTATATTGCACCCAAAAATCATGAAAAAACAATTGCGAACTTTCTCCTTTTCCCGTTGGAGATAAATTATCGGCATTGAGGGAATTTAAACCAAAATGCGTTAAGATTAGAAATTTAGGTGTAATTTGAGCGTATGTCAAAACGCGAGCTCTGCGGGTAGAAAACTCAATCGCTTTAGAATCGTCAGGCAAATTGTCATTATATTGTCCCCACATTTGACCCCATGCAATTACTCGCATATATTTGCTTCCATCTTCTGTTAGGTTAAATTTCATTCCGCCTCCATAATCAGGAGAACCTTGAGAAAAACCTTTAGAAAAAAAGAATGAAAGCATAAGTAGTAAAGTTGTTTTTTTCATTCGTTATAAAATTTTTGTTGGCTAGAAAAGTTGTTTTTCGGAGTACCAAATTGAAATTTTATAATGTAGAAAAAAATTTAGTTATATATTTTTGTAAACTAGTATAGTTAATCTTTAAAACGTTCCCATTTAATGAGCATAAATTTATCGCCTAATTCAGTTATAATCATACCTGCACCTTTTAATTTATCTTTGTTTTTTAAAAATTCAATCAATTCCAAATGATTGTATATTTTATAAGTAGGATGATAATCTGTGTGAGTAGGTTTTTTGATTTTAAACGTTTTGACCCAATTACTCACGGTGACATGGGAAACACCGATAATGCGTTCGATTTCACGATAACTCAATCCCTCTAAATATAATTGCAACGCCTTCGTAACATAATAATCGTCTATTTTTTTACCCAACTTATTGACAGTAAAATAGTAATTACATTTTTTACACAAATAACGTTGTCTATCATTAATGATTCCACTTTTTACAAGCTGATTGTTTTGACATTTCGGGCAAGCTAAAATCTCCATGTATATAAATTTTGCATAAATATATTAAATTAGCAATATAATAAAAACATATAATTTAATTTTAACGATAAAAATTTATAGAGTACCTAAATTTATTGGGTAAAAATTAAATTCTTTATAAATTTATCTAAATTATAATAAATCTGTGCATAATTGTTTAAAATTAAAATCATTTTAAAATTCGTTCCATTTTTTTATTTAATTTACTCCTAAAATTGCCCTGATTTTCTTTAATTTGTAGAAACAATACAAAAAATGCAGTTTAATTCACTTACAACAGATTCTTCTGTTTTATACAAACTTTTGACTGGCACAATTATTCCCAGACCAATTGGATGGATTTCTACAATTGATAATAATGGAATTAACAACCTTGCTCCTTTTTCCTATTTTAATGCGGTTGGCGAAGATCCTCCTCATATCATGTTTTCGACAGTGCGTTCTGGAAATAAAAATAAAGATACGTTAAACAATATTTTGGCAAATAATCAATTTGTAGTTAATTTAGTTACTGAAGAGGTAGTGGAACAAATGAATCAAACGGCAGAGATGGTAGATGCAACTGTAGACGAATTTCAATTGGCAAACCTCACTCCTATTGATTCTATGTACATAACACCCAAAAGAGTTAAAGAATCGCTCGTTCATTTTGAATGTGAAATGGTGCATCATTACTTTTTAGAAGGACATCAAAATGGCGGTGCTTGCGTAATTATTGGAAAGATAATCACGATGCATATCGATGATTCCATTTTAATGGAAAATAACCGTATTAATTTAGAAGTTTACAAACCTGTGGCTCGTTTGGCGGGTTCAAATTATAGTACTTTAGGGAAGCTTTTTTCGGTTAAAAGAAAATAAAAGAACACTGATTTATAAAATAGAAGAAAGTGTAAAAATCAGAAAAGAATCAAATTTTAAAGATTTTAATAATTTCTTTAATCTATGTTCAAAAAATGAAAGTTCACTGATTTATAAAATTTTAAAAGTAAAAAAAACTAATTAAAAAGAAATTTGTCGCTGCTTTGCGACTTTGTGAGAAATGAAAAAAATAACAGTTATTGGTGGCGGTCCAGGCGGACTCTATTTTTCGATATTAACAAAAAAAGCAATGCCCAATTGCCAAATCGACGTCTATGAACGAAATAATCCAGAAAATAGTTTCGGATTTGGTGTTGTTTTCTCAGACGAAACGTTAGGCGAATTTTTAATGCGTGACATTCAGTCCTACGAACTCATTCGAAGTGAATTTGCTTATTGGGATGATATCGTGATAGCTCGAGACGGAAAAGAAGTCCATATTGCAGGAAATGGCTTTTGCGGTTGTTCTCGAAAATCTTTATTAAAATTATTACATCAACGTTGTCGCGAAGAAGGCGTAAATCTACATTTTGAACAAAACGTGGACGATTTAAATCAGTTTGCTGATTCCGATATAATTGTGGCTTGTGACGGAATTGGAAGTGCCATTCGAACGCAATTTGCAACC
>Ga0105045_10003802_pt1 | contig 13050 bp, 13 predicted proteins | sample MAT02_FD_78089 | JGI IMG/M metagenome (GOLD analysis project Ga0105045, IMG submission 78089) | Freshwater microbial communities from Lake Fryxell liftoff mats and glacier meltwater in Antarctica - MAT-02 (megahit assembly) | ecosystem: Environmental > Aquatic > Freshwater > Ice > Liftoff...
CCAAGTTATGCCAACAGTCGCAATCGTAGGCCGCCCGAACGTCGGGAAATCGGCATTGTTCAACCGCCTCGCAGGACGGAAAATATCCATTGTTCACGACCAGCCCGGCGTGACGCGGGATCGAATCGCCGCACCCTGCACACTCACCGGTCACCCCTGCACACTTATTGATACCGGCGGTATCGGTGCCACTCTTGAGGACGGCTTCGGAGAGCAGGTGGCCATCGAGGCGGACATCGCCATGGAGACCGCCGATCTGATCCTTTTCCTCGTCGATGCGCAAGAGGGTCTCACCCCAGTGGACCAAGCGCTCGCGCAGAAACTCCGCAAAGCGAAGCCGCCTGTTCTCTTGGTCCTGAACAAGGTGGACCACGACAAGCACGAATCCTCGTTCTCTGATTTCTCGCGCCTCGGCTTTCAGGAAACGATCTTCGTCTCCGCAGAGCACGGGCGCAATTTCGGCGAACTCATTGATAAAATGGACGAGACCCTCGAGCCACTGGCCACCGAGGATGCCGAGATCATGGAGGTTGTTGAAAAAGTCGGTATCAAACTGGCGATCATCGGCCGCCCGAACGCCGGGAAATCCTCTTTGGTCAATGCCATCCTCAAGGACGAACGCACCATCGTTTCCAGTATCGCCGGGACCACACGCGATGCCGTGGACCTTCCCTATTCATTCAACGGAGAAAACTTCACCCTGATTGACACCGCCGGCATCCGCCCCCGTGGCAAGCGCGACAACTCCGTCGAGGTGTTCTCCGCCATCCGTTCGGAAAAAGCCATCCGCCGCTCCGATCTCTGCGTGCTAGTGATCGACCTAGCCGCAGGCGTGACCGCGCAGGACAGAAAGATCGCCCAGCTGATCCTAGAGGAGAAAAAGCCCTGCCTGATCGTGCTGAATAAATTCGATCTCTTCCACCCCGGAGCCGACTACAAGGACCGCGTGGCGGAAGCGGAGGAGCAAGTGAGGCGCGAGTTATTCTTCCTTTCCTACGCACCGTTTGTCGCCTGCTCCGCGAAAACTGGGGACTCCACCGACCATGTCCTGAAAAAAGCCATCGCGATCAAAAAGGGCGCGCAAGAAGTCCCTGGCACCGGTAAGCTCAACCGCATTCTCCAAGCAGCGATGCTTAAAAACCCGCCGCCGACGGACAACAAGGCGAAGCGTGTGAAGCTCTACTACGCAACCGGTGCGGTGAATGAGAAATACACGGTCATCCCCGTCCCGACCATCGTGCTCTTCGTCAACGACAAGCACCTGATGAAGGATTCCTACCTCGCCTACTTGACCAATCAGTTCCGCGAAGCGCATCCCGCCCCCGGCATCCCGGTGATTTTCTCGACGAGATCCCGCACCAGGCGTGAATGGGAGCCGCCGAAAAAGGGCAATCAAGGCCACTGAAACTTTAAGGTTTAAACTCCAATTCCTATGCAATGCCCGCTTTGCACGATGGATGAGATTCTGATTCTGGAAGATCACAACGAATGTGTGACCTGTGGATATGAGCTAGGGAATCAATCGCAGAAGCCGGGATTTTCGAGTCGATGAAACCACTGGAAATTCTTTATCATGACGATTGCCTAGTTGCCATCGACAAGCCCGCAGGGATGATCGTTCATCCGGGGCGCGAGGCTGAAGGCGTGGAGTGGGTGGCCATGAAGCGGCTTCGGGATCAGCTAGGAGTGCGGGTCTTTCCCATTCACCGGCTGGATAGACCGACGACCGGGGTGCTCCTGTTCGCCTTGGACAAAGCCACAGCTGCCCTCGCCCAACAAGCCTTTGAGCAGAGGAAAGTCTTGAAAACTTATCACGCCATCGTCTGCGGAATCGTCCCGGAGCGATGGATCTGCGAGAGCCCCCTAAAAGCGGATCACAAGGATGAGATGCTGCCTGCCGAAACGGTGTTCGAGCGTTTGGGCGTTACTCAGGAAGCCGCATTTACGAGCGACCCCAGCCTCGTTTTATCGTTGATAAAAGTAAATCCTGCGACAGGTCGGTTCCACCAAATCCGCCGCCATCTACTAGAGGCAGGTTACCCAATTGTCGGTGACTTCCGCTACGCTGGTATGGAACGGAGTTTCCAACTCGGCGAAATCCTAGGAACAGGCACTCGCATGTTACTACAGGCGAAAGCACTCGAACTGCTGCACCCAAGGACAGGTGAGCTTTTAAAAATCGAGGCTTCGACCGACCCGGAATTTGGCAGGTGCTTTCCGAGTCTTGGCTGAGCGGAGGAGCCACCAATCTAGGCAACAAGCGCTCCCTGCATGGAAGCCTCTTCGGCAGCAAGCTCCGCTTCGAAGTCAGCCTCCTCTTGCGCCTTGGCATCCACCACGGCTTGCTTGAGAGCCGCCTCAATCGCGGCTTCCTCTTCGGCTTGGTCAGTAGCCAGTTTGTCAGCCTTCGCGTCTTCGCGGGCGATGCGCTTGTCCATTTTCTTCTGTTCCCGCTCGCGGCGTTTGTGATCTTTGCAAGGTGTGAAGGCCATAATTACTTCTTTTCGGTGTGTGGTTTTGAGGTTCCGACCGCTTTAAAGCGGATCGTGTCAATTTCGGGGAACCGCCATACGTCGAAACCAACCGATTTGGCAACAAAAATCCGGAAAACTCTTTCAATTCCCGAGCGCATTAGGAATTTCAGTCCAAGGCAGTTTCGAATTTCTTGCTTGGAATTACGTGGGTCTTTCCCCCATCTTCCCCGCACACGACCATGCCCTGGCTCCTTCTCATTCTCCCGCTCCTGGCTGCTGTTTCAAATCAGCTTTTCCTCCGCAAGATCGGCATCGCCCATTTCGTCTCCACGGCCTCCGCTGCAGCGACATTTGTAATCGCCATTCTCCTACTGGGGAAAACCGGCGACATGGCCTTCTCGTGGGCGCGAATTGGTGATTTCAACATCAACATCGGCATCACCCTCGATAAGCTTTCCACTGGAATGATGGTCGTGGTGACGGGAGTCGGCCTCTTGGTGCACATCTTCTCGCTCGCCTACATGAAGGACGATTCCGCGAAGGCCCGTTACTTCACCGGCCTCGCGCTGTTCATGTTTTCGATGACAGGCATTGTGCTGGCATCGAATTTCATCATGATCTTCATCTTCTGGGAGCTTGTCGGCCTTAGCTCCTACCTGCTCATTGGTCATTGGTATGAAAAGGACTCTGCTGCAGATGCCGCGAAGAAAGCCTTCCTCACCAACCGCGTCGGCGACTTCGGGTTCATGATCGGGATACTCATGCTTTGGGGGATCACCGGCACACTCACCTTTTCTGAAATGGCCATCCCCACTGGTAGCTCCGCCGGTGTGCTTGGCGCGGCGCTGCTCTGCGTTTTCTGCGGGGCGATGGGCAAGTCCGCTCAAGTGCCACTCCATGTCTGGCTCCCCGATGCGATGGAAGGGCCGACCCCTGTTTCCGCTCTCATCCACGCTGCAAAGATGGTCGCCGCAGGTGTTTACATGCTTGTCCGGGTGCAGTTCTCCATCGGTGAGGAGGCCTTCGCAGGTTTTTCCGGAACCACCATCGCCTGGATCGGAGGTATTACTGCACTCATGGCTGCGCTGATGGCCACTCAGCAGGACGATATTAAGCGCGTCCTCGCCTACTCCACTCTCTCGCAGCTTGGCTACATGGTGATGGCTGTTGGCCTTCTTGCAGGTGAGGCCGCGATGTTCCATCTCTTCACCCACGCGTGGTTCAAGGCGCTGCTTTTCCTCGGCTCCGGAGCGATCATCTACGCGTGCCACCACGAGCAGAACATGTGGAAAATGGGCGGGCTGTTCAAAAAAATGCCCCTTACCGCCATCACTTTTGCCATTGGCACCGCCGCCCTTATGGCCGTTCCTTTCACCTCCGGCTTCTTCTCGAAAGAGCAGATCCTCGAGGCCGCGCATGACAAAAACATGGCGCTCTTCATCATCGCCGTCGCCGTGGCTGTGCTGACGCCCTTTTACATGACCCGAGCATTTGTTATCACCTTCCTCGGAAAAAACCGCACGGAAAACGCAGAGCACGCCCACGAGGTTGGCCCGCTGATGTTTATCCCCCTCATCCTGCTGGCCGTAATGGGACTGATCGCAGGTTTCCCCGAAATCGCTTCGACGCTATCTCCTGCCTATGAGCGACCCGAACACCTGATCCATATCGGCCTTATCAGCATCGTATCCATCATCGCTCTCGCAGTAGGCGCTGGCGGGGGCTTCTTCTTATATGTAGGAAGAGATAAGGATCCCATTTCCATCCCCCTCTTCCGCAACCGCTTCTACCTTGATGTGATCTACGAGAAAGGCATTGTGAAATATCTCCAAGACGGCTTCGCGGCCATCGTCCATTTCATCGACGAGATCCTCATCAACAGCCTAATCGTCGGCGGTCTCACCCGCTTCGCCGAGACGCTCGGCAATGTTTTCCGCAAAGCCCAGTCAGGTAATCTCCAAGCCTACGCCTTCACCTTCGGTATTGGCGTACTGCTGCTGATTTACTTTACGGTGTTTTACTAAAAGGAACACATAGACACACATTTACTTATGAAATTCGGAATCATCGGTGCAGGCATGATCGGCCACTTTCACGCAAAAGCCATCGCTGCCATGACAGGTGGGGAGCTCCAGTCAGTATTCGATCTCCGTGCGGAGGCCGCAGAAAAACTCGCTTCCGAATATGGCGGGAAGGCCTACTCGGACATCAATGAATTCCTAGCGGATCCCGAGCTTGATATCGTCACCATTGGCACCCCGTCTGGAGCACACCTCGATCCGGCGCTCGCCGCTTTGAACGCTGGGAAGCACGTCGTTTGCGAGAAACCGCTAGAGATCACCACGGAGCGGATTGACCAACTCATGGATGCCGCCAAGGCGAACGGTAAAACCCTCTCAGCCGTTTTGAATCGCCGTTTCCATCCCGGGATGGATGCGTTCAAGAAAGCCACCGAGGAAGGCCGCTTCGGCCAGCTTACTTCCGCATCCGCTTACGTGAAATGGTTCCGCGATCAGGCATACTACGATTCCGCAGGCTGGCGCGGCACGTGGGCACTCGATGGCGGAGGCGCATTGATGAATCAATCCGTTCACACAGTTGACGCTCTTCTTTATCTCGCGGGTCCAGCGAAGGCTGTGACCGCTGTCACCGCCTGCCAGGCGCACGAACGCATCGAGGTGGAAGACAGCATCGTCGCCACAATCGAGTTCGAGAACGGTGCGCTTGGCGTGATCGAATGCTCCACCTGCACTTGGTCCAAGGACGGTCACCCGGCGCGCGTGCAACTTGCCGGAACTGACGGTTCCGTATTCCTCGCCGATGAATCCTTCGAAGTGTGGGACTTCCGCGATGAAAAGCCAGAAGATGCTGAAATCAAATCCACCCTAATGAAGGGTCAAGAAGCCGGACTCGGTGCCAACGATCCTTCCGCAATCAACTTCTATCAACACCAGCGGAACTTCGAGGAAGTCGTCCAGTCCATTCAGGAAGGCCGGCTCTGCAAGACCGATGCCGCCGAGGCTCGCAAAGCGGTAGCCCTTATCCGTGCGATCTATGTATCCGCTCAGAATGGTGGGAAAAAAGTAACTCTCCCATAGATAAAGACTTCATTGAAAAAGGTTCCGGTAAGACGGAGCCTCTTTTTTTACTTCCAGAGGGGAAGCCCGGCGCTTGGATTCAGCTCCTCGGGAGGCTCGATGGAGAATTTCTCCGCGTCCCCTACTCGATAGGGTCCGTAAGCGATTGGGATCACCGTGAGTTGCAATGCGGGCTCGTCATCGACCACGACTTTGGAAATTTGGACCACCGCCGCACAGTTCGGATTCTTGCTCACCTCCAAAATATCCCCCGTGCTAAAACGGGTCACCGCATTTTCGTCCGCAGTGGGAAATATGTATTCGATGACCACTGGGAAGCCCACAGCCTCCGTAAAATCATCGGGCTTGACCATTGCCTGGGCGCGGATTGCGAACCCTGGGTAGAGGAAATCACCGTGGCTTAGGGCTTTTGTCTCCGCTACTTGGAATTCGCCTTCCACATAGGTGAGGAGAAGGTTTTTCTCAAAGTTTCGCATATAGTTGCGCATGAGCAGTGCATTCAGACGCTCACGGTTTTCCTCCTCCAGTCCGAAATATTTTCCGTAAAGCTCGCCGGGTGAGAGGGCGTTTCCATTCGGCACGTCGAGTACCGTGTAGCGCTTCAGCTCGGGGAGTCTCCCGAGCTTTTTGAGAATTTTGTAGTTCCGTGGAATTTCCGGATTTCCGAAAACATGCAGACACACGACCCAACTTACGATCGCGAAACAAAGCGCGAGAGTATTGGCGAGAAACCACCAGAAATACGCCGGCCTGCGCGGGACCAAGTCCTCCGAGTTGTTTTTATTCCGGTTCCTTGGCGCCACGATTTACTCCGCCCCTCCCGAGCCGCAGACTTCACCGTCCGCCGCACCGCTGCCTTCCGGCTCCTCGTTCGGCTCGAACGAGGTGCCACAGCCGCAGGCACGGCGTGCTTTTGGATTCTGAATTTTAAAGCCTGCATCCGTTAGGTCGTCAGAATAATCAATCTCACAGCCACGCAGCTTTTCCAAGCTATCCGCAGCCACAATGACCCGTGCGTCACCCTGCTCGATGACATCGTCCCCGGCCTCTGGCTCGGCAACGTTCATCTCATACTGCCATCCCGCGCAGCCGCCCTTACGGACGGCCAGCCGCAGACCTGCGGTAGGTGAAGCTGACTTCTCTTCGAGCAGTTTGCAGAGATTCTCCTCAGCACTTTTGGTAATTTCAATCGTTGCCACGTAGGGAATTTATCCTGAAACACTGAACATGAAACCCAAAAGTGCAGAGAAGGTGCGGTAGGTCATTTTGATAAAATGACACAAGGTGCGGCACGATCCCCGGTGTTTGGGGGGTAATGAGGTTTGCGGGCAGGCCGTTCGAGCGGCTGTGGTATGCTAAAGCTGGAATAAATCGTCCGCAGGGGTTTTGCCCATGGACATCTGAGCCTCGCCGTTGTTCGCAAGGTGGACGAGGCAGTGGTAAACCGCTTCCGGATCCGCATCGCATTCGAATGCGACTTCATCCGCGTTTTTCGCCTCGGAGACAAGACGCCCGCGGACATTTCCCAAGAGATCGAGGAAAGTTGCCGCCGCCGCTTTCCCCGCCTCGACACCTGGTTGGTGGTAGGCGTTGATGTTCACGAGAGAAGCGTAGAAAGAAACCGTGCGTTCGAAGAGAGCGATCAGCATGCCGAGGGTGAACGGGGTCACCTCGTAAATCGAAAGTGTCACGGATTTCCGGCCGGAATCATACAGAGCGTTCCGCGTGCCACGCAGGAAGCCTTGGAGGTAATCTTGGCTGGTGTTTCCAGGATCTACCTCAATGGATTTCCCCTTCCGCCCGTGACGCACCTCGATGAAGGTGGCGAAGAAATTGTTCACCCCATCCCGGAGCTGCTGGACGTAGGCATGCTGGTCCGTGGAGCCTTTGTTTCCGTAAACGGCGATTCCCTGATTCACGACCTTGCCATCGAGATCGTGCTCCTTGCCCAGCGATTCCATCACGAGCTGTTGGAGGTATTTCGAAAAGAGGACGAGCGAATCTTTATATGGCAGCACGACCATGTCCTTCTCGCCCTTGCCGTTTGTCGCCTTGTGCCAAGCGATCGCAAGCTGCATGGCCGCGTTCTTTTCCGCATCGCGCACCCGGGTCTTCGCATCCATCGCAGCCGCTCCTTCGAGCATGCCGTCGATATCGATGCCTTGGAGTGCGGCTGGGACGAGGCCCACCGTGGAAAGGACAGATGTCCGCCCTCCGACCCAGTCATCCATGGGGAAACGCTCGATGAAACCTTGGTCGATGGCGAAACGGTCGAGCTTCGAGCCCTCGCCGGTTACCGCGACAGCGTGTTTTCCGAAGTCGATCCTGGCTTTGTCGAAGGCCGCTTTCGCCTCCAGCATTCCGTTCCGAGTTTCAGGAGTGCCGCCAGATTTTGAAATGACTAGAACCAAGGTCGCTGCGAGATCGAGGGTCGCGAGCGTGTTGTCGAACCCCTGAGGGTCGGTGTTGTCAAAGAACGAGATCGGCATCTTTACCTTCTGACCAATGGCTTGGGAAACCAGCTGTGGACCGAGGGCCGAGCCGCCGATACCGATCAAAAGGATTTCTTTGAACATCTTCCCGTTCGCAGCAAGAACTCCACCGGTGTGGACTTTTTCAGCAAATTGTTTCAATGCTTTCAGTGGCTCGGTAATCGCTGCTTTCAGCTCAGGAGTCGGCGCGAGATCTGCGTTGCGCAGCCAATAATGACCGACCATGCGATTTTCATCCGGGTTCGCGATCGCGCCGCCTTCGAGAGCGACCATGTCGCCAAAGGCTCTCGCCACCTTCTCTTGGAGATCGTCTCTGTAGGACTGATTCACATCCATCAGCGAGAGATCAAGGCTGAAGCCAAGATCCTCATACCTTACCAAACTCTCGTTGTATTCTTTCCAGCTCATAGTGTCTTTATTTTGAAAAATTTCAGTATTCGAGGATGGCTTTCACCTTACCCTCTGGAAGTTTGTCCCGCCCTTTCAGAAAGCAAAGCTCGATCAGAAACGAAACCGCCACAATCTCCGCCCCCAGTCCTTCAAGCAGTTTCACAGCAGCAGCAGCCGTCCCGCCTGTCGCCAAAAGGTCATCAACAAGCAGGATTCTCTCCCCAGGCTTTATTGCATCTTCATGGATCTCCACCACCGCCTCTCCGTATTCCAGCGCATACGATTCCTCGATGCACTTCCACGGCAGCTTTCCCTTTTTCCGAATCGGCACGAAGCCAACTCCCAGCCGATCCGCCACCACCGCCGCGAAGATAAATCCCCGCGCATCAATTCCCACCACCTTGTCGATTTTCTCTCCTCCCGCAGTCCGGCAAAGCAGGTCGATGGATAGGCGGAAAAGTTCTCCATCGCCAAGGATGGGCGTGATGTCCTTGAACACGATTCCCGCCTTCGGGAACCCATGCACATCGCGTATCGCCTCTCTCAATCGCTCGACCATGCGTGAGCTTTAACTTCATTTCCCCACAGGGCAAGTGTGGAGGGAGAGCGAGGGTATGAAAGTGGATCAGACAATGGATGACTGAGGGAGGTTTAGTTGGGCTGTTTCTTCTCATCCTCCGCTCACTCAATATCGTAGGCCAGCTTCTCCCTTGCCGCCCCGCCTTTCAACGGTCATCTGTAGGCCGTGCCGGAAATTCTCATTACACTTGGCGATCCTGCGGGAATCGGCCCCGAAATCATCGACGCCGCTCTTGCCTCGGGAAAACTGCCGGAAGGTTTTGATTTCCGCGTGATCGGTGATCGCTTCGCAGGAATCGCTGGGAAGCCGACCCGTGAGTCCGCTCAGGCAGCTCTCGATGCTCTGAACGAATCCACCCGGCTCCTCAAGTCCACCTCCGCCGCAGCCGTCGTCACCGGACCGGTATCAAAAGAAGGTCTGCAGTCCATAGGGTTTCCCTTTCCCGGCCAGACCGAATTCTACGCGGACGCCTTCGGCATGCACTATTACGGGATGCTTCTAACAGGCCCTACCCTCACAGTCGGCCTCGCAACCATCCATTGTTCCCTTGCGGAAGTCCCCCGCCTTCTAACAGAGGAATCAATTTTTTCCATCGGGAAACTGACTGCCGCCTTCCTCAAGAAGCGCGGAATCGAATCCCCACACATCGCCGTCTGCGGACTGAATCCACACGCTGGGGAAAATGGGGCATTCGGCGACGAAGAGAAAACCACCATCGCTCCAGCCGTCGCCGCTCTTAACGAGACCGGCCTTGGTTCGTTCACCGGACCCTACGTTCCGGATGCAATTTTCCGTGATGTGGCGAATGGGAAATACGATGCGGTTCTGGCGATGTATCACGACCAAGGACTGATTCCCCTGAAGTTGTTAGATTTCGATGAAGCAGTGAATGTGACCCTTGGCCTGCCGAAGCCGCGCACTTCACCTGACCACGGCACCGCATTTTCCATCGCCGGTAAGGGCGAGGCAAACCCCGCATCAATGATCGCTGCGATCCGCTTGGCATGCGAGCTGGCTTGAACTTATTCCTCCACTTTCTTTCCCCGGTAAAAGAGAGCGAAGGCCGCCCAACATACAGCTATCACACCAGCGAGGATCCACCAGAAATTCTGCCAGCCGTTCCCGTTCGCATCGACACATACCACTTTCAGCCATCCGCAGAACAGCGCACCTACCAACGGGCCGATCCCCGAGGTCATGAGGCTCAAAAGTCCCTGCGCCTGGCCGCGCAGCTGGGGGTCGACCCTTCGATTCATGTACACCTGCGCCGTTATGAAATAGAACGTGTAACAAACTCCATGCAGGGCGATGCCCAGCACGTGCCATCCTATCGTGCCAGTGAACCCCGCGTATCCACTCAGCCCGTATCTCACCACAGAAAGACCCAGCCCCCAGAGGAGGATGGTTTTCAGACGGTATTTCAGCATCATCGAGCCAAGCACAAGCATGGCGGCGATCTCACTCACCTGCGCGATGGTCATTGCTGCCGTGGGGGCCTTGCTTCCCAGAGCTTTGAGAAGCTCCGGAGAAAACATATAGAAGGCCGTCAGCGGGATGGAAAATAGAGCCGTGATGCAGAACAAGATCGCGTGGTCCCGGTTTTTAAAGAGAACGAATCCACCCAGCCCGAGCGCGTGTCGCCATGATTTGCCGCTTCCCAGTGGAGGGGTGTGTGGCAGGAAAAATCCGAGCACGCCCGCCACCACATGGGCGGCTCCGGCGGCGTATCCCGAGATGGGACTACTATCGGCGCTTAATGCGTAGCTGGTGATAAAGCCTGCGCCTACCCAACCGAGAGTCGCGCCAATTCTCACAAGTGGAAACTGCCTCTCCGGATTCTTCAGACTCGTCAGCCCTATGTTTGCGAGCAGCCCCCAACACGGGCCGCTCAAAAGTCCATAGGCCACCATACCGAATACAAACCAAAGCGGAGGCAAGTCGTGATCAAGGAACGCGAAAGCAATGGCGATCACCACTCCGGCTATGAGCGAGCACCAACCGTATAGTCGCTGAGAGGAGATCCGCTCGTCCGCCAGCGCCCCACCGAGAAGGGGTGTGATCAGCGAGCACACTGGAAGAATCGAGAAGATCACCGCCACCCACGCACCATATCCCTCCGCGTTGAGGATATTCGTTAACACGGGAATCCAGAAACCAACGGCCATCCCATGAAAAAGGAATACCCACCACAGCCTTGCAAATCTCTTGCTTCCCGTCCGTTCCATCCGTGGACGTTGATGCACCATTCGGCTCCGGATGACAAGCCGGGTTCCATCTCCGGAGGAGGGGCGGATCGAAATCCGCCCCTCCTCCACAAACACCTCACCAGCCCCCTACCCCTCCGTTTTAAGTCGCAAATCCTGAAGCCTTTCAAATACCGTTTCCGCAGAAAGATCCAGAAGCACACCTCCCGGCGCCCGCACGGAAGCAGTATTCCACGCCCCAATAGGCCATGGCCCGAAACGCTCGGGAGCGGTCGGCCCAAAGATCGCCAACACTCTGTTTCCCACGGCAGCAGAAAGGTGCATTGGTCCGCTGTCGTTCCCGATGAACACGGATGGCTGCAGCACAAGCGCAGTCATTTCATCCAGCGGACAGCCGGTCAGGTTCAGGAAACGTCCTTCCGGAATTTCACCACTCGGCGAGGTATCCGAACCCGCGCACCAGGCGACCCGGCTGCCGGGAATTTTCTCCCAAATGAGATGCGTGAGCCTGTCGAACCCACGCCACTCCTTCCCCACACCACGGCTGTCCGTAAATATCACGAAACGCTCCGTCGCCTCCCCATCAAAAAATTCCTCCCAACCAAATCTAGCCTCATTCCGCAGCGTGAGCGGAAATTTCACCGCCCCATCCAGTCCCATCATTTTCGGAAATTCTTGGAGCACCGGGATCGCATGATGCGGCCCACCGCCAGGCGGGAGCGAAACTTTCTCCCCGTAGAAAAGCCCCGCACCCTCCCGGTTATCGCGCCGACCCCACCTATGCGATGAGCGGGGCGCGAACGACATCAGCGCGCTACGGAAAAGCCCCTGCATGTCCCAAACCATGTCAAACCGCCGACCCCGAAGCTCTTTCAGAACTTTCCAAATCCCACCCAGCCCCTCCTTCCGCTTGAAATAAATAACCTCGTGCACGAATGGAGCCGCCTCCACCAGCGGCGCGAACCTGTCCCGCGCCACCCACGTGATCCTGCAATCCGGCAGTGCCTCCGCCACCCCTTGCGCCACCTGCAGCGCGTGGATAATATCCCCCAGCGAGGAGGGTTTCACCACCAGCAGACTCTTGATTCCAGTCAGTTTCCCTTGCATGCGAGGCGCAAGCTTGCCTATGCGGACGCGTCCTGCAATCGTAAAGCCCCGCCAGCAATCTATCATGAGCCACGACCCTCAAACTACCGCCGAAGCACAGACTCGCCTTACCGAAAAATGGCACCACGAGGAACCCGCGGCCATAGGCTCTGGTTTCGCGCTGCTTGTCGCAGAGAACCACCTGCGGAATTTCTCCCTCTGGCATGAGGAGGATGTTGCACGGCGAAACGATCTCGGCGCTGAGCGTGTCATGCAGGCGAAGCGCGCCATTGATGCATCCAACCAGCAGCGGAACAATTTTATCGAGGAAATGGACAAAGTCCTCGTCGCCGAGCTTCAGCCAAAGGAAAGCGGAGTGCCGAGAAATTCCGAAACCCCCGGCATGATGATAGACCGCCTCTCCATTCTCGCGCTAAAGGAATACCACATGCGCGAGGAAACCGAGCGCACGGATGTGGATGAGAAACACATCACGAGTTGTTCGGAAAAACTCGCCCGCATCATCCTCCAGCGCAGCGATCTCGTCCGCTGCCTGACGGAGCTTTTGGAAGAGGTAGAGAAGGGCACCCGCAGTTTTTCCGTCTATTATCAGTTCAAGATGTATAACGATCCCGCCCTCAATCCCCAGCTATACGCAGCGGAGAAATCCGGTGGAAAATGAGTAGCCGCGATAGGAAACGGCACCTCCTCCACCCGTTCCACTGG
>Ga0105045_10003804_pt1 | contig 13042 bp, 13 predicted proteins | sample MAT02_FD_78089 | JGI IMG/M metagenome (GOLD analysis project Ga0105045, IMG submission 78089) | Freshwater microbial communities from Lake Fryxell liftoff mats and glacier meltwater in Antarctica - MAT-02 (megahit assembly) | ecosystem: Environmental > Aquatic > Freshwater > Ice > Liftoff...
CACCGACCCCCAGGTGGACGATGCCGACCCGCAGGGACGAGCGGTCGTAGCCCGGGGCGGGGACGCGCGGGTCGAGCGCCCCGAGGGCACCCTGGTCGAGGAGCACGCTCATGCGGGGGTCGTCCCGACGTGGTCCGGAGTAGCTGCTCGTCCGCACACTGCTTTTCCCCTCGGTGGACACCTGAGGCAACTTGCGCTCGGATGAGCGCAGCCGAATCGCACATGAGCGTATGAGCGGTGATCACGACAGTCAAGAGGAGCGACAGTGCACTCACATGAGCGTCGACCGTGCCGGTGCGATCCACGTACCGCGACCGAAGGTCGGGCTGACGGCCGACGTAGGCTCGACGGGATGAGCGCGATCCCCTCCACGACCACCCCGGCACCGCCCAGGCCCGTCGGACCCGCCCTGGTCCTCCAGGGGCGCTTTGCCCGCGACCTGGCCGAGATGGCCGTCCCGTGGCAGGCCGAACGAGCCCCCCAACCGCACCTGCTGATGCTCAACGAACCGCTCGCGCGTCGTCTCGGCATGGACCCCGCTCAGCTGCGGGGACCGGACGGGCTGCGGCTGCTGGTCGGAGAGCTCGTGCCGGACGGCGCCACCCCGGTGGCGCAGGCCTACGCGGGGCACCAGTTCGGCGGCTTCAGCCCCCGTCTGGGCGACGGGCGTGCCCTGCTCCTCGGAGAGCTGCTCGCCCCTGACGGCCACCTGGTGGACCTGCACCTCAAGGGCTCGGGACGGACGCCGTTCGCGCGGGGCGGCGACGGGTTCGCTGCCGTCGGCCCGATGCTGCGCGAGTACGTCATGAGCGAGGCGATGCACGCCCTGGGCATCCCCACCACCCGCGCCCTGGCCGTGGTGGCGACGGGTCGCGACGTGCGACGGGAGACCCTGCTGCCGGGCGCCGTGCTGGCCCGGGTCGCCCGCAGCCACCTGCGCGTCGGCAGCTTCCAGTACGCGCGCGCCACGGACGACGTCGACCTGCTGCGTCGGCTCGCGGACCACGCGCTCGCCCGCCACCACCCCGACGCGGTGGCGGCCGAGAATCCCTACCTCGTCCTGCTGGACGCCGTCGTCAGGGCCCAGGCGTCGCTGGTGGCCCGGTGGATGCTCGTCGGGTTCGTGCACGGCGTGATGAACACCGACAACATGACCATCTCGGGCGAGACCATCGACTACGGGCCGTGCGCGTTCATGGAGACCTTCGACCCGGCCACGGTCTTCAGCTCCATCGACCACGGCGGACGCTACGCCTACGGCAACCAGCCGGTCGCCGCGCAGTGGGACCTGGCCCGGCTCGCCGAGTCGCTCCTGCCCCTGCTGCACGAGGACCAGGAGCAGGCCGTCGCCCTCGCGCAGCAGGCGGTCGGCGGGTTCCAGCCGCAGTACGACGAGTTCTGGTCCCGGGGCATGGCGGCCAAGCTGGGCCTCTCGGTCGACGGGCAGGACCAGGGGGCGACCCTCGGCCACGAGCTGGTCGTCCTGCTGCAGCAGCACGGCGTCGACCACACGACGTTCTTCCGCGTCCTGGGGGCGGCGGCCCGGGGTGACGTCGAACCCGTCCGAGGGCTCCTCCGCGACGACCCCGCGGCGGACGGCTGGGTCACGCGCTGGCTCGCCCAGGGCCCGGACGGCGCCGCGATGGACCGGGTCAACCCGGTCTACGTCCCCCGCAACCACCTGGTGGAGGAGGCCCTGGCCGCAGCGACGGCGGGCGACCTGTCGCCGCTGGAGCACCTGCTGGTCGCGGTGACCTCGCCCTACCAGGAGCTCCCCGGTCTGCAGCGCTACGCCGCCGCAGCCCCTACCGACTTCGGCGAGTACCGGACCTACTGCGGCACCTGAGCGGTGCAGGCAGGTGGCACCTGCGGCACGGGAACCACGATCGCCCCCTGCCCTCACGAGCCACCCCGTCCAGCCCTGCCCCGTACCTCGAGGGGTGGACGTGCCCGAGGGCTCGGCGCAGACCGTCGACGACGTCGTCGGGTTCGTCCACGTGCGCGACCTGTACGGCGCCGTCCGACGTGGTCGTGGGCGGGAGCGTGGAGCTGGACGGCCTCACCCACGTCGACGACGTCCGCGACCACCTCCCGGCGCTCGACCTGCGCCTGGACGTCGGCGGGGAGGGGTTCGAGACCGTCGCCGGCTACGTGCTGGCCCGGTTGAGCCGCGTGCCCATGGTGGGCGACCGGGTCGCTGTGGGCGAGCACGAGCTCGTGGTGACCGAGATGGACGGGCTGCGTGTCGCGCGCGTCGGGGTGCGGCCGACGCGGGGGGAGCCCGTCACCGGGTAGCGGCCACCGGGCGGGTCAGGACACCCCGACCAGGTCGCAGACGAAGATCAATGTCTCGCCCGGCTTGATCACCCCGCCGGCGCCGCGGTCGCCGTAGGCCAGGTGGGGCGGGATCACGAGCTGGCGCCGTCCGCCGACCTTCATGCCCATGATCCCGGCGTCCCAGCCGCTGATGACCTGGCCCGCGCCGAGCCGGAACTGCAAGGCGTCGCCGCGGTTGTACGAGGCGTCGAACTCCTCACCGGTCGAGTGCGCCACACCGACGTAGTGCACGGCGACGGTCGTCCCGCTGACGGCCTCCGACCCGTCGCCGACGGTCAGGTCGGTGATCACCAGGTCGGTGGGCGGGGTGGGGTCGACGAAGTCGATCTCGGGCTTGTCCACGGGTGTCCTCCTGCGGTCGGTGGGTGTGCCCGCCGAGGCTAGAGGTTCCCGGCCGGCACGGCCCGACGGCGGACGTCCTGCCTCAGCCGAGCAGCAAGGACAGCGAGATCGCGACCATGACGAGCGAGATGAGGCCGTCCAGCACCCGCCAGGCACCGGGGCGCGCGAACAGCGGTCGCAGCAACCGGGCACCGTAGGCCAGGCCCGTGAACCAGAGGGCGCTGGCCGTCACCGCGCCCCCGGCGAACCAGCCCCTCGCCTCCTCGTGGGTCTGGGCGATCGAGCCGAGCAGGACCACCGTGTCCAGGTACACGTGAGGGTTGAGCCAGGTCAGAGCGAGCGCGGTCGTGAGGCTCGCGACCAGGGTCACGCCCGGACCGTCGTCGCCCGCTCTCAGCGCACCGGGGCGAAGCGCCCGGCGGGCGGCGACCACCGCGTACCCCAGCAGGAAGGCCGCCCCTCCGAACCGGAACACCGGCAGGAGCCACGGCAGCCGCTCCAGCAGCACTCCCGCACCCAGGACGCCGGCCACGATCAGCACCGCGTCGGACAGCGCGCACACGACGACCACCGGCAGCAGGTGTTCCCCCCGGAGCCCCTGTCGCAGCACGAAGGCGTTCTGCGCACCGATGGCCACGATGAGCGACAGGCCCAGGCCGAGGCCCGCAAGGGCGGCGATCACCGCTGGCGAGGTCACCGGGCCACGCTAGGAGGGGATGACTCCTAAGACCAGCTGCATCTGCTGCATCTGCATTAGCGTTGCTGTCATGGAGTTCGACGCCGGTCAGCTCCGCGCGCTGGACGCGGCGGTGACCGAGGGCAGCCTCGACGGCGCCGCTCGCGTGCTGCAGGTGACCCCGTCGGCGGTGAGCCAGCGGCTCAGGGCGCTGGAGTCCAGCGTCGGCCAGGTGTTGCTGGTCCGCAGCCGCCCCGTCGCGGCGACCACCGCTGGCCTGGTGGTCCTGCGCCTGGCCCGGCAGGTGTCGCTGGTCTCGGCCGACGCCGCGGCTGCCCTCGGCGACCCTGGTGGAACCGACCGTGGCTCCACCGACCACGGACCGTCATTGCCCGTGGCCGTGAACGCCGACTCGCTCGGCACATGGGTCCTGCCGGCCGTGGCGCCGCTCTCCGGGCGCCTGCGCCTGGACCTGCGGCGCGACGACGAGGAGCGCACGGGCGACATGCTGCGCGACGGGACCGTGATGGCCGCGATCACGACCGAGGCGTCCGCCGTCGCCGGCTGCAGGGTGACCACGCTCGGGGCGATGCGGTACCGACCGATGGCCTCGCCTGAGTTCGTCCGTCGCTGGTTCCCGGACGGTGCCGACCCGGCCGCACTGGGCCGGGCCCCCGTCGTGCGCTTCGACCGCAGGGACGACCTGCAGCACTCGTGGCTGCGCGGGCTCGGCGTGCGGTCAGAGCCGCCCACGCACCACGTGCCGGCGACCGCCGACCACTTCACGGCCGTGCGGTCGGGCCTCGGCTGGGGCATGGTGCCCGACCTGCTGTGCGGTGACGACGAGCACGCCGGGGTCCTGGTCGACCTGGCCCCTGGGCAGGTGGTGGACCGGGTGCTGCACTGGCAGCAGTGGCGGCTGCGCTCACGCGCTCTGGACGATCTCGCCGGAGCCGTGGTCTCGGCGGGGCGCGCGCACCTGCTGCCGTTCTGACCGAGGCGGGCTGAGCCAGGAGGACCCGCAACGGGTCCCATCGATGGCACCCTTGGCCGGACGAGGAGGTGTCGGGGTCCGACAGGCCTGCCACCGGTCATGAGGACGGCGTGCTCGAGCCTCAAGGTCTGTGGTGGCCCAGCCGATCATCCTGTCGGGACGGGACCCCCGCAGGGGCCGCCGCGCCGTGGTGGCCACGACCAGCGACCGGAGGCCGACGAGTGCACAGGACGAGCGCGGCCGGCTCCCCCGCCTGGCGCGTGCTGGAGCGTCGGCTGGGCCAGGCCGCCTGGTTGGTGCTCGTCGCCGGTCTCACGGTCGCGATGGTCATCTCCGGCCTGTCGCTGACCCAGACGCCGCCGCTTCTGCTCGTCATCGTCCTGGCCGCCTTCTTCCTGCTGCTGCTCGGACGCCTGGGCGTGGTCGCCTGGCACGAGCGCGCCCGCCGACCGGCCCTGCTCGTGCTCGGCGCCGGGGTCACGCTCTGGGCCGTCGGGTCCGCGGTGCTCAACGCCGGTGGAGAGCTGACCGGCAAGGACTTCCCGGACCCGGGCGAGGGGTTCTTCCTCGCCTCCTACGGCGGCTTCGCCACGTTCCTGCTGCTGGACACCCCCCGCCGGACCCGGGCGAGCGCCACGGTCTGGTTGGAGACGCTTCTGGTCTGCTGCGGCGCCATGTCGCTGGCCGGCTTCGTGCTGCTCAGCCCGCTCGGGAGCGCTATCGGGCAGCAGGGCCCCGCGCTGTTCCTGGCCCTGCTGTACCCCGTGCTGGGTGTGGTCCTGGGCCTGGTGGTGCTGGCCCAGGTGCAGCTGCGCCAGCGCTCGATCTCCCGGCGCACCCTGGCCCTGGCGGGCGGGTTCGCGCTGCTCGCCGTCGCGGACTCCACGTTCGTCCTGAACGCGGCCAGCACGACCTACGTCTCCAACGCCGTCCTGGAGCTGATGTGGGGCGCGAGCTTCGCCCTGCTCGTCGGGGCGGCGTGCGCTCACCGGCTCGACGCCGTCAGCAGCCCGGCCGCCGTGCCCTCACGGCAGGTGGTCCTGGTGCTGGCCGCCGCGGTGGCGCTGGTCGTCCTCGTGCTCCGGCCTGCGGGCTCGGGCGAGTGGTACGTGACCGCGCCGGCCGTCCTCACGCTGCTGGCCGCGGGCACCCGGATGGTGATGGCGCTGCGGGAGGCCCACGGCGCCGTGGAGGCACGTCGGCTGTCGGTGACCGACGACCTGACGGACCTGCCCAACCGCCGCGCTGTCATGGCACGGCTCCAGGACGACATGGCCGCCGGCCGACCGCTGGCCCTCATGCTTCTCGACCTGGACGGCTTCAAGGACATCAACGACAGCCTCGGCCACGCGGCCGGCGACCGGGTGCTCGAGCAGGTCGCGGCCCGGCTCCTGGGGCAGGTCGGCGGCACGGCGATGGTGTCGCGTCTCGGCGGCGACGAGTTCGCCATCGTCCTGGCCCAGGACGACGAGGTCGCCCTGCTGCGCACGGCCCAGGTCATCCGTGAGGCGTTGCTGGCCCCGCTCGCGGTCGACGGGCTGGTGCTGTCGGTCCGCGGCTCGATCGGGATCGCGTTGGGGGACAGCGCCCACGGCGCCACGGACCTGCTGCGTCAGGCCGACGTCGCGATGTACGAGTCCAAGACGACCCGCGCGGGTGCGCTGGTCTACGACGCCTCGCGCGACGAGTTCTCCCGCTCGCGGCTGCGTCAGGCCGAGGACCTCCGCCGCGGCATCACCCAGGACCAGCTCGAGCTCTGGTACCAGCCCCAGATCGACGCGGCCACCCAGCGGGTGACGGCCGTGGAGGCGCTGGTCCGCTGGCGCCACCCCGAGCTGGGGCTGCTGTCACCGCTGGCGTTCCTGCCCGACGCCCGTCGCAGCGGCCTGATGCCCGCGCTCACCGAGACCGTGATGCACCAGGTCGTCCACGACGCGAGGCGCTGGCAGGACGAGGGCTTCTCGTTCACCGTCGCGTTCAACTGCGCGCCGCCCGAGCTGCTCGGCGGGACCTTCCTGCCCCGGTTGTTCGCCGCGGTCGGCAAGGCGGGGCTGCCCCAGGACCGGCTGATGGTGGAAGTCACCGAGGACTCGTTCGCCGCCGACCCCGAGCACGCCCGGGTGGCCCTGCAGCAGCTGCGCACCCACGGCGTGCAGGCCGCCATCGACGACTACGGCACGGGCTTCTCGTCCTTGGCCTACCTGCGCGACCTACCGGTCCAGGAGCTCAAGATGGACCGCTCGTTCGTCTCCACGATCCTCACCGACTCCCGCAGCCGCACCATCGTCGAGTCCACCCGCCAGATGGCGCACGCCATGGGGCTGCGCCTGGTGGCGGAGGGTGTCGAGGACTCGAGCACCGCCGCAGACCTCGTCGCCCTGGGCGTCGACGTGCTGCAGGGGTACCACATCTCCCCGCCGATCTGCTCGAAGGACGTGTCCGCCTGGGTCCGCCGCTGGGAGGCGACGCTGCGCGACCGTCGGACGGACCTCACCTTCCCCCGACGGGCCTGACGGCCGGTACCTGGGCCACCTCGCAGAGGTCCACCACGCGGCGGCGCGGCAGCACGAACGCCTCCTGTCCGGGCACGGTTACGCCGTCCAGGCCGCTGCCGTGCACGAAGAGCCGGTAGGAGTCGGGGTCGACCCGGCGCTGGTTGTCCAGGAGCTCGGCGAGCTCGGCGTAGACCGGCACGCTCGCGGGTGAGCCGAGGTAGGGGCGGACGCGCGTGCCCGGCAACGTCCGGTAGTGCAGCCCGACGGAGTCCAGGAGGCGACGCACCCGGATGTCCAGGATGGCGACGGTCCCGGTGATGCCGTTGGACCGTGTCGCCAGCGCGATGCCGTGGTAGAGGGCGGCCACGTGGCTCACCCCTTCGGCTCGTTCGCCGCGGGCGCTCAGGGTGGCGATGTCCCAGGTCAGAGCCAGGTCCAGACCGGCGGCCCCCGCGCTGGCCAGGGCGTCGGCGTGCCACGGTTCACGCTCGACGTCGACCAGGCTCTTGAGCCCCGCCGGGCCCGGCACGATGAAACGCACGGCGGCCTCGACGTCGCCGGCCGGGGTGGCCAGGGCCAGGAACACCGACTGCTGCTCGTAGGGCCCGTACTCATCGGCGAGCTGCTCGCGGGAGTTGCCGTAGCGGGCCAGGAAGACGTCGGCCTCGCAGGCGCGCGCGGCCGACAGCAGGTCCCCGGTGGGGTCCAGCACCAGCCGGTGGGTCCCCTCGGGCTGCTCAGCGAGCCAGCGGTCGTCCACCGTCAGGCTGCTCATCAGAACTCCTTCCACACCGGCGTCGAGCCGAAGTGACGCGCAGCGAGGGCGACGGCGTCCTGGGCGTCGAACGGCTTGCAGGCGTAGACGTCGACGCTGAAGAAGAGCACCGGCTGATCCCAGGCGTAGAAGTGCGCCCCGGAGGTCTCCCAGTGGATCCAGCCGGCCCAGCCGTACAGCGGGGACTGGTGGGTCATGGGCTCCATCAGGGCGACCATGCCGATGGTGCCGCTCAGCTCGGACAGGAAGTCCTTGATGGCCTCGGCGCTGATCGGTGCGTCGCAGTAGCCCTCGATGACCAGGCGCTGGCGGTGGATCATCGGTGCCAGGTCGGGCATGGACCGGGACCGGCGCTGGGGTCCGACGGCGTCGAGATCGGACCGGTTGCGACGGGTTGGCGCCTGGGCCCGCACGGGCACGAGGGTGGTGGGGACATGCTGCACGGAGGTGGCCCTTTCCTGGACGGCGGCACCTGGACGGGGCTGCGTGTTCGTTGAACCGGACACTAGGTCGGCGGCACCCCAGAGTCGTCGAGCACCCAGTGAGGTTGCTCCCTCCGGGCAGACTCCGATACCTGGGAGTAACTGTCAAGGCACGCAGAGTGACATCTCATCGGGTCCGTCCGGGTGACGTCGACCACACGGCGTTACGGGGTCTTGGCTGAACGTCACTCTCAGGTGCGCGGACGAAGCCTCACCCCGGGCATCTCCGGGGCACGCAGCCACGAGCCCTCGTCCCAGCCGGTCACCTCGCCGAAACGGTCCTCGCGGGCCTGCCACTGCTCGCGAGCCAGGACGATGTCCTCGTGGCTGCCCCCGACGAAGTTCCACCACATCACGAGCTCCTCGCCGAACGGCTCACCGCCGAGCAGCATCAGCACCGACGGCCCACCGACCACGAGGTCGACGTGGGACCTGCCGCTGCCCAGGTGCACGAGGTCGCCCTCAGCAGGCTCCTCACCCCCGACCTCGAGCCGGCCGGAGACCAGCAGCACCGCGTGCTCGAAGTCCTGGCGCAGCGGCAGCCGCAGGGCACCTGCGCGGGACCGGACCTCCGCGCCGACCAGGGGGGTACAGGTCGTCGCCGGTGAGGTCAGCCCGTCGAAGGTGCCGACCAGCACCGTGGTGCGGACGCCGTCGACCTCACGCGTCGGCAGCTGCGCGTGGTGCTCGAAACCGGGGTCCTGGTGCCGGTGCCGCTCGGGCAGAGCCACCCACAGCTGGACCCCGTGCAGCGCGGTGCCGTCCCCGACGAGGGACCGCTCCCCGTGGGCGATGCCGTGACCGCTGGTCATCATGTTGAGCTGGCCGGGGCGGATCCTGACCTCGGAGCCGAGCGAGTCCTGGTGCAGCGCCTCACCTCCGAGGAGCCAGGTGACGGTCTGCAGGCCGGTGTGCGGGTGCGGCGGGACGACCATGACGTGCTCGCCCGTCGCCGGGCCGTAGGAGTCGACGAAGCACCAGGCGCCCACGGTGGTCCGGGCTCTCGACGGCAGGCTGCGACGTACGAGCATGGCGCGCGGACCACCCAGCGGCACCTCGCGGGCGGGCAGCAGCTGCACCGCCGGACCGGAGGCGGGGGCGGCGGTACCGACCGCCGCGCCGAGCCCGGTCTCGGTGGGGGTGTCGTCCAGGTTGCTCATGACGCCGATTCTGCGCCCGACCCGGCCCCGGCGCCCGGACCGGTCGCCACGGCGGGGCGATCGGTACCGGTGGGCCAGCCGGCACCGGAGGACCGGCCGGCGGCACGCACGCCCCGGACCACCGCCAGCACCACCACGACCGCCAGCAGACCGACCACCGCGAACGGCAGCAGCGCGCCCAGGACGACGAGCACGACCGCGGTCGAGGCGACCAAGGCGTCCCAGCCCGACCCCAGCCCGTCCACGAAGGGCGGCACGGCCTGCTCGACCTCGACGTCGTCGGGCTGCGTGAGCACCACGGTGACCGTCGCCAGGGCGGCCCGGTCGGCGAGCGCGGCCTGTCGCGACCGGAGGGACTCCAGGTCGGCCTGTCGACGGGTCAGCTCCGCCTCCAGCGCCAGCACGTCGTCCAACGAGGTCGCCTCGCCCAGCAGCGCCCGGATCCGCTCGACCCCGGCCTGCTGCGTCACGGTGCGGCTCTCGAGGTCGACCAGGGTGGCCTCGACGTCCTCGGAGTCCGCGCCGCGCGCGACCTCTTCGCCCAGCGCGGCCACGTCGGTCATGACGTCCGCGGTGACGCCCACGGGCACCCGGAGCAGGATCTCGGAGCGGGCCCGCTCCCCGCCCACGCTGCTCTCGCCGGCCACGAAGCCGCCGGCCACCAGGGCGACGTCACGCACCCGGCGTGCGGCGGCGGGCACGTCCTCGACCGCGACCTCGATGGTCGAGGTGACGACCTGCCGCCCCTGCCCCGTCGCAGCACCGAGGACACCAGTGCTGCCGTCGGCCGCGTCCGCGGCGGCGGCCTCATCCGCCCGGTCCTGCTCCGCCGCGCCCTGCTCGTCCCGCGCCTCGTCGGCACCGCCGTCCGCGCGCCCGGCCATCGGGGCCTCGACGACGCCCTCGGCGAGGTCCGGCTCGGCCGCGTCCGACGCCTCCGAGTCGCCCCCGGCCCCGCACGCCGTGACCCCCACCACCAGGGCCAGCAGGAGCACCGACCAGGCGCCGGCCCGCCGCGACGCTTCCCGTCCCCGCGCGGGGGGCTCCACCGTGACCGTCGGTGGCGCCTCGGGTGCCGGTACCGCAGTGGGTGCCGTCATGGGCCGACCTCGTCCCTCCGCACCCGGGTGGCACGGTCAGGGGTTGGACGGACGCCCACCCGCCGACGGATCCCGCGTCCCGGACACGATCAGGTCGCGGTCCGGCGGCGGTCAGGTCTCGGCCGAGGCTGCGCCGCTCAGACGTCCTCGTCGGGGACGACGTGCACGGCGGCCTCCTCGGCGCCGGCCGCCCCCTCGTCGATGCCTACGTCCTCGGCCACGAGGTCCTTGTCGACGTCGGCGTGGGCTCCCTCGTCGGGTGCCACGAGCCGGCCGGCCCGCTTCTCACCGACCTCGCCACCCACGTCCTCGGCCTCGTCGGTCAACTGGCCGTCGCGGTCGTGACCGAGGTCCGGGACCTCCGCCGCCAGCCGGTCGTCCAGCTGAGCCCCCTCGGCCTCCTCCTCGGCCGTGATGCCGTGCGCGAGCACGGCCCCGGGCGAGTCCGGCGGGGACCAGCTGCGGCCGGCCACCTCTTCCTCACCGTCCTCCCCCAGGGACTCCTCGAGGTCGGGGATCTCGTCGTCGGTGCCAGGTTGATCGCTCATGCGCTCACGCTGGCAGCCCGGCGGGCCCCGGTCCACCCGAGACCACCGAGCCCAGGGCCGGGCGCTCGCGGGCCAGGACGCCGAGCAGGTCGGCCTCCCTCGCCGCGACGTCCCCGGGCTGCGTGCCGTCGTGGACGCGCTGGCGCAGGTGGGCCAGCCGGACCGCTGTCACCTGGAACCGGTGCATGGCACGTCCGGCGCCGACCGCGCGGGCCCGGGCGGACGCGGCCCGTCGGGCGGTCAGCGACCCGAGCATCTGCGTCTCGGCCGGGGAGAACCAGCCGTGGCGGGCGTACAGGGCGACGTTGTCGCGGATCATTCGCGCCTCACGGGAGCGCGCCACGACGGCGACGGCGACGAACGCGGTGAAGAGCGGCACCCACAGCACGACGAACGTCCCCAGGAAACCCATGAACGAGCCTACGGCCATGCCGTTCCACACCCCGTGCAGCAGCACCGCCACCGACAGCCCGCCAGCGGCCATCAGGTAGCGCGCCGCACCATGGCGCCGTGACGCCAGCACGAGCCCGATACCCGTCGCCGCGGTGAACAACGGGTGCGCGAACGGCGACACGACACCTCGCAGCAGGAACGTGCCCACCAGGCCGCCGGGACCGGAGTCCAGCAGGGCGACCCCGAGGTAGACGATGTTCTCGGTGAACGCGAAGCCGACGCCGATCAGGCCGGCGTAGACGAACCCGTCGACCAGCCCGTCCAGCCCACGACGCCCCACCGCGAGGATCGCCAGCAGCCCCAGGCCCTTGAGGGCCTCCTCGACGACGGGGGCCACCACGACCGCTCCCACGACCTCCGGGTCGCCGCCGGCGGCCTCGACGACCAGCGTCGGCGGGAGGCTCAGCAGCAGCGCGCCGGCCGTGGCTACGGTGGCCCCCCAGCCGAACGCGAACACCAGCAGCCCGCGGGGCTCCGGCTCGTAGCGGTCGAGCCAGCCGTAGACGGCCAGCAGCGGCACGACCGGGAGCAGCGCCGCCAGCAGCCCGACGCCGAACGGCCTGGGCCCGACGGTCAGCAGCAGCACCGCGGTGACGACCAGACCGCAGCCGGCGACCAGCAGGACGCCGAGGGCTGTGAGCACGACCTGCCCGGTCCGGCCCCACCCTGGGTGGGGGTCACCGGTGGGCAGCGGTTGCGGGTGCACCATGCCCGCAGGGTAGGAGGTGCCTGGCCCCCCGGGCGGGGAGCGTCCGGTTCCCGCGGGCCGGACCCGTCGGAGCACGACCGCGCCGGCCCCGTAGGCTGCCGTTCGTGAGCAGCGCCGACAGCAAGGGCCGAATCGTCTGGGTCGACTGCGAGATGACCGGGCTCAGCCTGACCGAGGACGCCCTCGTGGAGATCGCCGTCCTGGTCACCGACAGCGAGCTGAGCGTCCTCGGTTCCGGGGTGGACGTCATCATCAAGCCCCCGCCGGGCGCGGTCGAGCAGATGAAGGACGTCGTGCGCGACATGCACACGTCCTCCGGCCTGCTGGATGAGCTGGACGGCGGTACCACCATGGAGGACGCCCTCGCGCAGGTGATGGCCTACGTCGAGGAGTGGGTCCCCGACGCGCGCAAGGCGCCCCTGGCCGGCAGCACCGTCGGCACCGACCGCGCGTTCATCGCCCGCGACATGCCGGCGCTGGACGAGCACCTGCACTACCGGATCGTCGACGTGAGCAGCATCAAGGAGCTCGTCAAGCGCTGGTACCCCAGGGTGCACTTCAACTCCCCCGCCAAGCACGGCGGACACCGGGCGATGGCCGACATCCTGGAGAGCATCGCGGAGCTGCGGTTCTACCGGGAGGCGGTCTTCGTCCCGCTCCCCGGCCCCGACAGCGAGGCGACCAAGTCCATCGCCGCTGGTCACGAGCTCCTTGCGGGCACCGTGCCCGCATGGGCACCCGGACTGACCGCGCACCTCTGACGGACGGCTACACTTCTGTCCGCAGCCGGGTACGCCCGGCCGTGGTGGGTGTAGCTCAGCTGGTAGAGCGCCGCGTTGTGGTCGCGGATGTCGCGGGTTCAAGTCCCGTCACTCACCCCCGGACCCGTCGCCGGTCGGGGCCCTCAGGGCCTCGACCGCGACGGCCAGGACCGTGTCACCCCGCTTCGATGAGGAGCCCAGATGTCCACG
>Ga0105045_10003805_pt1 | contig 13037 bp, 6 predicted proteins | sample MAT02_FD_78089 | JGI IMG/M metagenome (GOLD analysis project Ga0105045, IMG submission 78089) | Freshwater microbial communities from Lake Fryxell liftoff mats and glacier meltwater in Antarctica - MAT-02 (megahit assembly) | ecosystem: Environmental > Aquatic > Freshwater > Ice > Liftoff...
CGCACCCAAGGCCGCGAAGGGTCGCGGCGGCGATGCCGCTCCCAAGGCCGTGAAGGGTCGCGGTGGCGATGCCGCTCCCAAGGCCGTGAAGGGTCGCGGCGGCGATGCCGCTCCCAAGGCCGCGAAGGGTCGCGGCGGCGATGCCGCGCCGCAGGCCGTGCAGGGTCCGGGCGGCGATGCCGCGCCGCAGGCCATGAAGGGCCGCGGTGGCAATGCCACACTCAAGGCCGTGAAGGGATATGGTGGCGTTGCCGCACCAGCGAGAAGCAGCAGCCGCATCCCGAACACTGCGGCGAAGAAGCGCCCCGGTCGTGTCGCCGAACGCAGCAGTGCTGGCGCCGCGAAGAGTGCCACGCCCAAACGCGCCGCTGGCACCACGAAGTCAGCCGCGAAGAAGCGGACCACCAGCAGCGCCTCCTGAACCACCCGATCCACGAGACGGCGATGACGTCGCCTGACACGACGCGGGGCAGCGTCCGCCGCGCCCTCCTGATCGGCATCAATGCGTACGCGAAGAAGCCACTCGATGGCTGCATCGCGGATGCGGAACTCATGGCGGCGGTGTTGCAGGAGCGTTTCGGATTCGGGCGGGACGACATCACGCTGCTGCGTGATCGTGGCGCGTCGCGCGCGGCCGTCCTGGCCGCGATCGATGCGCTCATCGGAGCGACCGAAGCCGGCGACGCCGCGTTGATCTTCTACGCCGGTCACGGCTCGTACGCCGAGTGCGACGACGGGACCGAGGCGAGCGGCTACGACAGCACGCTGAACCTCTGCGAGGATCCGCGGGAAGACATCTACGATGACGAGATCGAGCGGCGGCTGGCGGCGCTGGCCGCGAAGACGCCGCACACCATCGTCATCTTCGACTGCTGCCACTCGGGCACCCTGACGCGCGACGGCAGCGCACCGCCGCGAGGCGAGCGCTGGAGCATGCCGGTCAGGACGGCGACGCGTCCGGCGATGGATCTCGGTCCCCACGCCAGCGGTGGCGCCAGTCGCTCGACCGACGGAAATCCGTCCGACGGCTATGTCTGCATCGCCGCCTGCCTGGACCACGAGATCGCCAAGGAGTCGGCGATTCCCGGCAGCGACTCGATTCGGCACGGCGCACTGACCTACGCGCTCGTGCAGGAACTCCAGCGCTCCCGCGCCGGCGAAACGTGGCGCGACGTCTTCGAACGCGTCGCACGCACGATAAGGACGATACAGGAAGATCAGCACCCGCAGATCGAAGGCGCACAGGAACGTGTGCTGTTCGGGCTGACGGAGTTCGCGCCTACGCCGTACGTCACCGTGATTGCCCGCCGCCGCACGACGGTCACGCTCGGTGCGGGTGCCCTGCAGGGGCTGAGCGTCGGCACCGTCTACACCGTGTTTCCCGACGGAAGCAAAGGTGATGCCGATGACACGCCACTGGGTCGCATCGAGGTCACACTGGTCAAGGGCACGACGGCGATGGCTCGCATCCTCGATGAGAAGCCTGAGGGCGCCATGGACACGGGGTGCCGTGCACGCACGGCGGAGCGCGGCACCGTGGCCGACGCGCTCGCACTGGAGAACCGCAACCGCGCCAGCGGACTGCGCGGCGCCGTGACGTTGGAGATCCTGCGCCGCAGCGCCGACGAGGGCTTCGAGCCCGCTGCGGACGACGAGCGCGCCGGCATGCCGGTCTTCGACTCGAAGGAGCGCATCGCGTTCCGGATCACGAACACGACGGAGACGCCGGTCTACGTGAACCTGTTCTCCTTCGACCCGAGGGGTTCCGTCGATGCGCTGACCAGGGGGTCGGCCAATCTCCTGATCGCCGAATCGCGGCTCGAACTCGGTGTGGCCGACGGCCGGAAGCTGGCGCTGGCGTGGGACGGCGATGACGCGGTCACGTCGTTCAAGCTCTTCGCGTCGGTGAAGCCGGTCGGTTTGAGCTATCTCACGAGACTGGAGCAGCCGGCGGTGGCCACGCGCGGTTCGCGGATCACCGACGATGACTGGACCGCGGTGACGAAGCAGATCATGCTGCGACGGAACGTCTCGCTGAAGGCCGGAGAGAGCGTGGATGTCGCCGGTGCCTCGATCGCTGCGACCGGCATGACCGCCACCGTGCGCAGCGCCGCAGGCGAGTCGGAGGCCACGCGCGCGCTCGCGCCGTCCGGCGCTTTCGCACAGGCGCTGGCCGATGCGCAGATGCAGACGCAGCAGTCGTTCGTGATCGCCGATGCCGTCGCCACCACCGATGGCACGCGCAGCGCCGACGGCGAGTCCACGCTCACCGTGCAGGTCGTGGATCCGGGTGAGGGCTTCGCACAGGTGGCGATGACGACCGACGCGTCCGGCATGATCCGCTGGCACTTCGCGCCCGAGCTGGACGACGAGCCCGTCACGCGCGATGGCTCCGTGCCGACGATCAGGACGCGCACCTTCACCTTCGACACGCAACGGGTCGCGGGCACCGGTGAACGCGGCGTTGCCAGCGCGATTGCCCAGAAGCTGATCAACGTCTATGCCTTCCCCATGGGCAAGCGGATCGTGGGGCACGTGGCCTCGAAGTACGGCGAGAAACTCGAACTGGAGCGCACGCCGTACCGGGTGCGCACGTTCGCGCCGGCCGATTACGCATCCAAGCAGGCGACGACCATCAGCGGCGATGCATGGACCTCGCTGGCTGCGGGCCGCGCACTGCTCATGATCCATGGCACCAACAGCAGCACGCACACGGCGTTCGGCGCGTTACCGCACGCGTTCGTCGAGGGCATGCACGCGCATTATCAGGGACGCGTCTTTGCCTTCGACCATCCGACGCTCACGCACGACCCGCGGAAGAACATCGAGACGCTGCTGGACCTGGTGCCGGAGGGCATCACGCTCGACGTGGACATCATCTGCCACTCGCGCGGCGGGCTGGTGAGTCGCGTACTCGCCGAGAAGCAGGAATCGCTGCAGTTCGGGACGCGGACGATCCGGGTCGGCTCGGTCATCTTCGTGGGTGCGCCGAATGCCGGCACGCGCCTGGCTGACGAGGCGTGCATTGCCGAGTATCTGGATACGGTGACGAACCTGCTGAACGTCATCCCCACCAATGGTGCCACCGACGCGCTCGGCTTCGTGCTGACTGGTGTGAAACTGGTGGCGACGGGGCTCTGGTCCGGTCTCAAGGGACTGCACTCGATGCAGCCAGGTGGTGAGTTCGGAACCTGGCTCAACACCGGTGAGCGCGCGAAGGACACGCGATATTTTGCGCTCGCATCGAACTATACGCCGGCAGCGCCCAGCCTCGTGCAGCTGGTCAGCGACCGGCTCATGGACAAGGTGTTCAAGGGCGCTCCGAACGACCTCGTGGTGCCGACGGAGGGTGTGTTTGCCGCCAACGGCTCCGGCTATTTCCCGATCGAGGGCCAGGTGGTGTTCGACGCAGCCGACGGTGTCGCGCACACCGGATTCTTTCAGTACCCACGCACCACGACGCAGATGGACACATGGCTGAAGAGCTGAGCATGAACGAGCATGACAACATCGAGGAGTTCGTCGTCCAGATCGGCGTACGCGTCGGCGACTACTATCCCGTGACGGTGTTGCGTTCCCCTGCCGGTACCGGCGGAAGTGGACGGTTTCCTGTTCGCGATTTCCTGACGCAGCCGGCCACGCCCGCCGGCACCGCGCCGCCGACTGCCGAGGTGACACGAAAGGTGGTGGACGACGAGGCACCGGTTCCGCGACTCAGTGAAGATGTCGGCCGCGACCTGTTCGATGCGCTGTTCACCGGCGATGTCGCGTCACTCTTTCAGCGCAGCCTGGGTCGAAGCAGTGCCGAGAACCGCCGGCTTCGGGTGCGGCTCCACCTGAACGTCGGGAACGAGAGCATCGCGCCGCTGGCCACGCTGCCCTGGGAACTCATGTTCAGGCAGGACAGGAAAGAGTTCCTGACCTTGTCGTCCGACACGACCTTCGTGCGATCGCTGGACGTGCCCATCGATTTCTACGACCTGCACGACGTGGAGGGTGCGGTCCGGGTGCTCTTCGTGATGTCGAACCCGAAGGGTGACCTGAACCTGTCCGCCGAACGCGTCGCGATCGAGACGCAGCTCGCGGAGGAGATGACGCGCTCGGGTCAGCCGAAGCTCGTGGCCGAGTTCCTCGAGAACGCGACGTTTTCGGAGCTGGAGGAGCGTCTGCACCGGTTCGACTACCACATCATTCACTTCATGGGGCACGGCGACCTGAGCCCGAATGGCGAGGGGATGCTGCTGTTCCACGATGGCGTGTTGCGTTCAGGCCGTGATCTTGGCGTGTTGATGAAGAGCGAGCCCATGACGCGGCTGGTGACGCTCAACGCCTGCAACACCGGCACCGCGTCGAAGACGACCGGTGCCGACCCGTTTGCCGGTGTCGCGTCGGCGCTCGTGATGGCGGGCGTGCCGGCAGTCATCGCGATGCAGTTCCCGGTGAGCGACAAGGCCGCAATCGCCTTCTCGGCGCGTCTCTATGCGCAGATCGGCCTGGGCCGCTCCATCGAGGCATCGGTGGATCTGGGCCGGCGCAAGATCATGGCGCTGCGACCGAACCAGACCGAATGGGCCACGCCGGTGCTCTTCCTTCGTGACCCGGCGATGTCGGCGTACAACACGTCACGCAAGTCGGGGAGCAGGGCACGGCTTGCCGGTCCGACGGGCGACATGATCGTGCCGCGGGATCTGCTGCCAGCGGTGAAGCCGGCACCGATCGTGGCTCCGGTCATCGTCCCGGCGGCGGCACCGATTCCGACGCCGGTCGCGGTGAGCGCGCCGGCTGTCGTGGCAGCGCCGCCTCGCGTGGTCGTCGAGTCGACCCCGTGGTACCAGGGCACGCTCGCGAAGGTCGGCGGTGGCGCACTGGCGATGCTGTTCCTGATCGTGTGGCTGGCTCTGCGCGGACCGGACGACGGCGCTGTCCCGACCGACTCGGCCGCCCTCGCGCAGGCGGCACTGGATTCGACGACCGCCGCCGCCATGAACGGCGCCTCGCCCGACGCGATGCCTGCCGAGCAGTCGACTCTGCTCCCCGCGACGCAGGATCTCACCTCGACGGACACGACCAGCGTCTCCACGGCCGGCGCCGCGAACGAGACAGCGCTCGAGCCGATGGTTGGTCACTTTGCGACCCGCGTCTGGCCTGGTCGCGGAGTGAAGATCGATGTCTCCGAGCTGGTGATCGCCGATACGATCGGCGAGATCGACGGCTCCACGAACCTGACGGTGCGGGCTGCGAGGTCGGTGCCGCTGGACATGACGTTCCAGATGACGAAGACACCCGCGCAAACCTGCGACGGGAGTGCGTGCCCTGCCCGCATGTACCTGCTCATGACGCCGGCCCGACCTGATCGCGGTGCCGCCTGCTACGCATCCACACTGCGTCAGGAGGACGGCACGACTGCGTACCACTGGCAGGACCGGATCACTGCGCCGCGCATCCCGGGCGATTACCTGCTGGTGCTCGCGCTCTCGGACGGCGAGGACTGCTTCGAGTCGCCACTGCTCTGGCGTTCGGAGCCGCTGATGACGTTCACGGTCCGGTAGTCACACGTGCAGACGGAGAAACTCTTGCCTCGCATCATCGCGCTGCTCGTCGGCATCGACAAGTACACCGCCATTTCGCCGCTGCACGGGTGCGTTGGCGACATCACCGCCGTCGAGACACTGCTGAAGGCACGCATTCCCGCTGAGTCGCTGTCGCTGCGGGTCCTGCACGACGGGGCGGCGACACGCGACGCGATCATCGATGGCTTCCAGAGCCATCTGGGCCAGGCGACCGCCGATGACGTCGCGCTGTTCTACTTCTGCGGCCACGGGTCGCAGGAGGCCTGCCCGCCGGAGTGGATGACGCTGGAGCCGAGCGGGATGTTGCAGACCACCGTGCCCGTGGATGCGCGCATCGGTGACACGTTCGACATCGCCGACAAGGAGCTCAGTGCGCTGATCCACGCAGTCGCGGCGAACGGTGCGCAGGTTGTGACGATGTTCGACTCCTGCTCTTCCGGCGGCGCCACGCGCAGTGCCGAGGATGCTGCGACTGCGGGCGTCGCACGCATGGCGCCCTCGTCGACGCAGCGGAAGCGCGCTGTGATGGATTACATCGCACCGGCACGCACGCTGTACGATCCGGCGCGCATCGCCGCACATGGCCCCCCGCAGCCCAGCCACATTGCGATTGCGGCCTGCCAGAACTTCGAGACGGCCAAGGAATACCGCGTGAACAACGTGAGCCGCGGCGCCTTCACGCAGGCGTTCGAGGCGGCCGTCGGGGCGCTTGGTCCGTCGGCGACGTACGTGGACCTGGTGACGGCGATCCGCACCACGGTTCGCGTCCGCGCGAAGGACCAGATGCCCAGCCTCTCCGTCACCGGTTCGGCTGACGCCGCGACGCTCTTCCTCGACGGCAAGGCCGGCGTCAGCACCATGACGGCGAACTTCGCGCCGAGTCGGAGCGCCAGCTCGCCGGGTCACTGGTGGCTGTCTGCGGGCCTGATCGACGGCATCCCGGAGAGTGGCACCGTGACGGTGAACCTCCATGCCCGCGATGCATTCCTGCGCGACGGTATCAAGGCGACACCTGTCGCCACGGCGATCGTCGGCACAGTGGAGATCGATCGGGCCAGCCTGCGCATTGCCGGCGACGCGAGCGTGCTGGACCCGACGGCGGTGTACTCGGCAGTGATCACGGCGATGGGCTCAGTGCCGCTGCACGTGATGGTCACAGGCACGGATGCAACGGCAGTCGGCACGCTCCACGCCGAACTCTCGGCACGTGCGGCGCGCTTCGCCGTCGTGGCGGAGCGCTCCGCCGACGTCCCGACGATCACGGTGCAGGTGTCGGGGAGTGAGGCATCGATTCTGGGCATGGACGGCGCGGTGCTGCAGGGGATGACGTTCGTCACGAAACAGGCCGCCTCGATCGCAGGCGCCTGCGCGCACATCGCGCGGTGGTATGGCGTGCAGTCGCTGGCCCCGGTGTCGTCCACCCTGAACGGCAAGGTCGTCATCGATATCGTGCCGGCGGTGGCCAAGGAACAGGGCATTCCGCTGGACCGCCCTGCCCACCCGGTGAAAAATGGCACGGTGACGCTGACGTACGACGGTGCCGTGCCGCCGCGGCTTCAGCTTCGGCTTCGGAATACCTCGGGCGAGGCGCTCTATGTGGTGCTGGTGGACCTGTCGGACGATTTCGGCAGCAGCGTGCTGTTCGAGGACTGGATGCAGCCCAACAGCGTCGCGGTGGCAAAGGGCGGCAGGGCCGTGGGGCTGGAGGTGGGGGCCTGGCGAGACCCGTCGTATACGGTTGGCTTCGACTACATCAAGGTTGTGGCGGCGAAGGCGCAGTTCGGGTCGAAGCCGTTCGCGTTCCATCCGCTGCTGCCGGATGGCGTTGCGCGTGTCGTGGTCGATGAGGTGGAGGATGCGTCGTTCTGGGGTACGTCACTGGTGCGCGTCGAGTACCCACGCTGATCGCACGCGCAGGTACCGGGCGGCGGCACCGCATCACATCGGTGACACCAGGCTCGGCCGTCCGGATGCTCCGACGGCGACGGCTCTCCACCTGCCGAGCTCAGCTGGAGACTTTTCGTATCCTCATCCCGCCAGCGGTCGTCGACATCACGACGATATATTGAAATCGTTACCTGGCACGCCGTCCTCCTTCCCCGCCTCGCATGGCCCGCTATCGCCCATTGATCGCCGTCACCACGCAGACGCTGCAGTCCATCGACGGCATTCCTGCCGGTCTGCCGCAATCGGTGGTCATGAACCAGCGCTACTACGTGGCCGTCTCACTCGTCGGTGCCGTGCCCTGCCTGGTGCCGCTGCTGGACGATGACGAGGATACGCTGCGCGAGCTGTACGAGCGCGTGGACGGCATCCTCGTTCCGGGCGGCGTGGACATGGATCCGAGCACCTACGGTGAGGCGCCGCACCCGCGACTCGGGAACCTCGATCCGTCGCGCGATCGCACGGAGATGCTGATGGCCAAGTGGGCCGTCGAGGACAAGAAGCCGTACCTGGGACTCTGCCGCGGGGCGCAGGTCCTGAACGTCGTCCAGGGCGGATCGCTCTGGCAGGACCTCGACGCGCAGTACGACGGCGCGATCAAGCACGACTACTTCCCCACCAGCGGTTTCGAGCGCGATCATCTTGCGCACGAGGTGAGCATCGCGCCAGGATCGCGCCTTCGTCACGCCATGGAGGTGGATCGGTTCCGCGTCAACTCCATGCATCACCAGGGCGTGAAGATGCTCGGCCGCGGACTCGCAGCCACCGCCATCGCCCCCGACGGGCTGATCGAGGCGGTCGAGCTGGAAGACGACAACGCCTTCATCGTCGGCGTGCAGTGGCACCCTGAAGTCTTCGAACTGACCGACCCGCACACTCGGCATCTCTTCAAGGAGTTCGTGGACGCGTCGTCGGCGTGGCGTCGGGCACACTGATCTTTAGCTGAACGACAGCCTATCACAGAACGGCACTGCCACCGAACGGCACTGGCACCGAACGGCACTGCCACCGAACGGCACAACCGCCGAACTGCGACTGCCACCGAACGGCACAACCGTAACAATTCAGAGGTTCGGCCCAAAGCAACAAGCTGTTTCGGTTCTGTGGTCGTGCTGTTCCGTGGCAGTTCGGTTCTGTGATTCGCTGGAAGCTTTTCCGGACCATGGGGTCAGCGGACCATGGGGTCAGAGTCCTTGGTGTGTTCCTGCCACTCGCGGACGGGACTCGCACGCCGCAGTGTTATCCCGATGCAGACCCAGCCGGTGCATCCTGCGACGTTCTTCGCGCTCTACTTCCCTGCCGGCATCAGTTCCGGGTACGTGACCATCACGCTGCCCTTCATTCTGGCACGCGCCGGCTTTCCGCTCGGTGTGACGGGGGCGATCGTCGCACTGGGCGTGAGTGGCAACATCTGGAGCTTTGTCGGAAGTCCCGTCGTGGATCTCACGCTGACGCTGAAGCGGTGGTACACGATCGGGCTGTTGGCCAGCATGGTCACCCTCGTCGCGCTGTCGCTCGCGACGCTCGAGCCGTCGAACGCAGCGCTCATCGGCACGTGGGCGCTACTGTCGCAGATCGGTGCGGTGTTCGGCGTGCTGTCAGTGCCGGCGATGATCGCGCACCATGTCGCGCCGGATCTCAAGGGACGCGCGGCCGGCTGGTATCAGGGCGGCAACCTCGCGGGCACCGGCATCGGCGGCGGCGCCGGCGTGTGGCTCGCAACGCACACCACCGTCGCGATCACCGGCCTGACGCTCGCGTGTGCCATGCTTTGCGGTCTGGCCGCGCTACGCTTCGTCCCCGATAGGATTTCGGACGCCATCACGACGCGAGCGGACACGGTCGCGTCGCGCTGGCGCGCGGTGGGGCGCGACTTCGTGGACATGATCCGCCAGGTGGATGCACGTTTCGTCGCGGTGCTCGTGATGTCACCCATCGGCATCGGCGCGGTCTCCAATCTCTGGTCGGCCGTTGCCGGTGACTGGGGCGCATCGGCGAACCGTGTGGCACTGGCGACCGGCGTCGGCTACGGCATCTCGTCGATGGTCGGCTGCGTCGTCGGTGGCGTGGTCGCCGATCGCCTGGGACGCTGGCAGGCGTTCTTCGGCGCCGGGACGGTGATGGCCGCCGTCATGGTGCTGATGTACGTCGCACCGCGATCGCCGGACATGTTCGTGTTCGGCGTGATCGCATACGGCTTCACGCAGGGCCTCGGCAACGCCGCGTTCTCGGCGCTGATCCTGTTCACGATCGGGCGCGGGGCGGCGACGACGAAGTACAGTATCCTGTCGTCGCTGGGCAACGTGCCGTTCGCCTACATGACCGCGATCGACGGTCGGGCGCACGATCTCTGGGGCGCGAGCGGCCTGCTGCTCACCGATGCGGTGCTGGGTGCCGGGTTCATGCTGCCGGCGCTCGCGGTCTTGTGGGTGCTGTCTCGGCGGCGGAACTCGGGGCGTTCAAGGACTCTGACCCCTTGAACGCTGACCCCTTGAACGGGCGGCAAGGCAACAGCGAACAGCGTCCAGCGAATCACGGAACAGAACAGCCACCGAACGGCACGACCACAGAACTGCGACGGCAGGAAGAGGAGCAGCTATTCGGGCTCTTGGCTACGCTGCAGGAACCTGAGTCGAAAACCACGCAGATCGCCACCCCGCACCCCACCGCCAAAAAGCTGTGGCTGTTCCGTGGTTGTGCCGTTCCGTGGCAGTACCGTTCTGTGATTCGCTGGAGGCTGTTCGCAGTTGCCGCGCCTCCGCCGCACTCCCGTGAGGCAGATACCACGATCTCGGCGTATCTTCGCACAGATAAATGCGGGCTCGTCCTCGCCGCTCCTCAGCTCCTCCGTCCCTGCCGATGATCACGGTTCCCGGTGCCGCGCCTGCATTTCTCAGTCCCGAACTGAGTCTGCTCGCCTTTCAGCGCCGAGTGCTGGCCCTTGCAGAGGACACACGCACGCCGCTGCTCGAGCGGCTGCGCTTTCTGGGTATCGTCACCAGCAACATCGACGAGCTGTACATGGTGCGGATGGCGGAGTTGCGCGTCGCGGCGGCGAATGCCTCGGACGACCCGCATCATGCCGACGGCTACTCGGCCATCACGCGGCTCGCCGCCGTGGAGCAGCAGATTGCCGAGCTTCTCGCCGCGCAGTCACGCTGCGCCGCGACCTGCCTGCGCGAGGCGGAGGCGCACGGCGTGCGGATGCTGGGCTGGGCGGCGCTCACGGATGATGAGCGCGCGACACTCAGTGATCACTACCTGGACGAGATCCAGCCCGGCCTCTCGCCGTTCGCGATGACGCTCAGTCCCGGTGTGCCGCTGCCGCACCTCCCGCACCTCGGTCTGTTCGTCGCGATCCTGTATCGAGGGGAGGGCAGCACGCGCACGCACCTGACCGAACACGAGCTGCCGCGCGACCTGCCGCGCATGCTGCCGGTGCCCGGTCGCAACGGTGCCGTGATCGCGATCGAGGAAGTACTGCGCGCGAATGCGCACCTGCTGTATCCGAATGCCATCGTGGAGGGTGCGTACCTCTTCCGCGTCACGCGCGGTGGTGACCTGCATCTGCACGAGGACCATGCGAGCGACCTGCTGAACGCCGTCGCATCCGCCACCGAGCGCAGGCTGCACAATCCGGCCGTGCGCGTGGAAATGGAAGCGGCGATGCCGCCGCATGTCGCCGCGCTGGTCCTCGACAACCTCCGCCGCGACGCCATCGGCCGCGAGATGGAAAGCACCGTCGATGCAGTACAGGTGGTGGACGGACTGCTCGATCTGCGCTGCCTGCAGTCGTTGCCGCTGCCGCCCGATCCGTCGCTCGAATATCCACCCATGTCGATGCGCGGCGTGGTGCCCCACGGCCTGTCGATGCTCGATGCCCTGGACGGCGGTGACCTGCTCGTGCATCACCCGTTCCAGTCATTCGACGAGACCGTCGTCCGCTTCTTTCAGGATGCCGCGAGCGATCCCGATGTGACGTCCATCGCGACGACGCTCTACCGCGCCGGCAATCCATCGCCCGTGGTCGAGGCGCTGCTGAGTGCCGCGCGTGCCGGGAAGGCGGTGTTCGCGCTCGTCGAGCTCCAGGCGCGCTTCGACGAGGAGCACAACGTGCAATGGGCACGCGCGCTGGAGCGCGCCGGTGGCCGCGTGGTGTATGGACTGGCGGGGCTCAAGGTTCATGCGAAGCTGGCGCTGGTCGAACGCCAAAGTGGTGAGCATGCGGTGCTCTATGCGCATGTCGGCACCGGCAACTACAACCCACGATCGGGACGGCAGTACACCGACCTCAGTCTTTTCTCGCGCGACGAGTCACTGACACGCGGTGTGGGCGAGCTGCTGCATGCGTTGCGGAACTCCGTGGCCACGCCGGACGCACTGCCGGGCGGCATTCTCGCGGCACCGTACCAGCTGCTGCCCTCCCTGCTCGAGCGCATCGAGCGCGAAGCCGCGCATGCGCGTGCCGGCCGCGCGGCGTCGATCACGATCAAGGTCAACGGACTCGCCGATCGCGAGATCGTGAATGCGCTCTACTGCGCGTCGCAGGCCGGCGTGCAGGTAGCGCTGGTCATTCGCGGCATCTGCACGCTGCGGCCCGGCGTGCCTGGCATCAGCGACACCATTCGCGTGGTCTCCATCGTCGGTCGCCTGCTGGAGCACTCGCGCATCTACCGCTTCGGCAACGGTGGACATGCCGAGTACCTCATCGGGTCGGCGGATCTCCGTCCGCGGAACCTGCGGCGGCGGGTCGAGGTGCTCGTCCCCGTGCGCGAGTCCGCGCACCGCGAGGCGCTGGACGAGATCCTGGACCGCTACCTCGGCGATGCGACTGCGTGGGAGCTGGACGGCAGCGGTGCCTACCACCAGCGGTCAGCGGGTGCCGCGAGCGCGCAGGCGTTCTTCGCCACCGCTCAGGTGCCTCCACTCGGCGGACAGTAAGCGGACCACACGCCAGCAGACCGAACTGGACAGGGTCACTTCATTCCATATGCAATCAGACAGCCAACGCCTTCTCCATCGCAACCCTCGTCTGCGCATCTGGCCGTCCACTCGCACTCAGTCCGTTGGCGCGCTGGAATTGCAGCAGCGCCGCCTGCGTTTTGGTCCCAAACCATCCGTCAACCCCACCGGTGGTGTAGCCCAGGTACATCAAGGACATCTGCGCCCAGCGCACGCTCAGGTCGGGTAACGGACCCACTTCGAATCGTGTGTTGAACGTCGCGAGCTTCTCATCGTACTTGTTTCGCTGAAAGGCTGGTCCGTTGTATCGACGGGCAAATTCCGCCCAATTCTTCCTGCGCAACTCCGTGTTCAATTTCGCCGAGGCAATGAAGCCGCACATCGCGCGCATCTGTTCGTCTTCCGACTCGGCGCACGCGTTCACCATCACTTCGACATTCGCGAATCCCACAGTCTCGGCGTTGAAGCCCATCACTTGCCCCAGTCCCCAGGAGGTGCTCTGCAATGCAGCTTTCCGATCGAGCTTGATGGCGCGATCGAGGCGCAGATACTGCGCTGCAC
>Ga0105045_10003806_pt1 | contig 13033 bp, 14 predicted proteins | sample MAT02_FD_78089 | JGI IMG/M metagenome (GOLD analysis project Ga0105045, IMG submission 78089) | Freshwater microbial communities from Lake Fryxell liftoff mats and glacier meltwater in Antarctica - MAT-02 (megahit assembly) | ecosystem: Environmental > Aquatic > Freshwater > Ice > Liftoff...
ACAACGGCAGCTGGAGTCGCATGCGCGAACACGCGACGCGCACTCGTTCGGTCGTCCAATCCAGACGGTCCGAGAGCCTCGTAGCGAGCCACCCATTTGTATCCGGTCTTGCGAGAAATCCCGTGGCTCTGGCAGAGCGTCGTGAAGCTCTCGTCCGAATCATTTACAAGCGCGATTAGGCGCAACCGCTCGTTCACAGAGCATGTTTCTTTCCAGGGCAAACACTCCTCCAGTGCCGCCCGTTTTGTCACCTAGGTTGCCGGTCTAAACTGTCACCTAGGTAGCCGGTCTAAAGTGTTACCCCTCAACCCGGTCTGAACCCGCGGAGGTTTTCGCTTGGCTGCCGTGCCGCTGACACCTCGCAGAATATGGCTGTTTACTAGCCCGGGGGCCTAAGGCGGCCCCCTCGACGCTTCGCTGCGCTACGCGTCTCACCCCCATCCACGGGGTTCCGAACTTGCGCAGCGCAAGTCCCTCACCCACGCCGCTTCGCGGTTCCACTCAGGGGCCCCAACCCCTGAGCGTCCAGTCATTGGGCGCATATGGAAATGTTGGCCAAGTTTCGCGACGAGGACGCTCTGAAGGGGCTTCGTCTCGGAGGGCGCGCGGAGGTTTTGCTTGGCTGCCGTACCGCTGACACCTTGCAGAATATGGCTGCTATTAACCAGGAGGGGCTGGGCGCTTCGCGTTCCGTGAACGGGGACCCAGCCCCATTCACGTTGGCTAACTCCGCCAGGAGGGCGTGGAGGGCGCTTGGGCAAAGGAGGGCGCGCGGAGGGCTTCATCTCTTCAGACGCGCGGGATTTTTGCTTGGCTGCCGTGTCGCTGACTCCTTGCAGAACACGGCTGCTATTAACCAGGAGGGGCTGGGCGACCCTCCTCGACTTGCGGAGCAAGTCTCACCTCCCATCCGGGGTTCGCCTTCGTCGCTACGCTCCTCGTCTCACCCCGCCGCTTCGCGTTCCGTGAACGGGGCCCCAGCCCCATTCACGTTGGCTAACTCCGCCAAGAAGGCGTGGAGGGCGCTTGGATAAGCAGGGCGCTTGGATAAGGAGGGCGCTTGGACCGGGAGGGGCGCGCAGAGGTTTTCGCTTGGTCGCGTCACTGGGCGCAGTCGGAGAGCTTCGCCGGAGTGCCTCTGGGGCGCGGCTTGATGAGCGAGCGCGTTCGAGAGCCAAACGAGTCGAACGCGAAGGCCGGCTTCTCCTTGTCTCGCGTCACCGCTCGGGAGATAGGCTCACTCACGCTGCGCCTTGCATCGGGACCCTTCCAACCAAGAGGACGAATCATGGGACTTCGAATCAACGACATCGCTCCGGACTTCACCACCGACTCCACCGCTGGAAAGCTCTCGCTGCACGAGTGGATGGGTGACAGCTACGCCATCCTCTTCTCGCATCCGAAAGACTTCACCCCGGTCTGCACCACCGAGTTCGGCGCCGTCGCCCAGCTCGCGCCGGAGTTCGCCAAGCGCCACACCAAGGTGATGGGCGTGTCGGTGGACAGCGTCGAGGATCACAAAAAGTGGAAGCGGGATATCGAAGCGTTCGCAGGGGCGCCCGCAGACTTCCCGATCATCGACGACACCTCGCTACAGGTTGCGAAGCTCTACGACATGCTCCCCGCCGAAGCCTATCTGCCCGACGGCCGCACACCGGCTCACAGCGCCACCGTGCGCACGGTGTTCATCATCGGCCCCGACAAGAAGGTTCGTCTCACGATGACGTATCCGATGTCCGTGGGACGAAACTTCGCGGAGATCCTCCGCGCGCTCGACGCCATCCAAGCGACCGACGGCGTGCCTCTGGCCACCCCCGCAAACTGGATCCCAGGACAGGACGTGATCGTCGGCATGGGCTTGAGCGACGATCAGGCGAAGGCGAAGTACGGAGCCATCGACATCAAGCTGCCGTACCTGCGCTTCACCAAGGCGCCTCATCAGTAGGTCATGAGAGACGAGAACCGCTTCGCGTTCCGTGCTGGGGCCCTAGCCCAGCACGTGAAGTCATTGGGCGCAGTTGGAGAGCTTCGCTAGGAGGGGTCGCAGCGTGGATTCGCCGAAGCGAAAATCTAAACAAAGCCGCGAGTTCGCGAAGCGATGAGCCCACCGAAGCCGCAAGTTCGCGAAGCGATGAGCCCACCGAAGCCGCAAGTTCGCGAAGCGATGAGCCCACCGAAGCCAAGTTCGCGAAGCGAAGAAACAGCGAGTTCGCGAAGCGATGAGCCCACCGAAGCCGCAAGTTCGCGAAGCGATGATCCCACCGAAGCCAAGTTCGCGAAGCGAAGAAACCGCAAGTTCGCGAAGCGAAGAGCCCACCGAAACCGCGAGTTCGGGAAGCGAAGAGCCCACCGAAACCGCAAGTTCGCGAAGCGAAGAAACCGCGAGTTCGCGAAGCGAAGAGCCCACCGAAACCAGCGAGTTCGCGAAGCGAAGAGCCCACCAGCGCGAAGGGGTGCCCGGTCGGCAGGGAAGCGCAGCTTCCCGAGAGACCCCGCGTGTGGAGTGAGGAGCGAAGCGACGAATCTCCCAGCGGAAGGGGGTGTGGGGGAAGCGAAGCGGCCCCTGACTCGCGGCGCGAAGCGACGCAGCAACACCGCAGAAACACAGCAGCAACACAGCCACTAGCCAAAAAGCGCACCCCTGGGTACACCTCGCTCTCGCGTCAGCACGCTGCCATTGGTGGCTGCGCAAGGCTGACCGGAGCGTGAAGCGTATTCTTGAGCGTAATCGGAACACAGAGTGTTAGGGCCGAACCGGGGAAGCCGGGGCGCTCCATTTCACGTGTTCTCTTGGCGTTTTACGTCCTTGCACTCGTCTACATCGTGTCCGCAGGGCTCTACTCCATCACGCGGCAAGTCTTCTGGCCCCAGGCCGATATGGCCCAAGCCGAGACAGACGCCTGCGACGCATCCCTTCGAGCGCTCTTCGAGCAACTCGATGCCCGCGCCCACCAACACGAGGTCGCGTCCACGCGCCTTGCGTGGCTGGCCAGCTGGGATGCTGAGCGCTTGAGCCTCCACACAGCCTGCGGGCCTTCCACCCAACATTCACCCGCATACCAAGCGCTCTATCGCGCACGCTATGCGATTGCGAACCAACGTAACACTGCAGAAGTCGACGCGCGTTTGCGCGAAGCACGCGATGCAATCGGAGAGAGACCATGACCACGACCGCGACAGGCGAGACCCCCACGGTGGAGAGCCCACCCACATTTGATCTTCTGCCTCTCACGCCCGAAGTGCGCCGCGCCATTGATGAGCTCGGCTGGCTCACGCCCACGCCCGTTCAGCTCGCCGCCTACGCCCCCGCTTCGGAGGGCACAGACCTCGTCGTCCAGGCGCGTACCGGCACTGGCAAGACGGCCGCATTTGGCCTTCCCCTGATCGATCGCCGCGTTCGCCCCGAGAACAAGACGCAGGTGCTCGTCCTCGCGCCGACCCGTGAGCTCGCCCTCCAGAGCGCGCGCGAGCTTGAGCGCATCGGTCGGCATCGCGGCATCCGCACTTCGGCTGTCTACGGCGGCGCGCCGATGGACCGTCAGATCCGTGAGCTTCAGGAGGGCGCACAGATTGTCTCCGGCACGCCCGGTCGTGTGCTCGACCATCTGCGTCGCGGCTCCTTGGCCGTCGAAGACATCCGCACGCTCGTGCTCGATGAGGCCGACGAGATGCTCTCGATGGGCTTCGCCAAAGAGCTCCACGCCATCGTCGAGATGCTGCCGAAGAACCGCCAGACGATGCTCTTCTCGGCCACGCTCGATGAGGCGATCCAGCGCCTCGCCGCGAAGTTCCTGAAGGATCCGGTCCAGCTCTCGCTCTCGAGCGATCAGGTGGGCGCGCAAACGATAAGCCACTTCGTCTACCTCGTCTCGGGCCTGGGCAAGGCCAAGGATTTGATCCGCATCCTTGAGGTCGATGACCCCGAGAGCGCGATCCTCTTCTGCAACACGAAGGCCGTGACCGAGCAGGTCGCTGCCGAGCTTCAAGCGGCCGGTCTCGATGCCGATTGGCTCAACGGAGACCTCCCGCAGGGCGACCGCGAGAAGGTCTTGGAGCGCACGCGCAAGGGCAAGCTTCGCTACCTCGTGGCGACGGACGTGGCCGCGCGCGGCATCGACATCTCGCACGTCACACACGTGGTGAACTACGACTTCCCAATCAGCCTTGAGCAGTACGTGCACCGCACGGGACGCACAGGCCGCGCAGGCCGCACAGGCACGGCGATCTCGCTGATCACGCCGACCGATCTGGGCCAGCTCTACTACCTGCGCCTTCAGTTCAAGATCTTCCCGATCGAGCGCGTGTTGCCCTCGGCTGGAGAGCTCAAGGCCCGCGGTGAGCTCGATCGCATCGAGATGATCCGCGCCGCGTTCGCCGAGTTCGGCGGAACAGGCCAGGAGGGCTTGCGCGCAATCGCCCGCCGCGTGCTCACGCATGACGACGCCGAGTCGATTGTCGCTGGCCTCATCGGTGCATTCATGGGCGCCCACGGAACCGACGCCGAGGTCGAAGAGCAGGCGGCAGCCGCGCGTCGTGCAAGGCCAGCACGCCCGGTGACGCTGAGGGCAGAAGAGCCCGCGAAGGAAGCGCACACTGAGGCGCCGACACCGCGTGAGCCACGCGCACGTGAGTCACGTGAGCGCGAGCCACGTGAGCGCGAGTCACGACCGATGCGTGAGCCGCGCGCACCGGAAGCCCATGTCGAGGCGCCCCGCGTGGAAGCTCGCGCGCCGGAAGCCCCAGTCGAGGCCACCGCGGGGACTGAGCCCGATGCGGAAGGCGAAGCACGTCGCCGTCGTCGTCGTGAGCGCCCCGAGGGCGAGGCGCCACGCGCGAGTGAGGCCCGCACCGTGCGCGATGTGCCGCCGTCCCGCGAGGTTCCGCCGCGTGACCGTGAAGCGCGTGAGCCACGCGAGCCACGCGAGCCACGCCAGGAGAGCCGCGAGCCGCGTCAGGAAGAGGACCCGAACTTCGCGACGCTCTTCTTGAACATTGGACGCCGTGAAGGCGTGCGTGTCGGCGACGTGCTGCGTCTCCTTGAGGATCGCGCGGCGCTCACCAAGGATCAGCTCGGACGCATACGCATTCGTGACCGCCACACCTTCGTTGGCGTGGCCCACGACCAGGTCGCGCGCGTGCTCGAGAGCCTCGCTGGCGCACGCTTTGGCGAGCGCGAGCTGGTGGCGGAGGTCGCGCGCCAAGAGAAGCCTATCGAGACCACCGAGACGGGTGAGGTCGCGGGATGAAGCAGGGCGCACAGCAGCAAGCTGGGCTGCGCGTCCCTTCGCCCGCGGCCTGCGCGTGGGCTTGTTTCGCCGGGCTCGTGCTGGGGTGTGGCGAGGACCGCGTCGACCCCAACGCGCCGACGCGTGAGCAGATGGCGCGGATTATGTCGCGTCCCTCCAACCCGCCGACACCGGCGCCGCCACCGCGCTTCGTTCCAAGATCGCTGACGCCCTCGGGTGAGGCGTCACCTGGACGCTCACCCTCTGAGTTCGTCATCACCGAGCAGGTCACCACGGCCCCACCTCCGACGCCGCCAGTGGCGCGCGACCTCAGCGAAGAGTTTCGCGCGGCCATCGGCGACATCACGAGCTGCCTCGACGCGGAGACCGCGCGCTCGCTTCGCGGATCACTCACGGTGAACGTGACGGCGACCGTGCTGCCCAGCGGGACGATGTCGCGTGCGAACGTCACCGCATCGCTGCCTGAGCCCGTACGACGCTGCATTCAAGAGCGCGCACTGCACGCTTCGATCGGCGCTGTGGAGCGCGCGCCACGCGGCATCAGCGCGACGCTCCGCTTCGAGGTGGAGGCCAGTGCAGCGCCGCCGCCCGTGCGTGAATACGCGCCTGACTACATCCCACCGGGCGCCACCGCACCGGGCTTGACGCTTCCTGCATTAGGCGGTGCGCCGCCTTCGGGCGCGCAGGCACCGGGCTTGACGCTTCCTGCATTAGGCGGTGCGCCGCCCCCGGGAGCGCAGGCTCCGGGCCTCGTACTGCCCGCACAGGGCCCCTGAAGCGACGCGTTTCTTGCGCGTAATGCGGTGAGGCTTGAATGCAGATGCGCCGCGAAGGTAGCGTCTTTGCACATGAGCGAATCTGCTGAGCCTTCCGCCGCTGCTGCCCCTACTGATTTTTCCGCTGGTCGCGTCATCGGACAACGCTTCACAGTCGAGCATGTGGCCTGGACCGACACGCTCGGCATACTCATCGCCGCCCGCGATCAGAAGACGAAGAAGGCCGTCGCGCTTCGCATCTTGGATGGCCGTTTCTTCGCGTCTGTGCCCACGGGCGAGGTGCTGAAGACTGAGATCCGCGTCGCCACGACGAGCGTCCACAAGAACCTCGCCTCGGTCTATGGAAGCGGCGCCGAGGGCGGTCTTCGCTTCGTTGCATCGGAGTGGTTGCTCGGTCGCGCGCTCTCCGAGATCGTCGCCGAGCGTCGCGCGAGCGGGGACCCTTTTCCCGTCGCCGAGGCGATAGCGATCGTCACCCAAGTCTGCGATGCGCTGACGCCGCTGCACGCCAAGAACGCTGCCCACGCCGCGATTCGTCCCAGCGCCGTCTTCGTCGACGGCAGGGCCACGCGTCTCTCCGAAGCGGGCCTTGCACGCGCGATCATTCGCACCGCAGGCGCGAGCGCATTCGGCGAGAAGGACCTCCCCTTCACCGCCCCCGAGCTGCGCCAGGGGCCGAGCGAGCCCACGCTCGCGGCCGACGTCTTTGGCATCGGTGGGTTGCTCTACGCCGTGCTCTGTCTTCGCTCTCCCGCCGAGGCCTTCGTGCCGCCCTCGCAGGCCCATCCAGACGGCACGCACGCGATGGATCAGACGCTCATGCGCTGCCTCGCCTCCGATCCGTCACAGCGCTTTGCCACGATGACGGAGCTGCGCGCGGCCCTCGTGGCGTTGGCGGCGCCCGCTGGATCCAACCCCAACAAAGCCAGCCCTGAGAGCGCCGACATCGAGCTCGACATCCCGATGAGCGTCGCGCCCGAGGCGCTCTCAATCGCCCCCGCGCCAAGCATCCCCAAGGCCGCGCCGGTGCCGCGAATCGCGGGCCCCAAAGGCGCGCCCGCGGTGGGTCAGCGCGTGTCGATCCACGAAGAGTTTCGTCCCTCGCTGCCCAGCATCGACTTCATGGATGCGCCCAAGGCCGCGCCCGCACCGCAGAGCGCCCAGGTGGATATCGGCGCGCTGCTGAAGAGGATCACCGAGAACGACGCGCCGCGCTGGATGGCGCAGAAGGACGGCCTCGATCACGGCCCCTTCTCGGGTCGCGAGCTCGTCGATTTGATCGTGAAGGGCGAGGTGCTCGGCGAGCACGGTCTCCTCAACATGGACACGGGAGAGCGTCGTCGCGTTGGCGAGTGGAGCGAGTACACCGAGTTCGTCGATCAATATCGATTGAAGAGCGCCGCCGCCGCAGAGAAGCACGCGCTCACCAGCTCGGCCAAGCAAGAGAAGGCCGGCAACCTCGCGAAGTTCCTCGTCGCAGGCGCCGTGCTCGTAGGCGTGCTCGGCATCGGAGGCGCCTTCCTCTACACGCGCCAGGCAGCGCAAGCTGAGCAGATCGCCAACTCGCAGCTCGCCGACCTCTTCGAGCGCGGTGACCTCCAGATCGAAGGCGCTGCTGGCATCCTCCCGGATCCACCTCCAGTCCGTCGACGTGGAGGCGGTGGAGGCGGTGGAGGCGGTCGCCTCCGTGCAGGCGGCTCTTACGAAGACGCGATGGCCCAAGCCGTCGACATGGGCGACGTGACCGGCAGCGGCAGCCAGAGCCGTCTCAGCCCCGGCCAGGTGGCAGGCATCATGAACGGTCGCATCAACTCGATGTTCGGCTGCGTCAGCGAAGAGCTTCGTCGTGGTCGCAGCCCAGGGCGCGTGCGCATCGACATCGCCATCGCGGGCTCCGGCCAGGTGCTCGGCTCCTCCGTGCGTGCAGGCAGCCCAGCTTTTCAGAGCTGCGTGCAAGGCCACGTCGCGGCGGTTCACTTCCCCTCTTTCGGCGCACCCCGCATGGGCGCGAGCTACGCATTCAACGCCGACCAGTGAAACGTGCGCGCCCGCATCCTCATCGCGCTCCTCGCACTCGTCTGCGGCTGCCGTAGCGAGCTTGTACGCAGCGTCGATGAGCGCGAGGCCAACGCGATCGTGCGTGCACTCGACGCATCCGGGATCGCCGCATGGAAAGAACGCAGCGCATCCACCTACCGAATCGAGGTCAGCGACTCCGAGCTTCCGCGCGCGCTGGCTGTCCTTGAGGCGAGTGGCCTTCCCCACCCGCCCGAAGCCACCCTGGCGAGCACCTTCGGTGAGACCTCGCTCATCGCCACCCCCGACGAAGAGCGCGCTCGCCTGATGAGCGCCCTCTCGGGCGAGCTCTCACGCACCCTCTCGCAGCTGCCAGGCGTGCAAGACGCCCGCGTTCACATCGCGCTGCCATCGTCCCCGGCCTCACTCGACGCACCACGAGGGAGGCCAACGGCGTCCGTTCTCCTTCGCACGCAGCCCAATGCCGCTGTTGACGAAACGTCAACAAGAGAGCTGATCGCCCACGCCGTGGAGGGCCTCGCCATTGGCGACATTCACATCACGCGTGTGGAAGCGGAGCGTGAAGCGCGTGAGGCGAGCCTGGAGAATGTCGGCCCCTTCTCCGTCGCGCGCGGAAGCAGCACCGCGCTGATGATCACGCTGGCGATCCTGTTGATGACCAATGTCTTGCTCGCGGCGTCGGTGGGTTGGGTTGCTCTACGCTCACGGCGATGACGACCGACATCGCGCTGCACGGCCTACGCGATCAGGCCTTGCACCAGCCGCCGCCGCGCTGACGCTTTCGATGCTCCGGCAAGAGCTCGCTGCGCGCGTTCTCCACGAGCAGCTCACAGGGGTCGAAATAGTGATGTGTGCGCGCGAGCGAGAGCACGGGGATGAGCTGGCCCTCGAACTCCGAGGACTCTGGGCAGCGCTCTTTCCAGAGTGCCCAGCGATCTGGAAGCTCCGCGAAGCAGAGCACCTCCTTCACGCCGCCGTTGCAGTTGGTCGCGACGACCACCACCGTCCCCGGCAAGCCGTTCAGCGCGTTCACGCGGAGCACGACGTCGTGGTGGAACTCTCCCTGCGTCCAATGCTCGATGAGGTCGAAGCCCCCGTGGTGCTCACGCAGCTGATCGAGCACCGCGCCGAGCGAGAGCGTCTCGGCCAGCGCCGTCACCACTTCGTTATCTTGCGCACTCAGCGTCATGACTCCTCCTCCACCCAGGGTACGTGCTTCCGGGGTGTTTTGTTGATTCGCCTCGCCACGAAACACCCGCACGGCCCCCGCGTATTCCAGCGTCCGCCGAATACACAGGGATCGCGCTATTGACGATTCGTCAACAAGCGCCGTTGACGAATCGTCAACAAGCGACACACTGGGTTTATGGCTCGAGAACAACGCCTCGCTCCGGATGCACGTCGAGAACAGCTCCTTGCATCGGGTCGCGCCTACTTCGGTGAGCATGGCTACGGGGAGGCGTCGCTCGATGTGCTCGCCAAGGAAGTCGGCGTCTCGAAGGCGCTCCTCTATCACTACTTCGGTGGGCGCCGAGGCTACTTCCTGGCCACAGTCGAAGAGCTCGCGACGCGGCTTGAGGCGACGTTTAATCCGCCCGCGGGCCTGCCCTTTGAGGAGAAGCTGCGCGCCTCCCTCGGCGCATTTTGCCTGGTCGCAGAAGGAGATCGCGGCATCTTCCGGACCTTCTTGCGCGGCGGGCTTGGCGCCGATGAAGACGTCGCCAATGTGGTTGGCCGCGTGCGCGAATATGCGAGCAAGGCGCTCGCCAAGGAGCTCGGCATCAGCCGCCCCTCACGCAAGCTCCGCATCGCCTTGGCTGGCTCCGTTGGCTACGTGGAGAGCGCCACACTCGCCTGGCTGGACGAGGGCGCCAAAGACCGCGAGGCGCATGTGCGCGCGATGCAGCACGTGGTCACCTTAGCCCTCATCGCGAGCCAGGACGCATGAGCGCGCCTGGTGCGGAGCGTGATGTGTGGCGACGCTTCGTAGGCCGCATCGCCTGGCCGACGCTCCTGCTCGGAGCCTCGATCGTCGTGGGTGAGGCCGTCCTCTGGAGCGCGGTCTTGCGCGGACAGCTCCCGATGTGGGCCGGCTTCTTCATCGCCACTGGCTTGGCCTACGCGGCGTTTACGGTGATGCATGAGGCGGTGCACGGCAATATCCACGGTGACAACCCCTCGATGCGGCCCTTCTCTGATCTCCTCGGCTGGCTCGCAGGTGTCACGCTCTTCGCGCCGCTGCCGCTCTTTCGCGTGCTTCATCTGCGGCATCACACGTTCACCAACCACACATAGAAAGACCCGGATCATTGGTGCGGAAAGATGGTGAGGCAGCGCAGGGCAATCGAGACTGCGCTCGCGCCCTTGACTACTTTCGCGACTTCTTCGGTGGTGTCACAAGCCGCACAGATCAAGCGCGCTCGGCACGCAATGCCTCGCTCTTTGGCTTCGGGCTGATGGTGCTCACCGCCCTTTTGTTGAGTGCGCTCGGGCTGGGTCTTGAGGTGCTCGTGCTCTGGGTGGCCCCGGCCTTTCTCGCGAGTGGCCTTTTGGCGTTTGCCTTCGATTGGCTCCCTCATGCGCCGCACAGCGAGCGTCGTCGCTATCTCGACACGCGGGTGATCGAAGGAAGAGCCCTCAGCGCCCTCCTCTTCTGTCAGAACTACCACCTGATCCACCACCTCTACCCGCGCGTGCCCTTCTATCGCTACCGCACGCTCTTCAACGTGGTGCGCCCCGAGCTGGAGCATGAAGGCGCCCGGATCGAGTAGCGACTTCGTCCGCTCAGCAATCGCCTGCGCCGCGGGGCAGATAGCCGGGCTTCGCAAAGCAGACGACCGCATCGTAACCGCCAAAGGCGAGCGCGTTGTTGAGCACGGTGTTCACGTTCACGTGGCGCGCGACGTTGGCCACGATCTCGAGGTCGCACTCCGGGTCGGGCGTCTCGTAGTTGGTCGTCGGCGGGATGATGCCGGTCTGCAACGTCATCACGCAGGCCAGCGCTTCCATCGCGCTCGATGCGCCCATGCAGTGACCGATCATGCCCTTGATGCTCGTCACTGGAACGCGACGGTGGCCGAAGACCTTGTTGATCACCAGCGCTTCGACGCTGTCATTGTTCGGCGTCGCCGTGCCATGGGCGTTGATGTGATCGATGTCCGCGGGCGTGAGGCCACTCGACTCGATCGCCTGGCGCATCGCCGCAATCGAGCCTGAGCCTTCCGGATGCGGACGCGTGATGTGGTGTGCGTCGCAGGCGAGGCCGTAGCCGCCAACTTCGGCCAGCGGGATCGCGCCGCGCCGCACCACGCTCGCTTCGGACTCAAGAATGAGCATCGCCCCACCCTCGCCGAGGATGAGACCGCGACGGTTCTTGTCGAAGGGCTTGCACAGGTCGGGGCTCATCGCGCCAAGCCGCGCGAAGCCTGCGAACTCGAGCTTCTCGATGATCTCGACGGCGCCGGTGATGACGATGTCAGCGCGTCCTGCGCGCACTTGATCCGCCGCGAAGCCGATCGCGTAGTTGCCTGCTGCACAGGCCGCTGGGAGCGTCTGGACCATGCCGCGTGCGCCAAAGGCGCGGGCCACATGGATGGGCAAGAGCGTGGTGCCGTAGCGTGGAAGTTTCGGCGCGGGGATCGCCTCAGTGCCGCTATGAATCCAAGCCTTCTGAAGCTCACCGAGCACGTTGGCCTCACCCATCGTCGTGCCGAGAATGACCGATGTCTTCTCGCCCTCAAGCTGATGCGGCTTGAGCCCCGAATCCTCCACCGCCATGCGTGCAGCCGCGGTCGCGAAGGCCGAGCAGCGACCCATGCGATGCGCCTCGGCGACGCTCAGAAAGTCCCGCGCGCGAAAGCCTTTCACCTCGCCGGCCATCTTGCGACCGATCTGCTCGGTCTCGAAGAGCGACACTTCACTCACACCGGATTGCCCGCGCACGAGCGCATCCCAATAGGTCTTCTTGCCCATTCCGAGGGAGCTAACAACGCCCATGCCTGTGATGAATACGCGGGTCATTTGGCTCGGAGGATGAAGGATGCGTGGGCTTGCGCCAGGCGTTGCGTTACGAACACCCCAACGCGCTCAGGCGTCTGGCTCACCTTGGAGCGCAATGATCGAAGTGGGCTCCAGCGACACAAGCGCGAGCGTCGTTTCACCGAAGCGCAGCATGCAGAAAGGCAAGGCGAAGCACTCCACCGCACGGTCGACCACCTCGCGTCCACCGGAGAGGCGTTGAAACGCCGCGCGTGCGTCCGTGAGAGGCACGCTCGCGTCGATGCCATAGATGCGCGGAGGGCCTGATGGGACGTGCGTGCGATAGGACGCAGTCTCGGTGACGATCGGTCGATCGATATCGAAAGCGAAGCCTGGCGGAAGGGATTCAGCGCCGAGAAGCAAGCGCGTGATGGCCTCGTGAAGCGAGGGACTGAGCGCGGGCAGGAAGACGAACTCAAGCTCCCCAACACCGACGCTCAACCTGCGCGCCGTTACGCCAAAGACCCGGGCCGTTCCGTCGCACGGGCCACACGGGGAACCGCCACCTCCACTGCAGGCGGAGCATCGGGCCTCGCCCCTGGGCCCACCGGTGCCAAGACACTTCGAGCACACGGCCACTCCGGGCTTGAAGGTGCAGTGCGAACACACCCTTCCACGTCGGTCGTGAATCTCGACCAGACCACGCTGCGTATAGCGCTCAAAGCGAGCGCGCTTGGGCTCTTGCTGGCCCGCGTCACGCAGTCGCTTCACCGCTTCACCACTGAGCCACAAGCGCTCGTCGGCCACGCCTCGATGCTGCACCAACGCGCGCACCACGATCGCCACCTGTATCGACTCTTCATCCGGTTCATCGGCGAGAAGATTGTATGAGCCACCAAAAAACGAGCGCCTGGCCACCTTGAGCCCGAGTTCACGAGCGCGGGCGAGTGAAGGGTGCGGCAAGCGCTCGGTCATCATGCGTTTCCATCGTCGCAC
>Ga0105045_10003807_pt1 | contig 13033 bp, 11 predicted proteins | sample MAT02_FD_78089 | JGI IMG/M metagenome (GOLD analysis project Ga0105045, IMG submission 78089) | Freshwater microbial communities from Lake Fryxell liftoff mats and glacier meltwater in Antarctica - MAT-02 (megahit assembly) | ecosystem: Environmental > Aquatic > Freshwater > Ice > Liftoff...
ACATCCATGTAGCTGCTTTTGTACCCTCCTCCAATCAGCAGCAAGACAGGAGCAAGCAGGGCTTTGGAGAAATATGAGAAACCGGTCACCCGGCCCATGGCCGAGTGGTCGATCGTAGCCGTAGCCGAAAGCTTGAGGCCGAATGCCGTGTAGGCTATATTGATCATTTTATCGAAAAAGGTGTACCAATAGCCAGTAAGTAGCCCTTCAAGTTCGCTGAATTGTGTCAAGAAAACCCTTAAAATAATAAAAATGAGACTAGCCACAATCAATGACTTTACCGAAAATATTCCCTTCACGATCTTTGACGCGTTCTCCGCTTTGGCATTGAAGACAAAGAACATACCGACCATCAAGACCAGGGCAATCAGCGCCGAACGCGACTGAGAGAGCACAATGAGCGCTAGGCTGAACAAGACGGCTGAGAACAGAAATATCCTTAAGAGTGAATTTTTGTATTTACCAAACAAAACCAACCCGGAAATAAGGCACACCAGTCCGTTTCGCGCTGTAACGTGCGGGTTGCCACCCTCCTGCGCATTTTTATTGTCGAAGGTTACTGCCGCCCGCATGCCCAAATGCCAGTTGGGATCGGTCAGGAGCGAGTAAACCAGCGTAAGATTACAAAAGAAGGTCAGTAAGAAAATGATCGGTAACAGCGTGTCCTTCACTTCATTGGGTACATGAATGATGAGGAACAAGAAGGCGAAAATCAAGACGTAGTTGGCCAATTCTATAAACCAGTCCACCCCGGAATTATTGAACAGCACGAAGTGATACAAAGCCACCAGCAAAAAAAACACGCCGTATTTCAGGAGGGTGAAGTTTACCTTATAGAGCCTGACAAAAAGGTGCGTTGGGAACATTAGCAGCAGCGAGAAGCTAAAGAAGAACGCCGTGAAGACGTTGCTGGCCGGGCCAATGTGCAGCGTGTCGCGGATGAAGAAGACCAACGGCCAGCCATTGACCACCAGGGCAATCCCTGCTGAATACCGCAGGTAGTTGAACATTCTCCAAAGTGAACTTGCACTCATTTTTTTTAATTTTTGAAAAGTCGATTTTAAACTAAGTAAGCGGGCTGACTTCTCTAAAACGGCAGCAAAGATACGGTATTTTGCGCAGGAAGGTTCATTGGTAAGTCCAGGCGAGGGTTTCGATGCGCTCAATGATTTTTTCCAACACCCGCACAGTCTGTTTGCGGAATCTTCGGTTAGATTCCATGGGCGTGGCTTTGCCGTAGGGCGCAACCGTTTCGTCGCCTGGGCAAGGGTATAGCCCCAAGGCTTTTTGGTAAGATTGCCGCAAATCCGACCACAAGTCCTGCCCTTTGATCAGGCTCCCGTGGCTGGACAAGATTGGATGGTGGCTTTCAACGCCCGCGAAATCCAGGGTAATAAGGGGGTGTTCATCGACAAAGTATCTGCCACTGGCAAAGCTAAGCACGGAACCCGGCAGTGCGGGCAGACCGTAATTCCAGCCGGCATTTCGGATAGTTTTTACCCGTTCGTAGTAAATCGGCAAATAATTCAGCCACAATTGATCCAGGCACATTCCTTCGCACAAATCAAAAAAGCCACGATCAATCATTCGCCCGCACCACCACGACAGCAAGGCATTTTCCTGTCCGTCGGGATGCATAATCCAGCTTCCGGCCTGGTACATTCCCGTATTTAGGATACGCTTATCGTCGAGCCCACTCACCGGGTCGTTAATGGGCCGCAGCCGCTGAGGACTTAGTTGTAAAAATGCGGACTTGTCCGATACCGAGTCGGTCGAACTGAATATCCGGGTAGTTGGCGAGAAGAAACTCAGCTCCTCGCAGTCAGCGATAGATTTAATGAGGTGTCTGGCAAAAAAAGGCTTACAAGCAGCCAACAACTCGAAATCGTGATAGCGTTGCTGCATCCCAACCCAATCCGCCATATCAATTGATTCCACCCGAACCGCGTTGACCCAGGTCGGCAAATCGGGGAGCTGCATTGGGTCCACCCAGCCGAGAAAAAACGGTTGATCCGGGTTGTGCTGTCTGAGTGAGTGCGCCAGGACGAGGGCATGGCTCAGTTGATGACGGTTGCAAACCGAGAAGGCGATTTTCATAAAGTATCGGATGCGGGCAGGGGCCTGGTGAGTCCCGAAATGGCAAAGGGCTTCTCTGAATTTCGGTCTAGCTTGGCCGCAAAAGTAGCGGATTGCGCAAAGGAGTTTCGGCTGAGTTTCGTGGGGGTATTCATTTCCGGCCACCAACGGTTGGCATAAAATTCCCAGAAAATAGCGTCATTAGTCGATTCGGGGTTGACGGCAAGGAAACGGTGGATGGCTTGCCCCTTACGTTTGATTAATTTTTGAAAAGCTTCGGTATTCCGCAAGGAAATGCCGCTCGCCTTCCCAAACTCCGCTAATCGGGATTCGTTACTTCGGAGAAAATCCTGTGTCTGGAACCGCATTTTTACGGCCACAGGAATTGCACTTTCAGCCACTAAGTTGGGAACTGGCTGAATAAAATCATGGCCCTGCCGACACCAGTACGCCAGTTCGTTGCGGGTAATAACGGTGTTCATCTCGCAAATCAAAAGATAGCGGCTCCACCCAAAATCATAGTATAGCTCGCTGCTTAACAATAACTTAGCGTAGTTTTTTCGGCTGGAAAAATAACGGTCGTCGAAGGAAACGAAATCCGCCGAAGGGCAAAATTCCGTCAACTCCTCAACTTGCGTGAAACTTTTTCCCTTGAGGAAAGTAATCGGGAAATCTCCAAGGTGCTCCTGTATTGTTGCCAACGAATTCATGGCCACCGCCGTGAGCGGCGTATCAAAAACCGGAATAAGAATGGTAACGGGCTCCTTCATCAGTAAGTATTGAGGACGGCGACCAGCCTTTTCAGCGGGGCGGTCAGGGCTTTTCGCACGCGCACATATTTGTACACTTTCTCCGGCTTGATGTAACGGCAGGGGAATTGGCGGTAGTACTCGTTGCCGTTCTGTAAAAGCTGCCGGTGGTAGGACGTAAACAACTCCACCACATCGGGCCGTCCCCCAAAAGTGAAGCGATCCTGGTATTTCGAAATGAGGTCAGGTTTGCGCGGATCGTAACCGCTGTAATGGAAAAACACGAGTGGTTCTGTATTGTTAACGACAAACTCGCCCGCAACTTCGGAAAAGCGCCTTTCGTGGAGGTTCCAGTAGGCGGCGTTGTGGCCACGGTGTTTTTCTAGGTACGTGTTTTCTACAAATAAAGGCAGGAAATTCATCCAGTTCTGATCCACAAACAAGCCATCGCAGAGTGCAATCAGGCATTCGTGCCGAAGTTTTTCCTCCCACCACTTTACGTAGGAAACCATGGCATCGCTTCGCCGGAAGGCACAAAACCCCAAATTATAGACCCCCGTATTCAAGTGGTGCAGCTCGTTGGGGGTTTTTCTATCCTCTATTGGGGTGCACAGGTGCGGCGTCACTACGGCCTCATGCCGATCCAAGTGGCCGAGCAACCTAGTAAGCGGTTGGAAAACGATGATGTCAGGGTCGAAATAAATGACCTTGTCGGCATCGGGATATTTTTCAAAAAAATAGCTGAAAAAGAAGGGCTTAACTGCGGTATTGAGTTCGGTGATGTTGTAGCGTTCACACATTTCGGCGAAACCGGTGATGCCGATCATGTGAACCTGGACGAGTGAATAATCGGGCTGATAACCTGGCTCGAATTCGACACCGTCCAGCCGATCGACGAGTCCAACAAAATAACGGATGTCGGGATTGGTACGGCGCAGCGAATCGCCCAGGGTTCGCGCCTGTGCCAGGTAGTTGACGGAGCAAATCGTGTAGGCAATCGTCATGCCGTAGGATTGGTTACGTTCAATTCTGGCTTTTCGCTAAGTAGATTTTCTTGCATGGCGTTCTTCATTACAGCCATTAGTTTCTGCACGCTGAGGGCGGTATCATGACGTTCCAACACCTTTTCACGCGCCTTTTTGCCTTTTTTCATCCTCAATTCTCCATCTAAAATGAGCGAAATCACGGCGGCGGCGGCGGCGTGTACATCAAGGTACTTGACCACTTCTCCGGCGTCAGCTTCCACCAACTCGGGAGCACCACCGGCTTGGTCAAAGCACACGATGGGCTTTTGGAGCAAAGCGGCTTCCATGACCACCAGCGGGTACGGGTCTTCGCGGGAGCTAAGCAGGAAGACATCGAAGCGGGTCATGATGGCTAATGCTTGCGGAGTGGGCGGGATGAGGCGAATTCTGTCCGTTAGGCCGAAGCGCTCAACGTCAAACTTTATCAACTCAAAAAACGGCTGGGAATCTCCCGCCCCGACCCACACGAAATACACGGGCAAGTAAGGTAATCGCTCAATGACTTCACGGGCTATGAGGTTGAAAATGTCGTTTCCCTTGCGCCATTCAGCATTGCCACAACCGCCTATAACGAGTGCATCGGCGGGCAGTTCAAGCTGTTGCTGTAAAAGTTTTGAATCGACCGAGGCGATTCGCTGCTGAATTTCGTCGGTGTTGATAAGTGTAAAAGTGCTGACTTGCTCCACTGGGTAACGATACTCATTTACGTAAAAGTCAGCGACTGCCCGCGAAACCGCGATGAGGTGACGGCATTTGGCAAGCAAGAATTTTAGGGATTCGGGTTGGGAGTAAGTAGCCACCGACATTTGTAGTTCGTGGGCAAACAGCACCACGGGCAAGTGGTGCAGGTATCCTAGCTGCTTGTGGTAAAATTCAGCGTTGGCTACGGAGTTTACGAAAACCAGCCCTAAGTCCTGTGCCAGAAGTTCTGCCTTCACCCGATGCAAATCACGATTTTCCCAGTTGAAACCTCGGGTTTTGATTGGTAAAACCCGAATGATTCGTTGGCCAACAGAGGGCTTTGGAACGGGCTTAAGCAGCGTGACAGAGGCGACCCGTTCAAATTCGCGCACCAGCTCCCCACCTTCACAAAGGAGGAGATGCGTCGATACGCCCTTATTTTTTAACAGCCCCAGGAGTTGCAAAAGCAGCAATTGGCTGCCGGCCCGATTGGCGTCGTGGGAGATGAACAGGACTTTTTGCAAACTTGCTGGGGATTAATGGAGCGGAGGACAAAGTTAAGCAGCTTTAATAAGCTTCAAAACTTTTCTTGCCGGGCACCTTTTTGGCGGGATTTCCCACGTAGATGCTCCATTCGTCCGTATCTTTCATGATGGCGGCAGCCATGCCCACCAAGGTGCCCTGCGCAATGTGGGTATAATCGCGGATGGTAGCGTTGACACCAAAGAAGGAGTAGGACTCAATCGTGCAATGGCCGGACATAACCACGTGGGAGGTGAAAAAGACGTGGTCGTGAATGGTACTGTGGTGCCCGATGTGGTTGCCGCTCCACAGCACCACATTGTTGCCGATGGTCGTCAATGGCTGAATGGTATTGTCTTCCAGAATAAAGCAGTTTTCACCCACCACGCTGCGGTCGAGTATGGTGGCGTACGAACTGACGTAGGAAATGAACCCGTAGCCTTTCGCTTTGGCTTCCAGGTATATTTTCTCCCGGTTTCGGTTCATGTTCCGGGCCGTCAGTGGAGCGAAAAAGGCATATTCCTGCGGCGGGAATAAGCTTTCTACATCCTCAAAAGCCACGAGCGGTAGGCCGCGAAAAGAATCTTCTTTCAAGTACTCGCGGTTCACGGTAAATGCCGCTACCTCATGTTCCGAATCGTTTTCCAAATAGTAGTGGGCGAGTTCTGCCGTGTCCAATACGCCGAAGATGATGACTTTTGCCAATTGTTTGAGGGGGTGGGAGTGAGGACGTGCTGAATTTAAGATCTGTTGGAGGGTTCAATCAGGCTGCTCGCAGAATGGAAAGCTATCAGATCAATTCAAATACCTGTAAAGACTCCTGCATTTCTGCCACACTGTTGAACATTAAAGCGTCGATAACTGAGAGCCAAGGTACGAACTCATTCTTAAACTGCTGGTAAACCTGGGGTTTTCTTTTGATGAAACTCAGGGTGATCCCTTCTTTTTCAAAAAGCGTTTTGTCGTATAAACTCTCACCGTTAATGGGATTGATGTAGTGGTCTGCGGCCTCTTTTCGACAAATGTCCAATATTCTTTCCTGTCCTTTTAGCTCCGAATTTCCGTAGTGCCGGGACGTTGGTATGATTTCAGTTTCAATAGCCAAATAGTCGGCCGTTTTTGTCAGGCTTTGGCGACAATAGGCTGCAATGTCCTCAGAAGGATCATTGATAATATCTTCCAGCAGGGGATAAGCGGTTTCGTAATGCGGTGCCTTGCGGTAAGATTGGTCGATGGTTTTGAGGAGCTTTTTACGCCAAGCTACATCGGGGGAGAGTTGAACCTCGTAAATAAGTTTGTTCTGACTGGCGTTTTGCAAGGGTATTGTAAAAAGATGCTCCTTCCCGCCCACCAGTATTTTATTTCGGTTCACCCAGCCCCGGTTGATGAAGTTGACATCGTCATAAATCACAAACTTATCGACGGCGTTGAGCAGCTTATAGTAGCCGAGGTACGGCATAAAATAAGGCTGCATTATGGCGAGAGTCATGTATTGGGTGTTAGATGTCGGATGTTAGCTATTGGATGTTAGCGGCTGACCGATCCAACGTCCGGAATACTTCATTTCAGTTTTCGCAAAAAATAATCTTCCCCTTTCACGATCAGGTCGGTCATGCTGGTGTCAGTGCCCAGGCGAAGGTCACCAGATGTGGGGGTGATAACGCTTTTGGCGAAAAATAAATAATCGGCTTCGGGCGGAATCGGCTGAACCCCCCGCTCGAAGGGGTTGATGGAAATGAGTTTTCTGCTCAAGTTTTTCCCGTAAAGCGGATATTCAAAATCATCATTGATGGTTCCAAGCGCCACCGTGGCATTGGCTGGCACGAGTGAATCAAATGCACGATACGCCGGGTAGGTGTCCGGGCGGGCGAAGGTTTGATACTTGATGCGCTCAGTAGTGAATGCCGACCCGTAGCCATAGGCAGATAAGGGCAAAGCACGAATATTGAGATAAACCGACATTACCGCCGAAACGCAGCCCAAAGCCACGATAACTCCAACGTACGACTTCCAGGCCAGCCTCCGGGGCTTTAGAACGGAAAGACGGTGGTTGGAAAAAAGCATCAGAAAGAACAGTGAAGCGAACAGCCCCGTTTCGATAAAGTATCTTCCCTTGAATGGGTCGTATGGCGCTGAGTAAGAAATTGTTAAGAAATGTAGAACGATGGCGGTTGCCAAAAACCAATGCGGTCGCGAGCGAAAGACTCGTAAAAAAGTGAGCAAGACCAGGGGCAGCAGTAAAGCAAATCCAAACACGCCCCAGTAGGGATTGGCATTATAAAACTCGAATCGTCTCTGGAAACTGAAAGGCACGATTGAAAAATCGGATTCTTCATCCAGGCGCATTCCCAGTTTGTCTTCTAGTGTTACAATAGGCTTCCGTATCTGGGTGTTCAGCTCATAGCCCCACTGTGCGTTACGAATGCCGTCGAGATTAAAAAAGTCGTAGCTGTACCGAACCAGATTTCGGCTGCCCTGTTCGGCCAAATTCCGCAGACTGCCTGCCCGCTCGACGGATTGGTGCTGCAATGCCGTCGGGGGGCCGATGGGGTGGCCGAAAACCTGGATATTCTTGACATAACCCGTGGGTAAGGCATATATCAGAACAGCCGCTAGAATGGAGACACCGAGCTTTAGGGTTCTTTGAATAAAAATTCTGAAGTCCGGCGCAAGGAATACGGTGTAGAGCATGATTACGAACACCGATGGCAGCAACAGCACGAATGTCACCTTGTGACCCAGCGCAATTCCAAATACCATGCCTGCCAAATACAGGTACTTGTCTTGCAGCGTGGCGTAGTAGCTGTACAGAAAATAGAGCATACAGCTTAGGTAGGCGGTCAGCACGATGTCGGTTTCGGTGGTGATTGCCTGCATCAGAAAATCCAGGAAGAGACTGAATGCCAAGGCGCAGAAGAAGCTGGCGGAGAGGTTGCGACCAATTCGCTGGGCTGTGCCAAAAACCGCCACCAGCGTTATCCAATAGGATGTGTGATGAATTAGTTTGAAGGCGTTTTCAATTTTGCCCGATAGGAGGTAGCTGTAAATCTGGATGGAGGTAACGCTCTTGGGATAAGTATCCATATTCCAATTGGTGCCCCCGAAATGCGCCATCGTTCCCCGCTGGATGTAGCGCACCGCGCGGTTGAGGTGGCCCGTCATGCTGTCCCACTCGTTGGGTACGGTAAAAAGAACCAATAAAAGGTTGGTGACACCGATGATGAACAGCGTCCCGAGCATTAATGTGAAGAGTAATTTCAGGTAGGGGGAAAGTTCGGTGAACCACCCTTTGAAAGTAGCGGCGCGGTTTCGTGCGATGTTCCGAACCGAATACCTTTCAGGTGAGCCAAGCAGCAGTTGGTTCCAGATCAAAAACTGAACCCCCAGAACCAGGAAATTTCCGATGATCCAGGCAAAAGTTTGAGCGGTCAGGTCGAGTGCCGAAAGCACGAACCCGGTGGGGATGACGCAGGCCACGAAAAGGACGAAGGAACACAAGATCCATTCGGTAAGCGAAGGCGCACTCAAACGCTTGGCTACAAAACCCAAAGCACTCACGAACAGCAGAAAAAATATCCAATGGATCGGCTCCACGACAGGTGGGTCAAAGGTTTTGGTTAATCACCCGGCTGATTGTCTCGATTTCATCGGCGGGTTGACCTGTGTAGAGGGGCAAGCTAAGTACCCGTGATGAAATATCCTCAGACACGGGACAGGGGTAGAATTTGGGCAGAAAAGTGAGCGTATTCAACGAGGGATAAAAATACCGTCGCGGTGCGATCTGATTTTCCAAAAGCGCGGACTGCACTCGGCGCATCACATCGTAGGTTTCAAACACCACTGGATAATAGGCATAATTGTATTCAATTTCGGGGTCGATTCTTGGTTTGGTCAATCTATCCCAATCAAGTTGGGCGTCGTACTGCTCAAAAACTTCCCGCCGGGCGGCGATTATCTCCGGCACGTGCGGCAAATTGCACAGGCCCATCGCCGCGTGGAATTCCGAATTTTTGCCGTTGATGCCCGCGTAGAAGTACTCTTCGTCGCCCCGGTGGCCGAAGGCCCGCAGCAGTTGAATCTTTTCGTGCAGTTCGGGGTGGCTGGAGATGAGAGCACCGCCTTCGATGGTGTGGAACACCTTGGTCGCGTGAAAGCTACAGGTACTCAGGTCGCCGTACGAAAGCAGCGAACGCCCTTGGCGTCTCACGCCGAACGCGTGGGCTGCATCGTAAATCACTCTGAGCGAATGGCGCTGCGCAATCGCCTCGATTTCTTCCACCGCGCAGGGGTTGCCGTACACGTGCGTGGCCATGATCGCCTGCGTGTCGGGCGTAATGGCAGCTTCGATCAAGGCGGGATCGATGTTGAACGTGTTCCGGTCGATGTCCACAAACACGGGCGCGCAGTTTTCCCACAGAATGGAGTTGGTCGTGGCGACGTAGGAGAATGGCGTGGTAATGACCTCCTTGGTGATTTCCAGAACCTTAAGGGCAATTTGCAGCACAATGGTGCCGTTGCCGCAAAAATAGAGGTTCTCGACGCCCAAGTAGGTCTTCATTTCGTCTTCGAGCCGTTGCAGCAGCGGGCCGTTGTTGGTGAGCTGCACCCGATCCCAAATCTGGTGGATATATTTGATGTATTCTTCCCGATCTGGCAGGAAGGACTTCGTGACGTTAACCATTCATGACGGATTCAGGCTGATTCAGAGAAAAGTTCAGTTGCGGACGGATGTAGCCCGGCCATTTGCCATACCAGGTTACGCCCTCGCGAAAGTCCTCCACGTCGAACGTCAAGGCTTCTTCCATGTTGTAAATTACGCTACTCGTGTCCTTAACTACCATGATAGAGATCATGTAGGAACCGTCGTTGAGGAAATGGCCGGGAATTTCCAGCGTGCCGGTGATCAGGCCGCGTGCGAAGGCCTGCGACGAGGTTCCGACGTTGAAAATGCACTCGCCCGTAAAGGAGTACAAGTGCAGGCTCAGGTTGAGCTGGGCGTCTTCGACCATGTTCCAAAACTCGAACTGGATTTCCATCGACGTCCGAACGTCGATATGCATCAGCTCATCGAGGTAGTCGGGTAACAGCTTGAAGCTTTTGACCCGGATTTCATCATTGCCGGGGGCGGAATCGATGTCCGCCCACTCGCGCTCGAGCTTCTTTTGTGAAACCCGGCTGAGGTAGGACGTGACAATGCGGGAGGTTTCGCCCTGATCGAGCAGTTGGCCTTTTTCAAAATAAAAAGATTTGTTGCAAAGTGCCTGTATGGCCGTGAGGTTATGGCTGACAAAAAGCAGCGTGCGGCCACTTTCGGAGACGTCGCGCATCTTGCCCAGGCATTTTTTCTGAAACTCGGCGTCACCTACGGCCAGCACCTCGTCGATAATCATGATTTCGGGTTCCAAGTGGGCCGCGATGGCAAAGCCCAGCCGGACGTACATGCCCGAAGAGTAGCGCTTCACGGGCGTATCCAGGAATTTCTCCACCCCGGCAAAATCCACAATGGCATCGAACGATTTTTTGATTTCGCTCTTGTTCATACCCAGAATGGCCCCGTTGAGAAATATGTTCTCGCGGCCCGTTAGCTCGGGGTGAAAGCCGGTACCCACCTCCAGCAAACTTGCCACCCTGCCATCGATGGAAACCTGCCCCGTGGTGGGGTCGGTAATGCGACTCAAAATTTTGAGCAAAGTCGATTTACCCGCCCCGTTGTGACCCACGATCCCGATTCGGTCGCCCCGGTCAATGGTGAAGTTGACATCCTTCAACGCCCAGAACTCCTCCTTCCGGGTAGCAGCGGAATCTTTTTTCTTCTTGTTGAAAAGTTGCTCAAAACCATCGGACACCACGTCCCTCAGGCTAGACGGTTTACGAATGCCCTGGTGGTCAATGATGTATTTTTTGCTGATGTTTTCAGCCGTAATGACGTGCATAGACGGTTGCTGCGTATCAAATATAATCTACGAAGGTATTCTCCTTTTTGCGAAAGTACGCAACGGAGAGAAATAATGCTACCATCGACACGATTATAGTAGGGTAGAGACTGTTTAGGTCAAAATAGGAATTGTCGCCCAACAAACACCACTTGAAGCCGTCGATGATGCCGACGGCAGGATTCATGATGTAGTATTTGTAATACTGGGGCAGGGAATCCCGGACAAGCCTGGTGCTGTAGGCAATCGGGCAGGCGTACATACCCACCTGCACGATAAAAGGAATGAGCTGAGCAATGTCGCGGAAGCGGACGTTGATTACCGAAAAGAAAAGGCCGAAGCTCAGCGCGGAAACGAAGGTCAGCACCAGAAACAAAGGCAGGAATACGATATTGACGCTTGGCAGGTAGTTGTAATAGAAGCTCAAGCCAATAAAAAGAACGAGTGAGATGAGAAAGTCGATAAAACCGACCGCCACCGCACTCAACGGCATAAGCAGTCGGGGGAAATAGACCTTCGACACTAAGTTGGAATTCAACACGATACTATTACTGACCTGACTGAATGCGCCTGAAAAGAATGTCCAGATCGTGAGTCCGCCCAAAATCATGAGTGGGTAGGGGATGTTGGGATCGGGAGGTAGCTTGGCCACTTGGCTGAAAACCACCACCATCACCAGCATGGTCATCAAAGGCCGCAGCACGCTCCAGGCGACGCCCAGCAGAGTCTGCTTGTAGCGAACCGAAATATCCCTTTTGGACAGTATCCACAGCAGTTGGCGATTGCGCCATAAGTCCAGCCAATAATCGGCCCCCGATCCCCCCGCCTTGATTGTTGTGCGATACGCCATGTCTATACCCTTTCGTCGGCCATGATGGAAGTGTACACTCCTTTGAAATATACGGCTACAAACGCCAGAACGAGACCGATCAACAAGCCGATTTGGGCCCTCTTGCCATCATCGGCCTTTTTGTCGAGGGGCTGTTTCACCGGTTCGATAATTGTGAACAATGGCGCTTCCTGAACCAGCGAAATCTTCATGGTCTCCACGTTGCGCATGGCCTCGGCGTAAAGCTGTGTGATGAAGCCAGAATTTCGTTGCAGTTTGGTAACCTGCGCCTGACCTTCGGGAGCGATAATATCGGTGCTATAATTGATTTGCCGGGCAAGATTGCTCTCGGCGCGATTCAAAATCCTGTTTAGAGAGTCGGCTCGGTTTTGCAATAACCTGAGTGTCTTCCTTGTTTTGGAGGTCTGGTTCTCGGTATAGACTTCCTCAACCGTTTCCAGCATGATTTTAGCCCAGCGTTCGGCCAGTAGTTCGTTGTTGAAACGGACGGTGAGCATCAAAAACGACGACTTGCGGTCGGGTTCGTACACGGAGGTCGCCACTTTGACCGCATCCACCACGCTATTCAGCGCTTGGTGCTCAAAGGTGGAGAAGCTATCCGGTTTGCTGCTTTCAAAGTAGAAGTCAAGCAGCTTGGCAGTGTCCTTCCATTCCTCTTCTCTGATGCCACTAGAATCGATCACGAAATTAGCCATGAGCATTTTTTTCTTACCTACCTCCACTTCTTTCATCAGTGCCCGCTCCAGAACGGGGCGGGAATTTACGAAATATAGAAAGTTTTCACCCGTGTAAACATTGGCATCCGGGGCACTGCCCAGGCCGAACATTCCCGCCATTTGGCCCAAGCTTCCTGCCCCCGAACTACCCGCCCCCAGGTTGAACAGAATGGTGGCTTCGTATTGATCTGGCTTTTTTAGGGAGAGATCCAGGGCATAGCCTATGCCGTAGCCTAGCAAACAAATCACAAGGATTAGCTTCCAGTTTCTGACTAGGGCATCCTTGGCGGAGACAACTTTCATCGCCACTGCTTTGGGCGAAATCTGGTCGTCGGGGAGACTTTCCGGGCGTTTTTCCATGATGTTTTCTTGGGCCATGTTGGGTGCTTTGTGTTAGCGGAGACTGCGGAAGGCAAGAACCGAAAGAATGAGCGTGAATAAAGTGGAAGTAATGGAGATGCCCTGCTGCAAAAGTTGCTGC